>Ga0316227_1000572_pt1 | contig 51300 bp, 29 predicted proteins | sample TBH18019metaG_FD_206012 | JGI IMG/M metagenome (GOLD analysis project Ga0316227, IMG submission 206012) | Freshwater microbial communities from Trout Bog Lake, Wisconsin, USA - TBH18019 | ecosystem: Environmental > Aquatic > Freshwater > Lake > Hypolimnion/Profundal zone | place: USA: Wisconsin... | reverse complement strand
TGCTGGGCAACCCGACCAAGGCAAAGGCGACGTTCGGCTGGGAGGCACAGACCAGTCTGGAAACGCTGATCACCGAGATGGTCGACGCCGACATCAAGCGCCTTTCCTAGCTCAAGTGCTAAAGCGCATCCTCATCACCGGAGCATCGGGGTTTGTGGGCAGCCACGTGCTCCGGGCATTCCGTGAAGTCTTCCCCTCGGCCGAGATCATGGGCATTGGACGTCGAGCCTCCTTCAACGTACCGGATGGGGTTTCTTACGAGTCTCTCGACCTCGTTGATCCGGTCGCAGTCGCGCGGCGAATCGGGGACTTCCGGCCAACTGAGGTGCTTCATCTAGCGGCCGAGTCCTCAATTGTTCGCGCTGACAGATCGAAGTTTCACACTTGGCGCATTAACTGCGGGGCATTATATAATTTAATCGATACGATCGAGCGGACCGGGGTACAGTGTACCTTTACTTTCGTTAGCTCGAGCGAAGTGTACGGAAGCGCATTCCTTGACCAGTGCCCGGCCACGGAGTGGACGGTACCGCAGCCGATGAATGCCTATGCCCGTTCCAAGTGGCTGGGTGAGCAGCTGTTGTTGAGATCAACCGAGGGGACATGCCTTAAGCCAATCGTATTGCGCCCTTTCAATCATATCGGCCCAGGCCAAGATCCAGCTTTTGCAATCGCCTCCTTCGCACACCAGATTGCGCTAATTGAGGCCGGGCGGTGCCCGCCCTTTGTTGAGGTAGGCAATCTCTCAGCGCAACGCGACTTTCTTGATGTTTCAGATGTCGTTGACGCTTACATCAAGGTTTTCCAATGTGCGCACACGTTCGACGGCCCGCAGACATTCAACATCTGCTCCGGAAGGCCTCATAGCATCGAGAACATGCTGATGGCGCTACGTGGGCTGTCCCATGCGTCATTCGAGATACACCCTGACCCTGCCCGAACGCGGAGATCTGACGTACCCTTAGCTTTCGGAGACGCTCGCCATCTTCAACAGGCGACGGGATGGACGCCAAAGTTCGATAGGATGACGTCACTAGCTCGGATCTTGGACGACGCCCGCATGCGTGTTGCGAGTATTAGATCGTAGAAAAGTCTGTGGAGATTTATGTGCGCCATTGGAGCGAACGAGTTCTGCCGGTAATTCTGTGCGGTGGAACGGGGACGCGCCTTTGGCCGGCCTCGCGCGAGAGCATGCCCAAGCAGTTCGCCAAGCTGGTAGACGCCCGGGCCTCGACCTTCCAGGCCAGCCTGGAGCGCGTCGCCGATGCGGGCGTCTTCGCCCAGCCCACCGTGATCGCCTCGGCTGAGGCCCGCTTCATCGTCGCCGAGCAGCGTGACCAGATGGGTCTCACCGCCGACATCCTGCTCGAGCCGCAGGGCCGTGACTCCGCCGCCGCCGTGGCGATCGCCGCGCTGCATGCCGCCGCGAGCGACCCGCAGGCCGTCGTGTTGGTTATGGCCGCCGACCACGTCGTGCCCGACATCGCCGCCTTCGTGGACGCGGTGCGCCGCGCGGCCGAAGGGGCCCGGGCCGGCTACACCATGACGCTCGGCATCGAGCCCGACCGCCCGGCCACCGATTACGGCTACATCCGCCGCGGCGAGCCGATCCCCGAGGCGCCGGGCGCGACCCGCGTCGCCCGCTTCGTCGAGAAGCCCGACCGCGCCGGTGCCGAGGCGCTGATCGCGGAGGGCGCGCTGTGGAACTCCGGCTACTTCCTGTTCCGCGCCGACCTGATGCTGGCCGAACTCGAGACCTTCGCCCCCGCCGTGCTGGAGGCCGCCCGCGCCGCCTACGAGGCGGCGGTGCGCGACCTCGACTTCGTGCGGCTCGACGCCGAGGCCTTCGCCCGCGCGCCCAAGATCTCGATCGACTACGCGGTGATGGAGCGCACCGCCACGGCCGGCGTGCTGCCGGTGTCGTTCGCGTGGTCGGATGTCGGCACCTGGGACGCGGTCTGGCAGGTGCTTGACCACGACGAGGCTGGCAACGCGGTACGCGGCCGGGTCTCGCTGATCGGGACGCGGAACAGCCTGGTGCACAGCCAGGGCGGCGGCCTGACCGCGGTGGTGGGCCTGGAGGATGTGGTCGTGGTCTCGACCCCCGACGCGGTGCTGGTAGCCTCCAAGGCGCATTCGGGTCAGGTCAAGGAGCTGGTCACCGCCCTGCGGGCGGCAGGCGAGCCGGAGGCGGACGCCCATCTGCGGATGTACCGGCCCTGGGGCTGGTATCAGCGGATCGACATCGGCGAGCGGTTCCAGGTGAAGCGGATCCAGGTTGTGCCGGGCGGGCGGCTGTCCCTGCAAAAGCACTACCACCGGGCCGAGCACTGGGTGGTCGTGCGCGGCACCGCCGAGGTGACGGTGGATGAGCGGGTGACGCTGGTCCACGAGAACGAGGCGATCTACCTACCGATCGGCTCGATGCACCGTCTCTCCAACCCCGGCAAGATCCCGCTGGAGCTGATCGAGGTGCAGGTCGGCTCCTATACGGGTGAGGACGACATCATCCGCGTCGAGGATATTTACGGGCGCTGACGCCTGATTACAAAGAGTCCTACGCGACCGAATGCACTTATTTTGCTACGAAGCATAAAAATGAATGTTATATTTATCTCTTGAACACGAGTAATAGGCGGCGTTTTCCCAGCGGAGTGGGACCCAGGCTTTGCGCATGAGGGCAGCCAGACATCTTACGAGCTATGGGTCCACGGAGCCACTCGTATCTGAGGGAACAAAACGTTACTGACCGAGATGCCTCACGCTAAGCGAATCGGCTGAAGATGGTGGCGGCAATCCCAGTCGAGCTTCGGTCGCACGCCTGCTCTGCTCGAAAGACGTGCCGTTGATCGGTCAGGCCCTTGGCTGGGATCGGCGCCGCGGTGTCGTCGCCGTTCAGCCGCCCGGCCGCCAGAACATTCGCCGCGATCAGCGCTTGCAGGCGCGCGAGCGCCGCCGTGCAGGCACCGACCTCGTCGGCCATCATAGAAATTAACCGCGCGATCCCCTCCCGGGCGAAGCGCTCGCTCGGGCGGTTCAGCGGCTGATGCTGGCTGAACTTCTCGAACAGGATCGTGACCAAGAGGTGAGGCCCGGCAAAGCCGCGCGGTGTGAAGTGGAAGGGCGCGGACGGCTGCGTAACCGTCTCGCAGTCCCGGCACGAGAAGCGCTCGCGAGCGGTCTGGATCACCTTCCAGCTCCGGGGGATCACCTCCAGCGTCTCCGTGGTGTACTCACCGAGATTAGACAGCTTGATTGGACTTGCTCCGGATTAATGGAGAGCGGTTTGGTGGGTGAAGCCCCTCTCGAACTGGATAGGGCTGGTGTAGCCCAGCGCCGAGTGACGGCGGCGGGGATTGTAGAAGCCATCGATGTAATGGGCCAGCGCGACGGTGGCCTCGGCTCGTGTCTGGAACGCGGTGCGCCAGACCAACTCGCTCTTCAGCGTCTTGAAGAACGTTTCGACCATCGCGTTGTCGAAGCAATTTCCCTTGCCGGACATCGAGATCACGATGCCATGTCCTCGTAGTTCCGCCTGATACTCGTTCGAACAGTACTGACTGCCGCGGTCGGAATGATGGAGCAGATCTGATCCGGGCCGCCGGACGACGAGGGCTCGTCGCAGCGCGGTGAGCGCGAGTTCCTTGTGAAGACGGTCGCCCGCCGCCCAGCCTACGACCCGTCGAGAGTACAGGTCGAGGACCACCGCCAGGTACAGCCAACCCTCCCGCGTCCAGAGGTAGGAGATGTCGCTTCCCCACTTGCGATTCGGCCCGGCCGCCGTGAAGTCCTGGTCGAGGTGGTTGGGCGCGATCGGGAAGGCGTGGCCGCTGTCCGTCGTGCGCCGGAAGCGGCGCGGCTGGCGAGCCTTGAGCCCGTTCTCCCGCATCAGCCGGGCCACGCGTCTTCGGCCTGCCGCCAAACCCTGCTCGCGCAGCTCGTGGGTCATGCGCGGGCTGCCATACGTCTCGTGCGAGAGCGTGAAGGCGGACCGGACGTGGGCAAGCAGCACGAGATCCTCGCGCTGCCGCGTCGAGGCCGGGCGGTTCTTCCAGGCGAAATAGCCGCTCGGACTGACATCGAGGACCTTGCACAGGCGCGCGACCGGGAAGTCCTTCTTCGCCGCGTCGATGAGGCGGAACCTCATCGACTTCCCTCCTTGACGAAAAAAGCCGTGGCCCGCTTCAGGATCTCCCGCTCCTGGCGCAGCACCTCGTTCTCGCGGCGCAGACGCTTGAGCTCGGCGGCCATGTCTTCCTGCCGGTCGGCCGGTGGGTTGTCCATCTCCCGCTCACGTCGACCGTCGATCCAGTTGCGCAGCGTCGAGAGCCCGACGCCGAGATCGGCGGCGATCTCCCGGCGGGACCGCCCGCTCGTCTGCGCCAATCGCACCGCCTCAGCACGAATCTGAGGGGTAAAGGTCTGCTTCCGGTCTGCCATCGGAACTCTCCTCCTTCAGGAAAAGAGCTCTCCACCTTCTCGAGGCAAGTCCACCTCGCACATTGAGCAGGCTGTGGCCGAGCTGCCGGACGGACGGATTATCATGTCCTTTCCCCGCGCCGGCCGCATCAACGCCGCTCAGATGCTGGCTGAGATCGGCAACCAGCGGGCACGTTTCCAGACCTTCGACCAACTCGCGGCCGAGGCCGGTGTATCGCCAGTCACGCACGCATTGGGCAAACGCCGCGGCGTGGTGTTCCGTTTTGCCTGCAATCACCGGCTACGCGCCGCCGTTACGTGCTTTGCCGACAATTCTCGGCATGCCAGTCCTTGGGCTGCGCGGCACTATGCCCGAGCTCGGAGCCGAGGCTGCACCCACTCTCATGCGGTCCGCGTGCTTGCGCGAGCATGGCTGCGGGTTCTCTGGCGCGCCTGGTTGGAGGGAAGAGCCTACGATCCTCAGCAACACAGCTCAGCGGTCCGATTGACCGCCTGATCGGACAGGGCTGGACACAGGGTGTCTCTCTTGACGAGCTTGGATTGCCCAACGGACCGTTTCAGTCGTTGTGGCGCTGCCGTGGAGAACCTGGCCCATAGCGCATCCCTCGCAGCATGGTGCTCAACCGTTTCACCACACCGCGAAATCAAACAGGTAATGCAGATAGAGTTGGGACCGCAAGGAGTTCGCGCAAGCGCTCTCGCATTTCGGTGCCAACGCTGTTCGCAGAGAATTGCTCCACGTATAGACGAACTTCTGTCGTAAATGATACGGCGCTCGTCATCCCCTTGTCGAGAGGAAGTCGAGGGGTGGAAGGTGATTGAATAGCCTTTGGCAAGGCTTCAATGACATCATGAAGGGCCACACCCAGGCCATCCACGTCGCCCGGCGTTACGAGTCGACCAAAACCATTAGTGATAAATGGCAGATTGTACGCTGAAAATCCGACCGGAATACAACCGGCCTGCAGCGCCTCGATCACCGGCTTGCAGAACCCCTCGTGATAAGAGGGGATCGCGAGAATGTGCGCGTTGCGGTATAGATCATGCAAAGTCGGCTCGTCGACTGTACCACGCATCGTCACAACATTGCCTAGGGCACGCCGTTGAATGAATGCATGGATTGCAGCGATGTAAGAAGGATCAGAAAATTCAACGTTCCCGACGAGAGTTACAGCGATTGGGACGCTTGTGCCGCTTCGGCTCACATTGTCGACGGCCATTAGGAGCTCCAACACGCCCTTTGATTTTACGAAGCGTCCCACGAACAAAATGGAGATGGAGTCACTTTTATCCTCCAGACGCAGCAACTGATTTTCTTCGACTACAAGAGGGATTGTACGAGTTTTATCAGGATCGACTCCGAACGATTTTGCTACTGCCGCATTGACTGTGCTATCCGCCCATACTTCATCGACAAGGCGAAGTAGATGGCATTGGGTTAGTGAGCGCTCTATAAGTTCCCAACCCTCGCGTGAGGTGAATTCCTTCGGCGTCACATTATGAAAACGGGCTACACTTAGCCCATGACCGTTTCCAATCAAGACGGCATTAAATAGCTCATAATAGATGCCGAAGTGCCAAAATATAATATCGGCATCCAGATAATCACGGTGCAGCAGCAATTCATCTACGCTGGAAACGATATGTGATGCGACGTCATTGTATTCATTTTTATAGCAGAATAGGGAAACATCATATTCTCCGCCTTGAGTCAGACAACGATATGTATCTAATACCGCGGCCGAAATTGCATCGTGACGCGCCACGATGCTGTTAATCAAGGCTACTTTGGGCCGTACCGATGGCCGTTCCGATTGTCGTACTGCCGGCACCTGCATGGTCGATCGAATCACTTGCATATCCTACGCATTCAATGCTGATGTTTTGTCGATTTGGCACGATCAGAGACCTCGACAAGAAATGTCATCAAATCTGCCGCCATGCGGTCGGGCGTGAAGCGGGCCTCGTAACGCCCGCGTCCCGCTCCTCCCATCTTTGCGCGCAAACCTGCGTCCGCAACGAGTGTGCCGATAGCGTTGGCGAGAGACAACGGATCACCGGGGCTTGCAAGGAGACCAGACACACCCTCATCTACTACTTCCACCATGCCTCCAGCACGACAGGCGACAACAGGTTTGCTGAACATCATAGCTTCAAGAAGTATTAGCCCAAAAGACTCGAAGCGCGACGGCGCAACAAAAATATCGCATTCCTTATAGAATCCACGAAGTCTTTCTTCATCTATTTCGCCATGAAACCGGACTCGATTAAAAAAACCACTATCTTTATAAGCCCCCTCGAAGTCCCCGCGATATGTCGTCCCATTTTGATTTGCAAGACGATCGTTACCAACGATATCAACGTAGAGTTCAGGATACGTTGTGAGCAATGACGGCAGGGCCTTCATGAGAACATCTATACCTTTACGTTCCTCAAGCCTACCAACAAATAAGAGTCTAATTCCTTCGTTCGGCAAAGGATCCGGTGAATGGACCGGAAGCACCGACCAATCCTCTTGTCCAAGTGGCACTATGGCCATGTGCGTCTTGCCAAAGTCGATGGCGTAGGCGACTTCTATTTCATGAGCGATGGCGGCGCTGATGGCATGAATGCCAGCAGACTCTTGGAAAAGTTTGCGCTCAAGGCCAATCATTGGCTCCGCGAACCCTTCGACGAACTCGCGACTGGCCAGCATATGTGGGTGGCTGTCCAGCCAAAATTTAAGGGTTGTTTGTAGCGAGGTTACGACCTGAAATTTCTTGCTAACCAGCGCAGCAATTCCTTCGCAGTCCCAGATCGGAGCATATACTATATCGATCGGTCGCAAAGTCGCGATTTTCTCTAGTTCATCGCAAGCCGATTTGGAATAGTCCCATATCTTTTGGGGAATATATATCGGATTAGGCAGGCCTTGTGGTAGCTTGTGATCCGACAAGATACGATGTACCCAGACGCCATCCTCCAAATCTACGGTGGGATGACCTTCTGCGCGTGTTAGCACGTGTACTTTATGACCGAGTTTTGCGACGACTCTTGCAAGTTGATGCATGTATCGTCCGACACCTCCAACAAGCTGCGGAGGATAACTTTGACTTAAAAGACAGATTACGCGCTTTGAATGATACGGAAGGATCGTTTGAAATGCTCTGAACGGTGTAGAGTATCTCGACAGCACGTCATCGGTTATAAATAGGCGGTTTCCAGCAGATCCATTCCGAAGACCATCTTTCCACGCGCGATCAGTTTCTTCGTCAAAAACCTTAAAGTAGCCGGAGCCGAGCAGCTTGGCGTCGACAGCCCAACTTAGATCTCGTCTAAATTTACTGATAAACTCCATGATCTCGCCAATAATTTCTGTCATTGAATGATGCTTCTGAGCATTAGACAGACAGAAATATATTTTGCTATAAAATACAGCATACCAGCTCGTGAGCACCTTACTTTCGGATCGGATGTGACTGGGCCTAAATTTATGATGTACTCTTGCCCCCTCTACTTGAGCGATATGTCCGCCCGCATCAAGTACCCGCAATATAACGTCGGTCTCGTCAAGATAATAAGCGAAGTTTTCGTCGAACCCGCCGATCTCGATCAATTTACTGCGTCTAAAAACGCTGTTTGCCCCAATCACGTGGGGGTAGTTATTTGATAACGGAAAATTAAATTCTGGAGCCGGTCTGTTCCAGCTTAGGTCAGCGCGTCCAAGGCGATCTGCCGTGCCGTACCGCCACTGGAATGTGACTCCCGTGTGATCGAGTAGAAAACCTCCAGAGACATCTACTACCGCATCTCGAAACGGAGCAATAACTTGATCGAGCCATTCAGGCTCAGGAATCGCATCATCATCAAGGAAAGCTACGATCTCACCGGACGAGAGAGCAAGACCAATGTTCCGCGATCGTGATAGATTGCGGACCGGGCAATGGGCAATCTTAAGCCTGTCTGACCAAGCCTGGGCAATTTCCTTGGTTCCGTCTTCTGTGGGTCCATAGACTAAACAGACTTCAAAATTGGAGTAGTCGAGCTGTTGAAGGCTATTTAATGTTGCCTCAAGGCTCTTTGCCCTACCGTCGGTATTTATTATAATCGAGACCCGTCGCTCTTGACGAGTCGAATTTTCTGTGTCTCGTTGCGCATCGCTCACGCTCGTTCCCCGCATTTCCAGAATTCGATAGATCTGACCGGATGTTTAAGGCGCCAGATGGATCACGGCGCCGTAGCGACGATCTCGAATTCGTACGATATATCTTTTTTGCGTCCCCTGGTTGTGACCCTAATCTCCGAGAATCCTGCTTCCGCCATAAGTTTGATCAAGCTGTCGGGTGTAAACATGTTGAAGTGGAAATTGCCGTCGTATTCCTGCGCGCCGAAGAGGACCATACGGAAGTCCTCAAACGTGTAGGTGCCCGCTGCGTAGTAGTTGAGCATCGCTTCGCCGTCGGGCACTACGGCTCGGAACTTGCCACTTGAACGCAACAGGCTGCGCCAATAAGGCAATAGTCGGCGAAGCTGCTCCTGCGAGAAATACTCAAGGACATGAAAGGACGATATTTCATCTACGTTTTTGATGTCGAAAGGTAGGTGACCTACGTCAGCGACGATATCAACGCCCGGAAGTTCTCGAGCGTCGACGTTGATGTAGCCGTCCAACGGGATCTGACCACATCCGAGGTTGAGGAGAATATTTCCCGACTGGCGTGCCGCTTCGAGTTTTGACTCACTTACAATCTTAGTCGTTGGCTTTGTTCCGGCGGGCGCCGCTACACCAAACCGCATCTCATACAAAATTTCCTTGCGAACAAATTCGATGCGGCTCCACAATTCGTCGATGCTACGGGTCGCCTCCTCTACAGATTTCCATAGATTGCCCCGGTCGGCCCTGCTCTTTTCCGCGTTCTCCCACAATTTTGCGTGTTCCGAACGATTTTCGTTAGATGCAGTTTCAAGATTATACAGAGCAGTAGACCATTGATCTTCGCGCTTCTCCGCTGTTGACTGACGCTCATTGATGATTTGTATGCCCTCATCTGCTTTCGCCTGGGCAGCTCTTAATGCGGCGAACTCATGTCCAAGCGCAGGAACGCTGGCCGTAGCGTTGAGAAGCGCTGGGATATGTTGGCGCATGTCTCCGATCTGCTTCGCAAACTGGTCCAAGCGTTGCTGGACGGTCTCATTTGCAAGTTGCTGGCGTTCGTGAAGCTGTCGCGCGATGCCAATCGATTGCTCCTCCAATGCGGCGCTTGCGCTGCTGACCCGGTGGAGCTCCTCTGCCAAGGCGTTCGGGAAGCGTCCCTCGTCGCGACCATAACGCACATAGTGATCCCTCGCTCCCATGCCCGCGGCCGCTACGTCCCCGTAGCGTTGAAGATACCACGGCCCATCGACCGGCGCGGCCAATTCATCGCATTCAATAATTGGGCCGCGCTCGGAATCTTCGGGCAGAATATTTGAACCATCTTCAGGATCATGCATGGCGTTAATGCCTTTACTAGTTGAATTCATCCAATATACAGATTACGAGGAGTTTACGTTTGTTGATTAATGCGCTTGATGTCGGCGTCGACCATCTCGGTGATCAGCGTTTCCAGACTGGTCTGTGCCTCCCAGCCGAACGTCGCCTTTGCCTTGGTCGGGTTGCCCAGCAGGACCTCCACCTCCGCCGGTCGGAACAGGACCGGGTCGATCACGAGATGATCGTCGATGTTCAAGCCGACATGCTTGAACGCGATCGCGCACATGTCCCGCACCGTCGTCGTCCGCCCCGTGGCGATCACGTAATCGTCCGGCTGGTCCTGCTGTAGCATCAGCCACATCGCCTCGACGTAGTCCCGGGCATGGCCCCAGTCGCGCTTGGCGTCGATGTTGCCCAACCGCAACTGCTTCTGCTTGCCCAGCTTGATTCGCGCGACCGCGTCCGTGACCTTGCGGGTGACGAACTCGACGCCGCGCAGTGGGCTCTCGTGGTTGAACAGGATGCCGTTCGAGGCGTGCAGCCCGAAGCTCTCCCGGTAATTGATCGTCATCCAGTGCGCGTAGAGCTTGGCCACCCCGTAGGGTGAACGCGGGTAGAACGGCGTCGTCTCGCTTTGGCGCTCCTCCTGGATCAGCCCGAACATCTCGGAAGTCGAGGCTTGGTAGTAGCGCGCCCGCGGGGCGACCGAGCGCAGGCATTCCAGCATGTGCAGAGCGCCGAGCCCCGTGACCTGCCCGGTCAGCAGCGGCTGCTGCCAGGACGAGGTCACGAAGGACTGGGCGGCAAGGTTGTAGATCTCGTCGGGCTTGGCGGTCTGGACGATCCGCAGCAGGGCGGATTGATCGAGCAGATTGCCGTCGATCAGCTCGACATCGTCGAGGATGCCGAGCCACTTCAACCGGTGGTCGAAAACGCCGGCATGGCTGGAGCGGCGCACGATGCCGGTGACCGCGTAGCCCTTCTGGAGCAGGAACTGCGCCAGATACGCCCCGTCCTGGCCCGTCACACCCGTGATCAGCGCGCGCTTGCCCGTCATGAAACCGTCCCGTTCTAAATTTGCCCGGCTGCTACGACCCTACCGGCATCCCAGTCAAGGTAATTGCCCGCTGTGGAAACCTCATTGCGTTGTTGCACGTCCACCGCCATCGGTGCTCCACGTGCGATGTGCCGATGGCGGCCGGCTGCGCCTGCTGCAACTTTGAGGTGAGCGCGTGAACGAAACTGGAGATAATTTGCGGGTCCTACTTGCTCCATCCTGCGCTGATTGCGCGGTACGAGCGTCTCGACTACTGCACACCGCGCGGCAAAGAGCCGCTTAGGTCTGCGATCACCTTCTCCATCCCGCTCGAACGGGTTGGCAGGTCATGGACGCTATCCTCTCCGACAGAAATCAATTTTATTCGGAACTGATGCAATCAACCATAGCCAAGACACCGTCCCGCATTGCCGTATCTGTAAACCGTTTCTCATAATCATGCCGAGCAGCGGAACCCATGCGGCTTCTCAGATCTGAGTCAGTGATCAACTGGCCGAGTGCCGCTTCCAAAGCAGCTGCGTCCCCGACCGGAATTAAAATTCCCGTTTCGCCGTTGGTAACTACCTCCGGAATGCCGCCAACATCGCATCCAACTACGGGTTTTGCAAACATCATGGCTTCTAAAAAGATTAATCCGAACGATTCGTATTTAGAGGGAGCGACAAAAATATCGCAGCAGCCATAGTGTTGTCGGAGTTCATCCTCATCCACCCTGCCGTGAAACACAATTCTATTCATAGCAGTGGGGTCTGAATCAAGAGACAGAAACTCGTCCTTGTAGGTTGTGCCGTCCGGGCGCGGTATTGTGTCGTCGCCCACGATGTTTACGTGCACGTTTGCAAAACGCTTCAGCAATGAGGGGACTACCTTAAGTAATACGTCAATACCTTTGCGGGATTCTAGACGGCCAACGAACAAAATGGTGATGGTTGGCATATCGACGGTCTGCTCCACAACAACTCCGTCGCTCCAGTCCTCCAGGCCAAGTGGAACGTATGCCACTCGATCGTCTAGGAAGCGAACTCCATACGCGGTGTCGATATCCCGCGCGATTGCTCGGCTGATTGAATGCATCGCCGTCGCCCGTGACAGGATAAGGCTCTCCATCGCGATAATTGGATCACCGAAAGTCCTCATCCAGCCCGGGTCGGCCCTGCGTTGCGGCTGGCTATCAAGCCAAAATTTCATCGTGGTTTGAAGAGCGACGATAGTAGGAAAACTGCCTTCCGTCACAAATGCGATTGGTTCGCAGTCCCATAGAGGGCAATACACAGCATCAACGCGGGAGCGCTCATTGATCGCTTCTACTGCGTCGAGCATTGAGCGAGAGTAACTCCAGATATGATTGGGAATTTTTAGATCGTCGATGATATCCGGAATGGAATGAGAATGATCTTTTGGGGAAAGGCGATGTACCCAAACATCAGCTTCGAAATCGACCGAATCTGCGCCCCGAGCCTTCGTGAGGACGTGTACAAGATGGCCGGCTGCGCCGAGTGATCGAGCCAGCTGGTGTACATAGCGCGCTATTCCTCCGTTCTGGCCAGGCGGATAGTCTTGAGTTACAAAGCAAATGACACGTCGCATACGTGAGGGTAGTAACGTGGAGAAGGGAAGGAAAGCTCGTGCATAAGTCGCAATCGTTTCAGATGAAAGATTCTTGCGAGCGGCCTCGGCGCGTACAACACTATCAACTATTGCTGCATCGGCCTCCGTCCGAAATTTTTCTAAATCCGCAGGCGTGTAAAGTCCATGACTTATCGCGGCTGAAATATTTTTTTCCCAAAGAGCAGCGTCGGCCAGGCCGGCAGCCACAGCGTCTCTTATACTGTGATGATACCTGCCATTGCGTATCCCAAAATAAATCCGATTCTTTATTAGCGGATACCAATGTCGAACGACGCGCTTGATATCTCGGCTTTCACTTGGCGCATATTTGTGATGTACAAATGCATTAGGCAACTGGGCGATTGCACCGCCCGCGTCATTCACGCGGCAACAAACGTCCGTCTCATCCAGGAAATATTCATATTCTTCGTCAAAGCCACCAATAGAGAGCAAAACGTCACGGCGGAACGAACAATTTGTACCGAGTAGATGCGGATAAGCGGGCGAAAATGGAAAATTCAGGTGCGATGCTGGTCCTGTCCAGCTTTCGCGAGGACGGGCCAGCCTATCGGTTGTGACATATCGAGCTTGAAAATTGATTCCTGTGTGATCGTAAACTTGTCCTCCGGCTGCCGCTACCTCGGGATTGCTGTATGCACTTGCGAGGTCGGCAAGCCATTCCGGCTCCGGCACGGCGTCATCGTCGATGAATGCAACGATGTCCCCTGACGACAGCGCTATACCAATGTTGCGCGACTTGGACAAATTTTTTTCGACACACAAGGCAATTTTGATATCATCTATCTTGGACAGCCATTCAAATGTACCATCCTGAGTTGGGCCACAAATTATACAGACTTCGAAATGCTCGTAAGTCTGAAATTTAAGACTTCGCAAGGTTCGCTTAAGAAAATCAAACCGCCCATTGGTGTTGATTACAACTGAAATCGATAAAGGGTTCATAAAAGATTTGCCTACTTAGCGGTGATCCGAAACTCGTAGCAGAGCCCGTTAGGCCGTGAATGGTAATCTACTTCGACCTCCCCAAATCCGGCACGTTGAAGTGACGCTGTAATAGTCTCAGTTGTAACCAAATTCAGGTGAAAGTCGCCATCATATTCTTGGGCCCCAAACAAGACTTCTCTGAATGCCTCGAACGACATACCGCCGTCCGACACCGCTTTCAGCATCGCAGCACCGTCAGGTGCTACGATCGTTAACTGGCCGCCAGGAGCAAGCAGGCTTCGCCAATGCGGAAGAAGCACGTCCTCGAGCATTCGCAAACTAAAATGCTCGACAAGGTGGGAGGCGATAATTTCCGTTGCGCTTGTTGGCGCGACCGGGATAGCAGTGGCCTCGGCGATAATATCGACGCCGGGTAGATCACGTCGATCCACATTGATGTATCCGTCGAGAGCGATGTGTCCGCAGCCAACGTTCAACCGCAGGCCAGAGGCTAGTTGGTCCTGCAATTTCTCAGGAACTTTTATTTTTGGCTCGAAGCGATCCGGCTGGTTCTCGCCCCTTCCCGATCTGAGGATAGTAGCCTGCAACTCGTAAAATATTTCGCGACGCACAAACTCTAGTCGGCTCTCGACGTTTCTGAGCTGCTGGTTGTAGTCAGCGCTCAATCTATCCGAAATTAATCTGATTTCTTCTTTCAAGTTCTGAGGCGTCTGCATCAAAGTTCGCTGTGCCTGACTTTCGTCGGGTTCCAACCTCGCTACATCTTGCCGAAAACTGCTCAGCTCTGCCAAGGCATTTAGATTCTGTGTCGAGCGACGTTCCTGTGCGCGAAGTCCCATTATAACGACATGCGCGGCCTCATCTGTATAGGCTCTGGCTTCTGCAAAGACGGTTTGTGCTCGAGCTTCCCAGCTTTCTTTTAGAGAGTTAAGTGCCTCTGAAACGGAAGCCTTTATCAAATTCTCAGTGACTTGCACACGTTGTTCGTGAGTTTCTGCAAATGTTTGCAATTTCTGATCTATCGTAGCTTCTAATCGTTTTATAATTGAAGCTACCTGCGCGTTGACAGCTTCGAGCATAATTTGTTGTATTTCATGCCGCTGCATAGGAGTCTGATGGTCAGATCCAGACTGAGCGCGGTCGTCCGCTTGCTTGTTGGTCATTTCGGACTATAGCCTCCCGAATAAGCGCTCCAGTACGGTCGTGCTGTTACACGCACCAATCAAGTGCATCTCGCCGAAACAAAACCATCTCGCGAAGTTGCACTTCAATTCGATCCGGCACCCAAAGACGTATCTCGACGTCTGTGATGTCATGTGTGACTTCGAAGTCCATCCAAATCAAACCTGGTATACGCGTCATAACTTCCGAAATATCGACTGATTTTTTGCCAAGCTCGAGCGTTCCGCCATCGCACGTCGCATCCAACCTCAGGGGATCGGATCCTATGTTCCCGACGCGCCGTAAGTACAGGCCGGTCGTATAGGGGCCAGGCGAAAGTGCTATGTAGGGGCCATGACAAAGAAAGCCTGCTTTCCCATCAGACGCACGTGATCCGTCAGGCAGATTCACTCCCGTTGTTGAAGGAAGCAAGCTGGCGTTCATTTTTAGATACGAGCGCAATTTTGATTCCTCATTTGATTGAGATACTTATGTTCGGGACAGCTCGGCTTAGACGCGCAGCGGAGGCCGATCCAGGAGCGGGATCGCAAGGGGGTGCGCGTATATGAAATGAGGCAGATAGGCAACATAAGCCCTTTCGTTACGGTTGTGCCGAGCCCGGTGGCGGGGCGGATTCGTTCGCGATCCTGGGGCAGTCTGAGTATGGTCGCGGTGCAGTACAGCACCTCGCGCCCGGTCGCGCAGCTACGTTATCCCATAATTATAATGATATGCTCGTTGTAACAAACGGCTCGATTTGGCGCACGCCAGTCGCGCGCAGCAGGCCGAGACCTGGATAATCGTCTGCTCGAGATCTTACTCACTGGATAGGATGAAGCATCTAGTGCACTGGTAATTACCCACCCTCGTAGGTGCGTGGTTCAGGCGCCGACGGTCGTGAGGATAGTGCTGAAGGGGCTGCGGCCTGCGAGGCGGGCGGTATCGACCACGGTGCGGATGGCGGCCTCGCCCTCGGCGGCCCACATCGCGCGGTAGCCGTTGGTAACCTTCCGCTGGACCACGGACGGACGCAGCAGCCTCTCTGATCCGTTGTTGGTCGGCTCGACCGCGCCGGGGTGGGCGAGGAACACCAGGAGCTGATGGCGAGCCCGGCCGATCTTGGCCTGCAGGTCACGGGTCAGGTCGCAGCGGCTCGGCATGGCCAGGATTGAGCCGAGTTGGCGATCCAGGCTCCGGCGCTTGGCGGCTCGCGTCGAGGCGGCCAGATCGGTGACGTGCCCGGTCAGGGCGAAAACGGAGGCCAGCCAGAGCTGCAGACGCCAGGGTACGGGATCATCGCTGGTCTCGGCGACGTAGGCGACGTCGCGGGCGAGATGGGCGAGGCAGGTTTGGTGCGCGGCCGCGTGTCCCTGCTGGGCGGTGTAGCGGTCCGAGATCCAAACCGCCGGCCGATGCCCGTCCATCATCTCCCGCACCACGACCGCACCGCGCGTCGGCGAAGCCTGATGGACGACCGCCTCGGCAGAATGGAAGACCCGATGATAAGCCCTGCTGCCCTTGATGCGCACGCCGGTCTCGTCCGAGGCAACGACGGTGGCCCGGCGCAGCGTCGAGATGGCCTCTTCGCGACCGGGAAGGAAGCGGCCCTGCGCCCGGCGAAGCAGGTTCATCAGACCGCCCTGACTGAGGTTGAGACCGAACAGGTCGGACAGCGCCCCCTGCAACAGCTCGTAAGACAGCGCCTGGAAGGTCTTGAGATAGGTGGCTACCGCATGCAGCCGTGGCCCGAAGGGCGTGCCGCGTGCTGCATCAGGCATCGGTGCGGCTGCCCGCGTCCCGCAGGTCGGACAGCGCACGGCCAGACGCCGATGATGCGTCACCACCGGCGCGACCTCCGGCAGTTCGATCTGTTCTGAGACGCTCACGACCTCGGCGAGAAGACCTCCGTCCGGGACACCGCCGCAGCACGCGCAATGGTCAGGACGATGCTCGACCACCACGTCCGGATCGTCGCTGATCGCCCGGCTGTGACCCTCGTGACCGGGCTTGGCGCCGCCGGGCTTTGCCTGGTCGCGCTGCTCCTTGCGGTCTGTCGCCGGCGGTTTCGAGGACGTGCGCGAGGTCTTGTCCGGGCGCTGCAATCGCAGCAGCAGCTCGATCAGCTCCTCACGGCTCAGCCGCTCAAGATCGCTTCGGCTCATCCCAGGAGGGAATCAGCGAAACCCAACCCACGCAAGGGGGTGGGTAATTACGTGCTCTGGCACAGACAGATGGTTCAGACTTGGAGATCGTGCTGCGCGGCTTCAACGCGGCCTACAACGGTCTCCGTCAGCGCGTGCTCGAAGGTCTCTCGCCCGAGATGGTGTTGCGCCAGCGTCCCGAAGCTGAGCCCGCGCTCGCTAATCCCACCTACAGACCGCCCAGCTCAAGTCTCATCAAACGCGCCCCTCGCATCGTCGCAGAGGCCAAGGAGGTGTATGATCCCACGGTGTGGTGGTACGGTTGAGCACCATGCGGCAAGGGATGCGCTATGGGCCAAATTCTTCACGGCAGCGCCCGCACGACGGAGCGGCTGTGTTGAAAGTCAAGCCGTGAGGGGCTGCCAGGGCGTGCGGTCGCGGACCATGGCGTTGAGCGTCACCAGGAGCTTTCGCATCACCGCCACGAGGGCAACCTTCCTCGGCCGGCCGCGCTCAGTGAGCCGCTCGTAGAAGGGCCGGAAGGGAGAACCTCGCCGGATCGCGGTCAGCGCAGCCATGTACAGCACGCCCCGAACAGATGTTCGCCCACCCGCGATGGATCGCCGGCCCCGCATCAGGCCGGAATCGCGGTTGATCGGCGCGATGCCGACGAGAGCCGCGAGCTGGTGGCGCCCGATGGTGCCGAGTTCAGGCAGCTGAGCCAGAAGCGTGCGCGCGGTGACAACGCCGACCCCGGGAACGGACTTGAGCAACGCCTCGGTCTCGCACCAAACGGGAGAAGCCTTGATGGTTTGGCCGATATCCCCGTCGAGCTCTGCGAGCTCCTCCTCCAGGAAGGCGATGTGGCGGCTAAGCCGTCGGGTCAGCTGCTTGTCCACGGCTTGATCGCGTCGGTTGGTCTCCATGTTGATCATCCCGATGATCTGGCGGCGCCGACGCACGAGCTCGGCGAAGTGGCTTCTCTCCGGTTCCGGCAGAGGCCTGGCCGGTGGTCTGATGCGTTCAGCGAAGAGGGCGATCACCTCAGCATCGAGCGTGTCGGTCTTCGCCAGCCGGCCTATGGCTCGGGCGAAGTCGCGGATCTGGTGCGGGTTGACGATGCAGAGCGGCAGTCCGGCTGCTGCAAGCGCTGCAGCGACGCTCGCCTCGAAGCCGCCAGTGGCTTCCAGGACGACGAGGGCAACCGGGAGGTTGCCGAAGCGGCGCGTGAGGGCTTCAGGCCCCTTCGCGTCCCGCGGGACGTGGAAGGTCTCGTCCGACGGTCTGAGGTGAACGTCGAGGCGGTCCTTGGACACGTCGATGCCAACGAAGATGGTGGGTTGTTCGTCCATGACCCTACCTTGCAAATGCGGGCTCGGGCCCGAGCGGCTGTCCGGGTTCGGGACTGTGGTGGTGAGGGCCGCACCTTGCTCTGTCGCGGGCTTGCGAGCCCCAGACGGACGTGGGCTGACCCTCACCGTGTAACCTCGCTGGCTTCGCGCCAGCGGGCAACTCCAAGATACAAGGCGGTCCGTCGCGCGATACAGCTACGTCAAGAGACAGCTACGTCAAGAGAGTGTGAGAGCGGCGGCCAAGCGCTACGGCGTGAGCCCGACGACGATCCAGAAATGGCGCGGACGCCAGTCGACGGTCGATGCCACCATGGGGCCGAAAGAAGCTCGGTCGACGGTCCTGACACCTGAGGACGAGGCGATTATCGTCGCCTTCCGTCGGCATACGCTGCTGCCGCTGGACGACTGCCTCTACGGCCTACAGCCGACGATCCCGCACCTGACCCGCTCGTTGCTTCACCGCTGCCTGGAGCGGCACGGCATCAGCCGCCTGCCGGACATGAAAGGTGATAAGCCCAAGAAGAAGCGCTTTGCTGATTACCCCATCGGCTACGTCCACGTCGACATTGCCAAGGTCAGGACAGAACAGGGCAAGCTCTACCTGTTTGTGGCCATCGACCGAACCTCGAAGCTGGCCTTCGTCAAGCTGGAAGCGGAAGCCACCCGCTACACAGCATCGGACTTCCTCCGCGCGCTGGTCGCGTTCGTGCCGTACAAGATCCACACGGTGTTGACCGACAACGGGGTGCAATTCTGCCATGCGCCGCGCAACCGCTCAGGCCCGACAGCCCTCTACAACCGGCACATGTTCGATCGCGTTTGCACGAGCACGGCATCGAGCATCGCCTGACCAAACCCAACCATCCGCGGACCAACGGTCAGGTTGAGCGGATGAACCGCGCCATCAAGGACGCCACGGTCAGGCGCTACCATTAGGAGACCCACGAACAGCTCCGGGCACATCTGCAGCTGTTCGTCGATGCCTACAACTATGCCCGTCGGCTGAAGACCCTGCGCGGCCCCACGCCCTATGAGCATGTCCTTCAGGTCTGGACCAAAGAGCCCGAACGCTTCAGGATGGATCCGTCACACCTCATCCCGGAACCATATACCTAGGGTATCGCCACTCACCCGTGTCGCGGGACGATGCGCCATATGGGCGGCGGGTACAACACCGAGGGCGAGACCAAGACGGCGCTGAAGTACGTGCAGCCGGATCGGTGGGCATGAGCAACGGCGAATTCACCGACGCTCTCGCCGAAGGTCCCCCGCGGGCAGGCTGGGTTCGCGCTGCGGAAGCGTCGTAGCTAGAGGCGAGGGCGGACGGACCGGCCCTGCCAGGGTAAATCGGCGAGGGTGCGCTTGCGATGATCGCGCTTGCGGCCTGCGGACGATCGACAGGCGGGACAGCATGTTGGACTAGGACGGGGTACGACGCGCACGATCAGCGGGTCGGTCGACATTTCGATGCCGACGACATTAAGGTCATTTGGAACTAGGGGCAGGATAGGATGGGGGATGGCGTCCTTCAGAGAATTCAATCTCTAGAGACCAGCCACGTCACGCGTGCCGGCACACTCCGTCACACATAGTGCGGCAGATGCACACCTCTGCGCCCGTTGACAGCAGGAGGTGATCGAGGTCCAGGTCGGCCCCTGCATTGGCGATGACGACATCATCTAACGTCGAGAATATCTACGGATGCTGGACGAAATCGATCACAAGTGAAAAGGGCAACCTTATACCGACCGCAATTTGTCGCATTTGTAATGGAGAATCATTCACGACCGCGTGGCCCACCCATTGCGATCCTTAGTTTCGCAGTACGCATGCAGGGCATTTATAGCATGGACCCCTGTGGCTGCTGGAGGCAAGTTAGGGACCAGTTCCATTCTCGATATAATCTCACTCCCATAGGTTGCGAACTCCACTAAATGCACTCTTTATGGATGAGCATCTTGCAAATTTTCCGTCTAAAATTCCTAAACAATCTAATCGGCAGATTCATTTTGGGAAGAAAGCTCGAATTTTTGAAGAGCGCTGCCTTCTTCGACGCGGAGTGGTACCTAAACAAGTATGCCGACGTGCCCGGGAGTAAAATTGGGGCGCTGCGTCATTACATCAATAATGGTCGGCTTGAGGGCAGAGCTCCGACACGTAAAATATGGGAACTTAATGAGCTCGCGCGTCAGACGTTTGATCCGACCTGGTATGCAGACCAGAACCGCGAGATTCCGGGGGCTCTTGAAAACCCGACTGGGCACTATGTCGAACACGGTTTTCTGGACGGGAACGCGCCAACACGCAGAGTATGGGAACTGGAGAAGTTTGCCCATCAAGCCTTTGATGGCCGCTGGTACGCCGAGCGGAATCCCGATGTGGTCGCCGGAGGAAAAGACCCGTTTGCACACTACGTCGAATATGGGTTTGCGGAGGGGCGGCATACTTCTCAGGCATCCGCTGAAATGGCAATTTTCGCGGACTTCGGTAAGAAGAACTTCGATTCAAAAATGTATCTATCACTTAATTCTGATGTATTGCAAGCGGGTTATGATCCAGTTGAACACTTCATTGAATACGGATATTCTGAAAACCGTCCTACACGCTTAACCTCTTACGTGCTTGAGCCGATAGCGGACGTCGCTCGAGATCCCGTGCTTTGGTATTATGTTGGTGATACAATAGAATGGCTGCACCATCACTCGCATCTGACTGGTGTTGGCCGCGTGACGTCAGAGATTCTGTTGTCCGGCTTATTCGAGGAGAAAGAAGCTTTTATCCCCTGTATTAAAGATAATACGGGGACAGATTTGATACGTCTGATCGACGGAGAGGCTACTTCGAAGATAGCTCAAGCTATTGGATATGATATCGGTCATGTTTCTGCGGCCGATTGTGCCCCATCGAAGAACAAATTGAGCGCGTACCGTCCCGCGCCTGGCGACAATGTTGTGTTCACAGGCGTAGTTTGGAATACATCAGATGCCCTTCTGTTCGCCGCGTTGAAAGAGCGGGGTGTGACGATCAGCGTTTTGGTGCATGACATAATACCTGTTACTCATCCTGAACTCGTTAGTTCTGCTCATGTGCGATCTTTCATCCATTGGTTGTCTGTAGTGGCGCAGACTGCTAGCATTATTTTTGTGTCAAACGCGATAGTTGCTCAAGAAATCTCAAAGTGGCTGCTAAGGGCTCAGCTATTCCCTCAGATTAGCATCAAAGTAATTCCATTTGGCACGCGCACTTTATATTCAAATCAGCGCATTTTTGAAAAAGTCGCAAGTTTGGTAGGCCGTGAGTTCGTGCTGTCAGTCGGAACTATTGATCGCCGTAAAAATCAGAGGCTTGTTTGCGAGTCGTGGCTCGAATTATACGACAGAGGATCCGGGCGTAATATCCCGCGATTGGTGCTTGTCGGCCGAGATGACGAAGGTCTTTCCTCGGAACCTCGATTTTCGCGCCTGGTAGATCTTGGGGTGATAATTTTTATCGCCACGGCGAGCGACGCGGAAGTGGCCGAGTTGTATCGTACATGCCTATTCACCGTATTTCCATCAACAAGCGAAGGCTTCGGTCTTCCTGTTGCCGAGAGTATTGCATACGGAAAACTTTGCTTGTCGGCCGATTTGGCAGTGATCAAGGCGCACGCTGGCGATCTCGCTTGGTATTTCGACCCGCGGTCTCGGGAGAGCTTGAGCGCTCAGCTGGAAAAAGCCTTGTTCAAACCAGCAGACAGAGGCGTCGCAGAGGCGCGGATTCGGTCTGAGTTCAAGCCTACGTCTTGGGCTGCGGCAGTTCGCTCTATCGTAGAGGCCACAGACACGCTGACGGATGGTAGGGTTAGCCAATCGGTCGGCAAATATCAGAGCGTGACCAGCCAATACCGGTCAGAGACGCCTCAGGTGTCCTTTCTCGTCGTAAATAGAAATTTGGCTGCTGACGTGATCCGGCACATTCGTTGGATCGTTATGAATATCGAGGAGGTGTCATATGACATCGTGATAGCTGACAACGGGAGTGATGCAGGAGAGCTGGAAAAATTGTCTTTCCTCGCTCCTCTTGTAAATCTCGTTAAGATTGGATGTGATCGATTTGCCGGAGAAGCACGCAATATAGCGGCCGAACTATCGCGCGGCCGCCAAATATGTATCGTCTCGGATGTTGTCGCCCTCTCCTCCGAGGGATTGTTGGCTGCACTTCGGGTTTTGCAGGATGGGGGTGCTACAGCCGTGTGCGTCTCCACCACGATGGTGGAGCGCGTGAGGTCGAACGACGGTGATCCAACGGTGGCGTATCAGTTGACGAGGCTGAATCTCGACACGTTCGTTGCTTCACTTGCGACAGACCCACGGTGCGACGGCAGGTTTTTTGATGCGTTGTTTATAGACCGAGATCTGTTCTTGCAACTGCTAGGCTTTGACTTAGCTTTCGAGCCCGGCCCTTATGAAGATGTGGATCTGATCGCGAGAGTACTATCGCATTCGGTCCCGGTGCTCGCACTTCAAAGCACCAGTCCGATTGCTGCGTATGCTGCTGGTAGTGAAAGCGTATCGGATAATGAACAATATATCTACGATCTTAATCGGAAAAAATTTCTCGATCGCTGGTCGAGTGCCCTTAATCAGTGGGAGGATGATCGGAGCTCGCGATCCGAGCGCGTGCCGTCTTCATTTGATTTCGGTCGACCCGCCGAACCGGAATGGCCGGTGGCAGTCCTGCATACACCCTACCCACTCACGCCTGGGGGGGGCGAGCGTTACCTCCTGTCGATCGCTGCGCTCCTCTCAGCGAACCATAAGGTCGTTTTGGCGCTTCCGCACCGGTATAGCCGGTTGCGGTTGCTGAAGCTGGCCGAAGAGCTTTCCTTGAATCTTGATTCAGTCGAGATCCGCCTCCTGTCCGAGCTTGATCGAGCTCTGCCGCCATCGTTGTTCATCAGCATGGACAACTTCGTCGTCCCGAGGCAGGACCCGCTTGGGCGCAAAAACTTTTACATCTGTCAATTTCCATTCCCGATGCATGGCACCGTCGATGCGGCGAGGCGGGCCCGTGTCGCAGGGTACCAGAAGTATGTCGCCTACTCGGTATATGCAAAAAGGCACATCGAGACGAAGCTAGACAGCATTCAGGCTCCCGATATTCCCGTTTGTCTGATCGCACCTCCGGTGACGCAAATTGGTCCATCCAAGAAACGTCCGCATTCGATAATGACGGTTGGGCGGTTTTTCGTCGGCGGGCATGCAAAGCGCCACGATCTGCTCATCCAGGCTTTTGTAATGCTTAAAGAGCGCTATGCCGAGCCCATCGAGTTTCACGTCGTCGGGTCGACCATCCCAGAAAAGAGACATATGGATTATGTTGAGCGGCTTGTGGCGATGAGTTCGGGGCTCCCAATTCATTTTCATTTAAATGCCACGCCAGAGCTGTTGACTGCACTGTATGCCTCGACCGAGATTTACTGGCACGGGGCGGGCCTTGAGGCTGATCTAACCAACGAACCCTGGGCAGCTGAGCATTTCGGAATTAGCGTCGTGGAAGCTATGTCGGCCGGTGCGATTCCGTTTGCCCTGGCATCCGGCGGTCCGCGGGAAATCATTGATCACGGCGTCAATGGGTTTCTCTACGACTCCCTCGAGACCCTTGTGGAGGGCACGCGAAATTTGCTGTCGTGTAGTTCGGCCGATCGGCAGGCCTTATCGCAGGCCGCCATACTGAGGGCGAAGGACTTCTCACCCGAGGTTTTCGCGCGCAGGATCGAGGCTTTGTGGGCCGATTGAGATCGGGTGATTCGACCGCGATGGGGGTGCAAGGTCGCGCTGATGAATTGCATCGGGGTGTTTGCGCACCGCAAAGCGCTGCGCCGCTCACCACCGCAACGATTAAGTAGGCTCCGGGGGCTGCCTGCGAAGGGGATCGAGCGTGATAGACGGTGGCGGTTCGCCGAGGCAGGAGCGCGATCCCCCAGCTGGGACTATTCCAGTCCCCGACGCGGCCATCCCTAGGCGAGGGATCCGCACGGACCGGCGGAAAGGCGCTCGGATTGGGCAGAACTGTTTGCGGACCGTTCCACCCTTGCTGTACGACGCCGGTCGATGCGCTGCCTGAGGCCCGTGCGGTGTCCCTCTTGGCGGCCAAAGTTCCTGTCCAAAGTCCCGCTATGGCCCGCCACAACGCGCTCCGCCGCATGCTGCGCAACGTCCTGTGGGGCGGCCGCAGCTCCCTGGCGGAGCGGACACTCGCGCAATCCGATTTGTTCGACGCAGCATGGTATCAAGTGACTCAGGCCCCTCACCTGCCACTGGACCAAGCCGCACGACACTATCTGCAGCATGGCGCCGCGCTCGGGCTGAGCCCCAGCCCGTTGTTCGACGGGCCCTGGTACCTTGCCAACAACGCCGACGTCGCCGCTGTGGGCCGGAATCCCCTACTGCACTACCTGGAGAGCGGACGCGCCGAGGGGCGGCCGACTTGCCCTTACGTCGACCCGAAGGGAGTGGCGCAGGCCGCGGCCTCGGATCTGTTCGACGCGGAGTGGTATAGGGCGACCCAGGCGCCCAGCGTAACGCCGGCCCAAGCCGCACGGCATTACCTTCAACAGGGCGCCGCGCGAGGGCTGAGCCCTGGCCCGTTGTTTGATGGGCCCTGGTACCTCGAGAACAACCCCGACGTCGCAGCGGCGGGTTTGAACCCGCTGCTGCATTATCTGGACAGCGGACGCGCGGAGGGCCGGCCGACGTGCCCAGTCGCCGCCCCAGAGTTGGTGGCGCGGATCGCTGCCTCTGAACTGTTCGACGCGGTGTGGTACCGGGCGACCCAGGCGCCCTTCGTGGCGCTGGACCGTGCCGCACGGCACTATCTGCAAGAGGGCGCCGCACGTGGGCTGAGCCCGGGCCCGCTATTCGATGGCCCATGGTACCTCAAGAACAACGTCGACGTGGCCGGGGCAGGCCAGAACCCCCTGCTACACTATCTGAACGATGGGCGCTCAGAGGGACGGCCGATCTGTCCCTTCGCCGACCCAGCGGCGCTGGCCCAGATCGAAGGCTCCGATCTGTTCGACGCGGCGTGGTACCGGTCGACCTACATGCCCGACCTGCCGCCGAACCAGGCCGCACGACACTACCTCCGCGAGGGCACCGCGCGCGGGATGAATCCCGGGCCCCTGTTCGATGGCGGCTGGTATCTCGCCAACAATGCCGACGTGGCCGAGGCCGGCCTCAATCCGCTGTTGCATTACCTGAACAGCGGGCGCGCGGAGGGGCGGCCCATCCGCCTCGCCTGTGCCCGCGATGCCCAGGCACGCGTGATGGAGACCCGCCCCCTCGTCCTGCGTGAGAGCACGTCCGCCCGCATCGTCGTGGTGGTGCACGCCTTCTACGTCGACGTGTTCGAGGACCTTCTGCCCCACCTCGTGCGGGCGATCCCGCATTTCGATCTGCTGGTCTCGACCGATGAGCCCGCGAAGAAGCAGGCGCTGGAGGCGGCCGCGGCGCATGCCGGGCTCGCCGACCGGTGCCGGGTCGTGCTGGCGGAGAACCGCGGCCGCAACTTCGGGCCCCTCGTCACCGTTTTCGCGCCCGACATTCTGCGCTACGACCTCGTGCTCCACGTCCACACCAAGAAATCGCTGTTCAGCGGCGCGGAGCAGACGCGCTGGCGCGACGAGATCTACCGCACGCTGTTCGCGAACGCGGCGTGCGCCGCCATCGCCCTCTCCCTGTTCGAGGAGGACAGCCGGATCGGCCTGTTCTTCCCGGAGACCAGCGCGCACATCGTCTACTGGGCGCATACGTGGCTCGCCAACATCGGCACCGGCTACGGTCTGCTCGCCCGCCTCGGCCTGCCCTATGACGGGTTCGACGACTACATCGACTATCCGGTCGGCGGCATGTTCTGGGCGCGGGTCGATGTCCTGCGCCCGCTGCTGACCGCTGGATTGACCCCCCAGGATTTCCCCGAGGAGCATGGCCAGACCGATGGGACGCTCGCCCACGCGATCGAGCGGGTGATCCCGATCGTGTGCCGGGCACAGGGCTACAGCACGGTCTGCCTCGACTATGACCGGGGTCTCGCCCGCTACGACAGCAGCGCCCGCAACTGGCAGCAGTACAGCGCTCGCACCCAGGATCAGGCGCTGCAGGCTTTGAAGGATGTCGACCTCGTCTCGTTCGACCTGTTCGACACCCTCGTCAGCCGTCCGGCCCGGCGCCCGGACGCGGTGCTGAAGCTCGTGGAGCACCGCATCGCGACCGAGGAAGGCCGCCCCATCCCGCTCTTCACGGAGCGCCGGGCTGCCGAGAACCGGGGCCGCGCCCGCAAGCATCATCAGGGCGACGTCAACCTGTCGGAGATCTACGCGGAACTCGCCGCGTCCGGCACCATCCCCGGCGACGTGGTCACGCGGGCGCACGCGCTGGAGAAGCGGATCGACCTTGGCGCCCTGCTTCCGCGTGCCGAGGTCATCGCCGTCCTCAGGGCGGCCCACGAAAGCGGCAAGCGCATCGTCCTGATGACCGATACCTACTACGAGGAGGCCGATATCCGAAGCATCCTCCAGGCGATCGGCGTGGCCGACCTGTTCGCGGCGCTCTACGTGTCGAACGCCGTCGGCGCCCGCAAGGACCGGGGCGACTTGTGGCGCCATGTCGAGGAGATCGAGGCGGTGCCGCGCGCCCGCTGGCTGCATGTCGGCGACAACGAGCATTCCGACATCCAGGCCGCCTGCGACCGGCGGATCCCCTACCTGCACGTCGCGCACCCGGCCAAGATCCTGGCGCAGGGCGGCTTCGTGCGGGACGAGGGCGACCTCGCGCGGACCTGGGCGTCCGATCTGGTCGTCGGCCACGCCATGCTGACGCTGGGCCGGAACCCGTTCCTCGACCGGCCCGGCCCGCCCTACCTGACGCTCGGCTCGGCTCGCGACGTCGGCTCCGTGGTGTTCGGGCCGCTCATGCTGCTGTTCATGTCCTGGCTGATCCGGCACGAAGCCCTGGGCCGGGTCGAACGGCTGCACTTCCTCGCCCGCGAGGGCGACTTTCTGGTCAAAGTCTACCGCTTGATCCGGGAGCGCTACGGCCTGCGCCACCTGCCCGAGGGTAGCTACTTCCACGTTTCCCGGCAGGTGGCGATCGGTGCAGCCCTCGGCACCGGGTTCCGTCCGGATCTGGTGATCGAGGCTGGCCGCTACGTGGGTAGCCTCCAGTCCCTGCTCTGGAACCGGGCGAGCTTCACGGCCCCGGCTCATCTCGGACTGGATAGCCACAACGTGCGGCTCCCTGCCGATGCCCCTGTCGTCGAGCGCGTCATGACCGACCTCGAACCGGAGATCATGGCCCACGGGGTAGGCCTGAACGCGCGGTTCCGCGCCTACGCCCGGCAGGCGGGTCTCGATGCCGAGGGCTGCCACGCGGTGGTCGATGTCGGTTACTCGGCCACGATCCAGAAGATGATGCAGGTGGCGCTCGGCCAGCCGCTGATCGGCTTCTACATGACGACCTTCGACACGGCGCAGGCCGTCGCGAAGGATGGCGGCGCGGCCTTCAGCTGCTTCCGCGCGGGCTCGGAGAATCCCGAGACGTCGTCGCTCCCCGTCCTGGCCTATGGCCTGGCCGTCGAGGCGTTCCTGACCGCCCCGCACGGACAGGTCGTGGGCTACGAGACGGCGGGCGACCGGATCTCGCCCCTGTTCAAGGCGGATCCGCGGACCCCGGCCGAGCACGGAATCCTCGCCGAGCTGCACGCCGGCGCCGAGCAGTACATCACCGACACGCTCGATCTTTACGGGCCGGAGCTGCTTCAGGCTGATATCCCGCTGAGGGGGCCGCAGGAATTCCTGCGGCTGCTGATGCAGGGGTTGATCGCCACCCCGTCCGAACCGATGCGGATGCTCGGCGTCGAGGACGATTTCTGCGGTCTGCCCATCCACCGGGTGTACGCGGACGGGGGAAATCCGGCCTCCGGCTGACGCCCCGGCGGCGGACCCGGATCAGGGGGCTTCCGTGACCGCCTCCAGGGCTCGCCGCATCGTGGCTGGCGCAACCCTGTAATTGGCATGCATCGGGTGGACGCCCTCCGCCTGCAGCGTGGTCCCGCGCACGAACAGCAGGTGGGCGCCGCTCGACTCGACGAAGCTCGTGAAGCCGCGGAAGTAGAATTCCGGACTCTCATGCGCGAGCGCCACGACCCGGGCCCCCGGCCGGCAGAAGATGCAGTTGATCAGGGCGGAACTCGCCGATCCGACGATGATGTCGGCGGCGTGGTACATCTGAACCTGCTCGGCGAAGGTGAGCGTCTCGGGCTGGACGACCTCGAACCCGTGGGGTTGCAACGTCGCGACGATCTCCGCCTCGTTGACGAGCTGGCGCTGCGTGAACCCCCGCCGGGACAGGAGGATGCGCCGCCCTGTCCGCCGGAGATCGACCCCATCCGCGCCGAGCCGTTGGAGGATCCTGTCCCGCACGGCGGCGAGGATGTCCTGCGGCCAGATCGCGTCGTAGATCGGAAGCCCCGGCCTTGTATCGAACGGGAAGAAGGCCGGAACGGGCGCGAGACCGAGTTCGCGGAACCGCGTCGCGACCGGCGGCAGCGTCACGATCGGCCGGTCGCGGGTGTCCATCAGCGCGATGATTTGGCGGTGCGTCTCCGGCATCCCGTCGTCGACGCAGAGCGGCAATCCCGAGGGACAGGCCGGATCGTTGAAGCACAGCATGCGGGGGACGAATTCGAGCAGCCAGTGGCCGTATTGCCGGCTCTGGAAGCCGAACAGCATCAGGCCGGCGTCGATGTCGCGGGTCTCCGATGGCGCCTCGACCAGGGCACGCCCAGGTCCCCAGACCGCCGTCATGATCTGACCCGGATTGACCCCGTCCTTGATGTCCGCGACCCCGCTCAGGGGATGGGCCGCGAGGTCGTAGATCAGGCGCTCCCCGCGGAGCACGACGTTGCTGCGGGGGAAGGTCAGACAGTCCTGGAAGAACGCCACGTATTGTGGCGGCGCGTCGAGGGTTCCGGCCTGCGAGGTCAGCGGGATCGGGCCGTCGAGGAATTTTACGGCCGGGTCGGCGATCCTGCGGCCGGGCCGCACTTCGTGATAGCGCCCGTGCCCGCCCGCGGCTTCCTGCCGGGCCGAGACGATGCGGTAGATGCCGACGGGGCCGAGGCCGACGATCGACCGGGTGCTCGCGTGCAGCGCCACGGCCTCCTCGTGCCGGCCCGCCTCCGCCAGGGCGTTCATCTGCAGGATGCGCAGGTTCCGGACCTTTTGGCTGAGGCTGTCGCCGTCCACGGTCGCGAGACCGGCATCGCCGCCATTGAGGTCATAGGCGAGGCGGTAGCATTGGACGGCGGGTTCCGCCCGGCCGCGGCACTCGTGCTCCCAGCCGAGCTGCAACAGCGCCTGGGCAGTTTCTTGAAGAGAACTTCCCGCCCGGTCCCGGCTCCGGAGCTCCGCGACGAACGCCGTCGCGTCGTCCCAGCGTTCCTGTTCGATGAAGCCGCGCAGGCGTGCCACGATAGCGATCCGGTGCCAGCGCTGAGGGGCGTGCGGGTCGATCGCGGCGGCGAGGTCGTAGGCGCGCGCCGCGTCCCCGAACCGGGCGCCGCCCTCCAGCCGGAAACCGAGGGCTTCGAGGTGCCGCAGGGTCGCGGCCGCGCGCGACCCCGACGGGGGCTCCGCGGTGAGCAGGGCGGCCAGCCTCTCCAGCTGACGCGGGGCGTTGCTGCTGTCGATCGACCGGACGAGGTCGAGGAAGGCCGCTGTCGGCCGCATGTCGCTTCGCCTCCGACCGCTACGGGCTGAGGCCGACGCGCTCCAGGCCGCGTAACACCTGCTGGGGCGTGACTGTGTAGTTCGCGTGGAACGGATGCGTCTTCTCGCCCGGCACCGTCGTGCCCCGGATGTAGAGGACCTGCGCGCCGCTCGACCCGATCATGCTGGTGTAGCCGCGGAAATTGAACGACCGGTTCTCGTGGATCAGCGCGACGACGCGGGCCTTGTCGTTGCAGAAGATGGTGTTCGTCATCGCGGAACTGGCGGAGCCCACGATCACGTCGGCCGAATGGTAAAGGGCGATCTGCTCGACGAAGGACAGTTTTTCCGGGTACACGACCTCGAAGCCGTAGCGCGCCAGGGCGTTGATGATCTCGGCCTCGTTGACGAGCTGGCGCTGCGTGAATCCCTTCCGCGACAGGACGATCCGCCGCCCGGTTGGCCGCAGATCCACCCCCCGCGCTGCGAGCCTCTCGAACACGGCGCGCCGCATGGCGCCGAGGATGTCCTTCGGCCAGACCGAATCGTAGACCGGCACGCCAGGCCGAACGTCGAACGGGAAGAAGGTCGGGACCGGGGCGACCCCGAGCTCTTTGAAACGGACCGCCTGCGCCGGAAGGGGGAGGATCGGACGGTCCCGCCTGTCGAGCAGTTCCACGATCTGCCGATGCGTCTCCGGCATATGGTCGTCGATGCAGATCGGGAAACCCGCGGGGCAGGCGGGATCGTTGAACCACAGCATCCGCGGCACGAATTCGAGCAGCCAGTGGCCGTAGTTCCTGCTCTGGAGCCCGAACATCATCAGGCCGGCCTCAACGGTCCGCGCCTCGGCCGGCGCCTCGACCAGCGCGCGACCGCCCCCGTAGACGGCCGTCATGATCTGGTCGGCGTTCTTGCCATCCTTGATGTCGGCGATGCCGCTGTCGGGGTGCGCGGCGAGGTCGTAGATCAGGCGGCTGCCTTGAAGCACGATGTTGCTGCGCGGGAAGGTCAGGCAGTCCTTGAACCGGGCGACGTATTGCGGCGGGGCGTCCAGGGTGCCGCAGACGGAAGTCAGCGTCACCGGGCCTTCGAGGAAGCGGATCTCCGGCTCCGCGATCCGGCGGGGACCGACCAGCTCGCGATAGTCACCCGCCCCTTCAGCGGCGGCCTGCCGCGCGGAGACGATATCGTAGATCCCCACCGGTCCGAGCCCGAGGGTCGTGCGCGTCCGTTCGTGCAGCGCCTGCGCCTCTTCGTGGCGTCCCTCTGCGGCGAGCGCGGTCATCTGCAGGCTGCGCAGGTTCCGGATCTTGCGCTCGATCGCGTCGCCGTCGATCGTGAGTTCCTGGCCACCCAGGCTGTCCCGCGCGATCCGCGCCAGCAGGTAGCCGCGCACAGCGCTCTCGGCATCGCCGGCGAGTTCGTAACCCCAGGCGATATGGATCAGCGACGGGTCGTCCTGCCCGCGGTCTCCGGCGGCCGCCTTGGCCTGGCGCAGCGCCTCCAGGAGGTCCTCCACCCCGTCGAAGGCCTTCCGACGGCAGCGGTCGACGATGCTCGTCCGGATGGCGGCAAGGTGGTAGTGCGCGGCCCGCGCCCGCGAGGCCTGGGCCGCCAGCCCGTAGGCGCGGGCGGCCAGATCGAAGCTGTCCTCGCCCTGATATCGGAACGCGAGGGTCGCGAGGTGCTGCGCCGTGGTCTCGGCGCGATCCTCGGTCAGGGCCGCGAGGGCGCCTTCGATCGTATCGAGGGTGGCGGCCCCGTTCGTCCGATTGGCCTGCGTCAGGATTCGCCGAAAGTCGTCCCGCATCGATACCGACCGTTCCTCTCACGCGATCCGCGGCGCTGTCGCGCGCGCTTCAGCGCGTCGCCAGGGCCCGCTCCACGCAGGCGCAGACCTCGCCGATCTGATCCCGGGTGATCGCCGGAAAGAACGGCACCCCGATGGCACCGGCGGCGGCGGACGCGGTCCGCGCCAGCCCGTCGTGCCGGCACGTCGCGAAAGCGGGGTGCGCCTGGCAGCCGGTCCCGTACCAGCGCCGCCACTGGATGCCGGCCGCGTCGAAGGCCGCCGTCACCGTGTCGGCGGCGGCGGGCTCGAACAGCGCGTTGACCGTCATGGTCAGCCACTCCGTCCCGAAGCCCGGCTGCATGCGCACGCCGATCCGCTCGAAGCCCTCGACATAGGCGAGCGAGGCTTCCCGCAACTGCCGGATGCGCGCCTCAAGGCTATCGAAGGCGGCCAAGCCGATTGCCGCGTCGTATTCGGAGATCCGGAAATTGCCGCCGCGCACCTCCGAGACCCGGCTGCTCGCCGAGAAGCCGAAACCGGTCATCGCGGTGGTCTGCGCGACCAGCGCGGCGTCGGTGGTGAGGATCGCGCCCCCCTCCCCGATCCCGAGCGCCTTGGTGGCGTGCAGGCTCACGCAGACCGGCTGCGCGCCGACCCGGGTCAGATTCAGCGTCGCGGCGGCGGCGTCGAACACCACCGGAATCCCGTGCGCCGCCTCGAACGCCTCCCAGGCGGGGATGTCGATCGGCGCCCCGAACGGGCTGACCACCACCACGGCGGCGACCTCGCCTCCGGCCAGCGTCAGCGCCCGCTCGGCGATGACGGGCGTCAGCGACAGGGTCTCGGGATCGACGTCGGCGAAGAACGGCTCCAGGCCGACATTCACCGCCGCGTGCGCGGTGGCGATGAAGGTGTAGCCGGGCATCAGGCAGAGCCCGCCGCGCCGGCCGCCGATCCGGTAGCGCAGGGCGAGTTCGATGGCGCTGGTGCCGTTGCCGGTGATCGTCGCGGCGACCGGGGCGCCGCCGGCGCGCTCCGAGACGAAGCTGCAGAGCCGGGCCGTGAATGCGCGGGAGAGCGGGCCGTAATTGCTGTAGATGTGCGATTGATCGATCCGGCGCAGGTACGGGACGATGGCGTCCGTCTCCGGCAGGCTTGGAATGAGCACGGGGATCATCGTCGCAACACGTCCTGACTGTCGGCCGCCACCATCCTCATCCGCATGCTCGGGTGACGCGGCCCGCTATACATGCCCGGGCATCGCCGCGGAAGGCGGCCGGTGCGGCCCTCAGGCGGGCGGCTGCGGCTTGGGCCGGGTCGGCAAGGCACGCGCGGGATTCCCGAACACGGTCTGGCCCGGCGCCACGTTCCGGATCACCACGGCCCCGGCCCCGACCACGGCGCGCGCGCCGATCCGGATCCTCGGGATCACGCAGGCCCCCGTGCCGAGGAACGCGCCCTCCCCCACGCGGACATGCCCGGCCAGATGGACCCCGGGGCTCAGCGTGGCGAAATCCTCCAGCACGTCGTCGTGGGCCACGGTGCAACCCGGATTGACCAACACGTGCTCCCCCAGCCGCGCATCCGCCGTAACGGAGGAATGGCCGAGAATCACCGCGCCCGTGCCGATGTGGCTGCTCGCGCCGACCAGCACGCCAGGATCGACGATCGAGGTGAATTGCGCGCCGATCTCCGCCCGCAGATGTGTGACCGCCCGCGCCCGGGGCTCCGGCTCGCCGAGGGCGACGACGAAGCGGAGGCTGTCGTGTCCAGCGAACGCCCGCACATCCCGCACCACCGGCCGCCCGCGGAACGTCTCCGGCGCGTCGATCCCCGGATCGACGATGCTCGCCTGCAGCTCGATCTGGGACCCGTTTTGGTTCAGGCGTCCGATTGCATCGACGATCTCGCGGGCAAGGGCGCCCGCGCCGTACAGGACGAGGCGGATCGTCATCGCACCGGGATCCTTACCCGTTTCCGGCTCGGCCCTGGTTTGTGCCTACCGCTTGGGTGATCGTCCATGCGCGGAATTCCTGCCTGTTCGGCGCCCTGCCCTACACGAGACCCCGTGCGCCTTCCAGGTTTGGCACGCCGATCGACGCAGAATAGGGCCTGCCGCAGCGCCTCGTCACAGCGCGTCCGTTCCAGTACACCGCCTGCGGCGGCCCGTAGCCCAATGAGCGCGCGGACGAGCGGGTACAATCAGGTGCGGAACGGACATGAGGCCGACGAAGACCTTCCTCGACCTGATCCGGACGGTCAATCGCGACAACGCATCGGATGTGGTCGAGCGGCTCCGGGCCCTCGTAGCCGCCGAGGATCAGACGGAGGCCCGGCGCGACGGGATGCGCCGGCACCTTGAAACGCTCGCGTTCCGGCTGGCGTGCGATGACCGGCTCGGCGCGGCGGCCGACACCTACGCGGTGATCGCCGGCCTCGTTCCCCACGATGGGGCGCGTTGGTTGCGCGCTGCCGCCACCGCGCGCCTGCGCGACCTGTGCGAGCGCGGCCGCTTCGAGGAAGCCCGCGCCTGCGTCGCGCGCCTGCGGGCCGAAAGCGACGACCCCGCGCTTATCCAGGAGGGGCTCGCGGCCCTGTTGCGGCTCGGATGGGCCCACGAGTGCCGGAACCAGCCCGAGCTGTGCATCCAGTGTTATGGGCTCGCCTTCGCGCTCAACGGCGGCGACGCCGGCGTAACAACGGAGGATGGCGACCGACTGAGCACAAAGATCAAGAATTTGCGGCGCCTGATCCTCGACACCCTTCTGGAGAAGGGCGATCTGGACGCGGCGATCGCCCTCCAGGAGGAGACGCGCCACATCACCGGGTCCGGCCCTCTGGCGGCCTACGATATCGTTTCCGTGGAAGCTTTCGCGGCATCCGGCGGCGCACGTTACACCAAGATGGTGCCGGAGCGCCGCATCGCGTCGCCCGAGCTGCGATTCTGGGAGAGGCCCCCGGCCCTGCAGTCCGAGGCGGGAAGCCTTGGCATGCCGGCCCAGTACCTCGCCTTCCTCGAAGGCTGCCGCGCGTTCCCGCGCAGCAATGTCGTCATCGTCGGCGACAAGCTTGTTTACGATCTCGCCGCCCACCCGCGTCGGCCGGACATCCTGCTTCAGGACGGCCTCAACCCGGACCAGATCATGACGGCCGCGTTCGGGGCCACGCGTGCCCTCGTAGAGGTACCCGAGGCGGCACACACGGTCGAGGCCGGTCTGATGATGTTCGGTCTGCAGAGCCGCAACTACGGTCATTGGTTCTGCGAGTTCGTCCCGCGGATGCTGGCCTACAACGATCCGCGCTGCCCGGACGGGATCCCGCTCTGCATCGACGACCAGATGCCCGCCGCGCACGAGGAGATCCTGCGCCTGCTCGACACACGGGATCGACCGGTGATCAAGCTGCCCCCGAGACCGACCGAGTTCGGGCTCCTCGGTATGGCGCCGGTGCCGGCCTTCTTCCCCTTCGACATGAAGCCCGGCCGCCCCTTCTACGACACGATCTGGCCGGCGGACATCTTCGCTCCGATCCGCGAACGGATCCTCGCCAGCGCCCGGGAGCGTGGGGCCCTGTCGGGCCGGACCGACCGCCGCCTGTTCATCTCCCGCAAGGCCTTCAGCCAGCGCGCCCTCGTCAACGAGGCGGAGATCGCCGAGCGCCTGATCCCCCTGGGCTTCGAGGTGATCTACCCGGAGACGATGTCGTTCCTCGAACAGGTCGACGCCTTCCACTCGGCGGCTCTGGTGGTGGGCTCGTCGAGCTCGGCCCTGAGCAACGCCCTGTTCTGCCGGCCCGGGTGCCGGATCCTGGGCCTGATCCACGAGGAGCTGGCGTTCAACTTCCGGGGCTATGCCAGCTACATCGAGGTGGGCGGCGCCCGGATCCTGTTCCTGCGCGGCCAGACCCTCCACCGGCCGGGCGTGCACGCCTTCCACGTGAGCTACACCGTCGATCCCGCGAAGGTCGTGGCCGCCGTGGCGGCCCTCGAAAACGAGGTCGCGACCGGCGTACGGACCGGCTTCCCGCCGCCGGCCGCGGATGACCGGCCGATCCGGGTGCCGGACTGCGATACCACGCAGCCCCAGCCACCTTCGGCGGACGCACCCGCCCGCATTGGCCCCGACCGGCTCGCGCGCATCAGGACGCTTGCGGCCGGACCGCATGCGGATCCGGGGGCCGGCCTCTGCGCCCTGGAGGCGGTGGCTTACGTGGCCGGCGAGCCCCATTCGTACCGGCCCGCCTGCGCATCGCCGAGCCTCTCGGCCTTCATCCGGACCTGGAGCGACGGCCTGCCCCAGGAGGCGCGCGACGCTCTGATCTTGCCGCTCGTCCCCCGCCTCGTCGGCACCCGCGGTTCGGAGGCGCTGGAGCGCCGGCGGGTCGCGATGGTGGCCGATTGGCTCGTCCGCGCCCACGTGCCGGCGTGGTTCCGCCTCGCCAAGCTGAACGTCGAGGGGGACGCGCTGGCCAACCGGCCGGCGCTGACCGACCTCGCCGATCTCGCCGCCGGGTGCGATCATCTGGAACAGGCGCGCAAGCGCGCGAAGGTCGCGAACCTCACCCTGCGGCAGACCGGGTCCGCCGTCCGGGCCGCGGCCTGGGACGCGGCGCATCAGGCCGCGTGGGCGGCCATCCGGGATGATCTGGAGGCCGCCGGCCCCCGGATCCTCGCCGCCGGCTGGGACGCGGCCTACGCGTCCGCCTACGCGGCCGCCCGGGCCTACGGGAAGGCGCCGCTGGAGCCGACCCGGCAGGCGCTCCAGGCGTCGGCCCTGGCCCTGGTCGAGCGCATGATCGCGCTGCGCGAGCCCGATCCGGACCGGCTGCCGGCGGACGTCCCGCCGGCCCAAGCGTCGATTCAATCAGGCGCTGAACACCGCCCATGAGCGAGACCCCGCAGGGCACGCCGCCGGTTAATTCCGCACCGGCCCTGTCGGGGCTGCGCTGCCTCGTGCTGGGCGGCAGCGGCTTCCTCGGGCTGAACCTGTGCAACCGTCTCGCGGCGGCGGGGGCCGAGGTCACCTGCTTCAGCCGGAGCCATCCGCAGCCCGCGCTGCTCGACCGGCGCGTCGCCCGGGTGACGGGCCAGTTCGCCGATCGCCTCGCCATCGCCAACGCGGTCGATCGCCAGGACGTCGTCTTCCACCTGATCGCCGGCTCGATCCCGGAGAGCTCGAACCGGGATCCGTCCGCGGAGCTGTCGGCCACGCCGATCGCCACATTGCACCTGCTGGAGATCTGCCGCTCGGCCCGGATCCGGAAGCTCGTGTTCGCGTCCTCCGGCGGCGCGATCTACGGCATCCCGCGCGCCATCCCGATCCCGGAACAGGCGCCGACCGATCCGATCTCGGCCTACGGCATCAGCAAGCTGATGATCGAGAAGTCGCTCTACCTGTACCGCCATCTCCACGGGATCGATTACCAGATCCTGCGGATCGCCAACCCGTACGGCCGGTTTCAGCTCGGCACCAAGCACCAGGGCCTGATCGGGAGCTACATCCACCGCGTCCTCACCGACCAGCCGCTGGAAGTCTGGGGCACCGGCGCGGTGGTGCGCGACTTCCTCCACATCGACGACGTCAGCGACGCGTTCCTCGCCGCAGTCACCTATGACGGGCCGCACAAGGTCCTGAACGTCGGCAGCGGCATCGGCCTGAGCGTCAACCAGATCATCGCCGAGCTCCAGGCGGCCTTCGGGCGGGACCGCCTGCCCTGCGTGCGCAAGCCGAGCCGGGCCGCGGATGTACCCGCCAACGTCCTCGACACGGCGCTGATCCGGTCCGAACTCGGCTGGCAGCCGCGGGTCGCCCTGCGCGAGGGACTCATCGGCACCATCGCGTGGATGCGGGCCCATCTGGCGGATTCCGCGGATCCCCGTGCCACCCGCGAGACCTGACGCGACCCGCCCCGGAGTGGCCACGATTGTCGGCGACAGGGCGGCGGTTCGATCCGCGAGGAGACCGCATGTCCTTCCTTCACGATCTGCCGATCGCCGACCTGATCGCGCATTACGGCTACATCGCGATCTTCGTGATCATCACGCTGGAGAGCGCCGGCCTGCCGCTGCCCGGCGAGACGGTCCTGCTGACCGCGGCCGCCTATGCCGGCAGCACCGGCAACATCAACATCGCCCTCGTGGTGGCGATCGCCGCGACCGCCGCGATCCTGGGCGACAATGCCGGTTACTGGGTCGGCCGCCGCTGGGGCCTGCCGCTGCTCCTGCGCAAGGGACACCTGATCGGCCTCGATCACGGGCGGCTGAAGCTCGGCCAGTACCTGTTCCGCCGGCACGGCGGGAAGATCGTGTTCTTCGGCCGCTTCACCGCGATGCTGCGCGCCTACGCGGCGGTGCTGGCGGGCGTGAACAAGCTCGACGCGCGCCGCTTCATGGCCTTCAACGCGCTGGGCGGCGTCGCCTGGGCGTCGATCATGGGCTTCGGCGCCTATCTCTGCGGCCGCTCGATCGAGAACGTGATGGGGCCGGTCGGCCTCGGGCTGCTGGCCTTCGTGCTGCTCGGCGCCGTCGCGCTGTGGCTGTTCATGCGCCGGCACGAGGCGCGCCTGATGGTCGCCGCCGAGGAAGCGATCCCGGGGCCGCTCACCGAGGGGCTGGAGGCCGACCTGCCGACGCCGCAGGGGGCCGCCCAGGTGGACTTCGAGAGGCAGGTCGAAGCGCTTCTCGCGAAGAGCGGCACCGGCCAAACGATCGGCCGGGCGCAGACCGGCACGCCCGCGCGGCGCCCGGCGGAAGCCCTGCCCCTGTGGTTCAAGATCCTCGCCATCCTCCTGGCCTCGGCCGCCAGCATGACGCTCGCCTCATGGTACTACGGGATCACGGGCGGCCTTTACGGGCGCGTCGTCGGCCATGTCAGCATCGTCGGCATGCTGCTGATCCTCCTGGTCACGGCCGTCCTGCTGACGCTGATCGGCCGGCGCCTGAGATATCCAGGGCCGTCGGCCGCTGCCGCGGAGGAGACCGGGGCTGGGCTCAGGCTGGCGGCCTGAGCCGCCGGGGCACCTTGGCGTTCGTCCGCGCCCTGGCAGCCGTCGGCGTCTGAAGGCTCTCCGCCGGACTGGATCCGGTTCGGCGCAAGAGCGCGCGTCACACCAACAGCTGAGAGCCGGGCGCGATTGCAACGTGCATGGTACACGACACACACCACGAAGCCTCTCATCGGTTGTCCAACCCTTCCCCTCATCCTGAGGTGCCGGCGTGCAACGCAGGCCTCGAAGGAGCCCTCCAGAGGCCCCGGCGATCCCTGGAGCCCTCCTTCGAGGCCCGCTGACGCGGTCACCTCGGGATGGGGTGGTGGGTTGGATGGGATCGCCCGCTCGACGCGCTGTCGGGTGCTGTCGTGACCCGTGTGCAGCGCGATGGGTTGCGGCTCCAAAGGTGGCCTCGGGCGCAGGGTTGACCGGTCGGGGGGCCGATCGTATCACCCCGCCTCACCCGACAGGGGCGCTCCATCGCGTCGGTTTCCGGCCGATTCTGCCCATGGCCGTGCGCGCACGCCTCGTCGGACGTCGTGGCTGAAACGGAGCCGACCTTGGGCGAGGACGTGGAAGCGCTGCGGGCCGAACTTGCCGAGACGCAAGGAAGGCTCAAGGAAGCGCAGGGCGAACTCGCCCGTCTGGTGCGCTTGGCCGAGGCCGATCTTCAGCGCCGTCGTCCCGGGGAGCAATCGAGCGTCGTCGCCTCCTCGGTGCGCCGCCCCGCCGCCAAGGAGGTCGCCGCCCGGATCGCCCGGTTCGCGCACCTCTATCGTGAAGCCGCCGCCGCCACGCCCGATCGCGCGCCCGTCGTCCCCGAGGCGACGATGCTGGAGTGGCTCGAGACCTCCGGGCTGTTCGACCGCCAGTTCTACCTCGCGTGCAACGACGATGTCGCGAATGCCGGCGCGGACCCGACGCAGCACTATTACAATCACGGCTCCGAGGAAGGGCGCCTCCCCAGCACCCTCTGAGGGTGCAGGGGAGACGGCTTGCTGACGCGCGTTCGAGCGATCTGCGAGGGATCTGACTGATGCAGGACGGTGCAGGAGAAGCCGCACCCGCGCTCGAGCCGTGGCAGGACGATTTCGCGACGATCTACGCCAGCGGCCTGTTCGACCACATCTGGTACGCGACGCGTTATCCCGAGGTCGGCCTGACCGACCTGTCGCCCCTCGAACATTACGTGAAGTACGGGGCCCGCCTCGGGCGCCAGCCCCGGGCCGACTTCACGGCGCCGCCGGACGAGACCTTCGACGGCAGCTTCGTCAATCCCTTCGCGGCCTCGATCCGGGCCCGGGCCGAGACGCAGCCCGCGCCGGCCTGGAACCGGCCGGTCGTCTCCGTCCTGTGCATCACCTACAACCAAGCGTCGTTCATCCGGCAGACCCTGGAGAGCATCCTCGGCCAGGCCACGGATTTCCCGTTCGAGCTGCTGGTCGGCGACGACCGGTCGAGCGACGGCACCGCCGAGATCATCGCAGACTACGCCGCACGCCATCCCAACCTGGTGGCGATCCTGCGCACCGAAAACCTCGGGCCCAACAAGAACTTCGCCGACCTCACGGCCCGCGCCCGCGGCGAGTTCGTGGCGATCTGCGAGGGTGACGATTACTGGACCGATCCGCGCAAGCTCCAGAAACAGGTCGATTTCCTGCGGGCGCGGCCGGAATTCACCCTCTGTTTCCACCCGGTGCGCGTCGTCTACGAGGACATGCCGGGGGTCGAGGAGATCTACCCGAAGCAGTGCAGCCCGCAGCCGTCGCTGTCCGACCTCGTGGCCCACAACTTCGTCCAGACCAACAGCGTGCTCTATCGCTGGCGCTACCACGGCGCCGAGGCGTTCGTGTTCGACGAGGGCATCGCCCCCGGCGACTGGTACGTCCATTTGATGCATGCCGAGGTCGGGCGCATCGGCTTCCTGCCCGAGGTGATGGCGGTCTACCGCAAGCACGCCGCCGGCATGTGGGCGACCTACGCGACCGAACTCGCCCGGCACAAGAAGCTCGGCAATGCCGAGATCGCGTTCTTCCGCAAGCTACGCGGGCATTTCGGTGGCCGCTACGCCGCGGGCTACGAGGCGTCGCAGAAAGAGATCTTCCGCCGGCTGGCCGAGGCCTACCTCGACGAGGAGGATGTCGCGAGCCTCGGACGTCTGATCGCGACCAACCCCGACATCGCCCGGGACGCCCTGAGCGATATGGGCCTCGACGCGCCGGATGACCTCTCGGGCGAGCCGGAGGCGCTGCGCGCGTGGCTGCTGGAGCAGCTCACCGTCAGCGTCATCGTGACGGCCTACAACCACGCCACCGATATCGGCCGCTGCCTCGACGCGATCCTGCGGCAGCGCGGCCTATTCCGGATGCAGGTGGTGATCGGCGACGACAAGTCGACCGACGGGACCGCCGGGATCGTCGAGACCTACCGGGCGCGCGACCCGGAACGGATCCTGGTCCGGCCCCGGCCGCAGAATCTCGGCATGCTGCGCAACATGCAGGATTGCCTCTCGGCCTGCACGGGCCGCTACGTCGCGTTCTGCGAGGCCGACGATTACTGGCTGTCCGACCGCAAGATCGCCCTGCAGATGCGGATGCTGCGCAACGACCGCAAGCTCGACATGTGCTTCAACTGGGTGCTGCTCCATTACCCGGCGACCGGCTCCTACCTGCCGCACGACGAGCAGGGCCGCTATCCGACCGGCACGATCAGCTTCCCGGTGCTGGCCAACTCCCCGCTGACCGCCAACTTCTCCTGCTGCGTCTACCGCGCCGAGGCCCTGCGCCGGGTGCCGGAGGCCTATTACGAGAATGCGGCGGCGGCCGACTGGCTGATGAACCTCTACGTCGCCGACAAGGGTCGGATCGCGTTCCTGCGTGAGATCCTGTCGGTCTACACGGTCCAGGAGAAGGGCCAGTGGTCGGGCCTGCCCGAGGACATCAAGAACGCCCGGATCGCCCAGTACCAGAAGCAGTTCGCCGGCATCTTCGGCGAAGGGCGCGGCTTCGAGAAGTACGAGGTCGGCTGCACCATTGCGGCGCTCGACGGGGAACTGCCGGATTCCTTCGCCCGCGCCAATCTCGAAGCGCCCCAGGACCGGGTCTGGGCCGAGATCCAGGACGGGCAGGTGGTGCTGTCCGGCTGGGTCGTCTCGGCGAGCCGCGCCAAGGCGACGCTGGTCGCGGAGATCGACGGCGAGATCCAGCGCATCCCCGTGGACGTGCACCGGCCGGACGTGATCGCGGCGGTGCTGGGCGACATGCCGACCACCATGGACGAGGCCCGCTGCGGCTTCCGCTTCACCCTACCCTACGCGCTCCACCTCGAAGTGCTGCTCTCCATCGAGGTCGAGCACGCGGTGGTGCCGTGGCTGTCGGTGATCTTCACCCACCGCGTGAAGCGGGCGGGCGAGCGGGGTTGAGGCGGCCGAGGAAGCGCCGCGCGCGCTCCAGGGGCGTGCGCGTCCGGGCTCGATCCAGCGCCCCGCAAATCTCGGCGGCGAGCCGCGTCGCCACGATCTCGCGGGCGGGATCGTCGTAGTGGACGATGTCGTAGAACGTCCCCGCCTCGCGATCGCGAAAGATCCCGCTGAGGTCGAGGGCCGTGAAGGTCCGCCGGTACGGGCGCCGTGCCGCGAGCGTGGCCGTCAACGCCTCCAGCTTGGCGTATTGCCGGTCGAGATAGGCCAGGAACGCCCCCGAGGCGACGCCGCGCTCGACCTCCGTCAGGTGGCGCTTGCGCAGGACCGTGGGCTGCAGGACGCTCACGATCGGCACCGCGTAATCATGCGACAGCTTGGTGAGGCGGTGCGCGGCGCGTTCATAATGGTGGACGATGGCGTCCTCCCAGCCGGGACTCTGCCAGCCCACCTCCGCCCGCAGCCGCTTCAGCTCCTCGTAGATCAGCGTGACCAGCGCATCGTAGGACAGGCCGTCCTCCCGCGCCCGCGGGTCGTGCGTGTCGAAGAAGTGGTCGTAGAGCCGCTGGGTGATGAAGGCGTTGTAAGGGTGGCCGGGCCGGGGATCGTAGGTCCAGGGCTGGAACAGGTCCGTGCTGCCGCTGAGCACCACGATGGCGTCGGGGCTGTAGGTGACGAGACGCGACCAGATCAGGTGGGTCATCTGGGTGAGGCAGCTCGACATCACCCCGAAATTGTAGACCTTCGCGCTGGCGAGCCCATCCGCCCGGAGGATCCGCTCGATCCGGCCCGGCAGGGTGTTGGCGATGTCGCCGCCGTCGATCGTGGTCGAATCGCCGACGACCAGGATCCGAGTCTCGCTCTCCGGCTTCCGCTCGGCGATCGGGGTGGCGTTGAGGAAGCCGTCGGCGTCGAACGGGACGCCGTAATGGCTCGCCCCGGGCTTGCCGGCGAACTGGATGAACGGGCTCGGATAGCGCGTGTTCGAGTCGAGATAGCCGAAATGGTGCAGGAACTTGCGCCGGCGCGCGGCATCCTCGCTCTCCGGCGGCGCCCAGATCTGCTCGATGCCGGGCGCGGTGAGCGCCGCCATCATCGCCTCCCGGAGCGCGGCCAGGCCGGCGGCGTTGAGCCGGACGCCGTCGTTGCTGAACGCGGCCCTGAGCGCTCCCGTCTCGCCCGCCAGCACAGCCTCGTAATCGATGAACAGCGCCCCGTAATCGGCCGCATGCTCGCGCAGCCATACGTTCACCGCGCCGATGAGCGCGACCGGGAGCCCGGCCGCCGCGGGCGCGGCCGGATCGACCGGCGGGATCGCGCCGACCCAGGTCCGGACATGGAGGTCGCGCGCGTCCCGCAGCATGGCGGTGAGGTCGGCCACGAGGCCGTCCAGCGAGACCGCGCGGCCGGGGGTGAGGATGTCGTCCCGGCCGCCGATCAGGTGGAGGCCCTTCGCGCCGTAGAGGGCGATGTCGGAGCGCAGCCGCCGCCCCATGTCCCGGGTGGACTGGCCGACTATGCCCCGGGCGACCGTCTGGGGTCCCGAAAAGAGGTTTGGCGCCTCGGCGGTCAGATCCGCCGTCAAGGAATCGCCGAAGAACAGGATCGGCCCGAGGGGGAACAGCGGCTTGTCCGACACCGGGTCGCTCATGCGCGCGCGTCGCCATCCCGGTCGGCGGCGAAGATCTCGATCCCGTCGAGGTGCAGGTGCTGCTCCTCGTCCAGATCGATCTTCAGGTAGCGGAACCGAGCCCCGTCGAAGCGCAGGTGCAGGGGCAGGCCGGGGTGGCAATGCGCATCCACGGCGTCGAAGACGAGCTGGTAGCGATCCTCGGTCGCGCCGAGCCAGACCCGCATCAGCTGCGCCCGCTCGCTGAGCTGCCCCCAGCGGTTGTAGATCCGGATCTCGGAGACGCGCGTGACGGCGCCGAGATCGAGGACGAACCAGGGATCCCGTTCGAGCGCGGTGTGGAAGAAGAACGACGGATCGCCAGTGGTGCGCGCGCCGTAGATCCCGGTCGTCCCCGACCAGGGCGAGGCGGAACTCGCCGTCCAGGTCTTGCCGAGGGCGATGTTGTCGGAGGGCCGCGTCGCCACCAGCGTATCGGTCTCCAGCTCCTCGATCAGGGTCCGGATCTGCTTCGAGGCCTGCCGCAGCGGCGCGATCTCGAGGTCGAGCTTGTAGACCAGGTTCGACAGGATGCTCTGGTCGAAGCGGTGGTCGATGAAGCCGTCGAGATCGGGCAGGCCCATTGCGTTCGGCAAGTCCGTGACGACCCGGGCGTCCCCCGCGTAGCGCAGCCACTCGGCGACGAGGTGGCGGGTCGTGGGGCTGATCATGAAGGCGATCCAGGTGGCCTGGATCTGGTCGGCATCCCAGTAGCGCTCCGAATCGCACTCCATGAGCACGAAGCAGTCGCGCTTGGTCCAGGCCCGCTGCGGCTTCCCATGCAGCACGCCGACCGCGACCCGGCGCTCCGACCCGGCGAGCCAGGTCAGCAGCGGCGCCACCGGCGGCATCGGGTCATCGCCGATCGCCTGCATCCCGGTATCGGTGAAGACGATGAAGTCGCCGTCGCGCCGTCGTTCCAGGGCCTCCGCGATGATGTAGGGCTTCCAGGCCCAGTTCCCGGCGCCCCGGGACCGGTCGAGGATGTCCCGGTGCGCCCGGTAATACGGCGTCTCGCGCAGGCGGTCGGGCGACCAGCTCTCGATCGTGTCGAAATCGCCCGTGGCCGCCGCGGCGGCCGCCAGCCGGCGCTGGGTCTCCACGTAATGGTATTTGGCGGCGAAGCTGACGAGGGTCGTGTGGCGCGGCCGGAGTCGGCGCCGCAGCCGCATCAGCACCTCGGCCCGGTGCATCGGGAAGGCGTTGACGTGCAGGGTCTCCGATGGCTGATCAGCGCTGGCCACGTCTATCCCCCGGCGAAAGAGCCGGGTGCTTGTCCTCGGTTTTGGCATCCTGGGCAAGGCAGCGCGATCACGGCGGCTTGGCCGTGATCAGGCGTCGTCGAAGGCGAGGTTCTCGGGCGGGTAATCGAGCATCAACTGGCGGCGTTCGAGCGAATTGTCCCATTCGCCGACCTTCGTGTAGCCGCCGGCGACGTCCAGCACTTCGACGACCCGCCCGATGGTCGGGATGCTCTTGAAGTGCTGCGGCCAGCCGGAGGCGAAGTAGAAGACCTGTTCGACCCGCTCGGACAGCTGGCAGACTCCCGGCCCGAAGGTGCCGAGACCGAAGACGAGGTAGCGGCCGTTCATCAGCGCCACGACGTCGTCGATCAGGCTGCCGCTTTGCGTGGTCAGCGGCACACCGAGCGTTGCGATCCAGGCTTCCAGAACCGGAATTACCGGGTTGAGCCGGTTCTCGAACACCATCTTGATCCGGGTGATGCGGCCCTCCGCCAGCAGCCGCCGGACGACCATTTGGTAGAAGGCGAGCGGCGGCTGTGGGTAAGTCGGTGCCACCCAGGTGCTGAAGATGTCTCCCGAGCGGATGTGAATCAGCAGCTCGTCGTCGGGCTTGGCGGGGATGTCCTGCGGCAGCCGGCTGAACAGAGGCCGGATGCAGGTGCGCACGATGTCCCGGGTCTCCTCCGGACCGAGCGCGCCGGCGAGCTGCTGGATCCCGAGATCGAAATACATGCCCGACAGGAAGGCGCCGTCCGGCGGCAGGGGCTCGGAGCCGGGAATGAAGGTGAGGCCGCCGCAGGTCAGCGGGGCGGTCAACCCGATCACCTCGCTCCGGTCGGCGGCCGGGAGCTTGATGTATTTGAGGTTCAGGTTGCGGGCGATGCTGATGGCGAGCAGGCACTGGATCAGGCAGTTGCCGAAGGCGCCGCACTCGTAGAGCGACAGCCCCACCAGGGCGCGGGAATGCGGTCGCTCGGCGCTGACGAGGCTGTAGGCGACGTAGGGGTTCGCGCCGGGCCGCTCGTCGATCATGTCGAAGGCCACGCTGAGCAGGTGCCGAAGCGTGAGGAGGTCGAGATCGGCTTGATCGCAGAGGACCCGCACCGTCGGCCCGCTGCCTCCGGCGGAGGCCTCGTGGGCGACGCGGATATGGCGCGCCCAGGCGCCCTCCCCCGGTTCGATGGATAGGAAAGTGCCCTCCTCCCTGTCCCGGTCCGCTGCGAGGGCCGGCTCTCGCCAGACCTGTCCATCGTCCGACAGGGCGAGACGCGGGTGCGCGCCGGCCACGCCGGTGACACTCACGGCACGGACTGGAAAGCGCAGGCCCAGGTCGATCTGGAGCCAAGGAGGCGTGTCCGCCCCGCCCGCTTGCGTGGCTCCGTCCTGCCCGACGCGGGACAACGGCCGGCCCCATGCGACGTCGACGAAATCGCGATGCCTGGCCTCGCGTACGGTCATGGAAACGTCTGCCGTCATGCGGTTTTTGCGGCTTGAGGGGGGCGAGTCTGGGCCGAGGCCGGGGCGAGGCCGTAATAGTCGGCCATCAGGTCGTCGTAGGCGGCGGCCGGGATGGTGGTGCGGCCGCGGCCCGGCGGCGGGAGATCGAGGGCCAGCAGCCGGTCGTTGCAGGCGGCCGGGTCGTTGACGAGGTCATAGGGCAGGAGATGGCCGTCCGGATCGGCACGCAGCCGCTCCGCCGGTGCGCCGAGGTCGAAGGCCGCCACCGGCAGGCCGGTGCGCAGCGCCAGCGTCAGCGCGTACGAGTACGTCTCCGGCCAGATCGCCGGGAGCAGGATCAGATCCGCCGAGACGGAGGGCACGCGATCGAGGATCTCCTCTTCCTCCCAGTGACGACCAGTCTCGGCAATCTGAAGGGCGGCGCGGGCGACACGATCGAGGGTTGGATCGTCGGTCGCGTAGCGCCCCGTTTCGAAGACCCCTGCCCGCTCCAGGCCGCGGGTGAGCGCCGGATCGGAGACTCCCACGATGGCGAAGCGCAGCGGCAGGTCCCGCACCTGCGCGTCCGTCGCCAGGGCCTGCAGCACCAGTCCGCCTTCGGGCATGCTGACTCCGCCCAGCACGGCGATGCGTCGGACCCGGCCCGGGCGGTGCAGCGCCGTCGCGCGCACCCCCCGCTCCGGCTCGACATGCGGCCGCACCGTGACCGCCAGATCCCGGTACACCCCCGCGATCCGCGCCGCCGTGTCGGTGGACGGCGCAAACACCCGCGCCGCCCCCGCCAGGAACCGCCCGAACACCGCGCGCCGCTCCCCCGGATCCGGCTCCTCGAACCCGTCCGCGTCCGACGCCAGGCACCCCCGGCACTCCGCCACCGCCGCCAGCCCGCAGTAGCGCCCGTCCGGCTGGACCAGATGGTTGCGGTGGCACACCGGCGAGTAGTCGTGCAGCGTCCAGGCGTAGGGGAACCCCGACCCCGCCACCACGTCCATCAGCGCCCCCGCCGCCGCCCAGCGCAGGCCCGCCAGCGAGTGCACGTGGATCAGCCGCGGCGCCAGCCGCGCCAGGAAGCCCGACAGGTCCGCCGCGTCGTGGGGCAGGTACAGGCTGTCGAGGTTGGGCAGGTACAGGAACTCGGCGCCGCGATAGGCGACGTGCACCGCGAGGTTGCGGGTGCGGTCGATCTGCAGCAGCACCACGGGGATGCCCTCGGCCCGGGCCTGGGCGAGCATGTCGTCGAGGTGCCGCTGGATGCCCCCGCCCCAGCTGTGGGTGACGAACACCAGCGCCCGGCCCGCGAGGTGGCGGGCCAGCCGCTCCCGGTCGAGCCGCGCCCGCCCGCTCCGGCCGGGATCGGCCTGGACGAACTGGCCGACGCGGGCGGGGTAGTCGGGGTGCTTGGACAGCAGCGCGGCCTGGCCCTGGTCGTAGGCGCCGCCGCTGCCGCCGCCGCCCTCGGTGCCGAACGAGATCTGGCCGGCGTGGTAGACGTAGACGTCCTCGGCCATGAGGTTGCGGAAGCCGGCCTTGGTGGCGCGCAGGCACCAGTCGTTCTCCTCGCCGTAGCCGCGGCCGAAGGCCTCGGCGTCGAGGGGGCCCACGGCGTCCAGCGCCTGGGCGGTCATGTACATGCAGAAGCCGACGCCGGTGGGCACGCTGAGGCTGCGGCCGCGGTTTGTCGCGGCGGCCAGGCGGTCGAGGTCGGGGGGGGCGATCTCGAGCGGCATGGTGTTGTTGGCGTTGAAGCGCGGGTAGGAGCAGATCGTGGCGTTGTTGGACAGGGGCGTGACGCTGCCCACGGGCGGTTCTGCCGGATCGGCGGCGCCGGCATCGGCTGGTTCGGCGTGTGCGACGAGGCGGTCGAGCCAGTCGCCGAAGACCTGGGCGTCAGAGTTGAGCAGGACGACGGCGCGGCCCTGACGCAGGGCGAGGGCGCGGTTGACCGATCGGACGAAGCCGAGGTTGGCCGGGTTCTCGACGAGGTGGAACAGGCCGCGCGCGGCGAGCTCCGCGAGCTCTGCGGTGAGTTCCGGCTCGGGGGACCGGTCGTTGACGGCGAGCAGGGTGAAGGGGGTTGCCTGGGGCTGGGACAGGCAGGCGTGGAGCGCGCGCAGGGTCTCGGCGCGTCCCTTGTAGACGGGCATGATGACGAGGACGCGGGCGTCCGCGATGGGTCGGGCGGGGGGCAGGCTGTCCCAGTCGTGCGGGTCCGGTGCGGTGAGCGGCGGGAGCGTGCCGAGATCCTCGGGGCAGCCCATCAGACCGGCGGCGCGGCCCACGCGCACGTAGTGCAGGAACGGCGACTCCCCGGGACCGAACAGGTGCCCGTAGGCCCGGCGGTAGAAGCGGGTCGAGAAGGTCTTGCTCGGGTCCCGGTCCTCCTCCTGCCCGTGGGAGAGGAAGTGGACCGCCGGCCCGTTCTCGAAGCCGCGGGTGTCGGGATAGCGCTTCAGGTACCAGGGCGCGTCGAAATAGGGCTCGATCAGGCGCGCCTGCTCCAGCAGCTCCGCGTCCTCTTCTGGGGGCGGCGCGCCATAACGGGTCTCGAAGGCGCCGGCCGAGATATCGGTGCCGCGCAGCAACGCCGTCGCCAGGAAATGGACGAAGGGCGCGATCCCCGTCGCCTCCACGTGCGGGTGGTGCGCGCGGTAGGCCCATCCGTTAAAGTCTGACCTGGGGTTCCGGCCGAGGCGCCAGCCGGTGTCGCAATAGTCGGCCGCCGCGTCCGCCTCCGCCGTCACGCCGTAGCGCGCCCGGTAGAAGGCGTGGTCGAAATGCCCCGCGATCAGTTGCGCCTGACGCGCCAGCGCCGCCGCCCGGTCGGCCGGTTCGCGCCCGATCGCCCCGAGCCAGCCCGTCGCCTCCACCGGAGGCCGATCCGGACGAAGCCCGCACACGCGCAGCAGCGCATCCAGCGTCGAGCGGCCCGGCCCCGGATCGCGCAGCTCCCGCCAGCCCGCCCCGGCAAAGTGCAGGTACGGCGCCCGCTCCCCCACATCCGGGTAGGTCGACCGGTACCAGTCCGCGTCCACCGCCGGCAGGTTCAGCCGCCCGGCCTCCGCGAACGGCTCAGCCCCCGACAGACGCGTCTCGGCCACATAGCGGAAAAACGGGTCGTCCCGCACCGCCCGGCTGCCGGCCCGCGCCTGCACGAAGCCGGCCGGGTCGAAGTCCGGCCGCGGGCTGACGAAGGCCCGCCAGCCGCCCTCCACGTAGTGCCGCAGCAGCGCGGCCTCCGACGCCCCCGCCAGCGCCTCCGCCTGGATCTCGTCCAGGCCCGCCCGGTAGTGGTCGGCGTCGAAGTAGGGCGCCAGGGTCGAGACCCGCAGCGCCAGGGCGGCCGCCGGGTCCGGCCGGGCGGGGCCGCCGTGCAGGACGTAGTGCACCAGCGGGTTCTGGGTGGCGTAGGTGAGGCCGTGGGTCAGGCAGTAGGCCAGGATGTCGAACTGGGGCGCCGGCTCGCGGCCCTCGCGCCAGCCCGAGGTCATGTAGTGCGTGGCCGGATCGACGCCGGCGGCCGCGAGGTCGGGATTGCCGGCGAGGTAGTACGGCCCGTCCACGAGACGGCGGGCGAGGCGCTGGGCTTGGCCGGTCTCGGGCCGGGGCAGAGCCGCCGCGCCGGCCGCGGCGAGGCTGCCGGCGCGGCGCGCGAGGGCGTGGAGGAACGGGTTGATGCCGGCGCGGGCGAGGTGGGGGTGGGCGGCGAGGTAGTCGGCGGAGGCGAAGTCGGGCCGGGGGTCGCGGCCCTCGCGCCAGCCGTGGACGAGGTAGTCGCGCACCGGGTCGGCCGTGATGCCGTACCACGTGGCGTAGAAGGCGGCGTCGACGTGCGGGGTGAGCGCGGCGATCTGGGCGTCGGCGCTGGCGAGGTCGTCGGCCGGCGGCAGGCCGCTGCGGGCCAAGCTCCGGGCCAAGCTGCGGGCAAGGATCCGGACCAGCGGGTTGCCGCTCGCCCGGACCGAACGCGCGCCCGCCCAGCGGTGGTACAGACCGTACAGCCTCGTCACAGCACCAATCTCACCACGCCGTTCCCGCGGCTTTCCTGTTCCGCCTCCTAGGACCGGGAGGGTCCGCACCGGCGCCGACGGCGCGGCCCTCAGGCGTTTGCGGTGAGACGCTTGATGTCGGCGTCGACCATCTCGGTGATCAGCGCCTCCAGGCTGGTCTGCGCCTCCCAGCCGAACGCCGCCTTCGCCTTGGCCGGGTTGCCCAGAAGAACCTCCACCTCCGCCGGACGGAACAGGGCCGGGTCGACGATCAGGTGATCGTCCACGTTCAGCCCGACATGCTTGAACGCGATCACGCACATGTCCCGCACCGTCGTCGTCCGCCCCGTGGCGATCACGTAGTCGTCCGGCTGATCCTGCTGCAGCATCAGCCACATCGCCTGAACGTAGTCCCGGGCATGGCCCCAGTCCCGCTTGGCGTCGATGTTGCCGAGCCGCAGCTCCTTCTGCTTGCCCAGCTTGATCCGCGCCACCGCGTCCGTGACTTTGCGGGTCACGAACTCCACCCCCCGCAGCGGGCTCTCGTGGTTGAACAGGATGCCGTTCGAGGCGTGCAGCCCGAAACTCTCCCGGTAGTTGATCGTCATCCAGTGCGCGTACAGCTTGGCCACGCCGTAGGGCGAGCGCGGGTAGAACGGCGTCGTCTCGCTCTGGCGCTCCTCCTGGATCAGCCCGAACATCTCCGAGGTCGAGGCCTGGTAGTAGCGCGCGTTCGGAGCGACCGAGCGCAGGCATTCCAGCATGTGCGCGGCGCCCAAGCCCGTCACCTGCCCGGTGAGCAGCGGCTGCTGCCAGGACG
>Ga0316227_1000562_pt1 | contig 51756 bp, 49 predicted proteins | sample TBH18019metaG_FD_206012 | JGI IMG/M metagenome (GOLD analysis project Ga0316227, IMG submission 206012) | Freshwater microbial communities from Trout Bog Lake, Wisconsin, USA - TBH18019 | ecosystem: Environmental > Aquatic > Freshwater > Lake > Hypolimnion/Profundal zone | place: USA: Wisconsin... | reverse complement strand
GAACTCGACCCAAGCCGACCCAAGCCCCGCCGCCCCAAGAAATTTGGTAAGCCGGCTGCTACGCAGCGGCCCTAAAATGGGTCGGTGTAATTGTCGCTGATGGGGAAGTGGCCTTGACATCGGGCACCTTGCCGTTCAACGCCTGCTACATCAAGCACCTGGTCCTGCGCACCCCGCTTGATGTCGCCCTTGGATGGTGACCGCCTTGGAGGCCAACCCGTGCACCCGCTAGACGTCCCGGAGCCCACGCCAGTGCCACTCCGCCCGAGATCATCCAGTCCCTCCTTGCCGCCTATCTGGGCAGCCTTCCTGAGCGGGCTCCGGGCGAAGGGCTTGGCTCCAGATGGCCAGTTGGTCGCCATGGAGAGGGCCGGAGCTGGGCCGGAAGTTCTGGCGGCGCTCATCATCCAGCTTTATTACCCGGAACCCAAGGGGGCCCGGTGTTCCATGCTCTCGCCCGTCGAGGAGGAGTTCACCGCAGACGAAAAATTGGCCAGAAGCTCATGGGCCGTCCGCTTCCTTGCCGACCCTGAGCCCGTGGTCGGGCTGCTTGGTCATAGCTTGATGGATGTTTACCGGTTCCGGGTGGGCTGCCTACCACCTACGTTTTGGCTGGGTGGAAATGTTCATCATGGCCTGGAACCCGAATTGATCCTTGCTTCGATTGAGAGGGGCCTCCTGTTCTTGTCCCCGATCTATCCGCTCGACCTTATGTGGATGGAGACCGTGCAGGGGAGTGTGGAGATCCGGGACCCTATCTGGCCGCTCCGCCTACCCGTGGGCCTTCGCTGCCGCGACCGGCTCCACCTGCGTGGTACGCTGGGCGTCATCAAGCTCCGGGGCTACCACGTCGAGGGTGAGGCCAGCACCGCCCTGATCGAGAACTGCCCCGACCTGACCGACCTGGAACTGCCCCGGGCCGTGATTGTCGAGGTCCGGAATTGCCCGGCCCTGCGGCGGATCTGGGGTCGTGCCCCTCAGGGTGGCCTCCTTGTGGAGGGATGCCCCCAGCTCCGGCGGGCCGTCCTAACCTTCCCCAAGGACACGCACTCACTCCCGAACCTCGCCTTCTTGGACTGTCCCGCACTGGCCCGGCTGGAGTCCACAAGCAGGGCCCGGCGGGTCATCGGGGACCTGACCCTGACCGGCTGTACAAGTTTGCAGCTCCCGCTCCCGCCGCTGGTCGTGATGGGTCGGACCAGCCTTCCTTACCACATGCGTCGAGAACGCCCGGTGCCCGATGACCCCGCGTAACCTCGCCCGTCCCGTATTCATCTGCCTGCACTTCAAGGTGGCCCGCGACGGTGGTCATGGCCTGGAGGGCGTCTTCATGGTGAAGAACGACCCCATGGAGGATTCCTGCTCGGGCCTCCGTTATGCCCGGGGAGAGGGCATTCACGGCCTCTACCTGCAGGACCTGCGGATCACCGCGTATGCCCGGCCCGGTGCCGGTGAGGGCAAGCTGGTGCTGCAGGACGTGGCCTACCGCAGGAAGCTGCCTGTTGACCTCCAGACAGCCACGGCTATGGCCAAGACGCTGGGCAAGATCGAGAAGGGCCTGCGGGCCTTGCGCGAGGCCGAGGGTTGGGTCGACGACTTCGTGCCTTTCGTCTTCCGGGTGGCCCTCGTCACAGGGGCAAGCGTGGTCACCCTCGCCGAGGACGACCATTCCCCGCACAACACCTACCGGGAGTTGGCCCCGGATTCCCTCTCTGCCCAGATCCGCTGCTGGCAGGCAGAGCCGGGGCTGACACCTGATGAGGAAGGAGGCGCGGATGGCCAGACCCGATGAGCTTGAGGGGCAGACCGCGCCGGCGGAGCCCCTCCCACAGGTCCAGATCCGTGTCAGCCGCCAGATCGTGATTGGCGAGATCGTCTTCCGTTCGAGGCGGGACATAGAGGTGGGGATCATCTATCCGTTCGTAAATATTGATTTCACGCGTCATGTGCCCGCATTTTCTCCTTCGGTGGTCTCCTATCTAGGGGACCATGGCGATGAGACAGCCCGGGAGCTGCTGCGGAGCTGTTACGAGCTGGGACGGTTCCTGGATCAGAACCTGCGCAGGCTTCAGGTAGCCTGGGCCCGGCACCTCGAAGCTACCGCCGCCCTGGTACCACCGGAGCACTTTGGCCGGGATGCGTTCCTGGCCCGGCGGAGGGCCCTCCGGTCCATGGTGAAGACCGGTGAGCTGAAGCCGGGCGAGTACCAGGTCGCGCTGTCCCAGCTCAAGAAAGCCAACGTGGACTTCGAAGACGCCCAGCGCCACGCGATCAAGGTCTGGCTGGCCGACAACTTCCCGTCGCGCTTGGAGAATGACGCAGACTTGGCCGCAAAAGTGATTCCGGTCCTGGAAGGCCGTGTTGCCCTGCGGTCCGGGTCCAAGTCCTGATCCCGCCCCCCATCGCCTGATTGGCCCAGTAGCAGCGCACTTTGGAGTTCTCCATGACCATCCACCGCTTTGATCAGGAGCCCTTCAACCCCGGCTGGGATCGCGCCGTCCTGACCTATTGGAGGGAGGCGGACCCCGGGCAACGCCAGCAGATCCTCCGGTCCTTGGTGGAGGCGGGCGACACGATGCACCGGAGCTGGGAAGAGGTTGGGCACGTCGTCCTTGAGAGCATCAAGAGCTGGCTGAAGTTCGAGGATCTCGCTCGGGTCATCCCCGCCTTGGCCAAGGCCCCCATTGCCGTGGCCAAGCCCATGCTCGATGCCTTCCTGTTCCACTTCGACCCGGCTATCCGGAAGGCGGCGGCGTGGGCCTGGGTCAATCACCATGAACATCCTGCCGAGCCCGGGGACCTTCTGGCCGACGACCGACAAGAGGTCGTCCTTCAGCGCCTCCTTCAAACCGGGGGCAGCGCCTTGGAGGCCGACAAGAACCACCCCTGCTTTACGCCCGATGAACGAGCTGCCCTTGAGGGCCTGACGTGCTGGTTCCCTTTTGGCTACCACGAGATGAACCTGCTCATGGAGGCCGAGTGCTACCTGCCCGCTGCGCGTCAGGCTGTCATTCGGTATGTGGAGGCCGAATCCGTGGAGGTCGCTGGTGTCCCACGCCATGTCTACGGCTGCAATTCCGGGCTGCTGTTCCTGTCCCGAGGCCCGGAGGACGAGGCGGTCGCCCAGAGCCTCGCCTGGTGCCGGGCGGGGAGGTCATGGTTGGGGCCCGCCCTGCTTGGCATGGCCCGGCAGCCGGGGCAGGTGGAACTGAAACGGATGGCCCAGGCTGATGACGAGGGCGACCGCCAGATGGGCCTCCGGGGCCTCGCTGTGGGCCCGTCCGAACGGGGAGAGCGTGTGCTGCGTTCCTGGCTGGCCTCGCCAGACCGGCTGGAGCGCGAGGAGGGGATCAAGGCCCTGGTCCTGCGCTCGGCCTGGGACCCCGGGGCCTTCGCCGCGCTTCTGGCCATGTCCACCCGGAACCTTCACCGGGACCCCGAGGACGGCATCTGTGACGAGCAGCGGGTCCCCTGGGACTGGTGGCAGGCAATGTGCTGGAGCGGGAACGGCCCGTTCTGGACCACGGAGTGGGCCGAGCGGAACGACCTTGAACAGCACCTTCTGGGCCGGGAGTGCTTCGAGTCTGATTGCCCGGGGGTCCCCCGGCGGGAGGTCATCTTCTACCGCGCAGCCCTGGGCCTCGCGGCACACGGCGACCCGTGGGTGTCCGAGTGCGCGACCATGCTGCTGGCTGCCCGGTCTCCAGACACGCCGTGGTGGCGGGACTACTGGGGTCGCCAGCTTGAAACCGGACCAGGGTATGCCCGAGGCATCGCCGCGTCCTGGCTGGCGAAGGCCGAGGGCATCGAGGTCCTGGAGCCCCACCGCGCCCAGATCCTGTCTGCTCCCGGTCTGGGCCTGCCGTTCGCGATCAAGGCCACGCCCGCGTCGCCTGCCCGGGCTGCATGGCTCCAGGACTTCCTTGTCCACGCCAACCTCGCCGTGCGGTTGAAGACCCTGATGGCCTTCCGCGATGAGCTGGAAGCCAAGGTCCTGGCTGGCCAGACCCATTGGGTCCGGTCCGCGCTGGCATCAGATGAGCTGGTCGGGTTCGCCGCCCACGTACTGGCCTGGGTCCCGGTCCCGGGGCTCGCCCATTATATCCACGCCACCCTGGACCGGGCGATCACCGAGGAGACTATGGTTCTTCTGGCATATGCGCTCAAGGCCAGCCCCGACCTGGAGGCCCACTACCTGCTCCTGACCCTGGCGGACCGCCCGGAGGGCTACCTCAGGTCTCTTCTCCCGAAGCTTGTGGAGGGCATCGGCGGGGACTGGGCGGTTCAGGCCCTGGCCGGTCTCCTGGACCACGCAGGGCCCCCTCGTGGCACCGGGGCCGCAATGGGGCGGATGGGGACACCGGCCTCGCTGACAGCCCTCCTCGCCCACATGAACGCCGGCCCGGGCGTCCGTGCCCAGGTAGCTGAAGGTCTTGGCCGGCACCCTGATAGTGGGGGCTGGTCCGCCCTCATGGCGCTGCTGGAGGACCCGGCCATCCGGGTGCGGCGGGCGGCCATCCGGAGCTTGGCCTACAGCCAGCGCCCGGAGGTCAAGGGCCTGCTCATGGCCATGGTTCTGGACTGGTCCCCACGCATCCGGCAGGTAGCGGCCTGGACCTTTTGCCGCCTACCCAGGGACACCGCCCTGGACGTGGTGCGCATCGTCCGGCGCATCCATCCCGAGCCCTGGCCGGAGATCGGGTTCTCTGAGCCCTTCGACAGGTTCCCCAGGACCGAGGCCCATCACGCCGCTGAACTCGTTGTCCGTCACGTCCACCGTAATGCGGGGTTGCCATGACGAGGTCACCAAAGCGAAAACCGGGTGGGAAGCCCGTGGAGCCAAGTGCCGAGGACATGACATGGTTGATAGACCTGCCCAGCGTCTCTGAGGACGAGGCGATCCGGCTGATCCTTGAAGCCGGAGAGCGGGTCCGCCGCCTTGAACTCGTCCTGCCCAGCGCCGCCACCATGAGGGCTGTTGAGGCCAACCCGGAGCCCGAGCCCCTGACCAGGGACCCGTTCGTGCGCAGGTTGGAGAGCTTGGGCATCAAGGTCACGCGGGAGAACTACCTGAATCTTGTGGCCCCGGGGGCCGACCCGGATGATCTCGATCCTGAATTTGAAGCCTCGCTACCGCCCGAGCTGCGGCTGCAGGGCGATGCCGACGAGTAGCCCTGCCCAGAAGGGCTCCCACAGCACCAACGGAGGCATGAATGTTTGAGCCCGATGGCCGAAACTCGATCCAGTACGTTGGGCACCTGACGGTCCAGGTGGTCCGGGGCTTCTTCATCGTCCTGGGCATCATCCTGATCACCCCTCTGGCGGTCTTCGTATGGTGTCGGACGACCATTAAGGCCCAGCAGGAGTCCGTGCGGCTCTGGAACGCCCCGGGGGCTCCCCTGACCGCCGTGGTCCTCGACTTCAACAACCCCGACCTTGACCCCGCCGCCATCGCCTCCCAGGCGATCCTGGTCGCCCGACGGTGTCGCTGGCCCGAGATCAAGTCCCAGGCTGGCATCCAGCCCGCGCTCTGCTCCTTCCCGGCCCGGATCACGACAATCCAGGGCCTGCCCGTGTCCTCGGCATACTTCTGGTACAACCTACCCGTCGCCCAGGGGGTGATCCACGACCTGCGCCGGGAGTCGAGCGCCATGGATGCCATGGCCCAGGGGTGGTGGAACCTGCCGAACTCCGAGGACCCCTGGCTGGTCAAGGGTCTCTGGAACATGGCCCCCGACAGGAACTGGGACGTGGGCAGCGGGGAGCTGCTGATCCGGGCTAAGGCCACGGCCAACTACGCCGCCTACGTCACCGCCGTGGACACCATTGCCCGGGTCAGGACGTGGGCGACGGCCCGGCACTTCGGACGCAACCTTGCGCCTGAGCTGGCGTCCCCGGACAGTTTCTGGTTGATCCCCGCCGAGGCCGGGTTGTGCATCACCACCACCGACCTCTTCGCAGAAGACCTGGAGGCCCACCAGGCCGAGCTGATGCCCAGGTACAGCGCCTTCGCCGCAATCTACAACAAGCTCTTCGTCGGAAACCTGCCGGTCGTCGTCCTGCACCTGCAGACCCTGAAGGTCGAGACCATCAGGAAGAGAAACCCCTACTCCGATCTCTTCCGGGAGCGCCCGAACGGCGGCTGCATGGCGGACGGCTTCGCTGGGCTCCAGAGCAAGGTCGGGGACGGCCCGTTCATCACGGGCATGACCCTGGGCCCGAGCTTCGATCCGAGCAGGGGGCGGCCTGAGTGGTCGTGGACCGACTTCTTCTGGAACCGGAGCCCCATGGCCTCGCCGGACGCCCGCGAGGCCCAGGAGGCCCTCCTGGCCGTGGGCAAGCTGGAGTTCTGGGCCCCGCTGCTGGCGGCGGAGGGCCTGGGAGACCCGGTGTCCTTGGGCCAGGTGCGCCAGATCCTGGACTACCTGGAGATCGACCACCGGAGAAGCGCAAGGGTCAGCCGCGTGGACGGGCACCACTTCTACAACTTCAGCGAGAACAGCTTGAACCCGCTGCGGGTGGACATGGACAAGTACAGCCCGAACGGAAGGTAGATCCCCTTCCCTGAACGTAGTCCCAGAGGTTTGATTGGGGTGTAACTAATCTATTAATACAACTTATTGGAGTATCTCGTCTGACTGTGGCTGCGCTAGCGGGATTCTACCGGAGGCCACATGGGTTGAAGGTCGTCTCCGATCTGCCAAACTTCGGCAAACCCCAGTAGGTAGTGAACCCAATGAACACTAGGGTCGGTGGGGGCTTGAGCCCTTCAGCTTCTCTGCCACATCTGACCGTTCTGCCACAGTTGGCCCCAGGGTTCAGTAGGTAGCGGGGCTCGTCACATGTGGCAGAATTCATCAAAAAACCCCCTTTCGGGGGTTTGTTAAAAGGGCTTTTTGTGATCGTAACCCTTTTGTTCTCAATTGGAGCGGGCGATCGGGATCGAACCGACGACGTTCAGCTTGGGAAGCTGACATTCTGCCACTGAATTACGCCCGCGGCGAACGTGGTCAACGTATCACGGGGCACATTCGGGGTCAACCGCGGGGGATCGTTGCTAATCTAAGGCCCTTGAAGTCATTGCATCCTGGAGGACCCATGAAGCCCATCCTCGCCCTTCCGGCGGCCCTGGTCGCGACCTGCGCGGCCCTGGCCGGTTCGTCCCACCGCACCACCTGGGAACTCCGGAACTTCACCTGGGTGAAGCTGGCGCGCCAGGAGAAGGGCGCCGAGCCCAACGACCATCCCGCCCTGGTCGACAAGGAGGCGCTGCAGCGGGCCCTGGCCGGGATCCGGTTCGGGGACGAGGCGCTGTTCGAGGCCGCGGAGCTCAAGATGCTGGCCCGGCCGCTGGCCGAAGCCCTGGCCGAGGCCCGGCCGGATGAGGACCTGAACCTGCTCAGCACCAACCGGCGCGGGGGCGGGATGATGGCGCCGGAGCTGGGGCTCATGGCCAGGCTGTTCGTGCGCGACGGCCGGCTGAACGTCATCGTCCACGAGACCCGCTCGGGCTTCATGGACCGGATCCAGGCCCGGGACTGGACCCCCGCCTTCACCTACGGCTCCCGCACCGAGGCCGGGAGCGTGGCCCTGACCGGCGCGGCGCGTCACGGGGCCCGGGCCGACTGGGTGGAGATCCCCTTGGCGGGGATGCAGCCGGTGCCCGCGCAGCTTCCCGTGATCGTGGCCGCTCCGGCCCCGGCCGCGCCGGCGGTGGCGCCCGCGCCGTCCGCGGCCGCGCCGGCCCCCGCGGCGGTGGAGGAGGACCAGGAGAAGCGCCTGCGCAAGCTCAAGCACCTGCGCGAGGAGAACCTGATCACCGAGGAGGAGTACCAGAAGAAGCGCAAGGAGATCCTGGACCGCCTCTGAGCTGCCCGGAGAGCCATTCCACCAGCGCTTCGGCGCCCGCCACCCGCTGCTCGGCGACCCACAGGGGCAGGGCCGGGGCGTGCCGGGACGGATCCAGCTTGACCGCGTCCTTCTCGGTGCAGACCAGCCCCCCGGCGCCGGCATCGCGGGCCTCGGCGGCCAGTTCCGGCAGGCAGGGGCCCAGGGCCTGGTGATCCCGGAAGGACCGGGTGCCGACCCAGGGGGCGCCGGCCACCAGTAGGTCGGCGAAGAAGGCCTCGGGGTGCCCAAGGGCGCAGAACGCGAACAGCGGGCCCAGGCCGGGGCGGGGCAGCTCGGCCCGCTCTCCGGTGTCGAAGCGGCGCAGGGCGGTGATGGTGAAATCCAGCCAGAACACCGGGCCGCCCGAGCCATGGCGGTCCCACCAGGCCAGGACCTGCTCGCGCGGCGCCCGGCTGCCCCGGGTCACCACCAGGGCCGAGGCCCGGGCCGCGCCGGCCTGCGGTTCCCGCAGGTCGCCCAGGGGCAGCATGCGGCCGTTGCCCCAGCGGCGCACCCCGTCCAGCAGCAGCAGGTCCAGGTCCCGGTGCAGGCCCCGGTGCTGGAAGCCGTCGTCCATGATCAGCAGGTCCGGGCTGGGCTCCAGGGCGAGCGCCCGCAGGGCGGCGGCGTGGCGCCGGCGACCCACCACCACCCGGCCCGGCCCCAGCCGGCGGGCCATCATCAGGGGCTCGTCGCCGGTCTGGGCGGGGTCGCTTCCGGGCTCCACCGCCATGGGGTCCAGCGCGCGCCGGCCGCCGTAGCCCCGGGAGACGATCGCCGGGCGCCAGCCGTCCCGGCCCAGGGCCTCGGCCAGGTGCAGGGTGACCGGGGTCTTGCCGGTGCCGCCGGTGCTCAGGTTGCCCACCGAGACCACCGGGACCGGCACCCGGGCGGCCCGTTCCGGGTGCTGGTCGAAGGCCCGGTTCCGGAAACGCACGGCCGCGCCGTAGAGGGGGGCCAGGGGCGCGAGGAGCCAGCGGAGTCGATGCATTCTCCAAGGATAAGGGGAAAAATCGCCGCCTTGTAAAGTTCCCAAGGTGGCCCTGGGCAGGTTATCTTTAGGTCCACCTCCGGTTCTCCATGTCCGATTCGAGTTTCATTGGCCAGAGCAAGCTCACCTTCAAGGAAGGCGAGATCGTCTACCGCAAGGGCGACCTGGCCCAGCAGATGTACGTGATCCTCACGGGCAAGGTGCGGATGTACCTGGGCCCGGAGCCCGAGGGCGACTGGTCGGAGGAGCTGGCCAAGGGCGATTTCTTCGGCGAGGGCAGCCTGCTCGAGCCGATCCCCCGGCATCACACCGTGGTGGCCCTGGAGGACACCGACGTGGTGGCGATCGCCCGCGGCACCTTCCTGCGCATGATCCGGCAGAATCCGGAAGTCTCGGTGAAGATGATGCAGCGCCTGGCCCAGCGCAACCGGGAGCTGTCCGGCCGCACCGACACGGAAGGCTCCAAGGGCGTGAAGATCAAGCCGGCGCCCACGGCGGTGGCGCTCGTCTCGGTGATCTCCGGGCGCAAGTTCAACATCCTCGCCCACGGCGCCCTGGTGGGCCGCTACGACCCCAACACCGGCATCCACCCCGACATCGACCTCACCGAGGAGGACCCGCAGCTCAGCGTGTCCCGCCGCCACGCCCGCATCCTCTGCGAGCACAACCGCTATTTCCTGGTCGAGGAGCACGGGGTGGCCAACGGCACCTACATCAAGGGCGAGCGCCTGCCCCCCGGCGACGCCCGGGAGCTCAAGGCCGGGGACCGGGTGGGCTTCGGCATGGTGGTGCTGTTCTTCGAGAAGCCGGCTTGATCAAGGTCGAAGTCTGGCGCGACGAGCACGGCGTCACCTGGGAGCTGGTGCAGCTCGGCCTGGATGAGACCGGCGGCATGTGCATCATCCGCGAGGGCTATAACAGCCTGGACCGGGCCGACGGCGACGTCCGCGAAGGCGTGGAGGTCATCGCCCGCTTCGGCGACGTGGAAGACGCCAGGGCCTTCCTGGAATCCGAGGGCTTCGAACCCTGCTAGCGTGCTGGGCATAATGGCAGCCAAGATTTTTTTATCCTTTTCCATCCCCGTCCATCCCCGTTCATCCCCGGCAAATAAAAGCCAATGATGTTGTCGTTCTGCAGAGTCGATGCATATCGGCAACATCCTTGGCTTTTATTTGCCGGGGATGAACGGGGATGGACGGGGATAAAAAGGATGGAAATGCCAAAATCTGGTCGGCAGTCCTATGCTATTTTCCCAGTCCCATGGCCTTGGCGGCCTTGGTGAGTTCGGGGACGACTTCGAACAGGTCGCCGACGATGCCGTAGGTGGCCAGCTTGAAGATCGGCGCCTCGGGGTCCTTGTTGATGGCCACGATCACCTTGGAGCCGCTCATCCCGGCCACGTGCTGGATCGCGCCGCTGATCCCGCAGGCGATGTAGAGGGTGGGGCTCACGACCTTGCCGGTCTGGCCGATCTGCATGCTGTGGGGCAGGCCCCAGCCGGCGTCGACCGCGGCGCGGGAGGCGCCGACGACGCCGCCCAGGGCCTCGGCCAGCTCCTCGAGCACCTTGAAGTTGGCGCCGTCCTTCATGCCGCGGCCGCCGGCCACGATCACGTCGGCCTCGGCGATGTCCACATGGCCGGTGCCCTTGGCCAGGATCTCCTTGACCACGGCCAGGAACCCGCCGGCGGGGGCGGGCAGGGCCTCGACCGCCCCGGCCTTGGCGCAGGGGGTGGCGACGAAGACATTGGGACGGGTGGTGGCGACCTGGATGGCCGTCTCGAAGGAGGTGGTGGCGACGGCCTTGCCTGCGTAGACCGGGCGCGAGACCTGGAGCCTGCCGTCGGCCATGGCCAGGGCGGTCACGTCGGAGGCGTAGCCCGCGCCGAGGCGGGCCGCGACCCGCGGGGCCACGTCGCGGCCGAGCGAGGTCGCCGCGGCCAGGAGCACCGTGGCGCCCTTCGCCTGGACGGCGTCCGCGACCGCCTGGGCGTAGCCGTCGCTGCTGTAGGCGGCGAGGCTGGGGGCCTCGATCTTGAGGATGGCGTCGGCGCCGTACTGGGCGGCCTCTTCGGCCCCGGCGCAGGAGGCGCCCACCAGCAGGGCGCCCAGCACCTTGCCGGACTCGTCGGCCAGGCGGCGGGCTTCGGACAGGGCTTCCAGCGAGGGCTTGCGGATCCGGCCGTCCCTGGTCTCACAGAAAACTAGAATCATTTCGACCTCTCGGGAATGGTTTCAGATGACCTTGGCTTCGTCGCGGAGCAGGCCGAGGAGGGCGGCGGCCTGGGCGGCGGCATCCCCTTCGAGCTTGCGCCCTTCGGGGCGGGAGGCGGGCAGGTCGAGGCTGACGGTGGTGACGGCCAGGGCCACCGGGGCGGCCTCCACCTCCTCGATCGTCTTCTTCTTGGCGGCCATGATGCCCTTGAGGTTGGCGTAGCGGGGCTCGTTCAGGCCGCGCTGGGCGGTGATCACCGCCGGCAGGGAGCCCTCGAGCACTTCGCTGTCGGTGTCGCCCTCGCGCTCGGCCACGAAGCGGCCGCCGGCCACTTCCAGCCGGGTCACCACGTTGGCCTGGGCCACGCCCATGAGCTCGGCCAGCATGGGGCCCACCGAGGCGTTGTCGCCGCCGAAACCCTTGTTGCCCAGGAACACCAGGTCGAAACCCTTGCCTTCGGCGAAGGCGGCCAGGATCCGGGCGATGGCCAGCGGATCCCCGGTCTGCTCGGAGCGCACCAGCACGGCCGTGTCGACGCCCAGGGCCAGGGCGTTGCGGAGCACGTCCTTGGCCTTGTCGCCGCCCACGGAGACCGCGGTCACCTCGGCGCCGGCGGATTCCCGGAGGCGCAGGGCCTCTTCGAGGGCATACTCGTCGTAGGGGCTGACGATCCACTTGACGTCGCTGCCGTCCAGGGACTTGCCGTCGGCCGCGACCTTGATCTTGGTCTCGGTGTCGGGCACCTGTTTCAGGGCCACCAGAATCTTCATGCCATCTCCCGGACAAAAGCTCGGCCGCCCTTTTGGAGCGGCACGATCCGAAATACTACCAGGGAATCGCCAATTTGCGCCCTCCGAAGGTATCCTCTCCGTTATGGACGGGATGATTTTCAGCGGGAGCCTGGTCTTCACCGGCGGCGGGACCGGGGGGCACTTCTTCCCGGCCGTGGCCCTGGCCGAGGGCGCCCGGGACCGCTGGGACCGGCCCGTGGCCTTCGTGGGCGCGGCCCGCGGGATCGAGGCCCGGCTGCTGCCCGCCAGCGGCTGGCCGCACCTGCTGCTGGACGTGGAAGGGGTGGTGGGGCGGTCCCTGCTGAAGACGGCCCGGTCCCTCTGGAAGCTGGCCTGGGCCCGGCGGGCCCTGATCCGGCTCTGGCGGCGGGACCGGCCCTGGGCGGTGGTGGGCACCGGCGGCTACGGCGCCGCCCCGGCCCTGCTCGCGGCCCGGGCCCTGGGGATCCCCTACTTCCTGCACGAATCCAACGCCCGGCCGGGGCTCCTGGTCAAGCTCCTGGCCCGGGGCGCCGCCGGGGTCTGGTGCGGCATGGCCGCCGGGGCCGCCGGGATGGGCGGGGCGCGCTGCGTGGTGGCCGGGACCCCGGTGCGGGCGGCGTTCTTCCGGGACTTCCAGCCCCTGGAGGCGCTGCGCCCGCCCTACCGGCTCCTGGTCCTGGGCGGCAGCGGCGGGGCCCGGGCCCTGAACGAGGCCCTGTTCCAGGCGGCCCCGGCCCTGCTGGAGCGGTTCCCGGACTGGGACATCCTGCACCAGACCGGCCCCGGCCCCTACCCGGAACTGTCCGCCCGGGCCCGGCACCCCCGGCACAAGCTGGCCCCCTTCCTGGAATTCATGGACCGCCAGCTGGAGGCCGCCGCCCTGGTGGTGACCCGGTCCGGCGCCAGCACCTGCGCCGAGCTGGTGGCGACCGGCCGTCCGTCCGTGATGGTCCCGCTGCCGGGCAGCGCCGGGGGCCACCAGGAGGCCAACGCCCGGGCCATGGAAGCGGCGGGGCGGGCCAGGGTGGTCCTGCAGGGCCCGGAACTCGGCGAGGCCCTCCGGGCCGAGGCGACCCGGCTCATGGCCGATCCCGAAGGGCTCGCCGCGCTGGCGCGGCCCGAACCCAACCGGGCCGTGGCCTGCTGCCTGGATGATCTCGCCGCCTGGATGGAATTGGGCATACACTAGGGAATGCACCAGCGCACCTGGCTCTCCCTGGTTACCCTGCCCCTGGTGGCGGCCTTCACCTACCCGGTGGTCTTCCACCCGGTCCAGGAGGCGCCGCGGAGGGAACTCAAGGCGGTCGGCCAGGATCCCCTGGCCGGGCTGTCCGACATCCAGGACGTGCTCCAGCTCATCAAGGAGAACTACGTCGACGTCCCGGACATGGAGAAGGTGATCTCCGGCGGCATCCAGGCCGCCCTGGAGCGGGCCCACCCGCTCAACGCCTACCTCACGCCGGAGGATCTGCGCCTGCCCGATCCCGGCCCGGCCGGCATCGGCATCCAGGTGCTCAAGCGCCAGATCTACGCCCAGGTCGTGGCGGTGGTGGCCGGCGGCCCGGCCGCCAAGGCCGGGATCCAGCCCGGCGACGTGATCCGCAAGCTCGACGGCGACTCCATCGGCCCCATGAGCAGCTGGACCCTGGATCGGCGCCTGCGCGGGGCGGCCGGCACGGAGCTGTCCCTGCTGCGCTATGCCGCGGCCAATGGCGAGCTCAAGAAGCTCACCCTGACCCGGGCCCTGGTCGTCCCGCCTCCGGTCAGCGTCCGCAAGGAGGCCAAGGCCACCGTGCTGGGCCTCGAGGACATGGGCCCGGGCCGCGCCGCCGAGCTCAAGGCCCTGCTCCCCGGGCTGGACCACAAGCTGCCGCTGGTGCTGGACCTGCGCCGCTGCAGCGGCGGCACCCTGGCCGAGGCCGCCCTGGTGGCCGGGCTGTTCGCCGGCCCGGGTCCCCTGGCCCGGATCCAGGAGACCGGCAAGGCCGAGACCGCCGTCGAGGTGGTGCCCGCGTCCCTGCCGCCCTTCGCCCGGCTGGCGGTGCTCCAGGGCCCCTGGACCATGGGCGCCGGCGAGGCCTTCGCCTCGGCCCTCAAGAAGCAGGCCGTGCCGGTGTTCGGGGAGCGGACCATGGGCATGGGGGTGGAGCGGAGCCGGTTCCTCCTGCGCCAGGGCGGCGCCGCCGAGGTCGTGAACCGGCGCTGGCTCGGGGCCAACGGGGAATTTCTCGGCACCGGCGGCGAGAAGCCCGAGGTGGTGGCCAAGTCCGGCCCGGCCCATCCCGGCGAGGCGCCGCGGGCGGGCGAAGCGGTGCCGGCCGGCGTCATCCCCGACCATGTGTTCAAGAACCTCAAGCCCGACGAGGACCCGCTGCCCCGGATCCTGGCGATCCTCGAGGAGAAGGGCAAGGCCGCCGAGCTGCAGGCGGCCCCGGCCCGGGTCCGGGAGCCGCGGGTGGGGAGCCTGAGGCCGGTGTTCCGCCAGGATCCGGAACTGGCCTGAAGCCATGGTCAACCGCAAAGGGGGCCGGACCTCCACGACCCGCCTGGCCGTGCTGGCCGCCCTCATGTTCGCCTTCGGGCTGGGCCTGGGCCTGCTGCTGACCAGCCAGTCCTGCTCGCGCAAGGGCCGCCTGCCCGGGGACGAGGAGCAGGCCCCGGCGAAACCCCGGCCCGCGCCCGCGAAACCTCCGGCCAGGCCCACCCCCGGCAGGCCCGAGCCCGCCCCGGCCAGGCCCGCGCCTGCCTCCGGCCTGCCGCGGCTGGCCCTGGTCATCGATGACCTCGGCTACGCCCCCCCCGAGCTGGTGACCCGCCTCTGCGCCCAGACCGTGGCCTTCTCCGTGGCCGTGCTGCCCTACCAGGAGCACACCCGGGAAAGCGCCCAGATCGCCCACGACCGGGGCAAGGAGGTGATGCTGCACCTGCCCATGGAGCCCCAGGGCTATCCGGCCCCCGGCAAGGATCCCGGGCCGGACGCGGTGATGTTCGACCTCAAGGAGGCCGAGATCCGGGCCCGGGTGCGCAAGGCCCTGGCCGACGTCCCCTACCGCAAGGGGGTGAACAACCACATGGGCTCGCGCATCACCCCCGACCGCGCCCGCATGGGCTGGGTCCTGCAGGAGATCCGGGCCAGCAGGTGCTTTTTCGTGGACAGCCGCACCGAGAAGGAATCCGTGGCCTTCGACGTCGCCCAGGATCTGGGCGTGCCCACCGTCCAGCGCAAGGTCTTCCTGGACGACGACAAGAGCTATGCCGAGATGAGCAAGCAATGGCAGCGGGCCCTGGGCATCGCCAAGAAGGAAGGCCAGGTGCTGATGATCGGCCACATCTATCCGGAGACCGTGGCGGCGCTGGAGAAGCTGATCCCGGCGGCGAAGGGGCAGGTGGAATTCGTGCGGGCCGGGGAACTGGTCAAATAACCGGGGTCAGAATCTCACGGTGATGTTCTCGCCCTCGTTGACGTGGACCGTGTCGATGAACCGCACCAGCCGCGGCTGGCGGTTCAGGATCAGGGAGGCGGTGCGCACCCCGTCGCCGAAGAAATGGACGCCGTCCAGGAGGTTGCCGCGGGTGACGCCGGTGGCGGCGAAGACGATGTGCTCGCCGGGCGCCAGGTCGTCGGTGAAGTAGATCCGGTTGAAATCCACCCCCATGCCCTCGGCCTTCTCCCGGCTGGCGGTGTTGGTGTCCACCACCAGGCGGCCCTGGATCTCGCCGCCCAGGCACTTGAGCGCAGCCGCCGAGAGCACGCCCTCCGGGGCCCCGCCGATGCCCATCACGGCGTGGATGCCGGTGCCCGACACCGCCGCGGAGATGGCGGCGGACAGGTCGCCGTCGCCGATCAGCTGGATCCGCGCGCCGGCCACCCGGATGGCCTCGATGAGGTCGTAGTGGCGGGGCCGGTCCAGCACCACGACGGTGAGCTCGCCGACCTTGCGGTGCAGGGCGGCGGCGATGATCTTCAGGTTCTCGGCCGGGGAGGCGTCCAGGTGCACCTTGCCCTTGGCCGCGGCGCCCACGCACAGCTTCTGCATGTAGAGGTCGGGGGCGTGCAGCAGGCCGCCCTTTTCCGAGGCGGCCAGCACGGTGATGGAATTGGGCGCGCCGGTGGCGCAGAGGTTGGTGCCTTCCAGCGGGTCCACGGCGATGTCGATGGCCGGGTGGCCGGCGCCAAGGCCCAGCTTCTCGCCCACGTAGAGCATGGGGGCCTCGTCCCGCTCGCCCTCGCCGATGACGATGGTGCCGTCCATGGGCAGCGTCTCCATGCACCGGCGCATGGAATCGACGGCCAGCCAGTCGCTGTGCTTGCGGTCGCCGTTGCCGATGCTGCCGGCCGATGCGATGGCCGCCTGCTCGACCACCCTTAGGAATTCACCGCTGAGGGACATCTCCATGCCAACGCTCCGTGAGAATGTTTTCAGCTCTCCCGGGTGACCGCTTCTTCGAGCCAATCCCGGAAGCTCTCCGAACAGGCCTCGACGGGGAGCATGAGGATTTCCGGCACTTCGTAGGTGTGGAGCTCCTGGATGAGCTGGGAGACCGCCCCGAACCGCTCGCGGGTGGTCTTGATCATCAGCATGACTTCCTCGTCCAGGTGGGTTCCGCCCTTGTAGTAGTAATAACTTTTAATAGAGGGAAGGATGTTGACGCAGGCGGCCAGGCCCTGGTCCACCACGGCCGCGGCGATGGTGAGTGCGGTCTCTTCGCTGCCACAGGTGGTGAAGATCGTCACGGCGTTGATCATGAGTATTCGAGGCTCCCGACCCGTTCATGGCCCGAGCCTTGAGTTTGCCATGGGGGGGCGGCCCGCCCAAGGGAACTCTCATAGAAGTGATCATTTCCCGTGGGCCTGGGTGGACCCGTGGTGCCCCGGTGGAGAAGGCCCGGGCCATTGGCCTCGTATGGCAAGGTATCGGGCCGCGCGGTCCCGTTCAGAAAATTTATCCAAGCCCAACTCAACGGGTTGGTTCCGGACTGCGTCTAAACTTCAAGATGGGGGCCAGGACCTTCGGCTCCCAATGCGTCCATGAAGGAGCCGATATGCACTCACGATTCGCGCAACGTCTTCGCCTGGGCGGGCTGGTGGCCGGGGGGCTGGCCCTGGCCCTGGCCCAGATCGCCTGCAGTGGTGACAACTATTACTATAACAACAATAATGGCGCCTACCCGGTGACCACCGTAGCCGTCGGCGACCTGAACGGCGATGGCCGGATCGACATTGTCGATTCCATCTATTTCACCGGCGACTCCGCCCCGGACCCGGGTTGGGTCTCGACCCGGATCCAGAGCGCCACGACCCTCGGACATTATGATGACCCGGTCCAGAATGCCGCCGGCCTCAACCCGGCCAATCTGGTGGTGGCCCGGCTCTCGGCCACCGGGAACCCGGGCGTGGTGGTGGCCAATCTCCAATTGGCCCCTGCGGTCGCCCCCGCCAACACGGTGTCCGTGCTCTTCCCGGATCCGTCCATGGCCGGCGCCTTCAAGACGCCCGTCAGCCTGCCCCTGGGCGCCCGCAATCCTTCGGGCGTGGCGGTGGCCGATCTGACCGGCGATGGCCTGCCCGATGTGCTGGTGGCCGCCGACGGGGCCAACACGGTGCTGCTGTTCGCCCAGCAGACCCCGGGGGGCACGTTCGCCGCCCCGGTGCCCCTGACGGTGGGCGGCGTGCCCTCGGCGGTCGCCATCGGCGACGTGGACGGCGACGGCCTGGCCGACATCGTGGTGGCCACCGGCGCCAACACGGTCTCCGTGCTGATCCAGAATCCGGGCGCGCCGGGCACCTTCAAGCCCTTCGTGGACTACCCGGTGGGTTCCAACCCGGTGGCGGTGTCCCTGGCCGACCTGGGGGACGGCCACCTCTCCATTTTGACCGCCAATTACGGCACCGGCCTCAACCCCACCACCAAGGGGCTCAGCATCCTCATGCAGGCCGAGAGCGCCGGCACCTTCCTGGCCGCGACCACCCTGGACACCGGCGACGCCTACACGTCCGGGCTGGCCGTGGGCGACCTGCTGGGCCAGGGCCGGCAGGACATCGCCGTGGCCAACCAGGGCCTGCCCGGCAACCCGGGCAGCGTCTCGGTGTTCCTGCACGCCACCGCCCCGGGCGCCTTCCAGGCCCCGGTCGGCTACATGGGGGTGTTCGGTCCCGGTTCGGTCGCCATCGGCGACATCGACGGCGACGGGAAACCCGACCTGGTCATCGGCGACGGCGGATTGTTCGTGCGCTATCAGAGTGGAACCACGGCGGGGACTTTTGGGCTACCCTACCAGTTCCGGCAGTGAATTTAACGGCATCCCAGCCTGGGCATTCCGGCCGGCAGCATGAGGTGGACCATGGGCAAGGACTGGCGTGAGCAGGCGAAGACCGGCTCCCTGACATTGCTGGGCGGGCTGCTCGCGGGGCTCCTGCTGGCGGGCTGCGGCGGCGGTTCCTCCTCCTCCCCGGCGAAGCTGAGCCTCTCCACCGCGGGCTCGATCACCCTGCCGGTGCCCCTGGCGACGGCCCAATCCAATAATCCCGCCCCCTACTCCGGGACCACCACGATCACCGTGAACCGGGCCGCCTCGGTGACCGGCAACGTGACCTTCTCGGTCTCCGGGGTTCCGGCGGGCGTGAAGGCCGCCTTTTCCCTCCCCTCCACCGCCGGCACTTCGACGGAACTGACGATCCAGGCCGGCTACCCCGACCCGGCCGATCCGACCTTCGCCAAGCAGATCTACCCCCAGCTCAAGGACACCGACCTGACCATCACGGCCACCGATTCCGGGGGCGACCATGCCACGGCCACCCTCACCCTCAAGCTGGTGCAGGAGCCGGCGGCATGGGACCTGTCCTTCCTGGATTCCACCGATACCTATCTCCAGGGGAACACGATCCTGACCGTCACCGGGACCACCCCCGTGTCGGAGGATCTGGCCGCCTATGATGTGAACTACACCTCCGAGACCCCGGGAACCCCCGTGACCCTCGCGGTGAGCGGGGCTCCCGCCGGCCTGGACGTGGTCTTCGACACCACCACCGTGGCCATCGACTACATCCACACGGTGACCTTCACGGCCCAGCCGGGCCTGGCGGCCGGACTCTACGGGTTCGACCTCACGGCCACCTACCTGGGGGTCACCCGCACCCTGCCGGTCGTGATCGACTACAGCCCGGATGCCTTCTTCATCAGCCCCCTCAACCATGGGGTCCAGGTGGCCGCGGGCGGCACGGTCACCCTCCCCCTGTATCTCAGCCATGCGGACGCCTACTTCAGTTCCACCCAGAGCAATACGGAAGGCGACCCCCTCTACGTCGGCCAGACCCTGCTCAGCGCCGTGGCGCCCGCCGGCCTCCAGGTCGGTTTCGCGGACACCAACCCCATCGGCCTGGCCCAAGTGCCCATGACCATCACGGCGGGATCCTCGGTCGCCGACGGCACCTACCAGGTCACCCTGCAGGCGACCCGGACCGGCATGGCGGCCTTCAGCCTGCCGGTCACGGTCAGCCACCAGGCCTCGAGCGTCCCCTGGGTCCAGACCATCGAATGGGGCCAGACCGTGCTCGCGCCGGACCTGCCGCTGGTGGCCGGCAAGCCGGCCCTGATCTGCGTCCAGCTGCTGGCGGAGACCGCCGGGATGGCCGCCCCGAGCCCCTTCACGGTCACCCTCGGGGCCACCACCTACCCGCTTGCGGGCCCGGCCACCGTGCCCATGTCCGTGACCGACGGCGATCTGGCCAACTGCTACACGGCGGTGCTGCCCGGCGCCGGCGTCACCCAGGGCATGGCCCCCATCCTCCACGTGGGCGCCGGCGCGCCGCAGACCCTGGCGCCCAAGGTATACGCCGCCACCACCATGGACCTGACCCTGGTGCCGATCATCCATGCGGGCATCACCCCCGACCTGCCCACGGACGCGAGCATCACCCAGGGCCTGGTCGACTTCTGGCCCGTGCAGGCGGTCAACCTGACCCACCGCGCGCCCTACACCACCTCCACCGTGATCCCCAATCCCCCGGCTTCGGGCTCCTCGGCCACGGACTACAGCAGTGACGGCTGGGGCCAGCTCCTCTACGAACTGGCCTCCCTGCGCATCGTGGACGGAAGCCGCGGCTATTACTACGGCATGTTCGACCCGGCTTTCGCCGCGAGCTTCCAGGGCAGTTCCGTCGTCGGCCTGTCGCTCCTGGGTGATGGGGTCGGGCTCGGCATCGACGAGACGGTCGGGGCGGAATTCCAGAACCCCGACTACCTCAAGGGCAGCAATGTCCTGAACCGGGACAATGCGGTGATGATCCTCGTCCATGAGGAGGGCCACGCCCTCAATCTGAACCATGCCCCCGCCGGCGGCGCCGGCGCGCCCCAGCTCAACTACCCCTATGCCGGGGCCGCCATCGGCACCTGGGGCTACGATCCCCATGCCCTGGACCCCAAGGACCCGACCGTCTACTACGACATCATGAGCTACGCCAACAACCCGCACTGGGTCTCGGACTGGAACTACCTGGCGGCCCTGGGCTGGCTGGAGGGCCGCACCGCGTCGGGCTCGAGCATGGCGACCTCGGCCTCGGTGCGCAGCGTCTCCGACCAGTGGGTGGTGGGGGGCCTGATCGACCCCGCCGGCCAGGTCCACCTGGCGCCGATGATCCGGGTCTCCTGCCCGACCCGGCCGCCCTTGGGTGGTTCCCACCTGCTGCGGATCACCGGCTCCGCCGGCACCCGGGAGATCCGCTTCGGCGCCGCCGAGGTGCCGGACCTTCCCGGCTACCGGCACTTCGCCTTCGCCGTGCCCGCGGCCGGGACGGTGGCCAGCATGGAGATCCAGGACGCGGGTGGGGCCCGGCTGCTGCGCCGCGCCGCCGTACGGCCCCTGGTCGAGCGCGAGTCCGCCCTGACCGCCGCCGCCGCCGCCGGGACCCTGGTGGCCCGCGAGCAGAACGGCCGGCTGCACCTGGAGTGGGACGCCGCGGCCCATCCCTTCGTCAACGTCATCCACGAAGGCACCTCCCGCACCACCCTGGCCCTGCACCTCACCGGCGGCAAGGCCGACCTGCCTCTGGATGGCCTCGAGGCCGGGGGCCGGTTCCAGATCCATTATTCCGACGGCCTCAATGCCGTGGTGCGCGTCCTGGAGCGGTAGGCCCCGCTCAGCCGCGGACGGCCCCCTCCGTTCGGCGGAGGGGGCTGCCGGCGTCGAGTTGGGGCTTGTCGGAAGGGGCGTCCCGGGGGGACCATGGGGGATGCCCGCAAAGGATGGTGAACCATGACCTGGATCGAAGATTATCCCCAGACATACCAGGACTGCGTATGGCTGGACTTCGCGTTTCTCGAGAACTTCATGAAGGACGCGCTGGTCGCGGCCGGGGTGCCGGCGGCGGACGCCGCGATCGTCGCGGACGTGCTCATCGAGTCCGACAAGCGGGGCATCGATTCCCATGGCATCGGGCGCCTCAAGCCGATCTACATCGACCGGATCCGCGACGGGATCCTGAACCCGGTGACCCACGTGCAGGTGGTCCGGGACCGCAAGACCGCCACCGTGCTGGACGGCCAGAACGGCATGGGCCACGTGGTCGCCAAGCAGGCCATGGAGATGGCCATCGCCAAGGCCAAGGCCCACGGCATGGGCATGTCGGTGGTGCGCAACTCCACCCACTACGGCATCGCCGGCTACTATGCGCTGATGGCCATCAAGGCCGGGATGATCGGCATCACCGGCACCAACGCCCGGCCCTCCATCGCCCCGACCTTCGGGGTGGAGAACATGCTGGGCACCAACCCCCTGACCGTGGGCCTGCCCACCGACGAAGAGTTCCCGTTCGTCCTGGACTGCGCCACCTCGGTCACCCAGCGTGGCAAGATCGAGCACTACGAGCGCATCGGCAAGATCCTGCCGCCGGGCTGGGTGATCGACGAGGCCGGCGGGACCTGCACGGACGCCGCCCAGGTGCTGAAGGACCTGAACAAGGGCAAGGCGGCCCTGGCGCCGCTGGGCGGGATCGGGGAGGAGACGGCGGGCTTCAAGGGCTTCGGCTACGCCACGGTGGTCGAGGTGCTCAGCGCCGCCCTCCAGGACAACCCCTACCTCAAGATGCTCAACGGCCTGGACGCCAGCGGCGGGAAGATCCCGATCCCGATCGGCCACTTCTTCATCGCCATCGACATCGAGGAGTTCATCGAACTGGACCGGTTCAAGGCGATCAGCGGCGGCATCATGCGCGAACTGCGGGCCAGCCGCAAGGCGCCGGGGGAGGAGCAGATCTTCACGGCCGGGGAGAAGGAGCACCTGGCCTGGCAGGTCCGCAAGGTGAAGGGCTGCCCGGTGCCCGGGGCCCTGCGCAAGGACATGGAGACCCTGAGGACCTGGTACGGGCTGCCGCACCGGTTCCCCTGGGACGCCTGAGGACCCGGTTCAGGAAGCCCCGGGGGGGGCCTTGAGCCGCGCCATGGCCTGCGCCAGGGTCGCTTCGCCCCGGCGCTGGTCCTCGGCGGAGGGCAGCTCCCGGAACAGCCCGGGCAGGGCCTGGAGTTCCCGGTGGAAGATCCGGCAGGGTCGGCAGCCCAGAAAGTGAAGGTGGACCTGGACGGCCTGGACCAGGGGCAGGGCACCCTCCTCCAGAAGACCGAGCAGCGGAATGCTGGCCTGGCATGACAAAAGCAGAGGCATCGGTGCCTCCCGGACCCGGTTGGGAAAGGCCCCCGGGCCACCCGCATCGCGCGGGGGCCGAACCGGGTGCGGGGATCCCGTCCAGACCGGAGCCCACATCGGGGCGCCCATGCCGGAAGTTTTGACCGCATATGAAACGTACGTCAAATTGTGAAAAAAGCAAATGGGGACAGTAAAATGCAAGTCATGGGGACATGGCCCTTGAAGGGAACCGCAACCATGGCAGGGGCTTTGGCGGTCAGCTTCAGCGTTGAAAAAAGCCAACCGCGGATCCCTCCGCGGTTGGCTTCGCCCAGGGAGGTAGGCCGAACTAGCTGCAGCCCGTCGTGGCCCCGCAGGTCTGGCACTTTAGGCAGGCGCCGTTGCGGACCAGCGTCAGGTGGCCGCATTCGGGGCAGGGATCGCCGGTGTAGCCTTTCTGCCGGGCCGACTGGAAGGCGGTGGAGGCGGCGGATTTGGGGCCGGGGGCGTGGCCGGCGTGGGCCGGCACCGGCTGGGGCGGCGCCGGGGCGGTCTCGGCTTCCGGGAACAGCGGGGTCATGCCGCCGACGGCGGCGGAGGCCAGGGCCTGGCTCTCGGGCTTGCGGTGGTCACCGCCGGTCATCTGCATGAGCTGCTCGGGCTCCACCTGGGCCAGCTCGTAGCGGCCCAGGTAGCTGATGGCCAGCTCCCGGAACACGAAATCGATGAGGCTGGTGGAGAACTTCACGGTGTCGCTGCCCTGGACCATGCCATTGGGCTCGAACCGGGTGAACAGGAAGGCGTCGCAGAACTCCTCGAGCGGCACGCCGTGCTGGAGGCCCATGGAGACGGCGATGGCGAAGCAGTTGAGCACGGCCCGGAAGCCCGCCCCCTCCCGGTGGATGTCCAGGAAGATCTCGCCGAGGGTGCCGTCCTCGTATTCCCCGGTGCGCAGGTAGAGCTTGGTCCCGCCGATGGTGGCGGCCTGGGTGTAGCCGCCGCGCCGGTTGGGCAGCTTCTTGCGGTAGGTGCGCACCACCTGCTGGGCCACGGCCTGGCTCAGGGCGGCGACCTTCTCGGGCTTGGAGGCCTCGTCGTCGACCAGGGTGTCGATGCCCTCCAGCAGGTCCAGGTTGGTGGCGATGGCCTGGCTCATCTTGCTGCCGTCCCGGTAGAGCGCCACGGCCTTGAGCATGAACTGCCAGGAGGCCTGGTAGATCCCGCCGATCTCGGCGACGGTGGCTTCGGGGGGGAGGTTGATGGTCTTGCTGATGGCTCCGGACAGGAACGGCTGGGCCGCGCCCATCATGCGGATGTGGCCCATGGGCGCGATGTAGCGCTGGCCCTTGCGGCCGCAGCGGTTGGCGCAGTCGAAGATCGGCAGGTGCTCGGCCTTCAGGTGCGGCGCGTTCTCCACGGTCATGCTGCCGGCCAGGGCGTCCAGGAAGATGGCGGTGGCCGCGTCCCCGAAGTCCTTCTTGAGCCGGTCCACCGGCACCACGTAGGCCGGATCGAAGGCGGTGGGGAGCTTGTCCTCGATGGCCTTGAGCTCCTCGGCGGTCCAGCCCTTGGCGAGGAACTGGGACCGCGGGATGCCCGGGGTCTCCTCGGCGAGCTCCAGCCAGCCCACCACGTAGCGCTCGATGTCGCGGATCTGGGTGGGGTTGTAGCCCAGGCGCATGAGCGCTTCGGGGATCGCCCGGTTCACCAGCTTGAAGTAGCCGCCGCCGGCCAGCTTCTTGAACTTGACCAGGGCGAAGTCCGGCTCGACCCCGGTGGTGTCGCAATCCATGAGCAGGCCGATGGTCCCCGTGGGGGCCAGCACCGTCACCTGGGCGTTGCGGTAGCCGTGACTTTCGCCCAGGGCCAGCGCGCGGTCCCAGCTTTCCCGGGCGGCGTCCAGGATGGACCGGGGCAGGAGGTCGCCCTTGAGCCCCTGGGGCACGATGGAGAGCTGCTCGTACTCGCCGGCCGGGGCGTTGTAGGCGGCCCGCCGGTGGTTGCGGACCACCCGCAGCATGCCCTCGCGGTTGCGCGGATAGCCGGGGAAGGGGCCCAGCTCGCCGGCCATCTCGGCGCTGGCGGCGTAGGCGTCGCCGGTGAGGATGGCGGTGAGGCCGGCGCACCACTGGATGCCGGCCGGGCTGTCGTAGGGGATGCCCAGGCGCATGAGCATGGCGCCCAGGTTGGCGTAGCCCAGGCCCAGGGTGCGGAACTCATAGGACTGCTGGGCGATGCGCTCGGAAGGGAACTGCGCCATGAGCACCGAGATCTCAAGGACCATGGTCCAGAGGCGGATGCCGTGGCGGTAGCCGGCCAGGTCGAAGCCGCCGTCGGGGGTCAGGAAGGCGCACAGGTTCAGGGACGCCAGGTTGCAGGCGGTGTCGTCCAGGAACATGTATTCGGAGCAGGGGTTGCTGGCGTTGATGGGGCCGTCGCCCGGGCAGGTGTGCCAGTCGTTGATGGTGGTGTCGAACTGCACCCCGGGATCGGCGCAGGCCCATGCGGCGTAGTTGATCTTGCCCCACAGGTCGCGGGCCTTGATGGTCTTGTGGACCTTGCCGTCGGTGCGCCGCTCGAGGTACCAGTCGCCGTCCTTTTCGAGCGCCCGCATGAAGGCGTCGGGCACGCGCACGGAGTTGTTGGAGTTCATGCCGCCCACGGTGGCGTAGGCCTCGCCGTCCCAGGTGGTGTCGTAGGTCTTGAGGTCGCGGCTGAAATCGCCCGCGGCCAGCCGGCTCATCGACTGGGACAGGAAGGCGGAGGCCACGCCCTCGGCCTTGGCCTTGGCCAGGGCCTTGCGCAGCTTCTCGTTGCTGCGGGGGTCGGCGTCGCGGCTGGTGGAGCCCTCGACGGCCTCGCACAGGGCGTTCCAGTGCCGGCCCAGGACGATGCTCCCGGCCGCGAGCATGGCCACCTTGCGCTCCTCGGTGACCTTCCAGTCGACGAAGGCCTCGATGTCGGGGTGGTCCAGGTCCAGGCAGACCATCTTGGCGGCCCGGCGGGTGGTGCCGCCGGACTTGATGGCGCCCGCGGCGCGGTCGCCCACCGCCAGGAACGACATGAGGCCCGAGGAGGAGCCGCCGCCGGACAGGTTCTCGGTGGCGCCCCGGACCTTGGAGAAGTTGGTGCCGGTGCCGCTGCCGTACTTGAAGATCCGGGCCTCCCGGGTCCACAGGTCCATGATCCCGCCGGGATTGACCAGGTCGTCCTCGACGCTCTGGATGAAGCAGGCGTGGGGCTGGGGCCGCTCGTAGGCGGAGGTGGACTGGCACAGCCGGCCGGTCTCCGGGTCCACGTAGCTGTGACCCTGGGCCGGGCCGGAGATGCCATAGGCGTAGTGCAGCCCGGTGTTGAACCACTGGGGGCTGTTGGGGGCGCACATCTGGTTGGCCAGCATGTACATGAGTTCGTCGTAGAAGGCCTGGCCATCCTCGGGGGTGTCGAAGTAGCCATGCTGGGCGCCCCAGTGCCGCCAGCAGCCCGCCAGACGGTGGAACACCTGCCGGGCGTCCTTCTCGCCGCCGTTGGCGGCGTCGATGCCCTTCCGGCGGAAGTACTTCTGGGCGAGGATATCCACCGCCACCTGGGACCAGCTCTCGGGCACCATGACATCCCGGGCCTCGAACACCACCGTGCCGTCCAGCTTGGTGATGCGGCTGGTGCGGCCGACGAAGGGGATGCCGGCGAGCGGATCCTGGCCTGGCTTGGTGAAGACGCGCGCGATCTGCATGGATTTCCTCAAAGGTGGTTTTCGATGGGCTAACCTTCGTCCGTGGGACGCGGCGGATCCAGCATGGGACCGGGGGGAACATCAAGGGGTTGTGCTGGAGAGAAAGGATCACCCCAAGATCTTGGGGCGTCAAGGGGGCGGGACCACGATTTTTCGGGGGTTTGAAAAGCGCCATGAAAACTAAAGCTTTTATCGGGCCCCCGGAGCCACGGCCGTCCGGGGCTATGCCCGGGGCCCGCTCCGGGCTACACTGGAGCCAAGCCGGGCCCCATGCATCGGGGTGCGATGAACCGGGTCAGATCGGAAGAAGCAGCCCTAAGTCGTTCCCCCGAGTGCCGTGGCAAGCCCGGCCCTTTTCGGTACCGAACCCGGGGACCGTTGCGATGACGCCTGCTTTCCGGCCCGCCAAGCTGCTGGCCCTGGCCTGCCGGGGCTGCCTCCGGCGGCTGGACGGCGATGCCCAGGCGGGCCTCTGCGGCCGCTGCTGGAGCCTGCTGACGCCCCTCCCCGAGACCCGCTGCCCGATCTGCGCGCTGGACCACGGCTGGGGCCTGGCCTGCCCTCGGGTGCCCTGGACCTGGGGTGACGCCCTGTGGGACTACCACGGCGGCCTGGGGGCCCTTCTGGTGCCGGGCATCAAGCGCGGCGAACTGGGCTGGAAGGCCGCCCTGCTGGCCCGGGCGGCCCGCCTCCCGCTGCCGGACTGGGCCGGGGCCTGCGACCGGGTCTGCAGCGCCCCGACGGCCGGTTTCCGGCGCTGGCTGCGCGGCTTCGACCTGGCCGAGGAAGCCTCTGCCCTGTTCGCCCGGCGACTGGGCATCCCGTTCACCCCGGTCCTGCGCAAGCCCCTGTTCGCCCGGGCCCAGGCCGGCCTGCCCGAAAGCCAGCGCCGCCGGCAGCCGGCGCGGGTGACCCTGGGCTCGGGTGCCGGCCTGGAGGACGCCAACGTGCTGCTTGTGGACGACGTCTGGACCACCGGCACCACCTTGTGCCGCTGCGCCAGGGTCCTGCTGGCCGCGGGCGCACAGGAGGTGCGGGTGCTGGCATTGTTCCGGGCCGGCCGGCGCTGAGTTCCGGCCTGGCCCCGGTGGGGGGGGTCAGAAGGAGGCGATCCCGGTCGGGGCGCCGACGCCGGTGGTGTAGTCCCAGCCCACGAGGGCCGGGAAGCCGTTGCTGCCGGTGGTGATGTCCCGGAACACGCTGGGCGTCGTCTGGTACAGGCTGTAGAGGCTGGTCAGGAAGGCGGTGGTGCTGGCGTAGGAGACGCCGCTGGCGTTGAGCATGCCGGCCAGGCAGGGCGAGGACACGCTGGTGCCGCCGAACACCATCCAGCCCTTGTAGCCTTGGTACGAGGTGCTGTCGTAGACCGAGACGCCGGTGTTGGGATCGGCGTCGGAGGCGAGGTCGGGCACGCCCCGTCGGCTGCCGGTCATGCTGACCCCGGCCTGCCAGGCGGGTTTGGGGATGTAGGCGCTGTTGCCGCCGCCGCCGTCGGCCCAGGCGGATTCGGAGACGAAGCCGCCGCCGCTGTCGGTGGCCACGCTGGTCCCGCCGGCCGCGACGACATATTGGGAACAGGAGGGATAGATGACCTTGCCGCCGCTGTCGCCCGAGGAGGCGAAGAACACCGGGCCGGTCTTGTTGAAGTGGGTGTCACCGCTGGCCTCGCCGGAGGACTCGCTGCCGCCCCAGCTCATGGAGACCTGCTTGACCCCGGCGATCGCGGCCGCCTTGTCCACGGCCAGGTAGAGATCGGCGTTGCTGGCGGACCTGGCCTCGACCAGGACGATCTTGGCGCTGGGGGCCATGGCGTGGGCCCATTCGATGTCGAGGGCGGCCTCCTGGTTCCAGCCGCCGTTGCCGCTGGGCTTGGTGCCGGTGGCATAGACCACCTGGAACACCTTGTTGGTCGAGGCCGTGGCGTTCTTGGAGGTCTCCAGCGGCAGCCCGAACTGGCTGGAGAAGACATTGAAGTCGTTCAGGGCGGTCGGGTAGTTGTAGGCGTCGACGATGGCGATGACGCCCGAGCCCGAGCCGGTCACGCCGTAGAAGGCCCGGATCTGGACCGGGGCCATGCCGCCGCCCGGGCCGGTGCCGCCGGCAGGCTCCATGAGGATCCGGTGGTTGGTATGGAAACGGACCCCGATGTCCTCAGCCTGCTCGAGGCTGGTGTCGGGGATCAGGACCTTGCCCGCGATCCGGCCCGGGCGCTCCTGGGCCTGGGCGGCCATGCCGGCAAGGAGGGCCGAAGCGGCCAAATAGGTAAGGAAGCTGCCGTGCATGGGGACCTCCGGAGGACGGGGGGCGCTGCCTGCGCCGGATCGGTAAGAAATGAAGGGGCCTTGATGTTGACCCGCAACCTAAGGTCGAAATCCCTGTTGATCAAGGAGAAACTCAAATTGGAATAAAGAAATCCACATATTATTATCTAATTTAAGCACCCGTCCCCCGGACCTGCGGGCGGGAAGCCCTTTCTGGTTTGGCGCGCCAAGGTTATTCTCGAGTTTTGCCCATGGGGCCCGCCCCGGGGCTCCGTGCGCCTTTGAATGGAGTCGATCATGCCCGCCAACCCCTCTTTCGCCCCGGGCCCCGTGGGTGCCTTCATCAAGCACCATTTCCGCCATTTCAATGCTGCGGCCATGATGGACGCGGCCGAAGGCTACCGGACCCACCTGGCGGCCGGCGGCAAGATGATGGTGACCCTGGGCGGGGCCATGAGCACCGCCGAGCTGGGCCTCAGCCTCGCCGAGATGATCCGCCAGGACAAGGTGCACCTCATCACCTGCACCGGCGCCAATCTGGAGGAGGACATCTTCAATCTGGTCGCCCACGATTTCTATGAGCGGGTGCCGCACTACCGGGATCTCACCCCGGGCGATGAGAAGGCGCTGCTGGACCGGCACATGAACCGGGTCACCGATACCTGCATCCCGGAGATGGAGGCCATGCGGCGCATCGAGAAGGCCATGCTGGCGGAGTGGACCGGGGCCGACCAGCGCGGCGAGCGGTACTTCCCCCATGAATTCTTCTTCCGGCTCCTGCGCAGCGGCGCCCTGGCCGCCCACTACCAGATCGACACCCGCGACAGCTGGATGATCGCCGCCTGCGAGAAGAACATCCCGATCGTCGTTCCGGGCTGGGAGGACAGCACCCTGGGCAACATGTTCGCCGCCGCCGTGATCCGGGGCGAGGTCGGGAACGTGCACACGGTGCGCACCGGGATCGAATACATGACCTGGCTGGCCCGGTTCTACCAGGACGCCACCCGGGACGCGGCCCTGGGCATGTTCCAGATCGGCGGCGGGATCGCCGGGGATTTCCCCATCTGCGTGGTGCCGATGCTGCACCAGGACCTGGAGCTGGAAGCGCCGCTCTGGGGCTATTTCTGCCAGATCAGCGATTCGACCACCAGCTACGGCTCGTACTCCGGGGCGGTGCCCAACGAGAAGATCACCTGGGGCAAGCTCGGGATCGATACCCCCAGGTTCATCGTGGAAAGCGACGCCACCATCGTCGCGCCCCTGATCTTCGCTTACCTGCTCGGCTGGTAAATTTCAAAAAAGAGTCCTGTATCTTCTTTTTGTTGAACCGTCCTCCGGCCGGGTATAGACTTTGGGCACCTTTGGAGGTACACCATGAAGCTTTCCACCCTGATCGCCGCCGCCATCCTGATCTGCGCCGCCCCCCTGGCGTTCGCCACCGCGAACATCCAGAAGGACGCCAAGGTCAAGCACCCCGATTTCACCTGCAAGACCTGCCACTCCGCCACCCCCTTCGCCAAGACCAACCTGACCGACGAAGGCAAGAAGTGGATTCCGGCCCCCGCCAAGAAGTAGTCCTTTTCCGAAGCCACGGAGAGCGCCCACCGCGAGGTGGGCGCTTTTCGTTGCGGGCGGCTATTCCAGGCCGAAGGTGGAGGTCTCCAGCTCCTTCTTGACGGCGGCCATGAACAGGTCGGCCGTGGCGCCGTCGATGATGCGGTGGTCGAAGCTGAGGGCGCTGAACATCACCGGCCGGATGGCGATGGCGTCCTGGCCCTGGTCGTCGGTGACCACCACCGGGCGCTTCTTGACCGCGCCCATGCCCAGGATGGCGACCTGGGGCTGGTTGATCACCGGCAGGCCGAAGGTGTCGCCATAGACCCCGGGGTTGGTGATGGTGAAGGTGCCGCCCTGGATCTCCTCGGGCTTGAGCTGCTTGCCCCGGGCCCGGGAGGCCAGGTCGTTGAGGGCGAGGGCCAGGCCGGCCAGGTTCAATTGGTCGGCGTTCCGCACCACCGGCACGATCAGGCCCCAGTCCAGGGACACCGCGATGCCCAGGTTGACGTCCTGCTTGTAGACGATGGCGTCCCCGTCGACGCTCGCGTTGACCACCGGGAAGGCCCGCAGGGCCTTGGCCGCGGCCATCATGGCGAAGGGCATGAAGCTGAGCTTGGTGCCGTGGGCGGCCTCGAAGGCCGGGCGGTGCCGGTCGCGCAGCCGGGACACGTTGGCCATGTCCATCTCGAACACGGTATAGACGTGGGCGCTGGTGTGCTTGGACAGGACCATGTTGTCGCTGATGATCTTGCGCATGCGGGACATGGGCTCGACCTTGACCCGCTCGCCGGCGGCGAAGGCGGGCACGGCGGGGACCGGCGCGGGGCGGGCCGGCGCGGGCGCCGGGGCCGGCGGGGGCGCCGTGGCCGAGGCGGCGGCGGGGCCCCGGGAAAGGAAGGCCTCCATGTCGCCCTTGGTGACCCGGCCCATCATCCCGGTTCCGGGGACCGACCGCAGGTCCACGCCGTGGTCGCCGGCCATGCGCCGCACCAGCGGACTCGAGCGGGTGCGGAGCCGGCCTTCCAGGGTCGAATCGTCCGCGGGCGGGGCCGCCGGGGCGGGGGCCGTGTCCGCCGCGGCCGGGGCCGGCGCCGCGGCCGGGGCCGGCGCCGCGGCTGCGGCCGCGCCCGCGCCCTTGGCGGCGGCGTGGTCCGGGACCCGTTCGCCGGCGGCGCCGATCCGCGCCACCACGGTGCCCACCGGCACCGTGACGTTCACCTCCACCAGGATCTCCAGGAGGGTGCCGGCGATGGGGGCGGGGATCTCGGCGTCCACCTTGTCGGTGGAGATCTCGTAGAGGGTCTCGTCCTTGCCGATGGCTTCCCCGGGCTGGCGGTGCCACTTGAGGATCGTCGCCTCGGCGATGGATTCGCCCATCTGGGGCATGACGACGTCGAAGGCCATGGTGGCTCCTAGCGGGGAAGGGGGGGTTCCTGGAGGTGGTGGCGGGTGGTCTGCTGGAAGGCGTGGGCCACCTCCAGCAGGAGCACGTCGGCGAGGGCCGGGCCGATGAGCTGGAGGCCCACGGGGAGGGTCCCGTCGAAGCCGGCGGGCATGGCCAGGGCGGGCAGGGCCGCCAGGGCCGGGGTGACCGTGAACACGTCGGAGAGATACATGGCCATGGGGTCGGCGGTCTTCTCGCCCAGGGGGAAGGCCGGGCCGGGGCTGACCGGGGTGGCCAGCAGGTCGACCTGCCCGAAGGCCCGGGCGAAGTCCCGGGCGATCAGGGTCCGGGCCTTCTGGGCCTTGACGTAGAAGGCCTCGTAGTAGCCCTTGGAGAGGCAGAAGGCGCCCAGGAGGATGCGCCGCTTGGCCTCGGGGCCCAGGCCCTCGTCCCGGGTGCGGGCGACCATGCCGTCGTCCCCGCTCCCCGCGCGCCGGCCGTAGCGGACCCCATCGTAGCGGGCCAGGTTGCTGGAGACCTCGGAGGTGCTGATGAGATAATAGGTGTCGATGGCATAGGGGGTATGGGGGAGGGAGACCGGGACCAGCTCGGCCCCGCGGTCCGCCAGGTGGGCCAGCGCGGCCTCCACCACGGCCCGGGTCCCCGGCTCGATGCCCGCCCCGAAATACTCGCGGGGGAGGCCGATGCGGAGCCCTGCCAGGTCCGCCGGACGGAGCGGGGCGAGGCGTTCGCGGCCCGGCAGGTCGACGCTGGTGGAATCCAGGGGGTCGGGGCCGGCCATGACCGAGAACGCGGCGGCCAGGTCCTCGGCGCAGGCCGCCACCGGGCCGACCTGGTCCAGGGACGAGGCCATGGCCGTGACGCCGTAGCGGCTGAGAACCCCATAGCTGGGACGCAGGGCGGTGACGTTGCAGAAGCTCCCGGGGAGCCGCACCGAGCCGCCCGTGTCGCTGCCCAGGGCCAGCGGGGCATAGCCGGCGGCCACCGCCACGACCGATCCGGAGGAGCTGCCGCCGGGCACCCGGGCCGGGTCCCAGGGGTTGCGGGCCGGCCCGTAGGCGCTATGCTCGCCGCTCGAGCCCATGGCGAACTCGTCCATGTTGGCCTTGCCCAGGGGCACCATCCCGGCGTCCAGGAGGCGCTGGACGACGGTGGCGCTGTAGGGGGACCGGTAGCCTTCCAGGATCCGCGAACCGTTGCCGGCCGGCGCTCCCGCCCAGTTGAGGTTGTCCTTGAACACGACCGGGATGCCCAGCAGCGGGCCGCGCTCGCCCCGGGCCAGGCGCGCGTCCGCCGCCCGGGCGGCGTCCAGGGTCCGTTCCGGATCGCGGTGGAGCATGGCGTTGAGTCCGGGTTCCAGGGCGGCCATCCGGTCCAGGCAGCCGCGGGCCAGGCCGGCCGCGGACAGCCCGCCCGCGTCCAACCCCGCCCTGGATTCCTTCAAAGAACATGGACCCATGCCCATCTCCCACCTGAGCTTCGAGTGTGCCATCATTCGCCGAGTTGAGATAGATTCTCCTTGGGCGGCGACACGCCGTCCGGACCGGCCGGTCAGGGTTGCCCCAGCCGGTTTCCGTCCCCCGGGTGATTGTCCTATTTCTTTTTTCTAAGACTCCTGGGTTAATATCACAGTAACAATTGATCTGCCCCAGAAGCCGGACTCCTGCCAGAAGCTATGGACGCGCGATGAACCCCTACGAAGTACTTGAAATTTCGCCAGGAGCATCCCCCGAGGAGATCAAGTCGGCCTACCACCGCATGGCCAAGCAGTGGCATCCCGACCGCTTCACCGGCGAGGCCAAGCTCGACGCCGAACGCCGGTTCCGGGTGCTGGCCGAGGCCTTCAGCATGCTCCGGAACGTCGCCCGGCCCGAGCTCGTGCCCGAGGCTCCGGCGGCGCCGCCGCCGCCGCCCCCCCCCGAACCCGTGGCGGCCAGCCCGCAGATCGAGCTGGACAACGCCTCCGGTGAGCGGCCGACGGCGCAGAAGACCGCCGACGACTGGTTCAAGGACGCCAAGGAGGCCATGGACAACAAGGCCCCTGGCCGCGCCCTGGCGCTGGTCCTCTACGCCCTCCGGCTCGAAGGCGAGCGGGCCGAGTTCCACGCCCTCCACGGCAAGGTCCTGGAGGCCACCGGCAACGACGACCGGGCCAAGGTCAAGGCCCTGGAAAATGCCATCCGGCTCAATCCCAAGGATGTGGATTCCATGATCCTGCTGGCCCAGACCTTCCAGCAGAAGGGCATGCACGCGCGGGCCAGCCGGCTGTGGGAGACCATCCGCAACCTGGCGCCCAACCATGCACTCTTCAATACCCCCGGCAAAAAGGCTCCGAAGGCCAAGGAGCAGCTTCAGGGGTTGGGCGAGCAGGTCAACGCCCTTGTCGCGGAAGCCAAGGTCGCATTGGGCAAGATCTTCAAAAGGGGTTGAAATGAGGGTTGCGGCAGCGGGACGGACGGAAGTCGGGTGCGTTCGCAAGCACAACGAAGACAATTTCCTCATGGAACCGGATCTTGGCCTGTTCGTGGTCGCCGATGGCCTGGGCGGCCATGCCGCGGGCGAGGTGGCCAGCCAGATCGTGGTCGAGAAGATCGGCCAGTTCATCACCCATACCGTCGAGCGGGACCGGACCTGGCCGGTGGAATATGATACCGAGCTCCCTTATGACGGAAATCGGCTCAAAGCCGCCCTGCTCCTGGCGGATCAAAGCATCTTGAATGATATCCGCAGCAACCCCGAGCGGGAGTCGATGGGATCGACGGTCGTGGCCTGCCTGGTGAACGGGGCCACCATCACCCTGGTCCATGTCGGCGACAGCCGTGCCTATCTATTGAACCCAAAAGGAATCCAGCAAATAACCCGGGACCATTCGTGGGTCGCCGAACAGGTCGCCAACGGCATCCTGACCCCGGACGAGGCCCGCCGGCATCCCTTCCGCAACGTCATCACCCAGGCCCTGGGGAATGGTGGGGAACTGGATATTTCCGTGCGGGAACTGGAGGTCCACGAACTGGATCGAATCTTGCTTTGCTCCGATGGACTGTCAGGTATGGTTCAGGATGAGGAAATCTGGGAAATAGTTCAGAATGCCCCAGACGCTGAGGAAGCCGCAGGACGCTTGATCGCCAAAGCCATGAGCAATGGCGGGGAGGACAACATCACGGTTGTGATCGTCGCCTTTGATCCCGATAAAAATGGCTGATTGCAACATTCGGTTGACCGGAATCATACAAGGGTTAAACTGAACCGCCAAATCAACTAAAGCGAGGCTCCAGGTGGGTCTTTTCGGTGGTAAAAAAAATCAACTGGTGGGACTGGACATCGGCTCCAGTTCCGTGAAGGTCTGTGAGCTGCAGGTGCTCGGCAAGGGCGCCAGCCAGCGCTACCGGCTGCAGAAGCTCGGAATCGCCCCGCTGCCCGCGGACGCCATCGTCGACGGCGACATCATGGACAGCAACGCGGTGGCCGCCGCGATCCGCCAGGTGCTCACGGAGCAGAAGATCAAGGCCAGGGACGTGGCCATTTCCGTGGCGGGCCAGCAGGTGATGGTCAAAAAAGTGACGTTCCCGCTCATGAGCCCGACCGAACTGGCCGAGTCGGTCCGCTGGGAAGCCGAGAGCTTCTTCCCCGCCGGCCAGGGACTGGACGCCTACGCCCTGGACTTCGCGGTCCTGGAGGAGCGCCCGGCGGAAGGCAACATGGATGTGGTCCTGGTCGCCTGCCGCAAGGACAAGATCGAATCCTACATCAGCTGCGTGGCCATGGCCGGGGCCCGGTCGGTCCTGGTGGATGTGGACGTGTTCGCCCTCCAGAATGCCTACGAGATCAATTCCCCGCCCGGCAGCCGGGACGAGGTGGTGGCCCTGGTCAACATCGGCGCCCAGTTCACCAACCTGACCATGCTGGTTGGCCGGAAGTCCCTGTTCTGGCGCGATATCGCCTGGGGCGGGCACCGCTTCACGGACAAGCTCACCGAGGACTGGGGCGTGAGCCGCGAGGCCGCCGAGCAGCTCAAGGAGGGCATCGCCGCCGAGGGCCGGACCCCGGAGGAGGTCGAGCCGTCGCTGTCCTCGGTCTCCGACAGCTTCGCGGACGAACTCGGCCGCACCATCGACTTCTTCCGGTCGAGCTTCAAGGTGGACCGCCTGGACCGGGTGCTCCTCTCCGGTGGCAGCGCCAAGGTGGACCGGCTTCCGGAGATCCTCGGCGATCGCCTCCGGGTTTCGGTGGATCGGCTGAATCCGTTCCAGCTCCTGGAAATGGATGAACGGAGCGTGGACGCCGGGATGGTCAATGGAGTCGGCTGCACGGCCGCAGTGGCGGTCGGATTGGCCTTGCGCCAAGTGGGGGACCGATGATCAAGATCAACCTACTGGGAGATACGCTCGCCCAGGCGGGTGGGAAGAAGGCGGAGAAGCCCGAGGCGGTGCCGGTCTACGCCGATACCGCGACCACCGGGCGGTCCAGCCTGCCCATCGCCGGGGTGCTGTTCGGCCTGGCCATCGCCTCGGCCGGCGGCATCTACTACGTCTGGCTCAATTCCAAGATCGAGTTCGAGACCCGCCAGAAGGTGGAACTGGAGGCCAAGAAGAAGGACCTGGAAAAGTACATGGAGCTCGAAAAGAAGTTCCGGACCCAGAAGGACATGCTGGCCAAGAAGAAGGAAGTGATGATGGGGCTCAAGACCTTCCAGCACCTGCCGGTGCATTTCCTGGAAGAACTGGCCAACGCCCTGCCTGACGATGTCTGGTTCAGCGAGGTGACCCAGAAGGGCACCGCCATCAGCATCCGGGGCCAGAGTTCGAGCTTCGAGGCCATCAACCAGTTCCGGAACCGGCTTCTGGAGCAGACCAAGTGGTTCCAGAACGTGAACTACCCGGCAGCAACGAAGAATGGGCGCACGGTCGAATTCACCATCTCCTGCGACCTGAAGAATTCGGCCTGAGGTAGCCTATGAACTCGCAACTTCAGAAACAGTTACTGATTGGCGGCCTGGCCGGCTTGATGCTGGCGGTCCTCATCATCTTCTTCCTGGGCGGCCAGCGCGACGAGTTGGCCGGTCTCCGGGTGGCCAATGAAGGTCTCCGGGCCGACGTTGCCAAGGGCTACGCCCTCAAGGCCAACTACGAGAAGCTGAAGACCGAGGTGATGGAGCAGGAGAAGGTCATCGACGAACTGATCAAGATCATGCCCACCGACTCCGACCGGGGCGAACTGCCCTACCGGATCAAGAAGCTGGCGGACACCGCGGGCATCGAGCAGGTCTCCTTCACGCTGCAGCCTCCGGCCGTCAAGGAATACTATACGGAATATCCGGTGACCTTCACCTTCCGGGCGGGGTACCACACGCTGGGGCAGTTCGCTTCCTTGATCTCCGGTTACGAGAAGATCATCAACTTGAGCGAGTTGGGGATGAAGCGAGAAGCGGGCAGCACCCTCTACCCCGTGTCCGTGACTTGCAAGGTCAGTGCCTATGTCTACAATCCGGCCGCGGCCGCACCTGCGGCGGCTCCTGCCGGCGCACCTCCGGCAGCCAAGCCCGCCGGTGGCGCCGCGGCCAAGAAAGAACAAGGAGACTGAGCCCCTATGGCACGGATTGCATACCTTCTTCCAGCCCTTGCGCTCAGCCTCCAGCTGGGCGCGCAGGGCGCCCCCGCTGGGGAGGCCGGCAAGGGTCGCGATTCGGTCGCGACCCCGACCCTCACCGCCAACCAGGGCATCAATCCCGACGACCTGATCGCGGTCCGGGCCACGCCGTACCGGCCCACCCTGGTGCGGGACCCCTTCGCCGCCCCCTCCGACTCCGAGCAGACCAACAAGGGCGATCTGGTGGACGACATCGGCCTCAAGGGCGTGGTGATCTCCAGCGGCAAGCCCATGGCCGTTGTCACCGACTCCCGGGGCAACATCCGGATGCTTCCGGTCGGATACAAGTTCCGGGACGGCGAACTGGTCGGGATCAGCGACAAGTCCGTGACGTTCCACCAGTGGGATCCCGCCAGCACCAACACCAGGATCTTCCGAACCGTCGTCAAGACGTTCAAACGTGAGGAGGGTAAACGATGAATGCTCGCCTGAGTTCCTTGCTGGTCGCAGGGGGCGTGGTACTGGCGGGGATCCAATCCGGATCTCTCAACGGAGCCCTCCCTGAAGCCCTTTCCGTCGCCACGCTCGAGGCCGCCGCCATCCAGCCCGGGGGCGCCCAGGTGGTCAAGCTGGCCATTCCGGGCTTCTCGGGTCTGCCGCGCCTGCAGGTGCTGGCGAACCCGGCCCGGGTGGTGGTCGACCTCCCGGGGGTGAATCGCGGGGACAGGGTCTCCAAGAAGGATGTCCAGGGGCTGAGCGGCCCCCAGATCATCCGTTCCCGCATGGCCCAGTTCGCCCTGGCGCCGCAGCCGGTGACCCGGCTGGTGCTCGAGGTCCTGCCCGGCACCCAGGCCGAGGTCAGCAGCGACGCCTCCGGCGTGAGCATCCTCCTGAACGCCGGCACGGGCAGCGTGCGCGCCCAGTTCGGCGCCGCCCCCGCCGTGGTCCCGGCGGCACCGGAAAGGGTCGAGGCCGCCCCGGTGGTCGCAGCGCCAATGCCTGAGCCCGCCGTGGCCAAGGCCGAGCCCGTGGCCGCCCCGGTGGTCGCAGCGCCGATGCCCGAGCCCGTCGTCGCCAAGGCCGAGCCCGTGGCCGCCCCGGTGGTCGCAGCGCCGATGCCCGAGCCCGTCGTGGCCAAGGCCGAGCCCGTGGCCGCCCCGGTGGCCGCAGCACCGATGCCCGAGCCCGTCGTGGCCAAGGCCGAGCCCGTCGCCGCCCCGGTGGTCGCTGCGCCGATGCCCGAGCCCGTCGTGGCCAAGGCCGAGCCCGTCCCCGCCCCGGTGGTCGCAGCGCCGATGCCCGAGCCCGTCGTGGCCAAGGCCGAGCCCGTCCCCGCCCCGGTGGTTGCTGCGCCGATGCCCGAGCCCGTCGCGGCCAAGGCCGAGCCCGTGGTCATCGCCATGGCTCCCGCCGTCGCGGCGCCCGTCGTCGTCCCCGAGGCCCCCAAGGCCGTGGCCGTCCTTCCCTCCAGGCCCGCGCCGCTGGTTTCGCTGCCTCCCGTCGGCGCGCCCTTCCAGTCCCTGCCGTCGCTGGCGGTGAACGCCATCCTGCCCGCCGCCCCGGCCCAGGATCGGCCGCTGGTGTCCACCCCGCGCCGGGAGGACCCGCGCAACGGGCGGACCCTCGGCGAGGTCACGGGCCGCTACACCGGCGCCCGCATGACCATCGACGTGGTCGGCACCGACCTCACCAGCTTCCTGCGCATCATCGCCGACACCGCCCACCTGAACCTCATCGTCGACCAGGACGTGCAGGGCATCTACACCTTCAAGTTCACCGACACCCCCTGGGACCAGGTGCTGGATGTGATCCTCAAGCACGCCGGGCTGGGCAAGGAAGTGAGCAACGGCATCATCCGCGTGGCCAAGATCGAACGGCTGCAGAAGGAGGAGGAGGACCGCAAGCGTCTCGAGGACGCCAAGGCGATCGCCGGCGAAGTGCAGAGCATCACCCGTCCCCTCTCGTTCGCCAAGGCCGTCGAGGCCAAGACCATCCTCGACAAGATGCTGACCAAGCGGGGCAGCATCATCGTCGACGACCGGACCAACACCCTCATCATCACCGATCTGCCGCGGAACCTTCCGCTGCTGGACGACCTGATCGCCCAGCTGGACGTCCAGATCCAGCAGGTGCAGATCGAGGCCCGGGTGGTCGAGGCCACGAAGAACTGGGAAAAGGATTTCGGCGTCCAGTGGCCGACTTCGAACAGCAGCACCAACGCCCAGCTGACCGTCAACAACAACGCCGCCACCTGGGGCTCCACCAATGGTCCCTCCTGGAACAGCATCAACAACCTGGCGGGCGCCAACGGCAATTCCGCCGCGGTGGCCTTCTCTCCGGGCCAGGTGGGGGTCACGGACATCGGCTCCCCGGCCGGTTCCTTCTGGGTCTCCTTCCTCAGCAACCGCATGAGCGTCAACGTCATCCTCCAGGCCCTGGAAAAGCAGGGCGTGGTCAAGATCGTCTCCTCGCCCAAGGTCGTGACCCAGAACAACAAGAAGGCCAAGATCCTGTCCGGCGCCAAGATCCCGTATCCTGCCCAGCAGGCGGGCGTGAGCACCGGCGCGATCACGGTGGCCTTCGCCGACGCCAATCTGGAGCTCGAGGTCACGCCCCAGATCACCAACGACGGCACCATCCTGATGGACATCCGGGTGGAGAAGTCCGATGCGGACTTCGGCCAGCTGGTGGGCACCACGCCGACCATCACCCACAAGGAGGTGGTCACCCAGGTCCTGGTCAAGGATGGCGGAACGGCCATCATGGGTGGCGTCTACAAGAACAACCACACCGCCCAGAGCACCGGCGTGCCGTTCCTGAACAGCCTGCCCCTCATCGGCTTCCTGTTCCGCAACAAGATCAACCAGGACAGCAACGACGAGCTGCTGATCTTCATCACCCCGCGCATCCTCAAGAACTAGTTACCACCGCGGCACAAGGAAAGGGGCACCCGGGTGGCCGGGTGCCCCTTTCCTTTTACCCGGCGGAAACGGCGGGCTGAGAATGAATCCTTATTGCAATTTTCACGGTTTGCCGGTTTGCTAAGTCAGGAGCCGCCGTGCAGACCCAAGCCACCCCCCCGCCTCTCGCCGCCCCGGGCGCCCCCGGCCATCCCCGTGGGCTCAGGGTCCTCTTCTTCACGGAAATGTGGGAGCGCTTCAGCTATTACGGCATGCGCGCCCTGCTGGTGCTGTACATGACCCAGTCCCCGGCCCGGGGCGGCCTGGGCCTCGACCTCAAGATCGCCGGCGTCCTGTACGGGTTCTACACCTTCGGGGTCTACGCCATGAGCCTGCCCGCGGGCTACGCGGCGGACCGCTGGCTCGGTCACGCCCGGGCGGTGATCCTGGGTGGCGGCTTCATCGCCCTGGGGCAGTTCTGCCTGGCGCTGGGCGGCCGGCCGCCCTTCTTCGGGGGTCTGGCCCTGATCATCCTGGGCACCGGCCTCCTGAAGACCAACTGCACGACGATGGTCGGCCAGCTCTACGCCGCCAACGACCCCCGCCGCGACGCGGCCTATTCGATCTACTACATGGGCATCAACATCGGCGCCTTCTCCGCGCCCCTCCTGCTCGGCTTCCTGGCCCAGAATGCCGGTTTCGCCGGATTCCTGGGCCGCCTGGGCCTCGCCACCACCCTGGGCTGGCGGGTGGCCTTCGCCAGCGCGGGCCTGGCGATGCTGGCCGGGCTGCTGCAGTTCCACCTGAATCGCGGCGTCCTGGGGGAGGTGGGCCAACGCCCCTCCCACCAGGAACGGCAGCGCAAAGCGGGCGCCCAGGCGCCCCTCACCCGGGAGGAGAAGCTGCGCATGGGCGTGGTGGGCATCCTCTTCGTTTTCGCGATCCTGTTCTTCGCCGTGTACGAGCAGGCCGGCTCCACCCTGAACCTGTTCGCGGACGGCCACACCCGGTGCCAGATACTCGGGTGGAACTTCCCCTCCTCGTGGCTGCAGTCCGTCCCCGCCCTCTGGGTGCTGCTCCTGTCCGCACCCTTCGCCACGTTGTGGGTGCGGCTGGGCAGCCGGAACCCCAGCAGCCCGGTCAAGTTCGCCGCGGGGATCTTCTTCGTGGGCCTGGGCATGGTGATCCTGGTTCCGGCCCTGCGGATCGTGGCCGGCGGGGCCAGGGTCGGGCCCCTCTGGCTGGTGACGACCTACTTCCTGCACACGATCGGCGAGCTCTGCCTGTCCCCCGTGGGGCTTTCCACCACCAGCCGGCTCGCGCCCAAGCGCTACGCCGCCCTGATGATGGGCGTCTGGTTCTGGTCCATGGCCCTGGGCAACCTCCTGGCGGGCCTGGCGGCGAGCTTCTTCGGCACCCTGGACCCGGTGCCGATGTTCCTGCTGCTGTTCGCCGTCACCACCTGCGGAGCCCTGGGCCTGCTGGCCCTGTCGCCCCTGATCCGGAGGATGACCGGGGACCAGCCTTCCGGCCCCGCTCTGGAGATCCAGCCAAGCGAAGCCTAGCCTTTATTTTCCGATCGGGAGCGTGCGCACGAGGCGCTTGCAGGTGTTGCAGAGGATCGTGTAGGTGTCGGGCTGTTCGAAGTGGTATTTGAAGCCGGGGCCTTCCATGGGGGCCTGCTCGACCTTCTCCAGGCGGCCGAAGTGGTATTCGGCGATCCGGACGCTCTGGGGGACGGTGAGATCTGCGCCGCAATTGGGACAGGAGATGGCAGCCATGCTTGCTCCTCGGGGAGGTTTGGGGGAGGAAAATCTACTTGATGAAAAGGTACCAGATGCCGAAGCCGACGAGGCCCAGAAAAAGCAGGCCCGCGACGATCCGCAGGATCACCTTACCAATTTTATAGGCGAGCCACAGCGCCAGGACAATGACAACCGCGGCAATGGCGGTCTGGGTGGGGGTCAGGTGGGCGAGCTGCGGGGGAGGGGCGGGGGGGTGGGGGTTCACGAGGGGCTCCTGGGGATCCATGACTGCGATTCGGGGTGAGGGCAGGGTTCCTGGTACCATGGGGGCTCACCCCCCAGCCGGATCGGGCCCCGGACCTGTCACACTTGCCACCTGCAGGAATTCCAATTTCATGCTCATCGATTATGCTGCCATAACCCACGTTGGCCGGGTTCGGAAGAACAACGAAGATGCCTATCTGGTCAGTGCGCTGGATGGGGATGAGCCACTGGTGAATGGATTGGGACCCATGCCCGGCATCTGCCGGGCCGGGATCCTGGCCGCCGTGGCCGACGGCCTGGGCGGCGCCGCCTCGGGCGAGATCGCCTCCCGGGAGGGGCTGGCCGCGCTGGCGGTGAACCTGTTCGGGCACTGGGGCCGCTTCCGGGACGAGCAGGGCACCGAGGCCGGCCTGGTCAAGGCCCTGCAGCTGGCCGTGGAGGCCGCCTCCAACGCCGTGCTGCGCTATGCCGACGCGGAACGGGCCAGCCGGGGGATGGGTTCCACCCTGACCGCGGCGGTCCTCTGGAAGGGCCACGCCTTCATCGCCCAGGTCGGCGACAGCCGGGCCTACCTGTTCCGCGGCTCCGACCTGGTGCAGGTCACCGAGGACCAGACCCTGGTCCAGCAGATGATCAGCAACGGCTCGCTCACCCCCGAGCAGGCCAAGGTCCACCCCCAGCGCAGCATGATCACCCAGGCCCTGGGCTGCTCCATGAACATCCGGGCGGTGCTCAGCCGGGTGACCCTGCGCCGGGGAGACCGGCTGCTCTTGTGCACGGACGGGCTCCACGGGGAACTGCCCGATCCGCGCCTGGCCAGCTATCTGGCCCAGGGCCGCGCCGCCAGCGACACGCTGGAGGCCATGGCCGAGGAGGCCCTGGCCCGGGGCGGGAGGGACAACCTCACCGGCCTGCTGCTCAGCCTGGACGATCCCGGGCTGGCCGCGCCGGGTCCCCGCGAGGCCGTGCGGATCGTGGATCCGCAGGAGCCCGGGCCGCCCCCCCAGCGGCCCGTCATCGAGCGAATCAACCGAATTCTGAGAGGGAATACATGAGTCTGCTGCAAGGTACCCTATCCCTCCGGCGCTTCCTGGTGCTGGGGCCGGTCCCCTCCCCGGAGGATCTCCAGCAGGGCCTGGCCCAGGACGGCTTCCGGCCGTTCGAGGACGGCCTCGAGGAGGAGCGCATGGGCTGGTGCGACTGGCGCAACCTGCTGATCGTCCCCCCGGACCGCGACTGGGTCTCCCAGGAGCGCTTCGCGGTGTTCGGGCTGCGCATGGACATCCGCCGGGTGCCCTCGGCCCTGCTCAAGGCCCAGGTGGATCTGCGCCTGCAGTCCCTGCAGAAGGAGAAGGACCTGGCCTTCGTCGGCAAGGAGGCCCGGATCTCGCTCCAGGACGAGGTCAAGGCCGACCTGCTGCGCAAGGTGCTGCCGACCCCCAAGATCTCCGAGGTGGCCTGGGACCTCAAGGGCGGCATGCTCTGGACCACCGCCTCCTCGCAGAAGACCCAGTCGGCCCTGATCGGGCTGTTCATCAAGTCCTTCGGCTGCGAACTGCAGCCCCTGGCCCCGCTGCTCCTGGCCGGGCGGATGCTGCCCCACGTGCCGGTGGAATCCCTCATGGCCCTGGACCCCCTCGACCTGACCCTGGAGAATGCATGAAACCATTGGAACTCATTGAACAGGGGCGCTTCCTCGGCGAGGAGTTCCTGCTCTGGCTGTGGATGCGGGGCCTCCAGGAGGGCGGCACCAGCGGCCTGGACGGGGACCACTCCGCCTGCTTCGTGGACGACGCCATGCAGCTGGTCACCGAGCGCGGCGACGTCAAGGAGCTGAGCCTGCGCAAGGGCAACCCGGCCGAGAGCCGGGAGGCCTTCGAGGCGCTCAGCCGGGGCATGCGCCCGGCCAAGAGCAAGATCCGCCTCCTGTCCGGGGACATGGAATGGACCTTCACGCTCGGCGCGGCCGGGCTGGAGATCAGCACCCTCAAGCTGCCCCCCACCCAGGCCAAGGACCCCCAGGGCCGGGTCGCGGACCGCCTGTTCCTGCTGGAGGAGGGCACCGCCCACCTCGAGCGGCGGTTCCAGGCGTTCCTGGAAGGGCGGGCCCAGGATCCCGACGGCATGGAGGCCGGCCTGCGGGAGTGGGTGCGCCAGGGCCTGGCCGGCGTGGGCAGCGAAGAAGTGCCATGGGAGGGCTGAGGGCCTTCCTGGGCGGCGCCCTCGCCGCGCTGGTCGTCCAGGCCGCTCCGGCCACGGTGGAGGTCCGGGCCAAGCTCCCGGGCAACGTGCCGGCGAGGATCCGGCTGGCCTTCAAGCAGGGCGTCCAGGTCGAGTCCCGGCGGCTGCCCAGGCGGTTCCTGGCGAGCCGCGGGGAGGCCTGGGCGCCGATCCAGGACCTGACCCCGGAAGGCCGGATGTGGGCCCTGCGGGCCCTGTTCCCGGAGGACCGCTGGAAGAACGGCGAGGTCCGGCACAAGGTGCGCTGGCCCGAGCTGGAATCGGTCTGGCTCATGGCCTCGCTGTTCGCGGGCCACGGCCAGCACTACGACAAGCTGCAGGCGGCCAATCCGGCCCTGCCCGAGAAGCTGCGCGCCGGCGACCTGTGGACGATCCCCAGGACCCTCCTGAGCCAGGACCTGGGCGGTGCCGGCCAGGCCAAGGTGGACCGGGCCCAGCCCGAGGACGATCTGGACGACGAGGCCCGGGTGGCCGCGTTCCGGGCCCTGCTCACCTTCGAGACCGACAAGGCCGGCAAGTACGCCGCATACCACCTGCGCAAGAACGAGTCGATCTACCGCAGCGTGGTGATGCGCTACACCGACCGCGTCGATCCCAAGGGCGTGAACGAGCTGGCCCTGGAGATCGCCCGGCGCAGCGGCATCGAGGACGTGCGCGGCATCCAGCCCGGCCAGCTGATCAAGATCCCCGTGGCGATGCTGGCCGATCCGTTCCAGACCGAGGGCTCGGCGGCCCTGGAGGAGGAGCGGGAGGTGCGCGCCGAGGTGCGGCGCACCCCGAGGGTCCAGGCCAGCCCGGGCCTGAAGGGCATCCGCATCGTCCTGGACGCCGGCCACGGCGGCATCGACCAGGGCGCCGCCGCCAACGGCGTGTGGGAATCCGATTTCGTCTACGACATCACCATGCGGGTGCGGCGCCTCCTGGAACAGGACACCGAGGCCACGGTCTCGAGCACGATCCGCTATCCGGCCCTGGGTTTCAACGTGCGCGACCGGATCGCCGCGCCCAGCGGGGCCGCCGAGATCCTCACCACCCCGCCGTTCGCCAACGACGGGGAGAGCCCCAACGCGGTCAGCGTCCACCTGCGCTGGGTCCTGGCCAACGACCTGTTCGCCACCTTCTGCCGCCTGGGCGATCCCCAGAAGACCCTGTTCATCAGCTTCCACGCCGACAGCCTGCACCCCTCGGCCCGCGGCACCATGGTCTACGTCCCCGGCGCCGCCGGCGTGCCCCTGGATTTCACCCTGGGCGACCGCCGGGCCGCCAAGGTCAAGGAGATGAAGGCCGGCGGCCACGTGCACTTCTCCCCGAAGGAGCGGCTCCAGGGCGAGGCCCGCAGCCGGCTGTTCGCCGAATCCCTGCTCCAGTCGCTGCGCCGGGAGGACCTGCCGATCCACGGCAACCGCCCCATCCGCAATATCATCCAGCGTGCCGGCCGGAGCTTCGTGCCGGCGGTCATCCGCTACAGCGCCGCGGCCACCAAGGTCCTGGTGGAGGTGGCCAACCTGACCAACCCGGACGACGTGGACAACCTCCAGGACCCGGCCTTCCGCGAGCGCTTCGCCGGGGCGGTGGTCCAGGCGGTCAAGGCGTATTATCGGAACTGAGGAGGATCCCGTGCTCATGCAAGCCCGGATCAACCAGATCGGCTGGGTCCACCTGTGGCGGACCCGGGAGGCCTATGCCGAAGGCGAAGCCTCCGAGCATTTTTTCAACTCCAGGACGGACCCCCGGTGGCGGGAGCTGGTATTGAGTCCTGACCAGAGGGCCCGCCTCGCGGCCGGAGAACTGGTCGGGATCGAGGATCCGGGGTATCTCGAGGACGAAGGCACACCATTACCATCGTAATGGAGTGGTCGGGCTAGCGGTCACAGGCACAGCCGGATATGCCGCAGTTCTGGTATTGGAACTGGATGGCCGGGATCTGGAGAAAATGCTCCAGTGCGTAGGTGTTGCTCATGGCTTGGCCGAGGAGCTCCAGCCAGGATTCGGCCTGGCTCTCCGGCCGGGAGGTGTCCGCAGCCATGAGCACGGCCTCCGCGGCGGCCAGGTCGCAACCGATGTCGCAGGCCGAGAAGCAGCCGGAGGCAAGCTTGACGCGGGCCCTCTCCAGGCTGATCCCGGCGTCCCCGGACAGGGGGGCCTTGTCCAGAAGCAGTTCGCTCCGCCAGGCGGCCAGCACCGACCACCGCAGGGCGAAGGCCCTCAGAGCCTCGACTTCGTGCCGGGTCCTCGTTTCCAGGGTTTCGGGTTCGGCTGCCCCGCTCATGGTGCCTCCATTAAATTATGTAATTGAAATTTAACCTTTCCGGATGGCCATGCCAGTCAAGCGTGTGTGCGGGTCGATATTAATATTTAAACTCTTGACAGAAAAAAATAAAATTGTATTGTTGTATTGAATTACAAGCTTTTTTTTAAAAATTAATTTATTTAATAAATTGGATGTACAAACACTTGAATTCCCTTTGGTGCTCGATAAAGCCTTGGCCGGGAGACCGGACCCCGCAGTCCCGAAGCCGCTCCGCCGCACGTCGATCCGGCATGGCGACACCGTGACCGGGGGCATCGGGCATCCCGCCTGGCTCCTGGCGGCGGCCATCGTGTTCGCCGCGGCGACGCTCAACGGCGTTCTGGGGCATGGCTTCTCGACCCTCTGCGTGCCTCTGGCCATGGCGGTCCTGGTGCCGCGGGTGCTGAACCCGGTGCTGGTGGTCCTGGGCGTGGCCCTGAACGCGGCGTCGGTGCTGGCCTGCCGGTCCCGGCTGCCCGGGGTGTGGGGGCGGGTGAAGGGGATGGCGGCGGCCCTGGTGCCCGGGATCCTTCTGGGGAGCGCCGGACTTCTCTGGGGCCGGACCGGATTCCTGCGGGCCGCCACCTGCGCCATCCTGCTGGTCCTGGTGCTCGGCCAGGGGCTGCGGCGCCGGCCGGGGCGGAGGCGCGAAGGGCTGGTGGGGTTCGGGGCGGGCCTGATCTACGGGATCAGCAACCTGTCCGGGCCGTTCATGGGCTTCTACTTCCAGGGGCGCGGCCTGGGCAAGGGGGACTACCGGGCGAGCATCAGCCTGATCAAGCTGGTGGAGGCCGCCCTCGCCGCCGTCGCCTACCTCGCCCTCGGGTTGGTGACACGGGCCACCCTCCGGCTGGCCCTGCCGGTGCTGCCGTGCGTGATCGTCGGGCCGCTGGTGGGGGCCTGGCTCAGCCGCTGGGTGTCCGAGACCCTGTTCGTGCAGGTCGCCGGCAGCTTCAACGTCTTCGCCCTGAGCTTCGGGCTCTGCCGGACCCTGGCCCCGGCCTGGGGCTGCCGGCTGCCCTGGGCCGTGGCCGCGGCCGCCGTGCTGGGCTACGGCTGCCGGCGGCGGTGGCGGACGGCGCCATGAACCCGGTCGCGGATGCCCCGCTTCTAGGGGAACTGAACGCACGGGCCGCAGGGGCATCGGCCGAGGGGATCCTGGCCCTCGCCCTCCGGACCTGGCCCTCCGGCCTCGCCTGCGCCTGCAGCATGGGCCTGGAGGATGGGGTGCTCCTGGACATGATCGCCCAGGGGGCGATCCGGCCCCGGGTCTTCTTCCTGGATACCGGGCGGATGCATGAGGAGACCTACGGCACCCTGGCCGCGCTTCGCAACCGCTACGGGATCCCCATCGAGATCTACTTCCCCCACGCGGAGGCGGTGCAGGCCCTGGTCACCGCCAAGGGGCCCTGCTCGTTCCACGAGAGTCTGGAGAACCGCCAGGCCTGCTGCGGGATCCGCAAGCGGGAGCCGCTGGGCCGGGCCCTGGCCGGCGCCGCGGCCTGGATCACCGGGCTCCGCCGGGAGCAGTCGACCACCCGCGCCCATACCCGGGCCTTCGAATGGGACGCCGGCAACGGTGGCCTGGTGAAGGTCAACCCGCTGGTGGATTGGTCCCTGGCCCAGGTGCTGGACTATGTCCGGTCCCGCCGGGTGCCATACAACCCCCTGCATGACCAGGGGTTCCCCTCGATCGGCTGCGCCCCGTGCACCCGCGCCGTGCCGCCCGGGGAGGACCCCCGGTCCGGCCGCTGGTGGTGGGAGCGGCCGGAAACCCGGGAATGCGGCCTGCACACCCATAGCCAAGGCAAGGAGCGCCGATGATCACGACCACGGGCCGGCTCACGCAGCTGGACGAACTGGAAGCCGAAGGCATCCACATCCTCCGGGAGGTCGCCGGCCAGTGCCGGAACCCCGCGCTGATGTTCTCCGGGGGCAAGGATTCGGTCTGCCTCCTGCGGCTTGCGGAAAAGGCCTTCCGGCCCGGCCCCTTCCCGTTCCCGCTCCTGCACGTGGATACGGGCCACAATTTCGAGGAGGTCCTGCGGTTCCGGGACGCGCGGGTGCGCGAACTGGGCGAGCGCCTGATCGTGCGCACCCTGGAGGCCTCCATCCAGCGCGGGACCGTGGTCCTGCGCCATAACCTGCAGCCGCGCAACCCCTTCCAGACCGTCACCCTCCTGGAGGCCATCGGCGAGTTCGGGTTCGACGCCTGCATCGGCGGGGCCCGGCGGGACGAGGAGAAGGCCCGGGCCAAGGAGCGGGTGTTCTCCTTCCGGGACGCCTTCGGCGCCTGGGATCCCCGGCGGCAGCGGCCCGAGCTGTGGAACCTGTTCAACGCCCGCTGCTTCCCCGGGGAGAACATGCGGGTCTTCCCGCTCTCCAACTGGACCGAGCTGGACGTCTGGCGCTACGTCCAGCGGGAGGAACTGGCCCTGCCATGCCTTTATTTCGCCCATGAGCGGCAGGTGGTGCGCCGGGGCCAGGCCCTGGTTCCGGTCACGGGGGTGACGCCGGTCCGCCCGGGGGAAGTGCCGGAACGCCTGTCGGTGCGGTTCCGCACCGTGGGGGACATCACCTGCACCGCCGCGGTGGCCTCCCGGGCGCGGACGGTGGAGGCGGTGATCCGGGAGACGGCGACCGCGGCCCTGACCGAGCGGGGCGCCACCCGCCTGGACGACCAGGGCTCCGAGGCGGCCATGGAGGAACGCAAGAAGGAGGGCTATTTCTGATGAACGCGAGCACGGTCCTGCCCGACCATGGGCTATTGAGGTTCATCACCTGCGGCAGCGTGGACGACGGCAAGAGCACCCTCATCGGCCGCCTGCTGCTCGATACCCGCTCGGTGCTGGCGGACGCCCTGAGCGCCCTGGAGCGAACCTCCCAGCGGCGCGGCCACGCCGAGCTCGATCTGAGCCTGCTCACCGACGGCCTGCTGGCCGAGCGCGAGCAGGGCATCACCATCGACGTGGCCTACCGATATTTCTCCACCGGCACCCGCAAGTTCATCCTGGGGGACACGCCGGGCCACGAGCAGTACACCCGCAACATGGTGACCGCCGCCAGCACGGCGGAGCTGGCCGTGATCCTGGTGGACGCCCGCAAGGGCATCCTCCCCCAGACCCGCCGCCACGCGGTGCTGGCCAGCCTCATGGGGATCCGGCAGTTCGTGATCGCGGTGAACAAGATGGACCTGGTGGGGTGGTCCCAGGAGGTGTTCGAAGGCATCCGGTCGGCCTTCCTGGCCTTCGCCCGGGACCGGGGCCTTCAGGGCCTCACGTTCGTGCCCATCTGCGCGGTGCAGGGGGATTCGGTGGTGGCGGCGGGTCCGCACATGCCCTGGTACGAAGGGCCCACCCTGCTCGGGATCCTGGAGAAGGCCCCGCTGGCCCAGGCCCGGCCGGACCTGCCGTTCCGCCTGCCGATCCAGTGGGTCTGCCCCCCGGGGCCGGGCGGCGGCCGGGACGGACGGGGCTACGCCGGCCGGGTGGAGGCGGGCGAGGCCGAGGTGGGCGAGACGGTGGCGGCCCTGCCTTCCGGCCACGGCGGCCGGATCCGGGAGATCCGGCTGGGCGCGGAGCCCCTGGACCGCTGCCGGGCCGGCCAGAGCGTGATGCTGTTCCTGGACGGGGCCTTCGATCTCGGCCGGGGCGACCTCCTGGCTTCAAAGGCCTTCCCTCCCACGGTCTGCAGGGCCCTGGGGGCCCGGGTCTGCTGGCTGGGCGAGCAGCCGGCCCGGGCCGGGGACCGTTTCCTCCTGCGCCACGGCACCCGGGAGGTGCGGGCCCATCTGGCCGGCCTCGATGGCCGCCTGGACATCCATAGCCTGGCCATGGTCCCGGCCCAGCGGATCGCCATGAACGACATCGCCGATGTGGAACTGCGCCTGCAGGTCCCCATCGCCGCCGACGGCTATGAGCGCCACGGCGCCGCCGGCGCCTTCATCCTCATCGACGAGCAGACCAACGAGACCGTGGCGGGCGGGCTGATCCTGGAGGCTCAGCCTTGCGACCAGAACGGATCCGTGAGGTAGCGCGCGCCTGAATCGAACAGCACCGTGACCACCACGGAGCCCGGGGCCAGGGTCCGGGCCAGGCGGAAGGCGGCGAACACGCTGGCGCCGCTGCTGGGGCCGACCAGGAGGCCCTCCTCCCGGGCCAGCCGGCGGGTCATCTCCTGGCCCTCGGCGGTGGTGACCGTGACATTGGCGTCGGCCAGCCGGGGATCGTAGATCCCGGGGACGAGGGCACTGGCCATGTGCTTCAACCCGGCCAGGCCATGCTCCCGGACGTCGGGCTGGACGGAGACGGCCTGGAGCCGGGGCTGGCACTCCCGCAGGCGGCGGGTGGCGCCCATGAAGGTGCCCGAGGTGCCCAGGCCGGCCACGAAATGGGTGATCCGGCCGCCGGTCTGCTCCCAGATCTCGGCGCCCGTGCCCTGGTAGTGGGCCAGCCAGTTGGCGTCGTTGTTGTACTGGTCGGGGAAGAACCAGGTGGCCGGGTCGGCCCGGGCCATTTCCCGGGCCCGCAGCTGGGCGCCGTCCGAGCCCTGCCCGGGGTCGGTCTCGATGATTTCCGCCCCGAAGATCCGGAGCATCCGCTTGCGCTCCGGGCTGGCGTTGGCCGGCAGGCACAGGGCCACCCGGTAGCCCCGGGCCGCCCCGATCATGGCGTAGGCGATGCCGGCGTTGCCGCTGGTGGCATCCAGGATGGTCCGGCCGCGCGTGAGCATGCCCCGGGCCTCGCCGTCGAGGATCATGGCCATGACCGAGCGGTCCTTGAGGGAGCCGCCCGGGTTCAGATGCTCGGCCTTGGCGTAGACTTCGACCCCCGTCGGCAGGGCGTCCCCGCAGGGGCCGAGGCGGAGCAGGGGGGTGCAGCCGAGGTGGTGGACAGGTTCGGATCCGACGGGCTGGCGGGGATCGCGCCACGGGTAGGCAAGGGCAATCTGGTTCATGGGCACCTCTTAAAAGAAACTCATAAATTGTTTTGAATACACTTATTTAGATGCATGTCGATGCTGGTTCGTGCCGATCCCATTTCTGCTTTTCTCCGCGATCCTCAGGTACGCCAGGTCAAGCCTGGTCAACCTTACTAACTGAAAGGAGTTAGTCCTGTTAATTGCTCGTTCAACAGGTAGCCAACTTGGCGTGCGTCGGGGTGGCCTGAGTCCCGTCAAGTGGTGTAACAAGAGCGGCCAGCGAAGCGCCGCCGTGCCCGTATGAATTAATTTCAAGGAAATGCTGCTGCTCATAGACCTTGGGCCGGGGCGGTGTGGAAAACGCGTGAG
>Ga0316227_1000561_pt1 | contig 51995 bp, 27 predicted proteins | sample TBH18019metaG_FD_206012 | JGI IMG/M metagenome (GOLD analysis project Ga0316227, IMG submission 206012) | Freshwater microbial communities from Trout Bog Lake, Wisconsin, USA - TBH18019 | ecosystem: Environmental > Aquatic > Freshwater > Lake > Hypolimnion/Profundal zone | place: USA: Wisconsin... | reverse complement strand
GCCGCGCCGCTTTGTCGCGGCGCGGGGCAAAGACGTTCTGAATAAAAGTCAGCAACCAACGCATCATCTCAATTTGCCGCCCGGCGGATGTCAAGATGCCGAGCGGCTCGCCACCTTAGCTGGCCCGCCGTAGGTGTCGAGAAAAAACGGAAGGCACAAAAACGCAAGGCTGGCGGGCCATTTGCTGTCGAGCTAGCCACGAACCCGGCTGAGCTCCGCGGGGTTTCCTGCCGGATTGAAGGAGGAGGGGCGCCCAAGGTGCTGATTACGGGTCGGAGACTCGCAGCCGGATGTAACGGTTGGTTCCCGCCGCGGCTGGCAGCCCGTCATGGACGTCCAACCGCGTTGGGCTGTCCTGATCTACGGCTATGCCGTTGGTGGTCCAGACCGTTAAATCACTCGAAACGACCGCTGCGATGGAGATATCGGCGGCGGTGGGGTTTTTGGGCGTCGTGAGTCGCAGGTAACCGCTGGCCAGCCCGGCAACCACCGGGTTGGTGGCAATGATTAGCGGGTTCAAACCGAGCGCGTATTTGAGCAGGTTCGGCATCCCATCGGCGGTGTTTACGAAGGTGTCGGCGGCCTGCCCGGCGTTGTTGGTGAAACCGAACCATTGCTGACGCCAGGATTGAATCGGGGTGAGCCCCGCCAGCGGCGTCAACGACCCCACCAGCGTCAAGTCCGGTGCGGCGCTGTTAGCAACATCAAAGAGATACCAGGTGCCCCCTGAGCTCGTGGCGCCATAATTCACAATGCGGAAGGTTATGGGCGTGCCGGGGGGGACATTCTGGAGCGCCGCAACGGCTGACAGGTCAATCGGGCCCAGCGAACCGCCTCCGCTGGTGGACACACTGTAGGTGAACTGAATGAGGTCCAGGAAGCTCCCCGAGCCAACTTGGCATTGCAACAAGCCACTAGCCGGCCCGGTGCCCGAACGACGATAATCGAACCGGCCCACCGAGGAAAGGGACACGCTGTAACCAGGGCTAGCGGAGATCCCAAAGGTGGCGTAACGGTTGGCTGTGATGGCTCCGGCCGCCGCCGAATCGGTGAAGCCTGCCCCACCCCAAGCCCGGGCTGCCGCGGTTCCGGTGGTGGCGACTCCCGAGCCGCGGGTCAGGCCGGTGATGGTAAGATTCAGGGCGTTGGTGGAGGGGGCCAGCGGCGAGACGCCATAGCCGGTCTGGCCGGCCACGTCCCAGCCCGCCAGTATCCCCGTGTACGCCCCGCCCCCTGCGCTGGTCACAGCGAAGCTCACAGCGCTGGTGGCCGTGCCGTTGGCGGTGATCACCGTGATCACCCCCGAAGTCGCGTTCGTCGGAACGGTGGCGGTGATTTGCGTACTCGAATTGATGATGAACCATGCACTCGCGCCGTTGAAGGCCACCGACGTCGCCGAACCCAAATTGGTCCCGGCAATGGTGACACTGGTGTTGACGGCGCCGGTGGTGGGAGAAAACCCGGTGATCACCGGGGTGTTGGTGGGGCCATCTACTTTGCCGCGTAGTGCCGAGGCGATGTTATCCGGGAGGGCCGTAAAGAAAGTGAACCCGGTATCAGCCTGAATCTGATTGGCAGAGGTGACGTAATCCTGCCACACCGCGCTGACGGAATTGCTGTTGGGGATCTTGATGGCGATAACTCGCGTCGCGGTGGTGATGCGGTCCAGCGCGGTTCCGATTCCCAGCGGAACGACCACGGCGATCTTCCAGGTGTATTCGGGGATGGCCACCGCCCCGCTCGAGGGAATGCGGGAGCCATCAAAGCCGCTCGGCCCGCAAGTGATCAACAACTCATTCCCCGATTGAGCCAGGGTTCGGCAGTAGGTTTCAAAATCCGCCCACACCCCCTGATTGTTGTTGGAGGCTTGGGGGATGATGTTCGACATGAAAAAGACCAGGTCGTTATCCGTCGAGTTGTCGGTACGGTCATCGGAGGGGCACATATGGCCTCGGTCAAACCCCGAACCCGTGTAATCGCTGGGCGTGACCTCGTAAAAGGCTGGTGGGAGGTTGGTGTCGGTGAAGAACGAAGCGGATCTCCCGCTGGACCCCACATCCGCAGCGGTCAAATCCCAACTCGCCCAATTGGGTTCCCTTAAGGTGGCATTGTAATCGAGCGCCTCCACCGTCCGCTGAATGAGGTAGTGGTTGGTATTGCCGGGATCGGTGGTGGCGCTACTCGGGTTGCCCAATTGCATCTGATAGGCCACCCCGATGATCGCGTTCGCCTGGAAGAAGGGAAGGCCCAACGCCAATCCGATGGTGGTCAGCGCAAAGCCTTTCCTCCAAGTGCGGGCGTAGTGGAAGGGGTTTAACTTGCTTACGTTCATCGGTCGGCTGGCGGCGGAAATGAACTCCGCGCTGGTTGATTTGGATTCATGGGTTCACACCGTTGGTTTTCGCGGACCAAGGATGATGCTTTGCGCCACCGGTGTCCATGCGATTTTGCTCCCCCTTTCTATTTGCTCTCTGGGAAGAGAAAAACTATCGTGGCCCGCTGAATTATGGCATCCGGACGCAGACAGTACCCGTTTCACCTGATCGAACCCAAATGGCAAGCCCAATGGGAGGCGCATCAGACTTTTCGCGCCTGGAACCCGGGCGAGACGCCGCCCGCGGAGCATCCCTTCGCGCAGCGCCATGCTCCCGCGCCGCCGGAGCATCTGCCCAAGTACTACATCCTCGACATGTTCCCGTACCCGTCGGGCGCAGGGTTGCATGTGGGCCATCCGGAAGGCTATACCGCCACCGACATCCTCGCCCGCTACCGGCGCGCGCGCGGCTATCATGTGCTTCACCCGATGGGCTGGGATGCCTTCGGTCTGCCCGCCGAGCAGTACGCCATCAAGACTGGTCAGCATCCGCGCCAGACCACCGAGGCGAACATCGCCACCTTCAAACGGCAAATCCGGTCGCTGGGCTTCAGTTACGACTGGAGCCGCGAACTGGACACCACCGACCCGGAGTATTTCCGATGGACCCAGTGGATTTTCCTGAAGCTCTACCATTCCTGGTTTAACTCGGCGACGAATCGAGCCGAGCCCATGGAAACCCTCGCCTATCCAGCGGAGCTCGGAGACGGATCGTTCGCGCCGACGGAGTTGGAGGCCCGGCGTCGTGCGTTCCGGGATTCCAAACGCCTGGCCTATGTCACGGAGGCCCCGGTCTGGTGGTGCGAGCAATTGGGCACGGTGCTCGCCAATGAGGAGGTGGTGGACGGCAAGAGCGAGGTCGGGGGCTTTCCCGTGACCCGGCGGCCCATGCGGCAATGGATGCTCCGCATTACCGCCTACGCCGAGCGTCTGCTTCAGGATCTCAATACTATCGAGTGGAGCGACTCGCTCAAGGAAATGCAGCGGAATTGGATCGGGCGCTCCGAAGGCGCCGAGGTCGACTTCACGGTCCCACGCCCGGCGGGGCAGGGGGGGAACACCGGCGAAGACCAGCCACCATTCGTCCTGGTCGTGTTTACGACCCGGCCCGATACGCTCTTTGGAGCCACTTACATGGTCCTGGCACCGGAACATGGGTTCCTGGATGCCTGGCTTGCCCAGGGACTGGTGCCGGACCAATGGCCGGCCGGGACCCGCTTCGAATGGACCGGCGGGGCGGCCACTCCGCGCGCCGCGATCGAGCAGTATCGACAGTTCGCGGCCAAGAGGAGTGATCTGGAGCGGACCCAACTCGCCAAAGAAAAAACCGGCGTCTTCACCGGCGTTTATGCCATCAACCCGGTAACCGGGCAGGAGATCCCGATCTGGGTGGCGGACTATGTGCTGGCCAGTTATGGGACCGGCGCCATCATGGCGGTTCCGGGCCACGACACGCGGGATTTCGAGTTTGCGGGCAAATTCAAGCTCCCCGTGATCCAGGTGGTGCGGCCGCCGCAGGATGTCGATTGGCAAGGCTTTTTGGAGGATGGCGTGGCTGTAAACTCCGTCGGCGCGGAATTGAGTCTCGACGGTCTGCCCACCCCCGAGGCCAAGCGGGTGATCACCGCTTGGCTGGAAGCCAAAGGGTTGGGACGCAAAACCACCAATTACAAGCTTCGGGACTGGCTCTTCAGCCGCCAACGTTACTGGGGCGAACCATTTCCCATCGTTTGGAAAACCGGCGCCGACGGACGATCTTATCACGAAGCCCTGCCGGACTCGGTGCTGCCGGTTCGCCCGCCGCAGCTCGATGATTACAAACCCACACCTGATGGGCAACCTCCTCTGGCCAGGGCCGTCGACTGGGTCCACCTTCCCGATGGCTCAAGGCGCGAGACCAACTCCATGCCCCAATGGGCCGGGAGTTGCTGGTACTATCTGCGCTACTTGGATGCCCGGAACCCGCGCCAGTTCGTCGCCGGCGCCGCCGAACGCTACTGGATGGGGACCGAAACCGGGCCGGGCACCCCGCGCTCAACCCCGGGTGTGGACCTCTATGTCGGCGGCACCGAGCACGCGGTTTTGCACCTCCTCTACGCCCGGTTCTGGCACAAGGTCCTGTTTGATCTGGGCCAGGTCTCGACCCCGGAGCCGTTTTTCAAGCTCGTCAACCAGGGCCTCATCCTCGGCGAGGACGGCCAGAAGATGTCCAAATCGCGCGGGAACGTCATCAATCCTGACGACATTTTGTGCGAATACGGCGCCGATGCCTTCCGACTCTACGAGATGTTCATGGGGCCGTTAGAGATGGTCAAACCTTGGAACACGAAGGGCGTTGAAGGAGTCTATCGCTTCCTGGGGCGGGTGTGGCGCCTGTTTGTCGAGGAAGCCAGCGAAACCGAGTTCGAACAGAACCAGACGGTTGAGCCGTCGGGCGGAGCCGCGTCGCTGGAGAGCCTCCGCTTGAGCTCCGCCATCAGCGACCAAGTGCCCACTCCGGCGCAACTCAAGACCCTCCACGCCTGTATCAAGAAGGTCACCGAAGACCTGGACGGACTCGGATTCAATACGGCCATTTCCGCCCTGATGGTTTTCATCAACGAGGCGATGACCTGGGAATCGCAGCCCGCTGTCGTGCTGGGCAACTTCCTCAGCCTGTTGCAGCCCTTTGCACCGCACGTCGCCGAGGAGCTTTGGAGCAAATTGTCACGGATGCATCCAGGTGTGGCGTCCAATTCGCGGATAACGGGGCTGAGTTACCAGCCCTGGCCCGCCTTTGATCCCGCCTTGCTGGTCGAGGATACCTTGGATATCCCGGTGCAGGTTAACGGCAAATTGCGGGATGTCATCCGCGTACCGGCCAATGCGACGGCCGTCCAGGTGGAAACCGCCGCCCGGGCCTCCGAAAAGGCCAGGCCTTTCCTGGACGGCAAGACCGTCAGGAAAGTCATCGTGGTGCCGAAGAAATTGATCAACTTTGTGGTGGCTTGACCTTTGATCTCGGTTGAGGTGCCACCCATCGCCCATTGGCGTAAGGTAGCACCGGTGTCAAAAACAGTTCGTCCGGGTAATATTCTAAAGCTCTATTGACATAGTGTATATTAGTGATATGTTGGGTGCTCAATGGGAATTGAAACGACCAGAAAACGAGGGACTGCATGCCCTGTCCGTGCAGGGGACTTTCCAGACCGCCGATCGAACTCTTCGGTACCCCCCCCCTCCTTCGAGTCGTCCGTTGTCAACCTGCTCCACCCTCGCAATCGAAACGACCTTCCTGGAAACCATCCTGAAAAACCAAATCGCATGAAGACCACCACCGATCACCTCCGCACTCTCTTCCGCCAATCAGTACTGCCGCTGATATTATTCAACATCCTGGCTGCCATCACCACCAACGCCAGCCTGGTGGGATGGTATCGTCTGGAGGAAGGCGCCATCGACCCGAACACCAACACCACCTGGGATGCCGTTTCGGGCTCCGCCAACTACGGCACCTTGAACCCCGTTGGTGGCACACTAACTTGGGTGACGACCGGTCTTGGGCGGGTGCCGGCCCCGGGAACGACGGCGGCCGTTCAATTGACTCCTCCTGCCGGGGCGAATGGCAAGTCGGGGGTCGATCCCTACATCCCGACAACGCTCATGACGCAGGATCAAACGGGGAACGGTCTTGCCGGTGGGGGCGCCCGGACTATCTCGGCATGGATTTTTCCTGCCACCACCCAGGTGGACGCCAACGCGTGCATTGTGAATATGGGTCCCGCCACCCCTAATGGCGCCCGCTGCACTTTCCGCATTATCAGCGGCAGCGGTGGCTATGTGCTCCGGTGTGAGTTTCAGGGCGGCGGCAAGAGCGGCACCAAAAACCTCTGTGACGGCAACTGGCATTTCGTCGCCGTGGTCATGACCAACAATGCCACCGTTGCCGGCGTGACCTTATATGTGGACGGCGTCCAGGAGGCTATCAGCGTCAGCAGTGGTCTTACCTTGGCCATCAATGTCTATACCAACTATCCTGTGGTGATCGGCTCAACCACCGGATCGGGTTTGGGTGACCGCGGCTTCACTGGGCTGATAGACGATGTCCGCATTTACAACCAGGCCTTGGCGTCCTCGGACATTATCAACCTGTATTTGGGGCCGGGGGTGGCGCCGTCGCTGACCAAGCTGGCCAGCCAATCGCTGGTGCTCGGCAGCACCAACAGCGCGATCACGTTCAATGCCGGAGCCGTCGGCACACCGCCCTTGAACCTCCAATGGAAATTCAATGGCCTGAACCTTGCCGGTCAGACCAACGATGCCCTGACGATAAGTCCGGCGCTGGCAGCCAACGCTGGCACTTATATGGTGGCGGTGACCAATGCTTATGGCGGCACCAATGCTTCGGTTCAGCTCCGGTTGAACACCGCTCCCATCAATCCCCCGCGCCAAGCGGTGCTGGCCGGCCAGCCGGCCAGCTTTAGTGTCACCATGCCCTCTGATTCCAGCGGGTATACGTATCAGTGGCTCGCCAACGGAACGAACCTCGTCGGCGCCACCAATGCCACCCTCACCCTGGCCGGTGCCAGTGCTGCCAACGCGGGCACGAACTACCAGGTGGTGGCCGCTCTGGGGGCTAATTACGCCACTAGTTCGCCGCCCGCCAGCTTGAGTGTCCTTTCGATACCCTCCTCGCTTTACGCGCGTTTCGTGCTGGGGGATGTGCCCGCCGGGTACTGGCGGTTGGATGAACCCAACAGCGCCACGGTCGCGGCGGATCAGACTGGCTTTTATCCTGGCGTGTATTACGGCTACACCGGGTCCGAGTTGGGCCAGCTTGGAGCCCTTACCAATGACGCCGACACCGCCTCCTCCTTCACGGGCCTCAACTATATGCAAGTCCCCCTGGACCCGCAGTTGACCAGTTCCAACGGCCTGACACTCGAGATTTGGGCCAATCCATCGAGCATTGGCGCGGCACAGGACCTCATCGCTTGCTTTGGAGGCACTCCGACCTGGGGTTACGTTCTTTCCCTCTCGGCGGCCGGGAACCCGGTGTTTACCACCTACAACAGCGTCTCCTCGGCGGCGCCTGCTTCCACTTCCTTAACCGCTACCACCGCGCTGACGGCGGGTTTATGGGCGCATGTTGTGGCCACGTATGATGGGACCACCCAGCGCCTCTACGTCAATGGCGTGCTGGCGGGAACGCAGACCGCAACCTATATCCCGGTCGGTGCCTCCAGCGGCATTGGCGTGCGTTTTGGCGCCGGGATGAGCAACGTCGGCGCTATTGCGAGCCCATTCACTGGCTTGCTCGACGAAGCGGCCATTTACAGCAAGGTCCTTGCGGTCCAGCAAATTCAGAACCATTACGAAGCTGGCGTCCTCGGTTCGGGGGTTCCCCCCACCATTACCGCGCAACCGGTGAACCAGTCGGTCATCCTCGGCAGCACCAACACGACGGTGAGTTTCTCCGTCACGGCGGGCGGTTCCCCGCCGATCTTTTACCAGTGGCAGCAGAATGGCCTACCTCTGCCGGGCATGACGAGCAGCCAGTTGACCTTGGTCCCCTTCGTGCCGGCCGACCTCGGCACTTACGCCGTGAGCGTTACGAACGGAGCGGGTGGATTGCTTAGTTCCAATGCCAGTTTGAAATACACGACCGGACCGATCCTGCCTAGCGCTCAGGCGGTGTTCACCGGAACTCCAGCCACATTCACGCTGACCGGCATGCCTGGCTACCAGGCCTATACTTACCAATGGGCACACGCCGGGACGAATCTGCCCGGCGCCACCACCGCTACGCTGACGTTGCCGGCAGCCGGTGCCGTCGATGCGGGGAATTACACGATGGCCGCCACGCTGGGGACCGATTCCGCTACGAGCGCCCCCGTCGCGCTCTTTGTCCTCGCTCCGCCGACCCGGGCCTACAGTAATATCGTTTCATCCGACCTCCCGGTAGGTTGGTGGCGGTTGGACGATGCTCCCGGTTCGACCATTGCTGCCGAGACCATCAGTGGTGTCGATGTCGGCTCGGTTTACCCGGATGTGACGTTGGGAGTCGAAGGCGCTTTGCTGGGCGATGCGGATACGTGCGCCGCTTTCACCGGATATAGCCAGGGCGCGCGCGCCGGTAATTCGAGAATCGATGTCGCCTACGATCCGGCTCTGAATCCTTCTGTATTCAGCGTTGAGTGCTGGGCGCTGGTGACCGGCGGTGCTGGGAACTACCGTTCGGCCGTCACTTCGCGCGACACTACGACCGGAACTGCCTACGGTTACACCCTCTACGCCGCCAACGACAACACCTGGCAGTTTTGGCTGGGCAATGGCACTACCTGGGTGGCGGTGTCTGGTCCGGCGATCGTCGCCAACCAATGGGCTCACTTGGTCGGGACCTATGACGGCGCAACCGCGTCGCTCTATGTGAACGGCGTGCTCGCATCGAGCAGGCCCGTTGCTTATGTTCCGAACGCGGCGCAGCGCCTCTCGATCGGGGCTGGGGCGACCGAGACGGTGAGCGGCAACTATTTCTTCCTGGGGCGGTTGGATGAGGTCGCGGTCTATGCCAATGCGCTGAGTGTAGCGCAGGTACAAGCGCATTATGCGGCGGCGTTCCAGCCCGGGGCCGCTCCCCGGTTTACCGCCCAACCGCTTTCCCGCGCTGCCCTCGCGGGCGACAGTTTTACCCTGGGCGCCAGCGTCCACCAGACCCCGCCCACGCGCCTCCAATGGCAGCAAAATGGAACCAACCTTCCTTCCGCCACCAATGCGACGCTCCTGCTCAGCCCCTTGAGCAGCGCCCAGGCAGGCTCTTATCAACTCGTGGCCACCCATGGCTCCGCCAGTGCGACCAATCCCCCGGCTAATTTGCAAGTGATCACGGGCCAGGCTGTGAGCGTAAACCTCGAGGGCTTCGAGAATGTTCAAACCGTTGCCGGCAACGGCGGCTACGCCGGTTATGTCCGGGTGACTAACTGGAACGAAATCGCTTACGGCTCCGATGCCGGCACCGTCACCAACCTCATCAACCACCAAGGCCACACCAATGCGGTGGTGGTTTCATGGTCCGCCTCCAACAACCGCCATTGGAATGGGCTGCCGCAACAGGCCTATGCCTCGGATGACGCCCTCCTCGGCGGCTTCCTCGAAGCGGTCACGGGTTCGGATGTCATCGTGACCATCACCGGCATTCCCGCGGCCTACCAGGCCGCCGGGTACGCGGTTTACGCCTACTTCGGCGAGCCGAGCGCCACCGTGGGCATGGTGAATGCCGCCAATGCCTATGGCCAAGTCAGCCTCGGTGCGACAACCAATTATTACCACAGCATCGATTTGGCCACGTGGGATGGTAATTACCTGCCGGCCGTTACCACCGACCCGTTCGCCGCCACGACCTCGGATGCGAACTATGCGGTCTTTGATCACTTGAACAGTGCGTCCGTCACGCTCACCGTCGGCGCTCACCCCACCCAACCCGGGCCGGCCAGCCTGAGCGGGTTCCAGATTATTGCTTACGTTGCGACGCCCGCCGCCGTTCCCCTCCAGGCCGCCCTCCAGGGGAACACCGTGGTTTTGTTCTGGACCGGCACCTGGGTGTTGCAACAACGCAATGGCCTCAGCGGCGGGAGTTGGACCGACGTGACGGGTGCCGCCAGCCCGTATTCGGTGCCCTCGCCGTTGGCCAACCTGATGTTCTTCCGCCTCCGGAGTCCCTGAACTTCGAGCCGACCCGTGCCTGAATCGAACCCAGATGCGGGTGGCCCTGCCCAGGGCCGCTCGGCTCCCTTGGTTTTCATTTCATGAAATCGAAATTTGCCTTGGTTCGTCGACCTTCACCGGGTTTTACGCTCATTGAACTCCTGGTCGTCATCGCCATCATCGCCATCCTCGCCGCGATGCTCCTGCCGGCCTTAAGCCGCGCCAAGGAACGCGCTCGGCGCGCCCAGTGTAAATCCAACCTCCGCCAGGTCGGCCTCGGGGCGCTCCTGTACGCGCACGACAATCGCGAGATCTTGCCTCCGGACCTGCGCCCGGATGATGTTTATCACGCCAGTTGGTTGAGCCAGACGACCTTCACCTACTTCGCCACCTCCATTCGTCTCCAGACTAACGTCCTGGCCTGTCCCAACAAGGGTAATTGGATCATTATCAGCGACGCTGTCCGGGTCGGTTATTATTGCCTTTGGGCGATGCCCACAGCCAAAGACACTCGCGACCGGAACCAGAACTACGGCTTGCAGCCGGCCCCGTGGGACTCCCCGCAACGAACGACTGACCCGCAAACCCGCTGGTCCGTGTTACTCAGTGACGTGATTGAAAAAGGCACGGACGTCGATGGTAATGCAACCAAGGTTACCTCGGCCCCCCACGCGGTCGGTGGTGCGTCCGTGAGCGGTTCGGGCCAATTGGTCGAGCCTACCCGTATCGGCTCAGAGGGCGGAAATGTCGGCCTGCCGGACGGCTCAGTGGAATGGCGTCGTCAGGCGCGGATGAACCCGCACAGCGTGGTCTTTGATTCCTCAGGCACCGCCAACGCCAACTATATCGGTTATTGGTGAGTGTCCGGTTTGATGGTTACCGTAGTTCTATGAATAATAGAGTTTGGTCGCGACGATTGGTTTTCGGGATCACGGTGGTGACGACGTTTTTCAGCGCCCTTTCGGGCTGGGCCGCACCCCGTCCGAACATCGTGTTCATTCTCACCGATGATCTCGGTTATGGCGATCTCGGCGTGCTCTATCAAAACAGCCGGGCCGCCGCCGGCAACCGCAGCCGGCCGTGGTTCGCCACTCCGAACCTGGACACCTTCGCCAAGGAGGGGGTGCAGATGCGCCGGCACTACTGCCCCGCGCCGGTCTGCGCCCCTTCGCGGGCTTCGCTGCTCGGCGGCGTCCACCAAGGCCATTCCGGGGTGCGCGACAATCAGTTCGATTATCCTCTGGAGAATAATCACACCCTTGCCAGTGTCCTCCGTCAGGCTGGCTACGCCACCATCGCTATCGGCAAATATGGCCTGGACGGTAACGCCACGGGCGCCCGCGTAGCGGGGCCGCTCGCGCGCGGCTTTGACGAATTTTTCGGCTACCTCGACCACCTCGATGGTCATTACCATTATCCCAAGGAAAATGGCCGTGCCCTTTACGACGGCACGAATAACATCTCTAGCCAGCTCGACAAGTGCTACACGACGGACCTCTGGACGGCGCGCGCCAAGCGCTGGGTGATTGACCACCAGGCCACGAACGCCCCGCAGCCGTTCTTCATCTACCTCGCCTACGATACCCCGCACGCGCGACTCCAAGCGCCCACCCAGCCCTATCCCACAGGACGCGGCACCAATGGCGGGGTCCGGTGGATGGGGACGCCAGGTGCCATGATCAACACCGCTACCGGCACGGTGGATTCCTGGATCCATCCCGATTACGCCGAAGCGACCTGGGATGATGACGCCAATCCCGCCACCCCGGAAGTTCCCTGGCCCGCGTTCGCCAAACGTCACGCCACCATCATCCGTCGCCTCGACGATGCCGTCGCCGACTTGATCCAGACTTTGAAAGACCTGGGGTGTGACAACAACACGCTTATCGTTTTCACCTCCGATAACGGGCCCCATAACGAAGCCGGCACGCGAGGCACTTTCACCCAAGATCCACGGTTTTTCGGATCGTTTGCCTTTATGGACGGCATCAAACGCGATTGCTGGGAGGCAGGGATCCGCATGGCTACGCTCGTCCGTTGGCCGGGCGGCATTGCGCCGGGGCAGACCAACTTCACCGTCTCCGCCTTCTGGGATTGGATGCCCACCTTCGCTGCGTTGGCGGGCGTCCCCGCGCCCGCCCGGACCGATGGCGTGTCCCTTGTGCCGACTTTGACGGGGACCGGCCGGCAAGCGCCCAGCACGGTTTATCTCGAATACAAGGTCCCCGGGGCGACCCCAAAATACGCTGAATTCGAGCCGAGCCATCGTGGTCGCTTGCGCAACCAGATGCAGGTCATTGCCCAGGGCGATTACCTGGGGGTCCGTTATGACATCACCGGTCCGGCGGATGATTTTGAGATCTACGATGTCGCCAACGATCCCAAGGAGACCACTAACCTGGCCGCCAATGGGGGCCTGGCTCCAGTTCAGCAGCAGATGAAGGATCGTGTGCTTCGCCTGCGGCGTCCCCTCGCCAGTGCAGCGCGGCCTTATGACACCGCGCTCATGCCGCCAGTCGAGGCGAAGATCAGCCCCGGCCTTAATTGGCAGGTCTTCCGTGGTACCTTTCCCTGGGTGCCGCATTTCGCGGGGATGACTGCGTTGGCAAAAGGCCACTGCCAGGGCCTTGATTCCCAAGTGTTGGCCCGAAAAGACGAAGCCGCTGTTCTCTATACCGGCTATCTTAAAGTACCGACCGATGGGACCTACACGCTCTATCTAGCCACCGAGGGGCGGGCTTTTCTGCGCCTGCACGAGGCGAGCGTGATCGATGCCGATTTCGGCTATCCCGGTGGCGCCGAGCGCAGTGCCAGCGTCAACCTGCGAGCCGGTTGCCATCCCCTCCGTCTTGCCTACCTTTCCGGCCGGGAGGTTACGCCCTCGATCAGGTTGCAATGGTCCAGTGCCTCGATCAGCCGTGAACCTGTGCCGCTGACGGCGCTGGTTCGGGAGGACCGGTAGACCCAGCAACCCGCCCGGCCAGGGCTCCGGCAGAGGTCTCGATAAAGTCTTCCTCTCGCTGCTATTTTGGGCCAAGCTCCAAGGAGCAATCGGCGGTAGTTGGCTCCGATTCCCTTCCCTCCAGGGCAGCAGTTCCTTCGGTAGGGAGAGGAGTCAGGATCCAACTGGCGTCCGACACTGCCTGTAAGCGACCGATGAGTTCGACACCGACATCCGATGTTCCCCAGGGGGTTTTCCCGCCGACCCGGTGGTCGGTAGTGCTGGCGGCCGCGCGGCAGTCGTCGCCGGATTCCGCGTCCGCATTGGAGGAGTTATGTCGCGCCTACTGGTTCCCCCTCTACGCCTATGTTCGGCGCTGCGGTCAATCGGCTCATGATGCCGAGGATCTAACGCAGGAGTTCTTTTCGCGGTTGCTGCAGAAGCATTGGCTGGCGGCCGCCGACCCTCAAAAGGGCCGTCTGCGGACCTTTCTGATCGTCGCGTTGAAGAAGTTCATGGCCAATGAATGGCGGCGCGCTTCGGCCCAGCGGCGCGGCGGTGGGCAACTCGGTATTCCCATAGACACGGCTTTTGCCGAGAGCCGCTTCGTCGCTTCCCCGCCGGGGGCGCTCCCGGCGGAGGAAGCCTTCGATCAACAGTGGGCCTTGACCTTGCTTGACCTCGCGGTGAACCGTCTGCACGCTGACTTCTCTGCCTCCGGCAAGCCGGGCGACTTTGCCGCGCTCAAGGACACCCTGATGGCCCCTCACGGCGCTATTGACTATGGCGCCGTCGCCGTGCGACTCGGCGTGAGCCTGGGCGCGGCCCGGGTCGCGGTGCATCGTTTGCGCAAGCGATTTCGCGAGATCTTTCGCGAAGAAATATCCCAGACCCTGGCCGAGGGTGAGGACGTCGAGGCCGAAATGCGCCACCTCGCTTCCGCGTTGGCGCGCGAGTAAAATGGCCCCTCCCGGTAACAACCTTCCGCGAACCGTTAAGTAATGGGCAATATGGCTGATCATGCTACTTGTCCCCACTGCGGTGCCGCCGTCCCCGAGAACGCGCCCGCCGGTCTTTGTCCGAGGTGCCTTATGGCCTTGAACCTGGGAACGGAGACCTCCTTCGCCGAGGACGGTCCCGCGGTGCAAGCGCCGATGGCCCCGGAGGAAATCGCCCCGCATTTCCCACAACTGGAGATCCTGGAGTGCCTCGGACGTGGTGGCATGGGGGTCGTCTACAAGGCGCGGCAGCGGAGCTTGAACCGCCTCGTTGCGCTCAAGTTGCTCGCCCCCGAACGGGTGAACAACCCTGAGTTCGCCGAGCGGTTCGCCCGCGAAGCCCAGGCCCTCGCGGCGCTCAACCACCCGAACATCGTTACCATTCACGACTTCGGCCAGGCGGGCGGGTTCTATTTCCTGCTCATGGAACTGGTGGACGGCGTGAACCTCGGGCGGCTCATGCGGGAGCATCACTTTACCCCGGAGGAGGCCCTGGCGATTGTCCCCTCCATTTGCGACGCCTTGCAGTTCGCCCATGACCGCGGGATCGTCCACCGCGATATCAAGCCGGAGAATCTGTTGCTCGACAAGAGCGGGCGGGTGAAGGTCGCCGATTTCGGCCTCGCCAAACTGGTCGAAAGCCCGGGAAGCCAGCACCTCTCCGGGGACACTAATACCCGGACGGCTGGGGACAACGCCGGTGTAACGGCGGCCCCCGCCCAAGGCCTAACCCAGGCCGATGGAGTTATGGGCACACCGAACTACATGGCCCCGGAACAGGCTCGGCGTCCCGCCGAGGTGGACCATCGCGCGGACATTTATGCGCTGGGCGTCGTGTTTTACCAGATGCTAACCGGCGAGCTGCCCGCGCAAAAAGTCGAGCCGCCTTCGAAAAAGGTGCAAATTGACGTGCGCCTCGATGAAGTTGTTCTCCGCGCCTTGGAAAAGAACCCTGAACTCCGCTACCAACAAGCCAGCGCGCTTAAGACGCAAATTGAGACCATCACGAGTACGCAACCTGGTCCGGGAGCTGCTGCCGCTGCGTCGCCAGCTCGTTCAGAGGCACCGCCCGGGGTTGCTATTAACCGCTCGCGGGATGAACCGGGTTGCGCCGCCCCTGGAGTCGCGAGCGCCAAGTGGCTCATCGCCGCGCCTGCCATGGCCATGATGGCTGCGAGCGGCGTTAGGATTGCCACCCTTTTGTTCGGGCTCCTGGTTACGGTCCTCATCGCTGTCTTACCGCTGCTATTCGGCGTTCCGCATAATCAACTCAACCTTAGTTTTCCGGGATGGGGCGGCAAGTTACCTTCCTTTGTGCCGACCGGCATGGTGATGGGCGTGGCCCTCGCTATCGTGGTCGCCTGGATGCTGATCTGCCTGATGGCGGCGGTGGTCGCCTTGGTCGGTGGGGTGCGCATGCATCAACAGCGCCATTATCGCCTCGCCATCACCGGCGTCATCCTACTCTTGGCGTGGAGCTTGCTTGACCTTATCCCCAGTGGATTGACTTCCACGGCCGGCGCTTGGGCTTTGCTGGACCTGGGCGTCGGTATCTGGGCGCTGGTCGTGCTCCGACGGCCCGACGTGAAACGGCAGTTTGACCGGCGTAAAACACAAACCGGCCAGACGGTCTCCGGCACCCCACCCACCAGGGAAACTGCCGCTTCTGAACTGGCCCGCCAACAAGTCGCCACTCCGGCCGTCGGACTCATTGTCGTCGCCGTGCTCAACCTGCTCGTGCTCGGCGCGCTATTCTTGTTCGTTCGCATCAAGTGGGAGTCCTCTAACGCCGTGGAATCTCTCAGCGTGGACGTTCTCGGATTTGCCTTTTCCAAAACCACCCATCCTGGATCAGGGATGCACCCCTGGCTTGCGATCCTGCTCCAGGCATTGGTGCCTTTGTTGATTTGTTCCTCCCTGCTCACGGCTATCGGAGCATGGCGGATGCGTCAGTTGCGGACTTATGGGCTCGCGCATGCTGGGGCTTTGCTCGCTCTGATCACACCTCCCGGGCTGATTCTTGGGTTGATCTTCGGCCCGTGGGCTGTGCTCGTGCTCCTCCGTCGCAACGTGAAAGCCGCATTCGATTCGGTACGGCTGGTTCGCTGAACCGCCCTCTGGAGGTGGGGTCGATAACTGCGATCCATAGTCCTGGCTAGTGGTTGATGCCCAGGTGTCCTGGCGCGCCGAGACAGGCAGAACCAAGCCAATCCATGCTCGCCCTGGCCTCGACAAGACCAACCGGTGAATTAGTATCTACATTTGTAAAGATTCCCCTTGACCCCTCTACAACTGTGGAGAATACTGGTCATGTTATGGCTAAGAAACCTGTCGAACTCACTGAGTCCGAGTGGACTATTATCAAGGCCGTCTGGGAGGGCGAGCCTTGCTCCGCCCCAGCCATCCAAGAGCAACTCCATCCCCGCACCGCCTGGACCTATTCTACCGTCCGCACCCTCATGGACCGGATGGTCGGCAAGGGATTGCTTCGTGCCGAAAAGGTGGGGCACGGCACGGTTTTCCGCTCGGCCGTCACCCGGGAGCAGGCGCAGCGAGGCGAATTGCTTTACGCCCTTAAACACGCCTTCAACGGGGCGCTGACGCCGATGCTCCAATGCCTGTTGGACACCGGCGATCTCAGCGCTGGTGAGTTGGCCGAGATCGAAGCACTCATCCAAGCCAAGCGCCGAACCGCGCCTTGATGCCATGAACGCCTTGCTTCATTCCGCAAATCTCTGGGCCGGGCACCTTCGGGATTGGGCCTGGCCGATGCTCTGGCAATCGAGTCTGCTCATCGGGCTGGTTTGGATCTTGGATGCCGCACTGCGTCGGAGGGTGCGCGGGGCGGTCCGCTATGCACTCTGGCTCCTGGTGTTGCTCAAACTCCTCCTGCCGCCGTCGCTAGCGGTTCCCACCGGTCTTGCCTGGTGGGTACGTTCGACTCCGGTCCCGCCGGTGCCGCGCTACCAGACTAGAGTTGTGACCGTTGCCGCCCAAAACGACCTCGGCGACTTCCCAGCGCCGAGCGGTTTACCCGCGTTCTGGCTGCCGCGGACTAACCCCGAAGGGCTTTCCCGGAGTGCCTGGGCTTGCCTCACTTCGGGTTCGGTGAGTCTCGCATTGCTGGCCTGGGTGCTGTTCCGATGGGGCTCGGTGGTCAGTTTGGGACGGCGCGGATCGCCGGCCCCGCCTGCCTTGTTAAACCTGTTGGAGGAGGAGCGCCGCCGTGCCGGTTGCCGCATCCGGGTGATCTTGCGGCTTACGGACCAGGCCATGTCCCCGGCGGTGTACGGCGTGCTCCGTCCGGTCATCCTCCTGCCCAGAGCGCTCGTGGACCAACTTTCGCCCGAGGCTTTGCGTCCCGTGCTCCTGCACGAACTCATCCACTTGCGGCGTGGGGACGTGTGGGTGAGCTGGGCGCAGGCTTTGCTCCAAATCGTTTATTGGTGGCACCCGTTGGTGTGGGTGGCGAATGCCTGCATCCGCCGAACTCGCGAGGAAGCGGTGGATGATGCCGTGGTCGTCACCTTGAAGGCCGAGGCGGGGTGTTACGCGCTCACCCTCCTGGCGGTAGCCCGGCTCGGGCTGCCCCGGTCGCTGGCGGCACTCGGCCTGGTGGGCATCCTGGAATCACGCAGCGCCTTGCGGCGACGAATCGAGCGTTTGGTCCATCTGCCCGCGCCCCGGACGGCGGGGCTCACGCTGACTTCCGGCCTGTGCGTCATGGCCCTCGCGGCGTTCGCTGTGCCCATGGGCGAAGCACCTTCGCCAGCCGCTAAAGCTCAACCCGCCCCTCCGGCAGTCTCCGCCGACCAGCCCGCCTTTCGGGCGCAGGCTGTCCTCCCGGAGAAATCAGCTCGGGGCGAGTTTTTCACCCTCCAGTCATTGATCCATGAGCGGACCGCGCAGGATCAGAAGATCGCCGAAGCGCAGGCCGCCCTGGATAAGTTGCTGGGAGACGCCAGCCTCATCGGTTCGGCACAGGCCGGCACCGCTGCCACTTCACACGTTACTGTGGAGACTTGGCGGCAATTGAGCAAAATGCGCCTCGAATGTCAGACCGAATACGTCCGACAGAAAACTCTGCTCGATCGTTTGCAATCCCTCGGCCCAGACGAGTTGGTGCAGGTCCTCCCGACCGTGGCGCATGATGATCTGCTGGATTACTTGCTGAAACAGCAGACGGTGGCGGACCAAAAGCTCTCCGAGGCGGAGAAGGATTACGGCCCGCAGCACTCAGAGGTTATCCACGCGAAGCTCGTGGTGGAGGACTTCAAGCGGAAGCTGATCCAACGTGTGGAGGGCATCATGACCGGACTGACGGTCAAAGCGGATTCGCTGGGCCGGAGTGTCACCAACCTGATCCATCAACTCGAGCAGGCGGCGCAGGACATCCAGAAGACAGATCAGAGCAAAGCCTTTTTGGAGGCCAAGCGCCGCTTGAATGACTTGGAGAGCTTCCGCGCTGGGTTGGACGCGAAGATCGCCTCAAAGACCTTCGCTAGTCTGCGGAACACACCGACCGCTTCCCACTCTGCGCCGGGGGAGGGGACGGCCCACCCCATCATCCGCACCGAGGACTGGCCCGGCAGCAACGGCTCGGGCGTGCCCGCTGCATCGACGCTCAGCGCCAAAGATCGAGCCGCGGTATTCCAGGATGGCAAGTTGTTTTACGAAATGGGCAAGCTCGACGAGGCCGAGGCCCAACTCAGAGGCGCCCAAAAGGCGGATCCGGACAACCGGTCGGCTGATTACTATTTGACACTGATCCAGCAGGCGCGCCTCAATCGAGCGCCGTTGGCCCAACCCGACCCCTATTCGCGCTCCAATCTCGTGTGGGCTGGCCCTCGGGGCCGCCAGGACATTTATCACAAGCTCGACACGATCATGCTTACGAACGTCGGTCCCTGGCTGCGACTGTCGCTGGCCCGGGTCACCAGCATCCTGACCGCCGAGTCCCGCAAGCTCGACCCGGAGAGGAAGGGGATCAACTTCATCATCAACCCGGGGACAGACAAGGCGACAGAAGAGACGGTGGAACTTAGCGAGGTTGGCATCCAGATCGACTCGCCCTTGGCGGCGTTGCGGTTGGCCGATCTGCTGGACGTGATTGTCAAGTGTGCGGACAAGCCGATCAAATACTCGATTGAAGACTATGCGGTGGTGTTTTCCCCCAAAGGACGGGAGGCGGCCCCGCTCTATTTCCGCACTATCCAGCTTGATCCCAACAAGTTCAACGCCGGGCTCAGCAACGCCGTTGTGACTGCCGGCCTGCGCTTGCCGGACGACTGGTGGGGTGCCATGCGAGCGTACTTTTCCAGCCTGGGCGTGGACTTGAGTCCGCCCAAGGCCCTCTACTACAAAGACCTCCAGGGAACACTGCTGGTGTATGCAACGTTGCCGGAACTCGATACGATTGAAAAGGCGGTGGGCGCTACCTATCCGCCTCGGGCCTGGCCGACCAATGGACTTCTGCCGCCTCCATGGACCAATTCACCGATCCCACACCACACGGTGACGAACCTGGACGGTCGGCGGGCGGATGCAAAGACCCCCGGGGTGACCAACGCGGAGGGCTTGCAGAGCGCACCGCGGGTGGCTTTACCCCTGGGGGAGAAGCTCTTCTTTCGGACCATCAAGGTGGATCCCAACACCTTTGTCCAGGGCTTGTCGAACAGTGTCACCTTTGGCGGTTCAGTGCTGGTCGACTCTGCGCCTTTGGATCTAAGAAGGCAAACGCCGGCGGAGCTGTTGAGCATGCTGTTGCGCAAGTTCTTTGCCGGCTTGGGGGTGAACCTGGACCCGCCCAAGACTATGTTCTTCAACGACCGGGGGGGAACGTTGCTGATCTATGCGTCGCTACATGACCTCGACATTATCGAGCGGGCGGTTCAGGTACTCAACACTGCCCCGCCCCAGGTCAACCTCAAGGCCAGATTCATCTCCTTGCCCGAGGCGGAGGTCCGCGCCTTCATGGCCCAGTACGCCCCTTCCAATTCGACACCCGATGGGGCCTTCCGGCTTACGCCATCACAGACTCGCAAGTTGATTCAGCGTTGGCAGGGGATGGACGGCGTGGACCTCCTTTCGGAGTCGCAGGTCACGACGCTGAGTGGCCGCCAGGCCCAGATCCAAACCGTGGACCTCAAAACGGTGGTGAGCAGTGATGGCGCGGCTTCGGCTAACAGCGCGAACGGCTCCCGCCTCCAGATTGCCACCAACCAAATCCCCGTGGGCCCAGCTCTGGACATCATTCCGCGGGCAGCGGGTGACGGCTTCGCTGTCCAGCTTGGCCTCATCGCCACGGTAAGCGAGTTTCTGGGCTACGATGACCCCGGCCAGTTTGTGGTGGCGATGGGCACAACCAGCGGTTTATCTATCCCCATCACGGCCCAGGTGCCGCTTCCTCATTTCCGTATCCACCAACAGACCGCCGCGGTGAGTGTCTGGGACGGCCAGAGCGTCGTCCTCGGCGGCCTCGAGATCGTGGACCTCGTCGGCAAGTTCAGGATCAGCAGTCAAGCCAATCGCAGCCACATCATCGTCCTGGTCACGCCTACCCTGATCGATGCAGCCGGCAATCGTTATCATGCTCAGGACGAAATGCCCTTCACCGAAACCAGTTTCCCGCCACAAGCGAAATCCACTCCAATGCCCCCCATCCGAGATCCGTTCCCTGCCTCGAAGGCCGTTCTCCCGCGGTAGTTGGTTTCTGGCGGGACTCGGAATGCCATCCGCCCCATAACTCGCTGCGTGCGGCCATCGAGGATTTGGGATCGAGGAGAGTGCTTGACACCCGGCGGCGGGCATGGTTGAAAGGGGTCTTTAGTGACCATGAAATCGAACGGCATATCCCTATGAAGTCCTATTATCTGCCCCCCGCATTGAGCCAAGGATCGGGGGTGCCGCGCACCGCGGAGGCGGCGCGGTCTGCCAATCGGCCCTCGGGCTGGCGAAGCCCTTGGAGTGCGCCGCATCCCCGCGCTTTTCTCGGCGTGTCGGTCAGATTCTTCGCGCTTTTGGTCCTCATCGCCGCCGCGACCTCCCAGGCTGTGGATTCACCCCGGCACACGCGGTCACTCGATGGCACCTGGCAAATCGCCGAAGGGAAGATGGACGCGGCACCGACTCGCTTCGATCGCACCGTGCCCGTGCCCGGACTGTCGACCCTCGCCACGCCCCCCTTTGCCGACCCACCGGGACCGAAGGTCGCTAACCGTCAGAAGGTTCCCCAAAAGGACCCCAAGCGCGATGCCTTCTGGTATCGACGCACGTTTCGCCTCGAACAGCCCGTTCCCGCAGTGGCCCTGATCAAGGTTCAAAAGGCCATGTTCGGCACTCGTGTGGTCCTCAATGGCCAGTCACTGGGCGATCATCTCCCTTGTTTCACCCCCGGTTGCTTCGACGCCCGGGCCGCCCTCAAGCCGGGCGAAAATGAGATTCTCATTCGCGTCGGGGCAGACCGCGATGCCGTCGGCCCGGCCATCCCCTCGGGATTTGATTACGAAAAGGAACGCTACATCCCGGGTATCTTCGACTCGGTGGCACTGATCTTGTCGGGCACCCCGAACTTCACCCAGGTGCAGGCCATTCCGGACCTGAGCGCCAAGGCGGTTCGATCCCAAGTGATCCTCCATAACCACGGCGAATCGGCGCGTGTGAAGGTGACCTTCACCGTTCGCGAGGCGAAGTCCCGGAAGGTGGCCGGCCGCCTGACCACCGAGGGGTTTGACCTGGCCAAGGACGCGGACCAGACGCTTGACGTGAGCATTCCCCTGGACGGATGTCACTTCTGGTCCCCCGAGGACCCCTATCTTTACACCTTGGAGGTCGACAGCGGGGCCGACCGGTTTGAGACGCGGTTTGGAATGAGGGAGCTGCGGTTTGATGCCGGCACCGGCTACGCGCGTCTGAATGGCAAACCCTATTTCCTGCGCGGCAGTAACTTCACCCTGTACCGTTTCTTCGAGGATTCCCAATGCCAGGATCTTCCGTGGCAGGCGAAATGGGTGCGCCGGCTGCATGAGCGGGTGAAGGAAATGCATTGGAATTGCTTGCGCTACTGCATTGGCTTTCCCCCGGAGAAGTGGTACGAGGTGGCGGACGAATTGGGCATCCTCATCCAGGACGAATTCCCGCTCTGGCATGGCGGCGCGGGATGGAGTACTTGGCCGGTGGAGTTGAAGAGCAAGGAACTGGCCGCCGAATACGCCGAGTGGATGCGTGAGCGTTGGAACCACCCGTGTGTGATGGTCTGGGACGCGAACAATGAGACGGGCAGCGTTGAAACGACGCCCGCCATCAAGGAAGTGCGCGGCCTCGATCTTTCCGGCCGCCCCTGGGACAATAGCTACTCGGCCCCGATGGAACCTGGCGACATTTTCGAGTCCCATCCCTATCATTTTCAGAACGCCAATTTCAAATTGCGTGATCTGGCGCGGGCGGAGGCAGTCCCCCAAGGCAACGCCATCCGCAACGATGGCCGGCACGCGGTCATCATCAACGAGTACGGCTGGCTATGGCTCAACCGGGACGGCTCGCCGACGACGCTGACGCGTGACCTTTATCGGAACCTGCTGGGGACGAACTCAACCACCGCGCAGCGGTTCCATCTTCAGGCCGTTTACAACGCGGCCGAGACCGAATTCTGGCGCAGCCATCGACGTGCGGCGGCCGTGATGCACTTCACGACGCTCGGCTATTCCCGGCCGGATGGGCAGACCTCCGACCATTGGCGGAACGTCGCCCGCCTGGAGTGGGAACCCGAGTTCTATCGTGCGGAACGTGAGGCCTTCGCCCCGGTCGGTCTGATGCTGGATTACTGGAACGATCGGCCGATCCAGGGTGACAAAACCAAAATGGCGGTTTGGTTGATCAACGATCTGGATCAACCCTGGAGCGGGCCCGTCACCCTTCGCCTGCGGCGTGCCGGCCCAGCCCGCGCCATGTTCACTGCCAAACAGGATTGCCGTATGGACCCGCTCGGCCAGACGCAGGCCAGTTTCGATTTAACTTGGCCCACCGAGACCGGGGCTTACGTCCTGGAGGCCGAATTGCGGGGGGCTGACGGCAAACCCGTTCACAGCGTCCGCGAAGTCGAGGTGGTCGAAGCTCGCGCCCTCGGCCTGGCCTTCCAAAAGGCCGTCACCGCTTCCTCGACTTATACGGAGGCCTATCAACCGGAAAATGCCGTGGATGGTGATTCCTCAAGCTATTGGTCCTCGACCTTTGCTGACCCCGCGTGGCTGAAGGTGGATTTGGGCCAGGTTCGGAGGATCAACCGGGTCTCGATTACCTGGCAAACGGCCTATTCCAAGGCGTTTTCCGTTCAGGTCTCTCGTGACGGGGATTCCTGGGCGGATGTCTACGCCACCGACGATGGCAAGGGGGGTGTGAGTGAGATCACCTTCTTGCCGTTCGAGGCGCGCTGGGTCCGCCTGAATTGCACCCGTCGTGGCACGCAATGGGGCCACGCCGTTTGCGAGTTCCAGGTGTTTGAAGCTAACGATGCCGGAGCACCGACTGGAGTAAAATGATGATCACCCACCAAACTAGAGATGCTAACGCCCTGTTGTCCGCGGCCGGTTGGAGCGGTAGCGACCGACGCAAGGAGGCTCTGGCTGCTAGCCTCGCAGAGCATCGAAGCCAGGGATCTTTGAGCCGACTCACGTCGGCCGTCATGATTGGGTTTCGCATTTTCGAGCACGTTCCTGGACCTGGATTTCGAACTTGGTTCGTGGTGGGATTATTGGCCGGTTTCCAGGCGGTTTTGGGTTCTCTATCGGCGGAGATGGTCCCGGTCCCGGATCGGGTTCCAGGGGTGGTCGCAGACCGCCAGGCATTCACTCAGCCGGACCAGGTGCGCTTGGCAGGCTGGTTGGGGATGCGCATAGACGCTAATGAGGCGAACCGGTTGGTGAAGATCGATGTGGACCGTTTGCTGGAGGGGTATCGTAAACGGCCTGGCCGCCAGAGTTGGGACGGAGAGCATGTGGGCAAATGGCTCCACGCAGCCACCCTGGCTTGGGTGAATACCGGCGACCCCGCCTTGCGGGAAAGACTGGACTACGCCACCGCTGAGTTGATCAAATGTCAGCAAGAGGACGGCTACCTGGGCACCTATCTCAAGGAGAGTCGGTGGACGGATTGGGATGTGTGGGCGCACAAATACAATCTGATCGGTTTGATCACCTACATGCGCTATACCGGCAACCTCGCGCCGCTGCCGGCTTGCCGTCGCATGGGTGACCTGTTGTCCGCTACCTTCGGCGATGAGCCCGGCAAGCGCGATCTGATCTTGGCGGGCCACCATGTTGGAATGGCGCCCACCAGCGTGCTGGAGCCCATGGTGTTGCTTTACCGGTTCACCGGCGAGCGGCGGTACCTGGAGTTTTGCCAGTATATTCTGCGGGCTTGGGAACACCCTAACGGCCCCAAAATCATCTCGACCCTCCTCTCGGCGAAGCGCGTCGACAAGGTCGGCAACGGCAAGGCCTACGAGATGCTCTCCTGTCTGAACGGCGCCCTCGAGTACTACCGAACGGTCGGGGATGCCAAGATCCTCGAGGCGTGCCTGAACGCGTGGCAAGACATCGTCGCCCATCGGCTTTATATCACGGGCGCGGCCAGTTACGGCGAGCTTTTCCACGATGACTTCGATCTTCCGAATGTCGCCAACGTGGGCGAGACCTGCGTCACTGTGACCTGGCTTCAGTTCAACGCCCAACTGCTGAGGTTGACCGGCGAGGCGCGCTTCGCCGACCAGTTGGAGCATGTGGTGTTGAACCAACTCTTTGGTGCCCAGAAGTGCGACGGCTCCGCCTGGGGTTACTACATCCAGATGGAGGGGAAAAAGCCCTACAGTTCGACTCTGGACGGCCACTGCTGCCTCTCCAGCGGGCCGCGCGGGATCGCCTTGATTCCCACCTTCGCCACTTCCACGGACACCGATGGCGTGGTCGTGAACCTCTACGATGCGGGGACGGTGAAGCTGAGCCTTCAGGACCACACCCCAGTGAAGCTGGTTACGGACACACGGTATCCCACTGGGGAGCGCGTTCAAATCTCGCTCGGGTTGGCGGAAAAAAGGGCATTTACGATCAAGCTGCGGTTGCCGGCTTGGTGTCGAAGCCCGCTGACCCACATCAATGGTCAACCCGAAACCTCGGCGCCGCGGATCGACGGTTATCTGGCGGTCCATCGCACCTGGAGCGATGGCGACCGGATGGAGTTGACGTTCAAGTCTGAACCGCAGGTGGTGGTCGGAGATCACAAGAATGCGGGGAAACTGGCCCTGCTTTACGGCCCGCTCGTGCTGGCGGCCGAATCGGACCTGGTTGGGGAGCGATCGGGCGTGCGTGCCGTGGCGATGCCCAGCGCGGACCTGGCGGCGTTGGCGGTTACCCCGGAACCGGCGCCTGACCATCTCCGAACCTGGCCCGCTGCAGAGGTGTTCCGGGTGAACGCGATTGGGCGGCGGCCCGCCAAGTCCGGCCAAGCGGGTTCGACCTTCCCGATTCGGCTGATTCCGTTCGCGGACGCGGGCAACAGCGGCGCTGAATACCAAGTATGGCTCCCCGTGGGACCCAGCGCCGGTAACCTGTTCCAGGATGAAAAGGAGAGCCGATCGCGTCGCGGGAATGTCTCTGGTTCAATCAGCGACGGTGATCCTGGCAGTTTCGTTGTCACGTTTGACGGCAAACCGGCGGCCGAGGATTGGTTCGCAGTGACGCTGGAGGCGCCGACCGAGCTGAAGCGAGTGGGGTTCGTGCATGGAAAAACCTTCCATGACGGTGGTTGGTTCGACGCGAGCGGCGGGCGGCCCCAAGTCCAGATCCAGGCCATGCCCGGCGGCAAGTGGGAAACGGTGGGAGTGTTGAAGGACTATCCCGCAACCACGGCCACGAACGCGGCAGGCCTGGTGGGGGGCGAGCGATTCACCTGCGATCTGCTCAAGCCGATGCGCACGTTCGGTGTGCGGGTCGTGGGAAGGCCGGCGTCAGGGGATGATCCGCGGCAGGCATTTGCCTCTTGCGCCGAGTTGCTGGGGGAGTAGGCAGGGCTCGTCCCGAGAGTGGGCGGGAGGCGACCCTTGTCGCTGCCTCTGTCGAAAAAGGCCCATCTCCCCCCGGGGGCTTGGACCACGGTGGGTACGAAGGTCCGGGATCGGGAGCGCTTGAGAGGCTTTGACGAGGCAGAGGGCGTTTAACCTGGATTCACGGGACCTGGGGAGGCAGCGCGAACGCGACGTAGGCGTCGCCATAGGGAGTGCCCAGTTTGTTGCCGCCGGTAGCTGCAATGACGATGTATTGCCGGCCGTTGACCGCGTAGCTGGCGGGGGGCGCGTTCCCGACCCAGGGGAGTTTGGCAGACCACAACTCCGCTCCGGTATCTTTATCGAAGGCGCGGATCTTGTGGTCACGCGTTCCCGCGCAAAACACCAGTCCGCCCGCGGTGACTATCGCGCCACCGTAATTCTCCGTGCCGGTGAGCTTCATGCCTTGGGCGGTCAGTTCGGGGTACTCGCCCAGGGGGACTTTCCACAGGAGCTTGCCGCTGTTCAAGTCGATGCAATTGAGCGTTCCCCAAGGAGGTTTGTTGGCGGGGTAGCCTTCAGCGTCATAGAACTTCGGATACCCGGAAGAGTTGTATCGAGGTCGTTCAGGCTTCGCCACTACCAGCGGTCGCGGGCGATCTCGCAGCATCAGGTAGTCAACCAGGTCCTTCAGATCTGCGGCGCTGAACTGTGGGAAAGCCGGCATGGCGTTTTTGCCTTCCCGGATTTGCTTGACGACGGCGTCATCGGTCAGGCGCTGCCGCAGGCCGCGCAGAGGCGGCGCCATGCCTAGTCCGAGGCGGTTGTTGCCGTGGCATTGGGCGCACGCCGCCTCAAACACCACGCGCCCGTGCGTTTTCGGGGCGTTGCTATTCTCCGGCCCGTCGTCGTCCCGGAAAACGGACGGAACCCAGCCCATGTGATTGGCGCTGACGTAGAGTCTTCCGGTTTCAACGTCGATGCATGCTCCGGTCCACTCAGCCCCGCCGTCAATCCCCAAATACAGATTGGGACGCCCTTCCACAAAAGGCTGAAAGAACCCCGTGGTTGCGCTCTTGAATCGCGTGCGCGCAAAGTCAACCGACTCTTCCGATCGCTCCGTCAGGTCGTCGGCGGTGTACTCCATTTTGGAGAACCGCTCCGGCAGTTCTGGGTCGGGTTGATAGGACGAAGTCCTCTCGCCGCGCAGAGTGCTCGTGGGCGCCCGGCGCAGCCGGAACGGGAAGATCGGTTTCCCGGTGACCCGGTCCAGGAGCAGGGTATTGCCGATCTTGGTAACGGCGGTCACCACATCCACCTTTTTTCCATCCCGGGTGATAGTACCCAGGTTTGGCGGGGCAGGGATGTCCAAGTCCCAAATGTCGTGTCGGATTTCCTGGAAATGCCAGAGGCGCCTGCCGGTGCGGGCATCCAGCGCGATGACACAGTTGGCGAACAGGTTGTCCCCGCGGTGGTTCACGCCGATGAAGTTCGATTTGGGCGATCCCGTGGTGACATAGGCGATGCCGCGCACTTCGTCCATCGCCATGCCGGACCAGCAGTTGGCCGCGTAGGATTCGGTATGGTCCCAGGTGTCATAGCCGAACTCGCCAGGCTGCGGCACGGTATGAAAGGTCCAGAGGTGTTGCCCGGTCACGAGGTCAAAGCCCCACACATCTTTCTCGAATCCCGGCACCACCAAAATATGGCCGAAGGTGGTCGGTCCCGCAGTGGCGGCGCCGAAATCCCCTTGGGCCACTCCCGGGAGGCGCGTCTTTCCCCCATCGCCGAAGTCGGGGATAGGCTGCCCGGTCCGCGGATTCAGGGCGTAGAGGTACGGTCCGGCGCAGAACAGGACCCGGTCGTCCGCGCCCGGTTGGCCCGGCCAATAGACCAACCCGCGAAAGGCCGGCCGCCCCTCGGGTTTGAACCGCCACACCTCGGCGCCGGTCTCGGCGTTCACGGACACCAGGTGCTGGCCCGGGGTCGGACCATATAGCAGACCCTTCACGATGATCGGGTTGCACTGCAGGTTGTTACTGCCGTCGCGCGAGTGGTAAATCCAGGCCAGTTGGAGATTCGTGACGTTCTGGCGATTGATTTGGTCCAGGGCGGAGTACCGCGTTCCGCCGTTGTCTCCGTGAGAACGGTGCCAGTTCAGGTAGGTGTCGCGCTTGGGCCACCCGTTCGCCGAGGTTAATTCCTCGGGCTTGGCGGCGGGGATGGTCTGATACAAGGGCAGTTTTTCGCGCTCTTTCGCGTCCTCGACGGCCCAGTAATCAACACTCCCAGCCTGATTGGTCGTGGTTAGCCCTCCCTCTCGCTTCTCCTGGGCCATCACGATCCACGTCGTCGAGGAACAGAACACAGCGACACAGAGAAGTCGGAAGTATCGGGGAATCAAAGGCGAGGATCCTTTCAAGCGGTTACAGGTGAGGTGACGGTCCGAGGGGGGTCAAACCAACGCCCCAGGTTCTCCAAAATGCCCCCGAAGTCGTTAAAAAGTGAGTTCATGCGGCAGGAATCTAGCAGCACAGTTGGGAATCGCAAGCGTCCGACCGGTTTTGCGCCAACCGCGGGAGCACCTCGATCGGAGCGTTGGCGGACTCGCATTTGTTGCTTGCGGCGAGCTCCCCACAGGGTAATCCTGGCGGCTCGAAGAATCCGTCGTACTATGAAAAAACAGAACGCATCCAACCCCGGCGTCAGCCGGCGCCGATTCCTTGGCACTACCGCTACGGTCGTAGCGGGTTTCAGCGTGGTCCCGCGCCACGTTTTGGGAGGGACCAGGTTTGTGGCCCCAAGCGGGAAGATCAACGTCGCCATTATCGGGTGTGGTGGTCAGGGCCAGACCAACGTCCGGAACCTCTTTCAACAACCCGACGTCCAGATCATCGCCGTGGCGGACCCGATCGAGTCGCAGGACCTGCATGCGTTCTACTACAACAGCGTTGCTGGTCGATTGCCGTTGAAGGGCGAGATCCAAAAGCACTACGCGGAGAAGACCCCGAACTACCAGGTGGCGGATTTTGAAGATTTTCGGGTCATGCTGGAGAAGGAAAAGGCGATCGACGCGATCCTCTGCGCCACCCCCGATCACAATCACGCCTACGTGTGTGCGACTGCGATGCGCCTGGGCAAGCACGCCTATTGCGAAAAGCCGCTCACGCACAACGTCTGGGAAGCCCGCCAGATTTCCAAGTTGGCCAAGGAAACCGGCCTGGCCACGCAGATGGGAAACCAGGGGCACTCGGGTGATTTCATCCGCCAGACCTGCGAAATCATCTGGGACGGCGCCATCGGCGACGTCCGCGAGGTCCATGCCTGGACGAATGCCTCGCGCTGGAACAAGAAGAATCCGGGCGGGCGGCCGCCGGAGGAAGCGGTGCCTAAAGGCGTGAACTGGGATTTGTGGCTGGGGACACGGGAGAAACGTCCATACAGCTCGTGTTACAACCCGGTGGCCTGGCGCGATTTCTGGGACTTCGGCACGGCGCCCATCGGCGACTTCTTCTGCCATAATTTCGATCCGGCGGTTTGGGCGTTGGATCTGCGCGAACCGCTCACCATCGAGGCGTCCGCGGCCGGCGGCCTGGACTCCTACATCGCCCCCTTCGGGGGGCTGTACCACTACCAATTCGGGGCCCGTGGCAAAATGCCGCCCGTGCGCTTCACCTGGTATGAGGGGGGACTGATGCCCGCACGGCCCGAGGGCCTCGAGGAAGAGGATCAACTCGGCGCGAACGGGAATGGGATTCTCTTTGTGGGTGACAAAGGGTTGTTGACGTGCGCAGGTTGGGCCGGCCGGCCGGTGCTTTTGCCGGGCTCGAAGGACGAGGCCTATAAGCGTCCCGCCAAGAAGTTGCCGCGATCCAAGGGGCATCACCGGGATTGGCTGGACGCCTGCAAGGGCGGCCCGCAATCCAGCGCCAACTTCGAGTATTCCGCTGCGCTGACCGAGGTGGGCCTGCTCGGTTTGGTGGCGATGCGCGTGGGCAAGAAGATCCACTGGGACGCCAAGGCGATGAAGTGCACCAATGCCCCAGAGGCCGACAAGTTGCTGAAGGAGACTTACCGGCCGGGCTGGGAAGTGGCCTAGGACCTTATGAAAGCTATTTTGCAGTTCCTGGCGCCCGGTGCGATGGCTCTGGCTGTCGCGGGTGGTGTTTTCGGCGCGGAGATCCAACCCATCCGCCAACCCGCCGAGGACGTCAACAGCCCGGAGGTTCGCCTGCGGTCGGGCCTGAAACCCAACCAGAACCTGCTGTTTAACGGTTGGGGGGTCACCCCCGCAGGGACGCAGGTGCTGGTGAGCGATCTGGCCTTGAAGCTGGTGGTTTCTCCCGATAAAAAATGGCTCGTCGGCGTTCACGGCGGGTTTACCAGGCACGGCGTTACCATCCTCGATATCGCCAATCGCAAGGAGGTCCAGTTCCTTCCGCTCGCGGAGAGTTGGAATGGACTGGCGTTTGCCAGGGACGGCCAGCAGTTTTTTGTGTCGGGCGGGGATTCGGGGAAGCTTCACCGGTTCAAGCTCGGCAACGGGCAGGCCAGCTTGGAACGATCGGTAGCGCCCGGGGCAACTTCCGAGAACGGAGTCTTTCTGGCTGGACTGGCTGTCAATCCGACGACGGGGAAGCTGTACGCGTGCAACGAGGGGGCCCACGAGATTTGGGTCATCGATCCGGTCACGCTGGCGTTGCAAAAGTCCATCCCGGTCGGCCAGCACCCGCACAGTTGTGTCTTCGGCGCGGACCGGCGCCATTTGTACGTGAGCGATTGGGGCAGTCGTACCGTCAGCGTCGTGGATACCGAGCAAGGGCGCCGGGTCCGGGAAATCAGCGTGGGACTGCGCCCGACGGATATGGCGCTGGCGCCGGATGGGCGACTGTTCGTGGCTTGCGGCGGGGATAACACCGTGCACGTTGTTCAAACGCGCCGCCTGGAAAGCGTCGAGCCGGGCGCCAGCCCCACCCGGCGCATCCCCGAGGGAACGCGCGAGATCATCTCCACCTCGCTCTATCCGCAGTCTCCGGAGGGGAGCACACCGGACGGTGTCGCCGTGTCACCGGATGGCCATACGCTTTTCGTGGCCAACGCGGACAACAACTCCGTGATGGTGGTGGACATCTCCAACTCGACCTCGGAGGAGGCTAGCCGCAACAACGAGTCCGTCTCGGTGGTCGAAGGCTTCATCCCCGTTGGGTGGTATCCTACCGCAGTGGCGGTCAGCCCGGACAACAAGACCTTGTACGTCGCCAACGGCAAGGGACTCGCTGCCCGCGCGAACGTCCCGCCCACCACCGTAAACGCGACCAAACTCCACCGCCCGCCGCCCTTCGACTACATTGGCCGAACGTTGTCGGGGACGGTGTCTTTCATTGAGCGGCCAGATGCGGCGGGCATGGCAGGCTACACCGAGCAGGTGCGGCGCAACTCTCCTTACACCCCCGACCAATTCCATCACGCACCGATGGTCGCCGATTCCGTGATTCCCGACAAGGTGGGCGAGGCGTGTCCCATCAAATACGTGTTGTACATCATCAAGGAAAACCGAACCTACGACCAGGTGCTGGGCGATTTTCGAGATGCGACAGGCCAACCGGCGGGCAACGGCGACTCGAACCTGACGATGTATGGTGAAAATGTCACCCCCAACCAGCACCAGATCGCACGCGACTATGTTCTGCTGGACAACCTGTATTGCAACGGCGAGGTCAGCGTGGATGGGCACAGTTGGTGCGACGCCGCCATTGCCACCGACTACAACCAGCGCTCCTGGATTCTCTCCTACTCGGCCCACGGGAAAATCCCCGGCAACCACGAAATGGACACCCCCGCGGCCGGTTACCTCTGGGATCTTTGCAAACGCCAGGGCGTCAGTTTCAAGAACTATGGCGAAGGTGCGGTGAGTGTGCCGTCGGTCAACCGGGGGCGGTGGGGCAGGGGACGTGACATGGAACGGGTCGCCTTCTGGATCGAGGACCTCCATCAGGCGGAAGCGCCGGGTGGTGTCCTGCCTCGCTTCACCATCATGTCGTTGGGCGAGAACCACACTCAAGGCACGCGGGCAGGCTCGTTCACCCCCGACGCCTGCGTGGCGAGCAATGACATCGGCCTGGGCCGGATTGTCCAGGCCGCCAGCCGCAGCCGGTTCTGGAAAGAGATGGCCATTTTTGTGATCGAAGACGATGCGCAAAACGGACCGGACCATGTGGATGCCCATCGGACGGCTGGTCTGGTGATTAGCCCCTACTGCAAGCGCGGCATCGTGGACAGCACGCTTTACACTACCGCCAGCATGGTCCGGACCATCGAACTCATTCTCGGCCTGCCACCCCTGACGCAATACGATGCCGGCGCGACCCCCATGTTCCGATGTTTCGGCAAGACCGCCGAGGTGGTGCCGTTCACGCCGTTGACCCCCAAGGTGGATGTGCTGGCCAAGAATACCGCGAAGTCTCCGGGCGCCAAGCAGTCCGCCCGAATGAACTTCCGCGAGTACGACCTCGCGCCGGAAGACGCCCTGAACCGAGTGCTCTGGGCCGCCGCCAAGGGACCAGACGTGCCCTATCCCACGCCGATTCATCGGGTGCTTTTCACCGCGGCGCCGTAAGCCAAGCCAACATCGCAGCGGCTACAACGTCCCCTCGAGCCTGGCGTTTTGTTCTGGAACCAGAACTCTGCCGCAACACCGAGAGCCCTACCGGGTCAGGGGCGATCCAAATCAAGGCAAACCAGTCTATTCTCGCTGCGGAGGTAGAGCTTTTTGTGCGCCAGGACGGGCGCGGCCCAGCATGGATAATGGAGCTGAGGCACCTGCCAGGAGGCGAGTTCTTGCGGTTGGTTGGGGTTGAGCGCAAAGCAGCCGAGCTTGCCGCCCTCACCCAGCACGATCAGCTTGCGGTCGGCCAGGATGAGCGAGCCACGGCCATAGACCGGTGGTTGGGCCAGACTATGCGGGCGCCAACGCTCGTCGCGGCTCCACTTCAACTCGCCGGTCTTGAATTCCACGCAACGAAACGTCGCGTCCGGCTCGTTACGGCCGCTGAACCCGTACAGGAAACCCTCGTGCAGCACGGGCGTGTTCCAATGGATCTCGAGCACCGGTGGTTCGGAATGTCCCCCCGGTGGGGCGGATGAAGACGAGCGATCCGGACTTCGCCACACCTCATGGTAAGACCGACTGTCCGGATTGACCTGTAACAACACACTTCCGATGCGGTAGTAGGCGGCCGAGATCAGCACCAGGTCGTTCCATACCACCGGGCACATGGCGTTCACCGATTCGTTGACCGGGGACTGAAACCAGCGGCTGAAATAGGCCTCGCCGTTGGTGGGGTTCAGCGAGACGAGGCCCTGGCGGGTCAGGCAGAGGAGCTGTCGGCGGCGGTGGATGGTGGTGGCCACCGGCGAGGAGTAGCTGGCGAGTTGTTCCTCGCCCGTCCATTGGTAGGGACCGCCTCCCGCCCAACCGAGCGCGGGGACCCCCTGCCAATTCGTCTTGCCAACGCTCTCCCAGATTGTACTTCCGGTCTCGGGGTCGAAGGCGACGATCGTAGAGTTAGGCTGTCCCCCGACCATGACGATGAGTCTATCGGCCTCCAGCAACGGGCTGGAGCCGACGCCAAAAAAGGGGCGGGGGACGTTCCATTCCGCTGCCGTCTCGCGCTGCCAGAGCAGCTTGCCGGTCTGGAGTTCGAGACAGACCAGGCGCCCTTCCGCACCCAAGGTGTAGCAACGGTTCGAGGTTAATAGCGGGGTGGCCCGGGGCCCATTGTTGTAACCGAATGGGTCGGCGAAGCCACTCGGATTATCATAACGCCAAAGGGTCTTGCCGGTGGCCGCATCGCAAGCTTCGACGATCTCCCGGTCCTGGAGTCGGTGGTGAACTAGGAGGTAACCGCCGAGTACGGAAGGCGCGCTGTAGCCGGAACCGATCTGCTTTTCCCAGACGAGCGGCAGACCCCTGGTGGGCCAACGGTCAACCAAGCCGGTCTCCGGGGAGTGGTTATCGCTGGAAGGGCCGAGGAAGTGAGGCCAATCCGCCGCTTCGGTGCTGGCGGCGGCCAGGCCGGTGCAGCAGAAGAGGAGCCAAGCCAGCCCTCCGGACCCTCGGCGTCTTCCGTCCGGAGCAAATGGTTGCGTCGTGGTTTGCGGATTAATTAGACCTCCCAACCGTGGCTAAGGGAACAGCCCGCGGGTGCGCTTGGCTTCCTGTAAGCGTTTGATGCCGAGACTGAGCGCAGCCAACCGCATGGAGAGCTTTTGTTTCCGGCTCATTGCCACCGTCTGCGTGAAGGCAGTCTCCAGGATGCGGAAGAGCTTGTCCACCACTTCGGTCTCGCCCCAGAAAAAACTCTGCAAGTCCTGCACCCATTCGAAATAGGAAACGACGACCCCTCCAGCATTACAGAGGACGTCGGGGAGGAGAAAGATCTCGGGACGCTGGTCCAGGATGACGTCGGCATCGGGAGTGGTAGGGCCGTTGGCCGCCTCCGCCAGGATGCGACATTGGATTTTAGCCGCGTTGTCGCCGGTGATCTGGCGTTCGAGGGCCGCGGGGACCAGGATGTCGCACGGCAACACCAACAGTTGTTCGTTCGTGATGGCTTGCGCCTCGGGAAAACCAGCGACGGTCCGGTTCCGCGCGACATGTTTCTCCAGCTCCCAGAGGTTGAGGCCGTCACCGTTATAGACGCCGCCCTGGACATCGGTGATGCCGATGATCTTGACGCCGTACCGGGCCAGGGAGAGCGCCGTAACCGAGCCGACGTTCCCGTAGCCCTGGACGGCTGCGGTGGCCTTGCCGACGTCCAGCCCTATCGTATCGGCCGCTCGGTTGATGAGGTAGCCCACACCCCGGCCCGTGGCTTCGCGTCGGCCGAGCGAGCCGCCCAACCCGACCGGTTTGCCCGTTACAATGCTCGGCACGCTGTAGCCGGCGTGCACCGAGTAGGTATCCATCATCCAGGCCATGACCTGCTCGTTGGTGCCAAGGTCCGGTGCCATGACGTCTACCTGCGGGCCGATGAAAGGGATCATCTCCTGGGTATAACGGCGGGTGAGTCGTTCGAGTTCGGCGGTCGACATTTTGGAGGGGTCGCAGGCAATGCCGCCCTTGGCGCCGCCGAAGGGCAAGCCGGTCAAAGCACATTTCCAACTCATCCACATGGCCAGCGCGGCCACCTCTCCCAGCCGAACGTCCGGGTGGAAACGCAATCCCCCTTTGGTCGGGCCCAAGGTCAGGTGATGCTGGACCCGGTAGCCGGTGAACACCTCGGTGGAACCGTCGTCCCGGTGAATGGGAAGAGCCACCGCCATCGAGCGTTTCGGGTACTTGAGCCGATCGCGTTCGGCTTGAGGGATCTGCAGGTGGTCGGCCACCAGGTCAAACTGCCGGCAGGCCATCCGGAAAGTAGGATGATCATAGATATCCATGCCGCGCATCATAGCGGTCCGAGCCGGGGAGGCAATGACGAACGAACCGGTACCGGCCAGTCCTGGGGCGACGCGAGTCCCCGTCGAGGCAACGTCTATGGCCCGATCCTCCGGCTTCCCTCCAGGCGGGTCGTCCGCTAAGTTAAGGCCGATGGCCGCCACCTTAGTCGTCAATGAAGTCTATTTGAGCCTGCAAGGGGAAAGCACCTTCGCGGGGCTGCCGTGCGTCTTTATCCGGCTAACGGCGTGTAACCTGCGCTGCTCCTATTGCGACACCGCTTACGCCTTCACTCAGGGGCGCCAGTGGTCGATGGCCGAGATTGGCGAGGAGGTCCGGCGATTGGCCGTGCCCTATGGAAGGAACCACGCCGAAAAACCGCCGGCGTGGATTCACCCCGGGACGGGGCGGCTGCCGTTGGTGGAGTTGACCGGTGGCGAACCCCTGTTGCAGCCGGCCTCCCTCCCGCTCATGGCCGCCCTGTGCGACGATGGTTTTACCGTGCTGGTCGAGACCAGCGGCGCGCTCGATATCTCGCGCGTGGATCCGCGCGTGCGTCGCATCATGGATCTCAAATGCCCAAGCAGCGGCGAGAGCGGTCGCAACCGCTGGGAAAACCTGCCCTGCCTCAAGGCGACCGACGAACTCAAGTTTGTCATTGGCACCCGCCAGGACTACGAGTGGGCGGCCAAGGTTATTACCGAACATCGCTTAGCGGACGTTTGCCCACTCCTCCTTTCCTGGGTCCATCCCCTCGCGGTGGAACAACGTGACCAGGCACTCAAACCGGTTCCGTCGAACCACGAGCCGATCTCGCGCCGGGAGTTGGCCGAGCGGATCATCGCCGACGCCCTCCCGGTTCGGTTCCAGGTTCAATTGCACAAAATCATTTGGCCCCCGGAACAACGCGGTGTATGAGTGGTCCTCGAAAATCAGCCCGAGCCCTGACTTTGCTGCGCGAGTTTGAATCGCGCAACGTCACCTTCCTCGAGGCCGACGGTTCCTGGCCGATCGTCTGGGATAAGGCGAGCGGGGTTCGAGTTCTGGACGTCGAGGGTCGGAAATATCTGGATCTGACGGCTGCTTTTGGCGTGGCCGCCGCCGGGCATGCGAATCCTCGCGTCGTGCGCGCCGGCCAACGGCAGATGGCCAGGTTGCTACACGCGATGGGAGATGTACATCCGCACCGGCTTAAGGGGGAATTGGCGCGAGAGTTGAGCCAGTTGACCTTTGGGCGTTGGGGCGCGGGGCGGGGTCGCGTCGGATCGTTTAGAACAAGTCGGACGAGGGCGACGAAGGGGAAGACGATCTTTTGCAACTCCGGGTTCGAGGCGGTCGAGGCAGCGCTCAAAACCGCACTCCTCGCCACGGGGAAAGCAGGCATCATTGCGTTTGCCGGAGCTTATCACGGACTGGGTTACGGGGCCCTGAATGCCACACATCGCGTCCATTTCCGCGGGCCTTTTAAGCCCCAACTGCGCCAGTTCTGCCATTTTGTGCCCTTTCCAGGCCCACTCTTGCAGGCGGGTTCCCCGTTTTACGCCAGCCTCCCCGAAGCAACAGTGCAGCGGGTGTCCATGGACCAGGTTGAGGCCCAAATCACGGACTTGCTGCGCTGCGGTAAAATCGGCGCGGTGTTGGTGGAACCCATTCAGGTGCGTGGCGGCCTGAACGTGCCACCTCCCGACTTTTTGCCGCGCCTGCGCCAATTGTGCGATGATCACGAGGCCTTGCTCATACTCGACGAAATCTACACCGGATTCGGCCGCACGGGGAAGTGGTTTGCCTGCGAGCACTGGGGGGTCGTGCCAGACCTGATCTGCCTGGGGAAGGCCTTGACCGGCGGTTTCCCGCTCTCTGCCTGTGTGGGGCGGGCGGAACTGATGGATTCCGCCTGGCCACCTTCGACTGGCGAAGCGATTCACACCAGCACCTTTCTTGGGCATCCGGTCGGCTGCGCGATGGCCCTGGCCCAACTGCGGGAAATCCGCTCCCGGCGGTTGGTCCAGCGTAGCGCTCGGCTCGGAGGCCTGTTGAGGCAGAGCCTTTTTGGGCTTCCGTCACCTTCCTCCGGCTTCCGCTGGTCAGCGCGCGGAGTGGGGTTGCTGGCGGGGCTGGAAGTGCGGCGGACCGATGGCACCCCGGCTGGGGACAAGGCCCTGCGCGTCGTTAAATCGATGTTGCAGCGCGGATTCATCTTGTTGCCCGAAGGCCACGATTCGGAGGTGATCGGGTTCTCACCGCCCCTAACGATCACCGCCGCCCAACTTCGACGCGCCGTGCGAGCCCTGGGCGAGTCGCTCCTCGAGAATTGCACCAGCCAAACATGAGCCCCATTGATCCAGCCCCACAGGGCACCCAACCGCTAGAGCGGAGCTGGTACCTGGTGGAATCCGGTTTGTGTGAACCGGGCTTCAACATGGCCTTGGACGAGGCTTTGCTGGAGGCCATGCCGCGGTTGGGCCGGCCGGTGTTGCGTTTCTACGGCTGGACCGAACCTGCCGCCACGTTCGGCTACTTCCAGAAGTACGATGAGGTCGAACGCCTCACCCCGTTGCGGCCCCTGGTGCGCCGGCCAACGGGGGGCGGGATCGTGCCGCACGATTTGGACTGGACCTACAGCCTGGCTTTTCCCGCCGGCCACCCGTGGCACGCACTGCGGGCCAAAGAGAGCTACCGCCGGGTGCATGAGTGGGTGCGGGCTGCCTTCGCGCGCTTGGGTCAGAGTGTGGACCTGGCGCCGCTGGCGGTTAGGGCTCTTCCCGGCCAATGTTTTGTGGGTTGTGAGGAGTCAGATGTGCTCTGGAGGGGGCGGAAAATCGCCGGTGCGGCTCAACGCAGGACCCGCGGCGGTCTGCTCATTCAGGGGTCTGTCCAGTCTCCGAAGGGAACTGGCTCCCGACTAGAGTGGCAACGTGCTATGTGCGAGGCCGGCCCACCAGGGCAAGCATGCCAGTGGGAACCATGGTCCTTGGACGATCCTGTCCTGAACCGCGCCGCCGAGCTGGTCTGCGCCAAATACTCCCGCGCGGAGTACCATCGAACCAAATCACTGTTGGCGGCACCAATGACCCGCCAGGAGGGCGTGTGCGGAAAGGCTACTTTTGAGCTGGAAGATCAGACTCCGGTTAAATGACACACCCATAGCGTCGCGTCAGCCCGACGCCAACCAGCCTAAAGCCGTCAAAATGGCGACCCTACCGGGAATCGAACCCGGGCTCCCACCGTGAAAGGGTGGTGTCCTAACCGCTAGACCATAGGGTCGGCTTTGACCAACGTCGGCAATATAGTGGTTCTCACCCCGTTGTCCAGCAACAAACTGAGGAACAAACAGTGGAACAAACTGAGTTGCCAGCCAGCCTCAGTTTGCGTACGCTAGCCCCTGGTGAAAGGCATGAAAGTCTATATCGACGGAAAGTTTTGTGACGAGCAGGCGGCCAAGATCTCGGTCTTCGACCACGGGCTGTTGTATGGCGACGGTATTTTCGAGGGGATTCGCGTTTATAACGGGCGCGTGTTCCGGCTCAAGGAACATATCGACCGGCTCTTCTTTTCGGCCAAGGCTATCTTGCTGGACCTTCCCCTGTCGCACGCCCAGTTGATGGCGGCGACCGTCGAGGCTTGCCGTCAGAATGAGCTGCGCGACGGTTACATCCGGTTGGTGGTTACGCGCGGCGTTGGCACCCTGGGTTTGAATCCTAACCGCTGCCAAAACCCATCGGTGATTATCATTGCCGGCAAGATCCAGCTCTACCCGCCGGAATTGTATGAACAGGGGATGGCGATCATCACGGTGCCCACGGTACGGAATCTTCACAGCGCGCTTAACCCGGCAATCAAGTCCCTGAACTATCTCAACAATATTCTCGCTAAGATTGAAGCCAACAACGCGGGTTGCGAGGAGGCGATCCTCCTCAATTCCGAAGGTTTCGTCGCGGAGTGTACTGGGGACAATCTGTTTATTCTCCGGGAGGGCCAGTTGCTAACGCCACCGCTCTCGGCCGGCGCGCTTTACGGGATCACGCGGCGGGTGGTGATGGAGCTGGCGGTCGAATCAGGCATTGTGGTCGGTGAGCCCAACCTCACCCGCTACGATGTGTTCAACGCAGAGGAGTGTTTTCTCACCGGCACCGCCGCCGAGATCTTGCCGGTGGTCAAGGTGGATGGGCGCATCATCGGCGATGGCAAGCCCGGGCCGATCACCACCCGTTTGGTGTCGCAGTATCACGCCTTGACTAAAGCGTCTGGCGAGCCGATATACGAGTAAGGAATTATGTTGTGCTGCATCTGCAAGGAAAAAGAGGCCACCGTGCACTTGGCTCAGATCGCTGGGGAAAAAATGCAAAAGGTGGACCTCTGCGAGGAATGCGCCAAGAGCAAAGGTGTGAACGACCCTACCGGGTTTTCACTCGCGGACCTTTTGCTCGGCTTGGGCGCATCCCAGGAGATTGAGCAGGCCAGCGGGGGGAACGAGTTACGTTGCCCGCGTTGCGGGTTTAGCCAGGCCGACTTCAAGAAGGCGGGGCGACTCGGTTGCGCCGAATGCTACCGGACTTTTTCCGAGGCCCTCGCCGGGTTGCTCAAGACCATGCATAAGGGCACCCGCCATGTGGGCAAGGTGCCTGAGTTCCTGCGCCAGGGACGCGACCTGTCCGATCGCCTAAAGACCCTCCAAAAGAAACTCGCCAAGGCCATAGATTCCGAAGATTTCGAGCAAGCGGCAGTTTTACGCGACGAGATTAAGAAAGCGTCGGCCCGGATCACCCCGAATCCCGCCGCCTGACCACCATGGACCTGCACCATTTTCTGACGCCACCCGCCGAGATGGCCCGCCGCAAGGGGCCGTACGACCGGATTGTGATGTCCAGCCGCGTCCGGCTCGCCCGTAACCTCAAGGACGCTCCGTTTCCCGGTTGGGCCAAGAAACCGGATCGCGTGCGCGTGCTGGACCTGATTCGCCCCGCTGTCGAGTCACTCCCCGACATGAAAGAGTGCTATTCAGAGGCCATGGATGGCATGTCATTACTGGACAAGAACATCCTGGTGGAGCGGCACCTGATCAGCCGCGAGCACGCGGCCAAAAGTGCCGGCAGCGGGCTGGTGCTCAATCGGGATGAGACGCTCTGTGTCATGATCAACGAGGAGGACCATTTGCGGATGCAGGCCCTTCGGCCTGGCCTGCAGCTCCGCCAGGCATGGGCCGCGATCGACCATGCTGATTCCGCCCTCGAAAAGCAACTCGATTTTGCCTTCGACTCCGAATGGGGCTACCTCACGGCTTGTCCCACGAATCTCGGCACCGGTATTCGCGTCAGTGCCATGTTGCATCTGCCCGGCCTCGTCATCGCCGAGCAGATCAACCCGATTATTCAGTCGGTCAACAAATTGGGTCTGGCGGTGCGCGGCTTTTATGGCGAGGGCACCGAGGCCCTAGGCAACGTTTTTCAGGTCTCCAATCAGATGACCTTGGGGGAGAGCGAAAGCGACATCGTTCAGCGCATCGAGAAAGTCCTGGCCCAGATCATCGAGCACGAGGAAAACGCGCGCGACACGTTGATCGAGAAGAAACCGAAGATGGTCTTCAACCATATCGGCCGCGCTTACGGTATTCTGGCCAACGCCCATAGCATTTCCTCGAAGGAAACCATGAACCTCTTGTCCCTGATGAGGCTGGGCATAGATGTGGGCTTGTTCCCTGGGGTGGAAAGGTCGCTGGTCGATGAACTATTTATTTTGACTCAGCCGGCCCATTTGCAGAAACAACACTTTGAGAAGCTGAGCGCGGAAGAGCGGGACTTGATCCGGGCCGACATGGTTCGCGATCGTCTCAAACAGGTTAGTCGTCCGGTTGCCAAGCCCGGACGCCCCGAGTCGGGGCCGGCATTGGACAAACCGCAAAAGTAATTGCATGGTGAGGTGAGTATGAGTGATGAATCAATGAACAATCTCACGCCGCGAGCACAGCAGGTGCTGGCGTTGGCGCGCAAAGAAGCCGACCGCTTCAACCATAACGTCATCGGCACCGAGCACCTGCTGCTGGGCCTAATTAAACTGGGCCAGGGGGTGGCGGTCAACGTTCTCCAAAAACTCGGGCTCGATCTCGAAACCGTCCGCATGGAGGTGGAGAAACAGGTCGGAACCGGGTCTGACCAAAAGATGATCGGCAGCATTCCATACACGCCGCGCGTGAAAAAGGTGCTCGCTCTCGCCGCCAGGGAAGCGAAGAACCTGAACCACACTTACGTGGGCACCGAGCATATTCTCTTGGGCCTCCTGCGCGAGGGGGACGGGGTGGCCGCTCGCGTTCTGAAGAACCTGGACGTTGATATCGAACAGACCCGCCAGGAAATCTTAAAGGAGCTGGATCCGAACTTGGCGGCGCAGGAAGAACAGGCCCCCGGCGAGCCGGCCGAGAAGCCAACCTCCGATAAGAAAGGCGAAGTCAAAACCCCAGCCCTCAAGGCCTTTGGCCGGGATCTCACCGAGATCGCCCGTAAGGGCGAGATGGATCCGGTGATCGGACGCAAAAACGAGATCGAACGCGTCATTCAGATCCTCTGTCGCCGGACCAAAAACAACCCCGTCCTGCTGGGCGAGGCTGGCGTCGGCAAAACCGCCATCGTCGAAGGCCTGGCCCAAGAGATTGCCAGCGGCAATGTTCCCGAGTTGCTCCGTGACAAGCGGGTGATCACCCTCGACCTGGCCTTGATGGTGGCGGGGACCAAGTACCGCGGCCAATTCGAGGAACGTATCAAGGCGGTGATGGATGAAATCCGCCGCTCCAAGAACATTCTGCTGTTCATCGACGAACTCCATACGATCGTCGGCGCTGGCTCAGCCGAGGGGACCATGGATGCCTCCAATATCATCAAGCCCGCGCTCAGCCGCGGAGAACTTCAATGTATTGGCGCCACCACACTCAACGAGTACCGCAAGTACATCGAAAAGGATGCCGCGCTGGAACGTCGTTTCCAGGCCGTCAGGGTGGAGGCGCCATCCATCGAAGAGGCCATCCTTATCCTCAAAGGCCTCCGTCCCAAGTACGAGGAACATCATAAAGCTGAGTTTTCCGACAAAGCCGTCGAGGCCTCGGTAAAGCTATCAGACCGCTATATCACCGACCGCTATCTGCCCGACAAGGCCATTGATCTGATGGATGAGGCCGGCTCGCGGGCACGCATTGGCACCATGACTCGCCCGCCGCAGGTCAAGGAACTCGAGGTTACCATCGAGGACATCAAAGCCAAGAAGGAACGGGCCATCAAGAACCAGGACTTCGAGGGCGCCGCTGGGATGCGAGACAAGGAAAAGCAGGCCAAAGAAAAACTCGAAGCAATTCTCAAAGAATGGCGCACGACTCGTGAAGAGAAACGCGTGAAGGTGGATGAGGATGAAATCCTGCAGGTCGTTTCGAAGTGGACCGGGATCCCGCTCCAACGAATGGAACAGGGGGAGATGCAGCGCCTGTTTCAGGTTGAATCTGAAATGGGCCGGGTCGTGATCGGCCAGCGGGAGGCGGTCGCTTCGCTGTGCAAGGCGCTCCGCCGTTCCCGGGCGGACCTCAAGGACCCTCGCCGGCCCATCGGCAGCTTCGCACTCCTGGGGCCCACCGGCGTCGGGAAAACGCTCCTCGCCAAGACGCTCGCCGAGCAATTATTCGGCGATGGCAAAGCGCTCATTCAACTCGATATGAGCGAGTACATGGAGAAATTTAACGTCTCCCGTTTGATCGGCTCTCCGCCCGGATACGTCGGGTACGAAGAGGGTGGCCAGTTGACCGAACAGGTGCGCCGCAAGCCGTACTCAGTCGTGCTCTTCGACGAAATCGAGAAGGCTCATCCGGATGTCTGGAACATGCTCCTGCAGATTCTCGAGGAAGGCAAGTTGACCGACAACGTCGGCCGAGTGGTGAACTTCCGCAACACCATCATCCTCATGACCTCCAACGTCGGGTCCGACACCATCCGAAAACAATCGTCGCTGGGTTTTTCTCCCATCAGCGACGAAACCACCTACGAGCGGATGCGCGAACGCATTATGGAAGAGGCCAAGAAAACCTTCCGCCCGGAGTTTCTCAACCGCCTCGACGACATTATCGTGTTCCGCTCCCTGACCAAGCCGGACTTGATCGAGATCCTGAACCTCGAGATTACCAAGGTGATGCAACGGCTCAAGGCTCGGAACATCCACCTCGAACTCGACGACAAAGCCAAGGAGTTTCTCGTTGGCCGTGGGTATGATCCGCAGTACGGCGCCCGCCCGATGCGTCGTGCGGTGGAGCGATCCCTGGAGGATCCCTTGGCCGAAGAAATCCTCAAGGGAGTTTTTCATGATGGCGAACCCATAGCGGTCAGCGCCGACAAAGACCGGCTCACCTTCACGCAACATACGCCTGCCGAAGGTGCTCTCTCCAGTTGAGGTGCCTCCGCCTGGGGTGGTTGCCCGTTCACTGTGCCGGCTGGGACGACCGGACCGTTTTGATCCCGCCGTTGAGTCGTAGTTTGACCTCCCGTTGATCAGCGGAACGGACATGGTAATCCGTGACCTTGCTGTCGCTCCAAGTTAGGTCGACGGTGAGGTTGCCGCGGGCTTTGAGGCCCTTGACCGAGCCCGCGGGCCATGCTTTTGGCAGGGCAGGGAGCAACTCGATTTCGCCGGTATGGCTTTGGAGCAGCATTTCGGCAATCCCAGCGCAACCGCCAAAATTACCATCGATCTGGAACGGCGGACAGGCATCGAAGAGGTTCGGGTAGGCCCCGGCGCCTTGGCCGGAATAGTTCAGGCCGGTATCCCCGGTCGGGTGGAGGAGGGCGGTGAGCAGTTTGTAGGCGTGGTCGCCGTCGCCCAGTCGAGCCCAGAGGTTGATTCGCCAGGCCAGCGCCCAGCCGTTGCTGTTGTCTCCGCGGGCTTCGAGGAACCTGCGGCAGGCCGTGGCCAGCTCGGGTGTACCTCGGGGTGTGATTTCGTAATAGGGGTGGAGGCCGTACATCGGTGAGGTGTGCCGGTGGGTGGGTTCAGGTTCCGGGTAAGGTTCCAACCACTCCTGCAAACGGCCATCCGGGGCGATCTGGTTCGGCGCCAGGCGAGCTCGTTTCGCCGCCAACTCGGTGCGCAGGCTGGCATCGAGGCCGAGGATTTCGGCGGCGCGAGCGGTGTTGCCGAACAGCTCACGGAGGAGCTGCAGGTCGATCGTCGGGCCGAGACAGACATGGGAGACTCGATGGTCGGGGAGGCGGAAGGCATTCTCCGGAGAGTTTGACGGGCCGGTAACCAGCCAATGATGTTTTGGTTCTTCGACCAGGTTGTCGAGGTAGAACAGGGCGGATTCCTTGAGGATGAGGTAGGCCCAGCCAAGAAAGTCGCGATCGAGCGTGAAGGCGTAATGCTCCCAGAGATGCTCGCAGAGCCAGGCCGAGCCGCTGACCGTCGCTCCCCAGGACGCGTTCTCGCCCGGGGAAGTGAAACCCCACGGGTTGGTGATGACGTGGGCGACCCAGCCGCGGGAGTTGTAATAGGCCTTGGCGGTTTTGCGCCCTGGCTCGACGAGCGAGCCGATGAGCTGGTGTAACGGTCCGGCTAGCTCGGCAAGAGCACAGACCTCGGCGGGCCAATAGTTCATCTGGACATTGATGTCGAGATGCCAATCGCCGTTCCAGGGCGTCTGAACTTCCTCCGCCCAAAGGCCTTGCAGGTTCGCGGGCAACCCGCCGGGGCGGGAGGAACTGATCAGCAGATAACGGCCGAAGTTGAAGTAGAGCGCCGCCAGGGCAGGGTCCGATGCGCCTCGGGCGAAACCGCCAAGGCGCTGGGGGTTGGGCAGGGCGCTGTTGGTAGTCTCGGGCAGCCGCAGTTCCACCCGGTCGAACCATCGACGAAAGTCTTGGACATGGGCGCGCTGGAGGTTCGCATAACCCTTGGCCTGTGCTCGGTCGAGGTCGACGCGCGTGGTGGCGATGGGATCCTCCACCTGTCGGCCCGCGAAGCCGTGGAAATCCGTGGCCGCCGACAAGAGCAGCACGGCCTCGTCCGCCCCCTTCACCCACAGATGATTGGTATGGGTGGACCAGGTTCCTCCGACGGTTAGAAGTCGCAGACGGGCAGCGTAGCTGACCCCTTTTCCCCCATGTCCATCGTTCAGGGTCCCGGTCATGAGTAACTCGTTTGTCCCCACCAGCGAGGTCGTGAACCGCTCGGGGCGGTCGAGGGACACCTCGAACGAAACCGAACCGTGGCGTGAGGCCGTCAGGCGCGACACGAAAACCTGATCGGCGGCGCTGACGAAATGGGTTCGTTCAACCTGTATCGTGCCACGTTCATAGCCGACCGTGGCGGTAGCCGTAGCCAGATCGAGTGTCCGGCGGTATTTCTCCGCCCCCGCGGGAATCTCCGCAAAACGCAGGTGGAGGTTCCCCAGCACCTGGTAACAGCCGAAGGGAACGTTCGCCCCGCTGCCCTGCCCGGAACCGCGCCCGTGGCAAGTGAAATTCTGATTCACCAACGCCTCGGCTTCCACATTCTTGCCTTCGAGCAACAACCGCCGGATCTCCGGCAGTGCCTGATGTGCGCCGGGACGGTTGGCATCCTCGACCGACCCGGACCAGAGGGAGTTTTCGTTCAACACGATGCGCTCTTCATCGATACCGCCGAAGACCATCGCGCCCATCCGCCCGTTGCCGAGGGGCAGGGAGGCTTGAAAACTCTTCGCCGGTTGATCAAACCAGAGGGTAGTGGTGCCGTCTCCGAGGGAATTCACGAGCGCCGCCAGAAAGGGCACGGTGATCATCAAGGCTCGGCCAAAAACCGCCGCCACGGCTCGCTTCCGAAAGGTAACCGGTTGATTCCGACAGCCGCGACAAATATTCAGATTGCCTTTGTTCATGGTCTTCGGGCATTGTGAATAGGATTCACCGCTACAGAACGCAAGAATGAATACGCCGATTGGACGATTGGACTGGGGAATTATCGCGATCTACCTGCTTGCCGTCGTCGGGTTGGGAGTGGCGGCGGGCTTTTTGCGCCGCAAGGGGGAGCGCGGCGGAGAAGGCGGACATTACTTCCTGGCGGGCAATACGCTGGGGTGGCCGGTCATCGGTTTGGCGATGTTCGCGGCCAACATTTCGACGGTCCACCTGGTCAGCCTGGCCGAGACCGCCTACAAGTTCGGTTTGGTCTTCGGCAACTTCGAGTGGATGGCGGGCTTCACGCTGATCCTGCTCTCGTTGTTCTTCGCGCCGCTCTACCTGCGCTCCCGCGTCGCCACCTTGCCGGATTTTCTGGAACGGCGTTTCAACCGTCCGTGCCGCGACGTGCTGTCGGTGGTTTCGCTGTTTTCGGCGATCGTGATCCACATGGGGGTGGCGCTCTACACCGCGGCTTGGGTCTTGCGAGGCATTCTGGGCCTGGCGCCAGGAGCGACGTTGTTTGGGGTGGATGCCCTTCTGGTAATGATCACCGGATTGGGGCTGCTGACCGGCGTCTATACCATGCTCGGCGGATTGCTAGCGGTCGTGTGGACGGAGAGTGTTCAGACGGTCCTATTATTGATTGGCGCGGTCGTCATTACCACCGTCGGCTACCTGAAGGTGGGCGGATGGCACGCGCTGGCCCAGACTTTGGCCGCACACCCGCATCCGCTGGCGGCGGTGGCGGCGAGCAAGGTGACTTGGGGGACGGGGAACTTCTTGAGGATGGCGCGCGGCGCGGGGGATCCGTCCGGGTTGGCCTGGTATTCGATCCTTCTCGGCTACCCGGTGCTCGGTATTTGGTATTGGTGCTGCGATCAGACCATCGTGCAACGGGTGCTGGCCGCCAAAGATGAGAAAAACGCCCGCCTCGGCCCGTTGTTTTGCGCATTCCTGAAAATTCTGCCCGTCTTTTTGTTCGTGCTGCCCGGGGTCATTTGCGTCGGCTTGGTCCAGCAGAACGCGTTCGGTGGCCAGGCGCCGCTGACCGCCGCCGACACCTACACCTTTATGATCACCCACTTGCTGCCCGTGGGACTCAAAGGGTTGGTGGCGGCGGCGATGTTGGCGGCGGCGATGCAGACCTGCTCCGCCGCGCTCAATTCTACCGCCACGCTCGTGGCCTATGATTTGTTCAAACGCCACAATCCGGAGATTTTGGACCACCAACTCGTCCGGATCGGCAAAATCACCACCGTGGTCGGCACGCTCCTGGCCATCATTTGCTCACCGCTCTTCGGGCACTACACGACCATCTTCGAGGGCATCAACAAACTCATCTCTTACATCGCGCCCCCGATCACCGCCGTCTTCGTGCTCGGCGTTTTTTGGAAACGAGCTTCAGGCAAGTCAGCGTTCATTACCATCCTCGCCGGCATGGGGTTGGGCCTCATCGCCTTCGTGCTGGATTGGAATGACCTCTACCGGGGTGATTTTATGCTCATCGCGTTCTTCCTGTTGGTCGCCTGCGTCCTGGTGATGACGGTGACGAGTTTCCTGTTCCCCGAACCGCTTAAGGACGAGGCCCGCCCGCTGATCTGGGAAGATTGGCGTGAGCCTCTGCGGGGTGAGGCTGGCGGTCGGGGCTTGGGCAACTATCGCGTGCTGACCATCGCGGTGTTGGCCACTTTCTTCCTCCTTTACCTGATTTTCCGCTGAACCAACCCTGAAACCTGGAATCCCTTTATGAAAACCCTCGTTTGCCTCCTGTTCGTCGCGCTCATCGCCGGTTGCGCGACCTCCCCGCCGCCACAGCGCTTTGCCTGGGTCACCGGCCTCAAACCCGAAAAAGCCGCCCGTTACGAAGACCTTCATGCCCATCCGTGGCCGGCTGTCAACCGGATGATCCAGGAGTGCCACATCCAGAACTTCTCGATTTATGAACGGGAAATCGAAGGGAGACTCTACCTCTTCGCCTACCTCGAATACACCGGAAAGGACTTCGATGCCGACATGAAGCGGATGGCGGGCGACCCCGAGACTCAGCGATGGTGGAAGGAGACCGATCCGTGCCAGTCTCCGCTGCCGGATGCCGCCGCGAAGGGGAAGATCTGGAGCGACACCAAAGAGGTCTACCATTTTCGTTGACTATGACCTCGCGCGAACGAATCCTGGCCGCCATTGAGCATCGAGTACCCGACCGGGTCCCGGTCGACCTCGGCGGCACGCCCAGTTCCGGCATCTCGGCCATCGCCTATGGGAATCTCAAAAAGCACCTCGGGATGACCCAGGGCCAAACCCGCGTTTACGATGTCGTCCAGCAACTGGCCCAACCGGAGGATCTCGTCCTGGATCGGCTGGGAGTGGATGCGGTGGATTTGGGGCGGGCCTTCAACACGGAGGACACCGCCTGGCAGTCGGTGACCCTGGCGGATGGCCAATCCGCGCAACACCCCGCCTGGTTTCACCCGGAGCCGCAAACGGACGGGTCGTTTGTTGCGCGCATGCGCGATGGGATGGATATCGCCCATATGCCGGCAGGCGGCACCTTTTACGACCAAACCTATTTCCCCTACGTCGACGGTTACCCGGCCAACTTCAGCGGGCTTTCGGATGAAATGGGGAAGATCCTCTGGGCAGCCCTGGTCCACAGCCCTTGGGACCACGCCCGCGAGGCGGGTTTCTGGGCAACGCTCCGCACGAAGGCGTTGGAACTTCGGGGAACTACCGATCGCGCGATCATCCTCGTCATCGGGTGCAACCTCTTCGAATGGGGCACTTTCCTGCGTCGGATGGACAATTTCCTGATGGACCTGGCCGCTGAGCCCGCGAGCGTGGAGGCCCTGCTGGACGCCTTGATGGAGCGTCACCTGGCCGTGTTGGAGCAGGCCTGTCGCGCTGTGGGTGACGTGGTCGATGTGGTCCGGTTTGGCGACGATCTGGGCACGAACACCGGTCCCTTCATGTCCCCGGCGACCTACCGGCGGCTGTTCAAGCCGCGGCACACCCGCTTGTGCGCCTATGCTCATCGGCACTCGCGGATGAAGACCTTCCTCCACTCGTGCGGCTCCATCCGCGCGATCCTCCCAGACCTCATCGAGGCCGGCTACGATATTATCAATCCCGTGCAAACCACCTGCCGCGACATGGACCCCGAGCGGCTCAAGGCGGATTTTGGAAAGGACATCTGTTTCTGGGGTGGCGGATGCGATACTAAGTCGGTTTTGCCAAAGGGGACGCCGGAGGAGGTTAAAGCCCATGTGAAACGGCGGTTGGAGATCTTCATGCCCGGCGGCGGGTTTGTCTTTAACACGGTCCATAACATCCTGCCCGAGGTCCCGCCCCAAAATATCGTGGCCATGTTCGAAGCCGTCCAGGAATTCAACGGCGGGAAATAAGTATTTCATTTCAAACGGTGTGAGTCCGGCTAAATTGTCGGCTGGATGTATTGGCTGGAAGCTTTGGATGTTGAGTTGTTCCGGTTTTTCAACCTGCGGTTGATCAACCCGGTTTTCGACGTGATGATGCCGTTCGTAAGCGGCAACGTGTTCTTTTTTCCGGCGCTTGTGCTGGCGGGCCTGCTCCTTATCTGGAAGGGCGGGGCGCGGGCTGGGGTGTTCTTGATCATGGCCCTCTTGGTGCTTGGCATCGGGGATGGTCTGATCTGCCGCAACCTCAAACACACCTTCGAGCGACCGCGACCGTTTGTCGTGCTTCCGGATGTCCACCGGCCCGGTCAGCCGACCCCGGCTCCTGCAGGGACGACTGAGGCGAAAACCGCCGCCGCCCCCGCGATGGGGGCGCCTGGCCCCAAAGGGCCGACGGGCAGCATGCCTTCGTCCCACGCGGCGAATTGGTTCGCTGCCACCATGGTGGCCCTGATTTACTACCGCCGCAGTGTGTGGGGCATGCTTCCGGCGGCCCTGCTGGTCAGCTTTTCGCGGCTCTACCTCGGCGTGCATTACCCGAGCGACGTCCTGGTAGGGGCTATTCTGGGGGCAGGCTATGCCGCCGCCATCGTATGGTCGCTCGATGCCCTCTGGCGCACGGCCTTCCGGCGGTGGTTCCCACTCTGGTGGCGCCGCCTTCCGTCCTTGTGGTCGCCGGAGCTTCAGCCGGAGTCGGAATCGGACGAGGACCAGTTCCCGCTGCCACCCCGGCGACGGGGCCTGGCGGAGCCGGGTTTTCGCGCGCCGCATGTGACGCGAGACCAGCACTGGCTGCGGTTGGGTTATTCCGTCGTTGTCGCCCTATTCCTGGTCCGCCTAGCCTACCTGGCCAGCGGCACCATCCAACTTTCCGAGGATGAGGCCTACCAATGGCTTTGGTCCAAACACCTGGCGCTCTCCTATTTCAGCAAACCGCCGATGATCGCCTACGTCCAATTCCTGGGCACCTCGATTTGGGGGGACAACGCGTTTGGTGTGCGCTTCTTTTCGCCGGTCATCGGGGCGATCCTGAGTTTGGCCATGCTCCGGTTCTTCGCGCGTGAAGTCAACGCCCGCACCGGCTTCTTCCTCTTGCTCATCTTGACTGCCGCTCCCTTGGTGGCGGTGGGCTCGATCTTGATGACGGTGGACCCGCTCTCCGTGCTGTTTTGGGCGGCCGCGATGCTGGCGGGCTGGCGCGCGGTGCGCGAAAACGCAAGGACTCAAGACTGGCTGTGGGTGGGGCTTTGGATGGGGTTAGGTTTCCTGAGCAAATACACGGGACTTTTTCAATGGCTTTGCTGGGTGGTCTTCTTCGGCTTGTGGAAGCCCGCGCGCCGGCAACTCCGCCGGCCCGGGCCCTACCTGGCCCTCCTGGTGAACGTGCTCTGCGCGCTGCCGGTCTTGCTTTGGAATGGGCAGCATGGCTGGGCCACCTTAGGCCATGTCGCCAGCGATGCGAAAGTGGGCGAAGCCTCCAGAATCCTCACGCCTGAGTTCCTGGGGGTCGAGATGGGCGTGCTCAATCCGGTCTTCTTCGTCGCCATGGTTTGGGCGGCCATCGCGTTTTGGCGACGCGATCGCCACGACCCACGCTTGGTCTATTTCTTTAGCATGGGGGCCCCGCTCTTCCTGGCTTACCTGTTGCACAGCCTCCACGGCCGAGTGTTGGCCAACTGGATCGCCCCCTCGGTTTTACCCCTGTTCTGTGTGGCGGTGATTTACTGGGATAAACGATGGCGTCTCGGCGTGACAAAGATCAGAGGCTGGCTCATCGCCGGCCTCGCGGTGGGGTTCCCGCTGGTGCTCATCGGGCACAACACCGACCTGATCGGCAAGTTGACCGGGCATCCCCTGCCACTCAGGCTCGATCCGCTCCACCGGGCACGGGGTTGGGACGACACTGCGGCGGCGGTGGAGGGAGCGCGCCAGGCATTATTGACCGAAGGGAAACCGGTGTTCATCATCACCGCGCACTACGGGATGGCGGGACAGATTTCTTTCTATTTGCCCGAGGCGGCAGCCGCTGCGTCCGGCATACCACTGGTCTATTGCCAGGTCGGCGAACACCCGGAGAACCAGTTCTATTATTGGCCCACTTATGAGTCGCGCAAGGGAGAGAATGCGATCTTCGTCCAACAGTTAGATCGCGACCACCCGGCTCCATTGCCGCCGTCGGCGCGCTTGCTGGCCGAGT
>Ga0316227_1000558_pt1 | contig 52237 bp, 39 predicted proteins | sample TBH18019metaG_FD_206012 | JGI IMG/M metagenome (GOLD analysis project Ga0316227, IMG submission 206012) | Freshwater microbial communities from Trout Bog Lake, Wisconsin, USA - TBH18019 | ecosystem: Environmental > Aquatic > Freshwater > Lake > Hypolimnion/Profundal zone | place: USA: Wisconsin... | reverse complement strand
CGGTCTGGAGTTTGGCCCTGGCGGCATTAAAAGAATCCTGGGCCGAGAGCAGGGACGATTGGGCTTCCACGACGTCGCGTGATTCTCCGGAGCCGGCTTTGAGCAATTCGTTGGCGTATTCCAGCCGGCGTTGGGCCAGGTCGGTGTTAACGCGCTGGATTTCCAGGGCCACGCGGGCGGTGCGGATGGAGCGCAGGGCGTTGCGGACGTCGACCACCACCTGGTCGCGGGCAGTGGCATAGCTGCGTTGGGACTGCTCGAGTGTAATGAGGGCCACACGATAGGCGTTGCGTTCGGCGACGCGATCCAAGGGCAGGTTAAGCGTAAATCCGGCATCGTAGGAGGAATTGCGGTTGTCCAGGGCCGTGGACGCGGTATAAGGCCGATTGGCCAAGGTACCCTGACCATAGAATTTTAGATCCGGCAGCAGACCGTTTTTGGCCACATCCACGCCACGCCGGGCATCGTCCACCTGGTCCTCGGCGGTTTTCAGGTCCAAGCGGAAACGCAGGCCCTTCTGCTTGGCCTGTTCCTCATCCAAATCGGGCATCTGCACGTCCAGTTCGATGGCCACCACATCAAGCACCTGATCGATATGCATCCCCATGAACAGCTTAAAGGTGTCCAGACCGCCCTGGTACTGTTCCTGGGCATTGACCAGATCGCTCTCAGCGAAGAGTTGCGCCTGGAGCGCGCGTTGCACTTCCAGAAAGTTGAGCCGTCCGGCATCGTACAAGGCTTGCGTGCGCTGGGTGAGGTCGGACAGGTTTTGGTAATTGAGCCGCCGGTTGATAACCGCCTCCTGAAGATTCAGAAGCGTGAAATACTGCGTGGCGATATTGACGGCGAACTGCCGCCGATAGGTCTCGAAGTTGCGCACCTGATAGACCAGAGTCCGTTCGCTCTGGATCAGCGGTTCCAGGTTGATCATGCCGGCCCCGCGCAACAAAGGGATGCTGCCACCCAAGACCACCGAAGCCTGTTCCCCTTCCGCCGCGGGACCTGAAATAACATCAACAAAGTTCACCATCTGCTTGGCAAACACGCTGCCGCCGTAAGGTAGCTGCTGGGTTATACCCAGGCTTTCCGAAGCCCGCTGGACACTGGTATATCTGACGTCCTGGCCGGCGCCGTCATATTCCTCGTTGATGCTCGCGGAGGGAATCGGTTCAAACAAATGCCGCTGGAGCGTCACGTTTATGGCTGCGATGTACAGACTCTCCATCTGGTTCTGGTAGTCGCGGCTGTTCTGCACGCCGAATTCCACGCTCTTGAACAAGTCAAAACGCATGGGCGGATCGAGTAGCGGAGGCGGCCCCAACTGGAGCCGCTGGGCGGCGCCGCGCATGGCGGCCTCGACGCTGTAAATCCCGGCGTCGAAAGCCGGCTGGGTGGTGACCTGCTCGCGTAGACCCGGCCCAAGCTGGCCGTAAGGCACGACCACTTCAGCCGGCTGCATGGGCGGCACGATGGGCGGCGGCACGGCGGTGGTCGGAATGCGATCGAAGGCTTTTTTCGGTGGGGTGGGTTTGACCGTCGTCTGGGCCTGCACTTCGGGCGTATAGCCCAGCGCCGCTTGCTCACGATCGCGTACCATATCCCGGACCTGGCTGTCCACCGACATTTTGTAGTCATCGGGCAAACAACCGGCCAGAAGAACGGTTAACAAAATGCCGGCAAGCACTGGTTTCATGATGTCCCTGAACAGTGTAACGGAATAAACGGCACACGCAACGCAAGGGCGCTGGAGCGACCACTAACCACCAACCCCTTCTTTTGCTAAGATGACGACATGCACGATTGGCAACAATATGTTCTAACGCTGGGCCAAGCGGCGCGAAATGCCTCGCGACAACTGGCGGCACTGGATGGCGCGGCCAAAACGCGAGCCTTGCAGTTCATCGCCGGACGCATCCGCCAGGACGCTGCGGCAATACTTCAGGCCAATGCCCGCGATATCGCGGCGGCGGCCGCAGCCGGCTTGGCCCCGGCCCTTATCGAACGCCTGCGGCTTAATCTACAACGCATAAATTGCATGGCCGACGGCGTCGAACAAATCGCCGGCCAGGCCGATCCGCTCGGACGGATCATCGAAGGTTACGTCCGCCCCAACGGTCTGCGCATCCAGAAGGTGCGCGTGCCCCTGGGGGTGGTCTGCTTCTTCTATGAGAGCCGCCCCAATGTCACCAGCGATGCCGCCGCCCTGTGCCTAAAGAGCGGCAACGCCATCATACTCCGCGGCGGCAAGGAGGCGATTAATTCCAACCAGGCCATCGCCGCCATCATCGCCGGAGGGCTGACCGAAGCGGGCATCGATCCGGCCGCCGTCCAGCTTATCGAGCATACCGACCGCGCCATAGTGCCATATCTGCTTAAGCTTGATTCGTACATTGACCTGGTCATCCCCCGCGGCGGCCAAAGCCTTATCCGCGCCGTCGTGAAAGAATCGACCATCCCGGTGCTCAAGCACTATGCCGGCAACTGTCACCTCTACGTTGATACCGCCACCAACACCATCGAAGACAAGGTCCGCGCCATCTGCCTGAATGCCAAGACCTCCTACCCCGGCGGCGCCGTCTGCAACGCCGCCGAGAAAATCCTATTCCATAAGGATGCCGCCGGGCGCCTGCTGGCCAGGGTGTGCGCCGATCTGGCCGCCGCCGGCGTCGAAATCCGCGGTGATCAGCGAACCAGGGAGTTGTACCCCCAGGCCCGGCCAGCGGTGGATGCCGATTGGGACACCGAATACCTGGCCCTGATCATCGCCATCAAGATCGTAGATTCCCTCGAGGAAGCCATCGAGCACATCAACACCCACGGCAGCCACCACACCGATGCAATTCTCAGCACCTCGGCACCGGCGATCGACGCTTTCGTGAAGGCGGTGGACAGCGCCAGCGTGATGGTCAACACCAGCACGCGTTTCGCCGATGGCGGGGAATACGGCCTGGGCGCGGAGATCGGCATCAGCACCGACAAGATGCATGCCCGCGGCCCCATGGGCGCCGCGGATCTGACCACGTACAAGTGGGTGGTGACCGGAGATGGGCAAGTGCGTTAGGCTCAACGTAACCCAAAGACGGGCAGCCAATGACCGACAACACGGGAGAACAAACCGCCAAGCCGCCTTGCCATCGGGATGACGCGAAGGCGGTAGTAAAACGCCTGCGCGATGCGGGACACATGGCTTATTTCGCCGGTGGCTGCGTGCGTGATCTGCTGCTGGGAAGGGAACCGGCCGACTACGACATCGCCACCGGCGCCCCGCCGCAGGTTGTCCGCACGCTATTCGGCCAAACCCAGGCGGTGGGGGCCAAATTCGGCGTGATTCTCGTACGCCACGGCCGCAGCACAATAGAAGTGGCTACTTTCCGCACCGATGGGAGCTATGTGGACGGCCGGCGGCCACAGGACGTTACTTTCAGCACTGCCCAGGAGGACGCGCAAAGACGCGATTTCACCATCAACGGCCTGTTTCTCGATCCGCTGACGCATAACGTTATCGACTACGTGGACGGTCAAAGCGACTTGGCGGCGCGGGTTATCCGGGCGATCGGCAGCGCCGATGCGCGTTTTGCCGAAGACCACCTGAGATTGTTGCGGGCGGTTCGCTTCGCGGCCCGTTTTGGCTTTCAAATTGAACCCGGCACCGGCGGAGCGATAAAACGACACGCCGCACAGCTTGCCCGCATCAGCCCGGAACGCATCGCCGAAGAACTGCGTCTGATGCTCATGCCTTCCACCCGCACGGTCGCATGGCGGTTGCTGTGCCAGTTCGACCTTGCCGCCGTGGTCCTGCGATTCCTGCCCAAGGCTCCCGCCGCCGTGTGCCAGCCCGCCGACATTCTCGAACGCCTGGAGCCGGAGAATGTCCCCTTCGGCCTGGCCCTGGCCGCCATCGGCCTGGAGCACCTTCTTGACCTGTCCGTCCCCAGGCATTCTCTGCATTACCTGCTGGAGCACGTCCATGTTCAGACGTGCGTTCGCGCCATGCGTCAGGCATTGAAAGTCAGCAATCATGAGTCCGACCAACTAGGCCAGACGCTGGAGGGCCTGGGCATGTTGCTTTCGGCAACCGAGCCCTCATTGGCCCGACTCAAGCGATTCCTGGCACGCCCGACGGCCCCTCTCTCGCGCCGGCTACTGGCGGCACTGCCGCCCGCAGCCCCCAGCCCCGTGGTAATCCACACGCTGCAGACCGCCCTGGCCGCGCTTGCGGAAACCGATGTCGCCCCGCCGCCGCTGATCACCGGCGACGACCTGACCAACGCCGGCTTTCAGCCGGGACCAACTTTCAAAAAAATTCTCGACGCGGTTTATGACGCCCAGTTGGAAAATCGGATCCGGGATAAGAGAGAGGCGATGGCCATGGCCAAGGATCTGTCGGCTGGCAAACCGTAACCGCTATTGGCCTCATGCCCGGGCACGGACTGCTGAAAAACTTAGCTAACCCGACGAACACTTGGGTTGCACCTTGCCGGAAGGAGACGACGCACCTTGGGTAACACTGGCGCGTACCGAAGCTGCAAAAAAAGAAGACAGCACGCGGAGCGCGCCCTGCCGCGAAGGCAAGACCCAACGGAATTGGGTTTTACGATGGAGCCTAAATTTTTCGGAGCAGCAGGCTGGCGTTGTGACCGCCGAAGCCAAAGCTGTTGCTCATCGCGTAGGTGACGTTCAACTCGCGGGCCTTGTGGGGGACGTAATCCAGATCACATTCTGGATCCAAGTTGTCCAAGTTGATGGTCGGGGGGATGAGGTTGCGATAAATGGCCAGCGCTGTAATGATCGCCTCGACGCCGCCGCTAGCGCCAAGAAGGTGGCCGATCTGACTTTTGGTGGAACTGACCGCGACTTTCCTGGCATGGGCCCCAAAGGTGCCCTTCACGGCCTTGGTTTCGGCGATATCTCCCAAGGGAGTGCTGGTGCCGTGGGCATTGATGTAATCCACCACATCCCCGGCGACGCCGGCATCGCGCAGAGCCATGGCCATGGCCACGGAGGCTCCGCGGCCTTCGGGTTCGGGGGCAGTGATGTGACAGGCGTCAGCACTCATGCCATAACCGACGACCTCGGCGTAAATCCGCGCCGAGCGGGCCTTGGCATGCTCGTACTCTTCCAGCACGACAACGCCGGAACCCTCGCCCATGACGAATCCGTCGCGATCCTTGTCCCAGGGACGACTGGCGCGGGTGGGCTCATCATTGCGCGTGGACAGAGCCCGGGCGGCACAGAAGCTGGCCATACCCAGTTCGCACAAAGCCGCCTCCGAGCCGCCGGCGATCATTACGTCGGCCTGATCATGTTGAATGTAGCGGGCTCCGTCGCCGATGGCATTGGAGCCGGTGGCGCAGGCGGTGGCGACGGCGGTGTTGGGTCCGCGCAAACCGAAAATGATGGAAACATTGCCGCTGGCGGCGTTGACCATGAGCCGCGGCACGGTGAAAGGACTGACGCGGCCGACACCGCGTTCGAAGAGGATGCGGCTCTGCTCTTCAAGCGTCTCGATCCCACCGATCCCGCTGCCGATCACGGCGCCGCAGCGATACGAGTCCTCGCCGGCAAAGTTGATCCCGGCATCGCGGACGGCGCTGAGGGTGGCGGCGATGGCAAACTGGCCGAAGCGGTCGAGGCGGCGCGGATGGAGCTTCTCATCCGTGTAGCGCGATGCCTCGGCCTGGTAGCTGGTGATGTCAAACCTGGTGCATTCCCCACCGAATCGCACCGGATACTTGCTGGTATCCCAGCGCGTAATAGGAACAATGCCGCTCTTACCGGCGCAAACATTATCGAACAAAAGCTCGATGGTTTCGCCAAGCGAAGTTACCACCCCCATGCCGGTAATGACGACTCGGCGATTGCTCATAGTGGCGATCATACAAGATTATTCGAACTACGGCTCCCGAACGCCGGCTCGTGACGCATTGCCCGGAACCTGGGACCCGGACGCGCTATCGCATCCGCCTGGCGGCTTTACCCGCCGCAGTCCAGGTCGCCACGCCCACTCTACTTACTAGTGGAGTGTTCCTTAATATAATCGATCGCCTGTCCGACCGTGTGGATCTTCTCGGCTTCCTCGTCAGGAATCGACAACTCGAATTCGTCTTCAAACTCCATAACCAATTCCACCGTGTCCAGCGAATCAGCATTAAGATCATTGATGAAGTGGGTTTCGCGGCTGATCTCGCCCTTATCCACGCCCATCTGTTCGCTCACGATTTCGATCACCTTTGGTTCGATGTTCTCGTCCATGTTATTCCTGCCTGCCCTGCCGAAACCTTAATGGGAGTACACACGATAAAGGGCGTTATCGCCGACTTCCCGTACAATCAGGCCCTGCCTTAAAACCCAATGACTCCATTGCGTCAAGCGGCAAAACCTGCAGACCGCCGAGCCCCGCGGCCCGGTCGAGTGAAGAATATAGCCAGATCGTTCATCTTTGCAATGCGCCGCGTCTGGCATTGCCACAAAACCCGATAAATACCCGATCGGGGAAAACACCCCCGGTCACATTACCATGCCGCCATCCACGCAAATAACCTGTCCGGTAACATAACCGGCATCTTGTGATGCCAAAAAAGAAACCACCCCGGCGATCTCCTGAGGCTGCCCGAACCGCCGCAACGGGATGTGCGATTTGGCCATCTCTTTGATTTGGTCGCCCAGAACATCGGTCATTTCCGTGACGATGAAACCAGGGGCCACCACATTGCAGGTGATATTCTTGCCGGCCAGTTCCTTGGCCACGCTCTTAGCCAGGCCGATCAGGCCGGCCTTGCTGGCAGCGTAATTGGCCTGGCCGGCGTTGCCGACCACGCCGGAAACGCTGCTGATATTAATAATGCGGCCGCCGATGCCGCTCTTGAGACGCATCATCGGTCGCGCCGCCGAGCGAATCGACACGAAGGCACTTTTGAGATTCGTGGTGATGACGGTATCGAAATCCGCATCCTCCATGCGGAGGATCAATCCGTCGCGGGTAATGCCAGCATTGTTCACCAGCACATCGAGCCGCCCGTGGGCATCGGCGATCTTTTCAATTGCCGCGGTCAGGGCATTGGAATCGGCAATATCGCAAACCAGCGCCTCCGCCGAGCCGCCCTCCGCCTGGACCTGGGCCACCACCGCCTGAAGCTTCTCGGCATTCCTGGCCACCGCCACCACATGCAGGCCATCTTTAGCCAGGCGTTGCACGATGGCCGCGCCAATCCCGCGCGATCCCCCGGTGACAAAGGCAACTCGTTTTTCAGTCATGGGTTCTCCTTCTATTCCATTGATTTAACCGGGCCCCGCCGCAATCGGCCAAGTTGCCAGCGACTCGACGGGCAAGCGCCGGTTGAGCTTCTTCAACAGGCCGGTCAGCACCCGGCCTGGTGCCAACTCCACGAATCTGGCGTCGCCGCTGCCGACCAGGGCCCTCATGGTCTGTTCCCAGCGCACCGGGTTGACGATCTGATCGACCAGCAGTTTGCGTATGGACGGAACATCGCCATGGGGCATGGCCGTAACGTTGGCCCATACCGTACTGGTCGGAGCATTGATCTGGGTTTTGTCCAATTGCAGGGCCATCTTGTCAGCACCGCTCTGCATAAGCGGGCTGTGAAACGCTCCGGCCACGGCCAGGGGAATCGACTTGAACCCGGCAGCTTCGGCAGCCTGGGCCAGCCTGCGGCAGGCCGAGGCTGAACCGCTGGCGACGATCTGTCCCGGGGCGTTGAAATTCGCCGGCGTCAGTACCTCGCCATCCGCCGCGGCGCGGCACATCTCAGCCACTTGGGCCTCATCGGCGCCCATGATGCTCACCATGCCACCCTGGCAGGCGTTGGCCGCCTCCTGCATGTAGCGGCCGCGGGCCTGCACCAGTGTGAGGCCGTCGAGGAACGAAAACGCCCCGCCCAGGTGCAAGGCGGTGTACTCACCGAGGCTCAGGCCGGCGTAGGCCGTGACCGCCGCCGGATCGATCACGCCGGCGGCTTCGGCAGCGCGGAAACAGGCCACGCTGGTCACATAGATGGCCGGCTGGCTGATGTTGGTCCGGTTCAAGTCCTCCTGTGGGCCGGCAAAACACACGGCCTTCAGATCCAAGCTCAGGGCATCGCTGGCGGCGTCGAAAACCGCCCTGGCGACCGCCGAGCCATCGTAGAAGTCCTTGCCCATCCCCACCACTTGGGCCCCCTGACCAGGACAGAGAATATACGTCGTCTTCGTCGTCGGCATCGTCGTACCATCTCCCTTACACGCGCACCACGGCATTGGCCCAGGTCAAACCGGCGCCGAATGCCACCAGAATCACCACATCGCCCGCGGACAGACGGCCCGAACGCCATACCTCGTCCAGGGCGATGGGAATCGACGCCGCCGAAGTGTTGCCATACTTGTCGATGTTGATGAAGACCCGATCTGCCGCGATTCCCAGGCGTTCCACGGCCGAGTCGATGATCCGCTGGTTCATCTGGTGAGGAACGATTAGTTTGATCTGTTCCCGGGTAAGCGAGCACTTGCTCAGAGCGTCTTCGACCATTTCCTCAAAACGCTGTACCGCGAACTTGTAGACCTCGCGGCCTTTGATCGCCATGTATTGCTGGCGGGACGCGATCATCTCGGCATTGATAGGGTGTCGGCTGCCCGGCAGGCAGTGCAGCGATTCCCAGCCGCGGCCATCGGCGTGCAGACTGCTGTAAATGAGGCCGCGCCGACAATCCTCGCACCGCTGCAGCACGACAGCCCCCGCGCCATCGCCGAAGAGGATGCAACTACCCCGATCGCGGTAATCAGTGATGCGGCTGAGGGTCTCGGCGCCGATGCACATGACGTTGCGATAGTTGCCGCTGCGCACGAAATTGGCGGCGGTTTCCAGATTGTAAAGGAACCCTGAACAGGCGGCGGTGATGTCAAAGGCCGGCGTCTGCGTCAATCCCAGGGCTCCGGCCACGAAACACGCCGTCGCCGGGAAAGTCATTTCCGGAGTCACGCTGGCGACGATGATCAGGTCCAGATCGGCCGGCTGAAGGGCGGCGGCCTCCAGGGCCTTGCGGGCGGCGGCGGTCGCCAGGGTCGCGGTCGATTCGCCGGGACCGGCAATGCGACGGCAGCGGATTCCCGTCCGCTGCACGATCCATTCATCATTGGTGTCCACGATCTGAGCCAGATCGTCGTTGGTCAGTTGTTTTTCAGGAAGGCAACTACCCGTGCCCGCTATTATTGCTCCGAACGAGTTAGGCATGATGATAGGCTTCTAGTTCGCTTGTTCCTCGGCGGAAGTGCTCTGCCGGATCGACTCCACGATTCGCTGGTTGACCCCACTGGCGTGCAATTGTTTGGCTACGCGGATAGCGTTCTTGATGGCCCGGCTGTCCGAGCGTCCGTGGCAGATCATGCAGTACCCGGCGACTCCCAGCAGCGGGGCGCCGCCGTATTCCTGCCAATCGTGCTTCTTGTAGATCGACTTCATCACCGGCTGGAACTGCTTGAGAAGTTGCGGATCGCTCTCTTGAAGCTCGGCCAGAATGGTCTGAAAAAGCCCCTCGGCCAGGCCCTCGGTGAATTTGAGGACGATGTTGCCGACAAAGCCGTCACAGACCACCACGTCCACGATGCCTTTGAACAGGTCCCGGCCCTCGACGTTGCCCACGAAATTTATCAGCGGCTCATCGCGCATGAGTTTGCGGGCTTCCTTGACGGTGGTCGTCCCCTTGGCATCCTCTTCCCCGATAGACAGCAGCCCAACCCGGGGCGACTGCACGCCGCAGATGGACTGGGCATAGGCCCCGGCCATCAAGGCATATTGCTGGAGATGCCGCGGCTGCGGCGAAATATTGGCACCCACGTCGCACACCACCATAGGTCCGTGGAAGGTAGGCAGCACCACGGCGATGCCCGGCCGCACCACGCCCGGCAGCAGGCGCATACGCAGTTGCGATGCCGCGACGCAGGCCCCGGTATTGCCGGCGGAAATGACCGCATCGGCCTCGCCCTTGCTGGCGAGTTTATTCATGACATTGATGGAACTGTCGGGCTTGGAGCGCAGGGCCTCCACGGGCGAGTCATCCATCTCGATGACCTGCGTGGTTCCCACGACGCGATAGAGGGATTTGTGCTGGTCGTCGAGGCCGCTGGCGGCCAGACCGGCGCGAATAATAGCTTCATCACCGACCAGAATTACCTGGTCGGACGAATCGAGCAACGGGGCCGCCTCCCAGCATCCCTGAAGGATCGCCGCCGGAGCCTTGTCCCCGCCCATGACGTCCACTGCCGCGCGCAAGGGGAACTCCTTAACTACCCGGCCCTTTGCGGGTCCGGGGCCTGGACCTTAGCTCTCTTCTTCTTCGACCTGTAACGCCAGTTTGGGATTGACATAACCGCAATTGTCGCACGCACAGTGCGGCAGCTTGGCGTTGGAGCATTGCGGACAGCGCACGTAATGCACAGGCGTAAGTGCGTGGTGGGAACGGCGCTTACGCTTGCGCGCCTTGCTGTGCTTCTGAACAGGAAGCATTGAATTCTCCTGCAACCAAAAAACGGAACCGGCGGGACATAGACCCGCCGGAAACAATCAAAACGAACGAGGGTGGTACGTTAGATGCAAGAGGGGTTTATGTCAAGAGCGGTGGTATCTGAGTCATCCCCAGTTTGGTACGGCTGCTGTAGTGACGTTGAGGAAAGCATGGAAGGCAAGGCAGGCTGAGCACTTAAGTTTATGGATCATATAGAGTCCAATGGCGAACAGGCTGCAGGTGACGGTCTTGCTGTTGGAGCACCAAGTACCAGGCGAATACTGCTGTTTAGCCAGCAGTCCCAGCCCACATAGAAGCAGATAGGCGATAGCCAGAATCAGCAGGAACCTGTCCAGGCGCTGAGCCGTTTGCAGTTGGGTGTCGCGCAACGACCATCCGTTGCGCTTGCTCTTATGGTCGCGGAACAGTTGTTCAATGGTCATCCTCTGGCCGTAGAGGTTGCTGATCTGGGCCGGCCCGCCCATGAGGCTGGTCATCAGGAACCAGCATTCATCCCGTTTGCTGGGCAGATCCCGTACCCAGCGCACGACAATGTTTTGGCGGACACTGTTATTCTGGCGGTAGTCCACCTGGCGTAGCAGATGGCAGATGCCCTTACGGACAGGGTAGTCCAGCAGCTTGCCCCGGTAACTGGCACAACGCACGTGGACGTTGGGCTGGATGCGAATGACATAGTCAAAGCCATGTCTCTGGCAGAAGCGGGCCAGTTCGGTGCGGCCAAAGCCGCGATCGGCCAGCAAAACGACCCTCTGGCCCTGGGGGATCATGCTGGCCAGCACCAGCAGCAGGGACTCCTCAAAGGCATTGCGGCTCCTGTGCCCGTCGTAGACGTGCCTGAGACAGTTCGCCCAGCACAGGGGTACCGCCCGTCCCTTGAGCACGGCGGCGGCCATGAGCGTCTGGAAGTTCCTGATGTCCACTCAGTCCACGGCGACGATGAGCGGCTTCTTACGTTTACGCAGAATCTTCTTTACAATGCCACGCATGGCATCTGCGATCTCGATGCGATCGTTGTTGCAAAAACGCCAGCACCGTTTGATCTGATGCTTGGCCTTTCCGACCATGGCCCGACCGATATTGGCCAGTGATGCACGCTGGATCGTCACGCAGGCGGCAACCAGAACGCTTAAGGTTTTGGCTTGGGAAAGCCGAAGACTACCAGCGCAGACCGAGATTACCCAGGCAATCGTGTCCGTACGATGCATGGCGGCTCCTTCCGTGTTGTAAGGGCATTCGGCCGATGCCGGACTTTCACTATCCCTTATAGCGCGCCAGGGCCGCCTTCTTCTTTAATCTTTTTCAAACTGGGGATAACTCAGCTGCGGTATTCATTCGTTGGCAGATAAATGATTGGAGTAACAAGTTCGACTGCCGCCAAATCACGGTTATGAATATGGTTCGCGTTATCATGGACGGCTGCGTTCAGTTTGTCCACGCCCGGGACGGCTGTGCCCAAACAACCACAGCACACTTCATTTCAACACCCGTCCGACAAATGCCCTGGCCACTTCCAGAGCCTCGGCCAATTTCGCCGGGTCTTTACCGCCGGCCTGGGCCATCTGGGGCCGGCCACCGCCGCCGCCGCCGGCGGCTTTGGCGGTATCGCGAATCCAATCGCCGGCCTTGAGCCCCTTGGCTACCAAATCGTCGCTGACTGCGGCCACGAAACTCACTTTGCCACCGCCGATCGCGGCCAACATGATGCCGTAGCTGGCCGTCTTTTTTTTCAGCGAATCCACCGCCGAGCGAAGCTGTTCGTCTGAAGCGTCGGGAATCTCGCCGATGATTATCTTCCCCCCACCGAGGGTCGGGGCCTTCTCCATAAGCTCGCTGGCCAGCCCTACCGCATCCACCTGGCCTTGGCCGACCTTGGAAGCGCTCCTGGTTTTTTCAAACGCCTTGTAACGGGCCTGAAGTTGCGCGATGGCGTTCTGGGCCTTACGCCGGCTGCGCAGTGGTATGTCGGCCTCGGCGGCTGCCTTCTGGATGGCCGTGATGACACTTGACAAGTCAGCATCAGCCATCGCCAGTGCCTGTTCTATTTGTTGTTCGATGGCCGCTGCGACGATGCCCGCTTTGCGGGCGGCGTCGCCAGTCAGGGCCACCAGACGACGGATCCCCTTGGCGACCGATTCTTCGCTCATTATGGCAAAGGCCACAATATCGGTGGAATTGCCCAAATGCGTGCCGCCGCAAAGCTCGATGGCATATTGACGCCACTTGGCGTTGGACGGATCGGCCAACAGTTCGCCAACCGGCACGCCCACGGAAACCACGCGGACTAGGGGCGGATATTTCTCGCCGAAGACCGCCCGCAGCGATTGGATGCCCAGTGCCTGTTCCAGCGGCACGGTTTGAGCATGGACCACAAGATGCTCGCCAATCGCTTCGTTCACCAGGCTTTCGACTTTCTCCAACTGCTCGTCCGACATGGCCTTGGCGCAGGTGAAGTCAAAACGCAGTTTCTGAGGATCGACCAGGGAGCCCTTCTGGGCAACCGCATCGCCGAGAACTTTACGCAAAGCCCAATTGGCCAGATGGGTGGCGGTATGGTTTTTCTCGGTATCCGGCCGGCTGCCGAGCACGGTCGCGGTGACGGTGTCGCGGACGCGCAGGCGACCCTGGCGGACCCGCCCGACATGCAGCACATAGCCGCCGACTGCGTGCGAGGCCTCCACTTCGAAGATGGCGCCTTCGCCGCCCTTCAACTCGCCGGCGTCACCGATTTGGCCGCCCATTTCGGCATAGAAATTGGTCTGGTGCAGGATGATGGCCAATTGTTCGCCGGCAACAACCGTGGCATCGGTCGCGGGATCGAAGGAATCGCCATTCCATATCGCCGCCACGTGCGCCGAGATGGGCTCGTGACGGAACTTGGACTGGTCGTCGGTGGGTTTGACGCCATCGGCGGCGAGTTGGGCCAAGGCCGATGGGGGAAGTTCCAACACCTGCGCGGCCTCGGCCTTGCCGCCGAGGCGTGCCCGCTGGCGAGCTTCTTCCATAAGCTTTTCATAGCCGGCGATATCCACACGCAGAGCCCGCTCTTCGGCCATGATGCGGGTCAAGTCGATGGGGAATCCATAAGTATCGTGCAGCTTGAAAGCATCGGCGGCGCTGATGCCGCCGGCCTTGGCGGCTTCTTCGAAAAGCTGAATGCCGCGGTCCAGGGTCTTGCCGAAGGAGACTTCCTCTTCCTTTATGAGTTCGATCACCTGCTGAGGATGGCGTTGGATCTCGGGAAACGCCGGACCCATGGTTTGGACCACGACCGGCACCAGCTTGTGCATGAACGGCTCGGACAGGCCCAAATGCTGGCGACCAAAACGCACCGCCCGGCGCAGGATACGTCGCAACACATACCCCCGCCCTTCGTTGCTGGGCACGGCGCCATCTGTCAGAGCAAAGGTCAGACAGCGGATATGATCGGCCACCACGCGGAAGGCGATATCGTGGCGAAGTTGGGGGTCGGCGGCTTCGGCTACCGGATCGGGGGCATTAGTCGGGGGAAATTTTCCGGTGTATTTGATGCGCGTCTGGGCCGTAAGGGCATCGAACAACGGGGTGAACAAGTCGGTGGCGTAGTTATCTTCCTGGCCCTGAAGCACCTGGCATAGGCGTTCGAGGCCCATACCGGTATCGACGTGCTGGGCGGGAAGCGTGGTCAGCTTGCCGGCGGCATCGCGGTTGTACTGGATGAAGACCAGGTTCCAAATCTCCATAATGCGCGGATCGTCGCCATTGACGCGCGATCCGCCGCTCTTGTCGGGCGTGCGATCGTAATAAATCTCGGTACAAGGCCCACAGGGGCCGGTATCGCCCATTTCCCAGAAATTATCCTTGCCGAAATAATGGATGTGGTCGTCGGGAAGGCAGGCGACCTGTTTCCACAACTCGGCGGCCTCGGTGTCGCGGGGCATTCCGGCTTTGGCATCGCCTTCGTAGCAGGAGACATGCAGCCGCTGGGGATCGAGCTTGAAGACGCCGGTAAGCAGTTCCCAGGCCATCTCGATGGCCCCGCGTTTGAAGTAGTCGCCGAAACTCCAGTTGCCGAGCATTTCAAAGAACGTCTGGTGACGACGAGAACGACCGACATCGTCCAGGTCGTTATGCTTGCCGCCAGCCCGGATGCACTTCTGGGTATTGGCGGCGCGGGTATAGGCGCGTTTCTCCTGACCCAGAAAGATGGGCTTGAACTGGTTCATGCCGGCATTGGCGAAGAGCAACGTCTCATCGTCCAGTGGCACCACCGGCGAACTGGGAACGAAGGTGTGGGCGTGCTGTTGCACGAAGAAGTCGATGAACTGCTGTCTTATCTGCTGGCTGGTCATGAAGAACCGTTAAGCGTGTAAATTGTGTCGGTCGGCAACATCGGCGCATGCCGAAAGTCCGCCGAATGGGCCAAAGGACGGATTATTGTCGAAGGCGCGGGAGGAAACAAGGAGAGGGGATTGCGCCGAAGCCGCGATAGCGCAGGAGAGCATGAATAAGTAGAAGGGAATAAGGACCATGCTCTCCTGCGGTCCACTTTCTTCTTCTCTACTATCTATCTCCGTGGTTTCGTCGCCGGCGACCGCTATTATATAGGCATGCCCTCGCTCCCACGCTCCAGCCGCCTGAGATATCGCGACTATCGCGCCAAGCTCGCTGAACGCCACGCTCAGGGCGGGGAGATCGCCCCCGGCCAGGGCGACGCCATCGGCGGCCATGGCCATGGCGGCCGAGGCGGGCCCCACGGCTCGGCCAGGTCGCTGGCCCGCTCGCGATCGTTCCTCCGGCTGCTGGCCGAGTTCTGGGGAATGCTGCGCGGCCACAGACAAATGATCGTCTTGTCGCTGCTGGCCCTGGGCCTGGCGACACTGCTGGGCCTGGTGCCACTCTACGGGACCAAACTCGTCTTCGACAACGTGCTCGGCGGACATCCTCTGCCGCCGCACCTGCCCCGCTGGCTGCCCATTGGCCATGCCCCACGGCAAATTCTCGCTTTCGTCGTGGTGGGCATGATCGGCCTGGCGGCCGGTTCGACTTTGGCGGGACTTTGGAGCCGCTGGCAAACCACGCGCATCACCAAGCGTGTGCAGGTCGAGGTGCGGCGGCGGGTGTTCGACCACGCCGTGCGCCTACCTCTGCACCGCGTCTATGAACTCAAATCAGGCGGCACCGCCTCCATCCTTCGCGAAGACGCCGGCGGTGTGGCCGACCTGATATTCAACCTGCTCTATAACCCCTGGCGGGCCATCGTGCAGCTCATCGGCTGCCTGGTGGTGCTGGCCTGGGTGGACTGGCGGCTATTGCTGGGATCACTGGCACTACTGCCAACAGTCTGGCTAACCCATCGAACCTGGATCAACCGCATACGCCCGATCTTCCGCGACATCCGCGCCACCCGCCAGCATATAGACGCCCACACCACCGAGGCCTTCGGAGGAATGCGCATCGTCCGGTCGTTCTCGCGCCAACAGTTCGAGTCCGATGCCTTCACGCGCAACAACCATTTCATGGCCCGCCAGGAAATCTTCGCCTGGTGGTGGACGCGCGGAATCGACCTGGCCTGGGCGCTGATAATCCCCGTCGCCTCGGCGATTCTGCTCTACTATGGCGGCAACCGCGTCCTGTCCGACATGGAGAAACTCAAAGCGGGGTTGATTACGCCCCGGCAGGCGCTGACCGTCGGCGACCTGGTGATGTTCCTGAGCTACCTGGCCTCGCTGCTGGGCCCCATCGCCGCACTGGCCGCCAGCGCCACGTCATTGCAAAGCAACCTGGCGGGCCTGGACCGGGTACTGGATCTACTGGCTGAAGGGCGCGAGATGCCAGCCCGCCCGGGGGCGCTCGCCATTGCCCGATCGTCGGTGCGCGGAAGAATAACGATAAACAAGGTCTCCTTCGCCTATCCCCAGAACCCAACGAAGGGCAAAACCGCCGGCACTGCCGCGGCGGCCGCTCCGGCGCCCGCATGCGTCCTAAACGACATTACCCTGGACGTGCTGCCGGGGCAGATGATCGCCTTGGTCGGCCCCAGCGGGGCCGGCAAGACCACGCTGTGCAACCTTATCGCCCGCTTCTATGACCCCAGCGCCGGAGGCATAACACTCGACGGCGTCGACCTCCGCGATATAACCATCGAAAGCTACCGCCGGCTTCTGGGAGTGGTGGAGCAGGACACCTTTCTCTTCGACGGCAGTATTGCCCAGAATATCGCCTACGGACGGCGGAACGCCAGCGCTGCGGAGATCATCGCAGCCTCCCGCGCCGCCAACGCCCACGACTTCATCGCCGGCTTGTCCGAAGGCTACGAAACTCTGATCGGCGAGCGCGGCGTAAAACTTTCCGGCGGCCAGCGGCAGCGTCTGACCATAGCCCGGGCGCTGCTGGCCGATCCGCGCATCCTGATCCTCGACGAGGCCACAAGCAATTTGGACACGGAATCCGAGCGGCTGATCCAATCGAGCCTGCAGACGCTGATGGCCGGCCGGACGAGCTTTGTGATCGCCCACCGTCTGAGCACCATCGTTCATGCCGATCGCATAGTGGTTTTGGAAGACGGGCGGATCGTTGAACAGGGCCGACATGATGAACTGATGCAGGCCAGCGGCCGCTATCGCGAGATGGTGGAGTTGCAAACCAGCCCGCCGGTCTCGCCGCCAGTGCGCGGCGCTACGGAGACCGCAACCTTGGCGAGCGGCCATGGCGAAGCAGGGTGACAAGAAAGATTTGAGCAGGCAGAGTTCCCCCACCACCATAATAGTGAACAGCAGAAAGTTTTCATATTAAGGTTGTAGGGCTGCCGGTCACCAGCCGACGGCTACGCCAACGTCGCGGAAAAATTGTTGAATTTCCTGCCAACACGCCACTGGCTCGCTCCGTAGCAACAGGTGCGAGGCGTCAATCATGCGGAAGCGGACGTCGGAACGTACCGCTTGAATCGCCTCAATGCTCGCGCGTCGCACCATAACGTCATGGGAAGCGCCCAGGTACATGACCGGGCAGGCGCATTGCCGCAGTTCCGCGGAGCAGTCAACGTCAAACGCCTCCCTGGCACGACCGGCGAAGACCCGCGGCGGAACCTGCTGAATAGACTGCTGCACCATCTCCACCAATTCGTCGGAGGCATGGGATCCCACAAGACATCGCCGCACGAGAAACGCGGGCAGCAGCAAGTGGAAGGGAAAGGCGGTGAAGTGTCGCAACCACCGCGGCAGCGGCGAGCGAATGAAGCCGCCGCAAAGAACCACGGCTTTGACGCGCTGGCGGTTGCCCACCGCATAGCGCAGGGCGAGCAGGCCGGAAAAAGATTCGGCGATAAGCGCCACCTGGCCATCGGTCGCAAGTTGGTCGCCGATCACGCCGAGCAGATTGTCGTAGGAACGTGGCTGGTCAACGGGGTACGAGATGACCTGTGTCGAGAGTTGGGGCGGGATCACGCCCAACAGCGGGCCGAATCCAGCGCCGATGCCATCGAGACCAGGCAGAAGAATGATCCGTGTTGCGGCCATACTGTCGTGACTGGCCTGCCTAGCGAACACCACCCTCTACAGCGGAGGACTCCGGCGCCACGCGCACTGCCGCCTGATTGCTCAAGTCTTCGATAACCAACTTGTCGCCGGCATGGGTTACCCGCAGAAATTTACTTCTCCGGATCGTGCCCGAGGTGGTGAACCAAGCGTGAGCTTGCTTCTCCCGCACCCACCAGTTGCAGCGGTAGCGGTCCCCGAACACCCGGATGATACGGATTTCTTCATCGGGCTTTCGGTCCATCATCTGCTCGATGGCCTTGGACAAGTCCTCGCTGGGGGGAACGGAGTTCTTGGTGGCGTTTTCGGTCATATAGTATAGCTCTCCTGGTTACTACGGTTGGGATGATGCAACAGTGCGAATTTAATCCGGCCGGCGCCGACGACCACTTTGGTTCTCGAACACCTTCAGTGGCAGCTTCGCAACGGCCCTGTTGATCTCTTCCGGCCCGTCATCCGCCTTCAGGCTGGCCCGATCGTACTCATGAATGTCCGCCGTGCCGCCAGCCGTGGCCTGCACCAAAATCACGCCGTCGGCGCCCTGTGTCTTGCTGACCAACGCCAGTGCGGTTCCGAATTTGCTGTATATCATCGAACTCCTTTAGCCAAACTCTACCTCTTTTGACACTGCGGCGATAGCGGGATTCGTGAAGGACAAGGGGAAAGAGCGTGGCAATGCTGGTCGTGGGGCGGCGTTCACATGGACAAGGATTTAGGCATTCGGCCGTCAGGCTTCAGAATTAGGTGGCATCGCCGCTGCGGTATCCACGTGTTAAAATGATCGATGTCGCTTGGATTCAACGAAAGGAACCGCCGTCAATATGCAACTCACGATTGTCAATCCATACGCCCGTCAAGCCGACCGTAAATACACCTGGCGCAAAGGTAATCTGCACGCCCATTCCAATAGATCCGATGGCTACCGCACGCCCCAGGAGGTCATAGATGCCTATGCCGCCGGCGGTTACAATTTTCTGGCCCTGACGGATCACGATGTTTGGACGGATTACACACTCCTGGATAACAAGGGAATGGTGCTGCTGCCAGCCGTTGAAGTGACCGCCTTCGGTCCGCATCTGCTCCAGTTAGGAGGATCACGCGGAATCGAGCCTGATGCCGATCGCCAGAGGGTGATCGACCAAATTAACGCCGTCGGCGGCATGGCGATTCTCAATCACCCTAACTGGGAAAGCGAATGGAACCACTGGCCCTTGGAGCTGATGCTGAGCCTGAATGGATATGCCGGCATGGAAATCTTCAACGGCGGATGCGTCGACGAGGAAGGTTCGGCCGTGGCGGTCGATAAATGGGACAGACTGCTGTCGGCCGGCCTAATGGTCCGGGGCCTGGCCAACGATGACTCCCACCACTCAAAACATGATGCCCGCGGCTGGAACGTTGTGCAGGTTCCCCAGGACAATACCGATGCCGCGGAAGTGTTGGCGGCCATCCGGGCCGGGGCCTTCTATGCCTCGACAGGCGTGACCATAGACCTGATAGAAACGGACGATACCACGCTGTACCTGGCAGCCGCCAACGCCCAGGAAATCGAGGTTTACGGACATAACGGCATCCGTATGGCCCAAGTATCGGGCCAGGAGTTGCGTTTTGACGCCTGCAACCTGAGCAGTTCGTATTTCCGCGTGCAATGCTACGGCCAAGGCAGCCAAATGGCCTGGACGCAGCCGTTCGTCATTCACGGCGGGGCCGCGGACCACTTTCGGGCCATGGATGAGCAATTTGCCATCTCTGGCGCTGCCCGCCCACTGCTAAAAGCGCTGCGCGTCGATGAAATTCCGCCGTTGAATAGCGCCACGGCCGCGCAACTCTGGCGCAAGGCGGCAGTATCCGACGTCTTTTATGATCGGGACACCGCCGATGCATCTCCGGTGCGCACTGCGGTCAGCGCCATGATTAGCCCCCGGGAACTGGCCCTGCGCGTCGAGTGCCAGGAGCCGGAAATGAGCAAGGTACACAACCGGATCACCGAGGACGGCAACAACTCGATCTGGACCGAGGAATCGGTGGAAATCTTCCTCGATGTGGATGGCGAGCAGAAGCACTATTACCAAATCGTTATCAACCCGGCCGGAGCCTTCAACGTCAAAGAACCGCGTGGATGGGGCGCATCGCTCAAATGCCAGAAACGTGTACTGCGCCAGTCCGACGGATGGATCGTAGAACTGCAGTTGGATCTGGCCTCTCTGGCACCCGGCCGGCGCATCGGGACCGGAGACCAGTTCGGGCTGCACCTTTGCCGCAACCGCCATACGGTAAGGGGACTATACATCTGGTCATGGATAGGCCCATCGAACCACACGCCGTCGAGGTTCGGGAGGCTGGAGTTGTAGTTGTAGGACCACCGCTTCCGTTACACCACTCACTGCCGATACCAAACAACATGGCAATAAGCTGGGACGCCCAATCGCCTAGTGGACCCGGCGCACATTTTTTCTGGGCCTGAACTTGCCATCGTGCCGATGAAGTTATCGGACGCTTGAGGACCTGTGCGCCTATGCCCACTTTCTCGAAACGGCGAGCCGCCGGTATGCTGCTGCTGATTGGCCTCCTGATGGCGGCCATCTCCGGCCGAGTGGTCTATTTGCAGACCATCGGACGCGAGCGCACCATCCACTCCGCCGAACGCCAGCATAATGTCACCGAAGAACTTCTTGCCCGCCGAGGAGGGGTTTATGCCGCCGACGGCACCCTTATGGCCTGCACCGTTCTGACCCGCAGCCTGTTCATCGACCCCAAGTTTTTCGCCGATGCCTACACCGCCGACGACCGCGACTGTGCCGACTACTACAAGGCCATCGCCAAGCTGGCTAAGTTCATCGATAAGAAGCCTGCGGAACTGGCCCGAGAACTGACCGATCGCTACCAGACCCGCTACTATAAAGTGGCCGACAACCTCGATGACGCGGCCTGCGATGCCATAGCCAGGCTCAACCTGCCCGGCGTCGGCTTCACCTACCAGAGCCAGCGCAACTACCCCATGGGCGCCTTGGCCGCGCACGTGCTGGGCGGATGCGGTAAGGACGGGCATGGCCTGGACGGCCTGGAACACCAATGTGACAAAGAACTCAATGGGATTAATGGGGAAAAACGCACCCTCAAGGACGCCAAACGGCGCCCCATCGCCGTTGCCGCCGAGGACTACCGCTCGCCTGAGCACGGTAAGCACCTGGTCCTCACCATCGACGCTAATATCCAGCTCTTCGCCGAGGAGGAACTTCGCAAAACCTGCGAACATTTCGGAGCCGCCCACGGCGAAGTCGTGGTCATGGATCCCCGCACCGGCGACATACTTGCCATAGCCAACTATCCGACCTTCAATCCTCAGACTTTGGAGGATGCGCCGCCCGAGGACCGCTGCAACCGGGCGATAGTGGTCCCCTACGAACCCGGCTCGACGATCAAGCCCTATATCGCCGGCCCCGCCCTGGCCTGGGGCATCACCCGGCCCGATGAGATCTTCACCCTGCACGGCGCCCACTACACCACGCCCTACGGCCGGCACATCAGCGATGTACACGGCTATGACCACCTGGCCATGTGGGACGTGCTGGTTAAATCCAGCAATATCGGCATGTCCATGCTCGGCGAGCGTCTGGGCAACGCGCGCATCTGGCGGGCTCTGACCGCCTTCGGCTACGGAACGCGAACCGGCATCGATCTGCCCGGCGAAAACCCTGGCAAGGTCAGCCCGCTGAAGAAATGGACCAAGTACAGCACCGAATCATGCGCCCAGGGCTACGAACTGATGGTGACACCCCTCCAGCTTTGCCGGGGGTTCTGCGCCTACGCCAACGGCGGCCACCTCGTGCAGCCGCATGTGGTTCGCGGCATGCTGGACGATGATGGCCACCTCGTCTCCCGCGCCAGCGTGGAAGATCTGGCTCTCATGCCCATGGTCCTGGATGCGAAAACCGCCGACCTGGTGAGACGGATTCTCTGCGATGTAGTACTCCGCGGCACCGCAAGCCATTGTGGCAGCAAAACTTGGAACGTCTTCGGCAAGACTGGCACGGCTCATATCGCCGAGCACGGCCACTACAGCGAGACGCGATTCAACAGCAGTTTTATCGCCGGAGCGCCTTTCGAGAATCCCAGGCTGGTGGTTTCCTACATCATCCACGACCCCACCAAGAACGCTCACTTCGGCGGCACGGTCGCCGCCCCCGGCGCCGTCGCCCTGCTGGAGCGATCCCTGGATTATCTGCAAGTCCCCTCTTCCCCCGAGCTTGCCCCCCCGCCGTCGAATATCGCCAACGTGCTGTATGAGTTCAATCCGTCGATATATCACAGGCAACAAGTGGTGGCCAGAGGGGAATAAGACGAGGGACGGAGGGGGAGTAGGAAGTTTTTGTGCCTGTCAATTGCTGAAGGCGACTTGAGGCTAAAGCCCTATTCCCTTACGCTCTGTGCTTGGGGAGAGGGCCAAGAGAAGTGCCGCCAGTCCTTTGGCAGAAACAACCCCACGTAAATCTGATGACGCAGCATCCGCCACTACCCATGCGCCATTCATTCCACCAACATCGCGTCGCCATAACTGAAGAACCGGTATCGCTCTTCAATAGCCACCTGATAGATGCGGCGTTGTTCGTCAAGGCCGACCAGGGCGGCAACGAGGCTGATAAGAGTGGTCCGGGGTAGATGAAAGTTGGTGACCATCGCGCCGACGCGCTTCCACAGGTATGAGGGATAGATGAAAATCCCGGTTTCGCCATCGTAAGCTTCCAGGGGACGATCCGTGGCCTGGCTCTCCAGAACCCTGGCCGCGGTGGTGCCGACGGCGACAATCCGCCGGCCATCCTCCGCGGCCTGGTTGATGGCCCGTGCCGCCTCAGCAGTTATGGAATAGGCCTCGCGGTGCATGGGATGGTCTTCCAGACAATCAGTGGTGATCGGCTGGAACGTACCCAATCCCACGTGCAACGTGACGAAGGTACACTGCACGCCGGCCTTCTGGATATCGGCCAGCACCTGGTCGGTAAAATGCAGCCCAGCCGTCGGCGCCGCCACGGAACCGGGTTGCCGGGCATAGACTGTCTGATACCGTTCTTGGTCAACGGCATCACGGCGGTCGCAATCCTTGCCACGCTTGATATATGGCGGCAAAGGCATTCGCCCCACCCGCGAGAGCACCGTCGCAGCCAACGCCTCTGTTCCCCCGCCGGGTACTGCGGAGGAAGAAACAAACACCGCCAATTCGTATTCCCCGCCCTCGAACCTGGCGATGACCCTCGCCTCAATTTCCGGCGCCAGCAGAAAATGCAACCGCATCCCCGGCCGCGGGGCGCCAAGGTTGCGCAGCAAGACCCTCCAGGCCCCTGAGTCAACGGTGTGCAGGTAAAGCCCTTCAATGCGACCGCCGGTCTCTTTCTGAAGCATGAAGCGCGCCGGGATGACGCGGGCATCATTGAACACCAGCAGATCGCCCGGGCGCAGGAGCTTTGGCAGATCGACAAAGTGCCGGTGGGTGATGGCGCCATCCCGACGACCATAATGCAGCAACCGCGCGGCCGAGCGGTCGGGGCTGGGCTCCTGGGCGATCAGTTCAGGCGGAAGATGAAAATCCAGGTCATCGGTTCGCATAACCGAGGCCTATTGTCGCCGCCGGGGGTCGGTACTGCAAAGGTAAAGGTAATCGTTGACAAACCCGATAGCTTCTATAAGCGTATTGTCTTTCGATGGTTGGAGAGATATCCATAGATAGAGGCGCAGGAGCTATAAGTCGGGAATCGGACGAACGAATAGCATGGGATTAAGTGCGACATTGAACGTTCATGTTTATGGCCTGGCGCAACGCACCAGCTCGACCAGCAATTACATGTGAGCCTAGGATCGCATTGATGTTACAGTCACACCAGATAGAAGAACTGCTGCTGCTGGTATCCTCTCTGGATCGCCGTCAGCTCACCCGGCAATTCCAGAACTTCCGCGGCTCGTTCCCCATTGACTTCACACCCCAGTTCCTCGATTCGCTGAGCCTCGAACGTCTGCAACACATCTTTCTGGCCCTGTGCCTCCAGCAGCAACATGTTCCCAGTCGCGCCGAACTGACCGAAGCGGCAGTGGCGTGAGGCAGAACTGTAGGTTTTAAGCTGTATGGTTACCCGCGTGGATGATATTTCTCGTGTACCGCCTTCAATCTCGCCTGGTCGACGTGGGTGTAGACTTGGGTCGTGGAAATATCGCTGTGGCCCAAAAGCTCCTGGACGACACGGAGGTCCGCCCCGCCGCTTAAGAGATGGCTGGCGAAACAATGCCGCAGAACATGTGGAGAAATGTGCTTGAGCAGACCGCTCTTGCGTCCGTACTTCTCCACCAACATCCAGAGGCCGATACGTTCCATCGACTTGCCGGTGCGCGACAAAAAAAGGCGGTCGCTGGGTTGACGCTCAAGCTTGGGCCGGCAATCAAGCAGATACATCTCAATCGCCTCCCTGGCCGCCCTGCCCAGGGGCACAATGCGCTCCTTCATGCCCTTGCCTAGAACGCGCACGCAGCCGACTTGGAGATTTACGTCGCGCAACTTCAGGTCGCACAACTCGGCGGCCCGCAGGCCACTGGCATATAGCAATTCCAGAATGGCCACATCCCTGGCAAAAAGACCGGAAAGTGGGCTGGGGGCGGCGATAAGAGTCGCCACCTGGGCACGGCTGAGAATCTTGGGCAGCGGACGCTCGGGCTTGGGCCTTTCAAGCTGCTGGAGGATTATGGCCGTGTCGTAGCCCTGAGAATTCAGATAACGAAGGAAGACGCGTATGGCGGCCAGGCGCCGGGCCAAAGTACAGGTGGATCGCCCGGAACGACTCTGAGCTTGCAGATAGGCCCGATAGTCATCCACCGCAGCCTTGCCCAGACTCACCCCGCGGGCGCACAGAAAATCATCCAGGCTCTCCAAATCACGCCGATAGGCATGCAGAGAATTGTCGGCCAGACCGCGCTCCGACGCCAGATACATCAGGAGCTGCCCGATGAGCGGTCTATCCCCGCGCGTTTTTATCGGAGAACGGGCTTTGGACATATTGGAAGAGCCTGACGATGCGGGCATGGAAGGAAGTCCCGGCGGAGTCACACTCACAGTCAGTGGCGACCCGGCGGGCAACCTGCACGCTACGGGAGGACGGTTCGACCGCTTCGGCAGCCTTGGCCGCACCATCGCCGGTGGAAGAATCGTTGACCTCCGAACGGTTGCCTTTCAGCCGCCGTTCGATCACCCGATCGATATACACTTCACAGGCTTGGTAACGATGGAAACAATGACGGAAAGCATGGTCGAGATTGTCGACGCGAAAATGCTCCGCACAGCGTGCATCGGGACGATTGAGAAACGGACAATGAGGGTTCGGTTCAGACATAGAACTCCGATAGTGAGGAATTCTCTAGATAATATCGGTCGTTGCAACATGGGGACGTGAAGGGAAGGCAGCCGTCTGGCTTTTATCACGACGGATGCGGGGTGCAGTTCTCTCCACCTTCTTCCCTCGCCACTGGCCACTCACTCCTGGCCACGGGTCATGGGCCACTGGCCTTGTCCTTCATTGCTTGCAATTCCTTTACCAGACCTTCTTCCTCGGCAGGATCTGCCACTTTCTCCCGGCGCAGGTCGCCGAAGGCTTTGACGAGAGACGCTTCGGACACCTGATCAAGACGGAAAAAGACACCACCGGATTGGCGGCTCTGGAAGAGGTGACGGGTGACGATGCCGATACGCTCGGCGGCGAAGTAATCAAGGGCCGGCGCGGGACCGGCAGCTAGAGCCAGTGCAAAGCCAGGCACATCCGATGCTTGGCAAGGTTCGGCTATGAGACCGGCGATCTCCTGGATGGCTCCAGGAGTGATTAGAAAAAGTTTGGCGGTGCCAGGACGAGGACCGCGTTGGAGGCAGAGGTAGCGAAAATCAGCCAGAGGCCGGACATAGCGGAAAGGACCACGGGTGAGCTTATGAAGTTGCTCGATGTATTCTTTGACTTTCGCCGCCGTCTCGAAATCCAGAGCCAGAGCAGCCTGACGCATGCGCTCCTGATGCTGGGCAATACAGGGTTCGGGATCGAGTGCAATCTGGGCGCTCCAATCGATCAGAAAGCGGTATTGAGCCATGCTGATGGAACCATCGCATGGTGCCGGGCAACGCCCCATCTCTTTATATGGACAGGCCTTACCACGCGGCGCATCCACGAGAATGTTGTAATAACGACACAGATCGAATGCATCCTCCATCAATTCGATGAAGGCATTGGCATCCTGCTTGTCTTCCATTGGCCCCAGGAGCAGGACATCGACAGCGTTGATATCGCTGGTACGGGTATAGCGGGGAAAGGAGGCGTGGGAATCGAGTTGGACGAACCAGGCTGGGCGGAATCCCAGCATCGCGCGGTAATTTTTCGGAAAAATCTGGCGTGCGGCTTCGTAATAAAGCCAATCAGCCTCAAAAACGCTATCTACTCTTCGGAAGGAGATACCGCGTACGATCTGGCGGTAGTCGATCCGCCGGGAGGGAACGATCTCTTGGGCACTGCCCAGACGGCGTTTGAGGCTGTAGCGTAAATTCCTGACGCAAAGCAACTGGACTGGCTGGGATTGGGCATCGGTCAGAAGGTAGACGGCGCCCTTGGCAGGGACGCGTTTGACAAACGTCTCAAAATCCTCGGCAGGATCGAAGGAACAATGCTGATCGAAGATGGAATCGGCTGCGTCCACGAAACAAGTGTAGTGTGGAGAAGATAAAAGAGGAAAGAAAAAGGCGGCACCAGAAACACAGATCGTTGAGAACATATTAAAACAAAGACCCCCGAGCCGAAGGCCCGGGGGTCTCTGATTAATGCCGGCAGTGACCTACTTTCCCGCTGAAGCAGTATCATCGGCTTGGTAGGCTTAACGGCCGTGTTCGGAATGGGAACGGGTGTGACCCTACCAATATAGCCACCAGCAAAGGCTTGGCCGGCCGATTAAGACCGACCAAGCTGGATTGAATATGAGGTTCTCCGCGACTTTCGTCGAACACTTTCTTGGCGTTGCGGATTGGGGTTAAGACCAATCGTGCAACGATGATCGATAAAAGTGGTCAAGCAATCGACCGTTAGTACCGGTAACCTGAATGCCTTTCGGCACGTACAGCTCCGGCCTATCAACCGGGTGGTCTACCCGGGGTCTTCGTCCGATAAATCGGACTGGAACCCTTGTCTTGACGTAGGCTTCACGCTTAGATGCTTTCAGCGTTTATCCGTTCCGGACATAGCTACCCAGCCATGCCGCTAGCGCGACAACTGGTACACCAGGGGTCCGTCCTTCCAAATCCTCTCGTACTATGGAAGAGGCGTCGTCAAGGTTCCTACGCCCACAGCAGATAGGGACCGACCTGATTCACATCGGTCTGAACCCAGCTCACGTACCACTTTAATTGGCGAACAGCCAAACCCTTGGGACCGCCTTCAGCCCCAGGATGTGATGAGCCGACATCGAGGTGCCAAACCGCATCGCCGCTATGGACGCTCGGATGCGATCAGCCTGTTATCCCCAGCGTACCTTTTATCCGTTGAGCTATGGCGCTTCCACACGCGACCACAGGATCACTTAGGCCGACTTTCGTCTCTGCTTGAGCTGTCGCTCTCGCAGTCGAGCAGGCTTCTACCTATACGCTCGACGACCGATTGCCAACCGGTCTGAGCCTGCCTTTGCACTCCTCCGTTACTCTTTTGGAGGAGACCGCCCCAGTCAAACTAACCACCTAGCACGGTTCCCTTGCCGGATTCACGGCTAAGGGTGAGATGACGAATGCAAACAGGGTGGTATTTCACATTTCCGCTCCCCTCTGGCCAGAACCAGAGGATCAACGCGTCCCACCTATTCTACGCAGTCCACAACCGGCATCAGTACCAGGCTATAGTAAAGGTGCATGGGGTCTTTCCGTCTTGCTGCGGGTAGACGGTATCTTCACCGCCACTTCAATTTCACCGAGTCTGCGGTTGAGACAGTAGTCCAGTCGTTACGCCGTTCATGCGCGTCGGAACTTACCCGACAAGGAACTTCGCTACCTTAGGACCGTCATAGTTACGGCCGCCGTTTACGGGGGCTTCGGTCGCAAGCTTCGAGGCGAACCTCTAACCTACTTCCTTAACCTTCCCGCACCGAGCAGGCGTCATTCTGTATACATCCTCTTGCGAGTTAGCACAGAACTGTGTTTTTGATAAACAGTCGCCAGACTCACTTCCTGCGCCCTTTGTCCGAAGACATTAGGGACCCCTTATCCCGAAGTTACGGGGTCAAATTGCCTAGTTCCTTAACCGCAGTTCTCTCGAGCGCCTTAGGATATTCTCCTCGCCTACCTGTGTCAGTTTTAGTACGGGCGACTGTATCGTCACTATCACACTTTTCTCGAATCTCTCTCCATGGACTTCGGCAACAAAACGGCCTCGACCTTGCGGAACCCCCACGTCTGATCGGGGGATCCACCTTGAGAGACTACATGTGATAGTTCAACCTTTACAGCCGGTGCGGGAATATTAACCCGCTGTGCATCGACTACGCCCTTCGGCCTCGTCTTAGCTTCCGACTAACCCTGGGCGGATTTACCTTCCCCAGGAAACCTTAGGCTTTCGGCGTGCAGGATTTTCACCTGCATTATCGTTACTCATACCGGCATTCTCACTTGCACGCGCTCCACCACTCGTTTCCGTATGGCTTCGACGCGGCGTGCAACGCTCTTCTACCGTTCCGATTGCTCGGAACTCGCTGCTTCGGTATCCAACTTATTCCCGATCATCTACGGCGCTATCCTGCTCGACCAGTAAGCTATTACGCACTTTTTAAATGGTGGCTGCTTCTAAGCCAACATCCTGGCTGTCTCAGCAGAATAACTTCCTTCCGAACTAAGTTGAATTTTGGGACCTTAGCAGGCGATCTGGGTTGTTTCCCTTTTGACCGCGAAGATTATCCCTCGCGGACTCACTCCCGAGATAATCCCTTGGGTATTCGGAGTTTGATAGGAGCGTGTAGACGGGTAGTCCCACGTCCCCTTTCAGTAGCTCTACCCCCCAAGGGTAGTTGCTCGAGGCTGCCCCTAAAGGCATTTCGAAGAGAACCAGATATCTCCCCGTTTGATTAGACTTTCACTCCTCCCCACAAGTCATGCCAGAACTTTTCAACGTTCACGGCTTCGGCCCTTCTGTCCCTTTTACGGGACATGCAGCCTGCTCATGGGTAGATCACGGGGTTTCGGGCCGCATGCACACGACTTATACGCCATCTTAAGACTCGCTTTCGCTACGGCTCCATCGCTTGACGACTTAGCCTTGCCGTATACATGCACTCGCCGGTCCATTATGCAAAAGGTACGCCGTCACCCATTCCCTGATTGCTCAGGGCATAGGGCTCCGACCGCTTGTAAGTGTATGGTTTCAGGTACTTTTGACTCAGCTAATAGCTGTTCTTTTCATCATTCAATCGCCCTACTAGTTCACTATCGGTCATCGAGTAGTATTTAGCCTTGCCCGGTGGGCCGGGCAGCTTCGCACGGAGTTCCACGAGCTCCGTGCTACTCTGGGAATCCTCTCAACGGGGACCTATCGGTTTCGCATACGGGACTTTCACCCTCTGTGGTGCAGCTTTCCAGAAGCTTCCGCTACCGACGGTTTTGTAACCCCTCGAGGCCCCACAACCCCGGGACGAATCCCGGTTTGGGCTGTGTCCGCTTTCGCTCGCCGCTACTTACGGAATCAATGTCTTTTTCTTTTCCTCCAGGTACTTAGATGTTTCAGTTCCCTGGGTTCGCTCCTTTACGCCTATACATTCAGCGTAAGGTGACGGATGATTAATCCGCCGCGTTTCCGCATTCAGAAATCCTCGGATCAACGCTTGTTTGCCAGCTTCCCGAGGCATATCGCAGGCTACCACGTCTTTCGTCGCCTCTCGATGCCAAGACATCCACCATACACCCTTAGTAGCTTGACCACATTTATCGATCACCGTCACATCGGGCAGATGTGATGGCTGCTCTTTCAATATCTCCCGGGGTGGAAAACATCAAAACAGCAGATCAATAACGTTGTCGATCGAGACGGCCAATCCCAGCCGGGAACTAACCGGCCAGTCTTTAACCGTCTCACGCCAAAAAGGTGCTCGACGACAACCCATCCGACGGAAAAACCAAAATATGGATGGGGTGTCGCGGAGTTTCAAGTTATTACTTGAATATAATAAACCTTGAACCTCATATTCAGTTGTCAAAGAACTTCTGTTTTCGGCTGCTTCGGTTTTACCCTCGTCAACCTCAACAATTCCGCCAAGTGCGGGGTTGTAAATTGTCCTGGGACAATTGACAAACTCGAACTTGACAACACTCCGGGAAAGACTTTTGTCTTTTCTTCTACATCACCGGCTAGTTGCCGGCGACCCTATTTTCAAGAGGGGATACCGGCTATTGCGGGGATGGCTGCTGGACAGTTCCGATTGTCAAACCTTATTTCCTCTTTCTCGTTCTGATCCTCACTTCTTCTCTGCCAAGCGTTCGACAGAAGAGGAAGTATACATGAGTCTTCCGGCCCGTCAAGCCCTTTCAATTAAAATTTTCTGAATCGCTTCTGAATACCCAATGGCGTAGTTGTGGAATCATGATAGAGCAAGACGATGAAAATCGTGCAAGACGCGCAGGGGTAAGAACTTAGGAGCCCAAGGCCACATGTTGGTGGTAAGGTATTAGACATGGTTATCGGCTGTAGCGCGCCGACGATTACTGATTGACAATGTTGCATTTTCGCGGCGCCGCCAAAACTCTGCGCGTACCAGGCACTGCCACCGGCTTTTGTGGGCCACGCCACTGCAGACTTGCGTACGGAACATATTTCTCCGATCATGCGCTTCATGTTCGCTTGCGTTAGAAGAGTCATTGCTATGGGAATATGCCTGTGCGTCACGCACTTGCTTTCTGGTTGCCGCCATGATCCGGTCGTGCCGGCAAGCGTCCCGTCGGTAGCCTCGGCCGTATCATCAATGCCGTCCGGCCCTCCCTACCGGGCGATCAGCATGCGCGTGAATCGACCGGACCAGATCAATCTGTACGTGACGGGCATCGATCGCATCACCGAACTCGGTGCCGACACGGTCTGCCTGATATGCGAAGCCCACCGCGATACGCCATCCGCCAGCCAGATGTATCTGGATTACCGCTGGTGCCCCACCTACGGCCAGATACTCAAGCTCGTGGAACACGCGCACCATCGGCATTTGCGCGTGATGCTCATGCCGGTCGTGGTGGCGGATCACGCCGATCCCGCCGGCCCCAGGCCGCTGGGTTGGAACCCCGATTCCTGGGATGACTTCCACCAGAGCTACCGCGCCATCCTGGGTCATTTCGCCGAGATCGCCGACCAGAGCCACGTCGATCTGCTGTGCATAGGTTCGGGGCTGAGCCCGGCGGAATACCAGACGGCTCAATGGGAAAATCACATTCCGGTCGTCAAAGCTTACTTCAAGGGTCCGCTCACCTATGTCGCCCGTTGGGACCACTACACAGCGCCGAAATTCTGGAACCAGATGGACTATATTGGCGTGGATGCATCGTGGCCACCCGCTGGCCATGATGGCCCCACCGCCGAGGCTGTGCCGGGAACAAACCAACCCCGCTGCCAGGAACTACTGGCCTTTGCCGCCAGACAGAAAAAACCCTTGCTGCTGGTGGATGCAGGCTGGTGCAGCAGTGTCAATGCGGCCAAGGATCCGGTGCGGGACGCGGCGCCTGCGGTGCCGGTGGATCTGGATATCCAGAAGCTTCTGTATGAGGAATTTCTGGCGGCATGGCCGACGGGAAATTCACTGCTGGCGGGCATAGTTTTCAACGGATACGTTCCGGAAGCCGACGGCAAAGCCGATAACGGCCGCTCGCCCTTCGGCAAGCCGGCGGAGGCGGTCCTGCGCCAGTGGCTGGCCCGGCCGCGTTGGCAAGTGCGGCAAGTGAACAGTGCGGAGCAATAGGTGGCGAGGGGGGGGGGTGGGGTGGAACGACAGATAACTTGGATTGCCAAGCAACATGTCTAGCGGCGTAACTGAAATGCCACCGTCTGGGGTCGGGGGCAACGCCTCTAGCTAGCTGACCGTCTGTGGTTCCAAGGTCCCCGGATTGTTAGCTACCGCTGATACTTCAGTACCGGACCGCTGTATGTGGAGGCATAAAAAACATCGTTTTGAGGATCCCATGCATAAATGCTGGGACAAAAGACGGTTCCACCCCATCGCACGCACTTGAAACTGTGCTTGATAGCCAGATAGGGCGGAACGGTCCATTCGGGCCAATCCGGAATGGGCGCCGCGAGATTCCACGTCTGGCCGCCGTCGGTCGTTTCCATCAAGCCTTCGTTCGTACCCACGACCAAGTGTTTCTCGTTTTTCCCGAAAAGCGGGCCGACTTTACATTCGATCGGCTTGCCCTGAACGGCCCAGGTAGCGCCTTTGTCCTTGCTCACCAGAAGACCTTTCTTGGACGTGAAATAACCAACGCCTTTAAAAACCCGCATCGCCTCTCCTGTTGGCATCAGGTCTGAAACTTTGGCCCATGTCAGGCCGCCGTCCTGACTGCGCGAAATTCCCGGCTCCTTGGTTTTGGTTGCGACAAATGTCTTCGCATCAAAAACGCCGACACCTTCAAATCCGGCGCCAATATTCGTCCAGGTCGCGCCACCATCGAGGCTGATGCCAGCCTTGCCGTTTTGTTCATGATAGACGGCAATCATGGTTTTCCCGTCGCTCCAATCCGTGGCCCCGCAGTCAGTGCTATTGATCGGACACTTGACGACCGTGGCGCCGGAATCCAGCACCAGCGCACCCGTGCCATGCATCATGAAACACATGAAACGATTGCCGTCGGGGTCCGCATCCAGACCCGCTGGGTTGCCTTCGCCACCATTGGGCGTGTAGGCAACTTTACCGCCATCAATCCGCTCGAACACCGCGCCCTTGTCTTTGCTCTTCCACAGACCGTTGGCGAGCACGATAATGTAAACGTCGCCATTCGTACGGTCCACCATGACGCCGGCCGTGCCACCGGTCTCGCCGTTTCCTCCGACGCCGGCACCGCCACTGCAGATCTTTTTACCTTCCGACTGAAGTTTTTTGATCGTCGGCTCGGATATATTCACCCAGCAGCCTTTGGCCGCAGGCGGGGCTGACACGTCCGCAAGATTTGCCTTCGGGGTGATCGTCGTGTCGTCAGCCCACGCCATCGCCCCCGCCAGCAACAGGCAGGCCGTCCACAGTGTCAGTAGCATTCTGCGGTTCATATTCCGACTCCCATTCACGTCGAAGCATCGCCTTGCACCGGCTTTCCGTTGGGCCGCTGCCCATGTCCCAACTTTTCTTCAGTCCAAGACCGGAGGAGAGGGGTGGTTTGGCCTATTTGTTGACCTTGGCGGCTTCGGCGACCGCGGCAAAGAGCCGGGTGTTGCGCTCCTGCCAACCCGCATGCTCCGTCAAATCCATGACACCGTGGCCTATCTCAGGAATCTTGTGGAGATAGTTCAACCGTTCGGCCAACAATTGACGGAAGACGGCCGCCTTATCTCCCAGCCGGTCGGCATGTTTCTCGATGGCCTCGGATATGATGATCGCCGCCTCGGACTCCTGTAACCCTTCGCGCAGCGTCTCAAACCGCAGGTTGGGAACCGCTCCGTCCGGGCCGGGGCTGGTCATGCGAAATACCGTAGGCTCCCGTTGCGAACACGTCGAGCGCAACCAGCGATTGTAGACATTCTCCTCGCCAGCGGTGTTATTCGGCGTTTGCTTGTTGCCGTGGACCAACACGTCCCAGAAGTCCAGGCAGAACCTCCCGACCCCCTGTTTGTTGGTAAATAAAGCCCGCTCGCCGGTCGTACGACTGGCCATAAGCGACAGGCAATCGAAGTCGCCGCGGAAATATGCGGTTCCGGGGTTGCCACGCAGACTCCATAGTGAAGGCACCGGCTTGGTGGCATCGGCCAGGGTCATGCCGTAGCAGTGCTCATGTAAGATAACCTTGCCGATCTGACCAGCAATGAAATAGGGCTTGGTGCTGGGGTTCATGGTATGGCAGCCGCGCTGCCAGGCGATACCCGGCATAATCTCGTCGAACATGGTAAACACCGGCTTGGGGGCGGTGCTGTCCGATAGAGTGCCCAGACACATGCCCTTGTCCTCCCCCTCCTTGGCCAGGTGCTCCTTAAGCGCGTTAATCACCGGCGTCCAGAATTTCTTGGCTTCGGGGCTGCCGAATTCCGGAACCTGCAATTCCTCGTGCTTGCCGGTGGCCGCATTAACCACCGTCACGGTATTTTCCTCGTTGGTGCCGTGGGCTTGCCAACCGGCGCCGTGCCAGACGTACAGCACGACATAATCCAGCGTACCGCAATACTTCTTGGCCAGCTTTATGTAGCGGTCGAACATCGTAAAGTCGTAGTCGAACGAGCCGTCGGCCTTGCGGACCCAATAGACCATGCCCTCATCGTTGCCCAACTGGGTGCGGTCGACCACGGGCACTTGCAGGGATTTGTTGCCAATCTGGCCCAGAAGCTCGAAACTCTTTTCCAGGAGCTTCCAATGCGGCTCGGACCACTCGGCCACCTTGTATTGCATGGCCACGCTGGTAGGCGACTCATAGCAACCGACAAAGGTCCGGAAATTCGCCGGGTCGGGAATGTTCCAGTCGGCCACCGTCAACTCCACGGGCACGTTGATCGGCGTGGATCCCTCGGCGCTAACGCTCAGGCTTCCGGCATATTTCCCGGCCGGCGCATCCGCCGGCACGTGTACCGTCAGCAACACCTGCAGCGCTGATCCCGCTCCGGGACGCACCACGGCCACTTCCGCCGGGGGTTTGCTCTCCAGAGTATCCGCCCACCCGCCCTTGGGGATCAGGGCGTAGCGTACGGTAAAAGCCGACTCCGGTATGCTGCCGGGCCCCTTAAGTTCAGCCGCACGGACGTTCAATCCGCGGATCGCCTCCGTAGAGGAGACCGCCAGTTGTCCAGAAAAATAGCCATTGCGGGCGCCGACGATAGTAATGGGACGCAACGGCTCCAGGAGGCTGCCGGGGGCCAGTTGTCCGCTGTCGCGGCCAATGCGGTCATTACGGTCCAGGTTGGAAACGCGCAGGCCCTTGGGCGGAGCATCGCTTCCCAGGCCGGCCGGACCGGACGCCACCAGGCTGAGTTTTACCAGGCCGCAGGTGGCCCAGACGGAACGGAAATTCAGATTCTCCTTGTCCAGTCCGTAGCTGAAGTACGGAGAGCGGAAGGTGTCGATGCCCAGCACATTGACGCCCTTGCGCAGACAATCGGCCGGAATGGCAATGTTGTCCAGGGCACGAACACGCTGGTCGAGGTTTTCCTTGGGCGCTTTGTTGCCAGGCGTTTGTATGGGCACCTCGTCAGCCCCGACAAACACCAGGGGTGGATAATCGTCGGCCAAGGTGGCGTCAGTCAGCGCCGCCGGGGCCTTGGGGAGGTTGCCGCGGGCAATCTCCCGGCCGTTGACATAGACCGCCGCCCCGCCGCGATAGCCCAGCGATAAGGTCAGCTTGCCGACTTGGGCCGGGTCGTCAATCTTGAACCGGCCGCGCAGGCACTGCCGGCTGGTCACCGGGTCCATCCTTAACACATTGGACCAGAGGAACCCGTGTGCCGGAAAGCAGTTATTGCCCGGAACCATCACGTTACCAAGCGGAAAACGGCAATGGCTCCAACTGGAGTCATCGAAATCAGGCTGCGCCCAGTTTTCGGGGGCGATGGTGGGCAGCGAGAGAAATGCTATTGCCTTGGTCTCAGCCAGTTCCTCGCCATGACGCACCACCGGTGTGCGGTAGCAGAGCAGGCATTGCCACCAACTGGCCTCGGTCAAAATGGTATTACCGGACTGGGCGGGATTGGCAGCCGGAGGAGCATCGGCAAAAATCGGCGCCACTGTGGCCAATATCATGGTCAAAAGCACGACAAGTGATGAACGCATTATCATTCCCTCCAACTGATCCGGGATTTCCCATATAGACATCTACCGACGAACGCCGTCGGTTGTTTCTTGTACCACGCCGGGTCTGGCGTGTTGAATTTAACGACTATGAGTTTTTGTGGGTGAGATGGTAATAATAAGGTCGGGAGTTTTGGGTCTGGAGGGCAGGCAACAGGGGCGAAGAGAACGCTGCCTTCGACAGGCTCGGGCGCTAGGAGAACGAGGACGGAGAGGATCAAAATATGTGTGCCCTATAATATACGCGTGGAAAAATTGGGCACGCGCTACCTGGTCAAACGGCTGGAATCCCCCGGCCATAATGTTACCCTGACAGCAGTTGACCGGGCCGCGTAGAGTTATTTTTAGAACAGCAGGAGGCGTAGTATCTGTTTCGCGGGAAAGAGGCACGTTTGGCGTGCTTTACAAAAGGGAAGGGTTGCCAATTAACAAAACATTCCAACTCGTACTGTTGGCGGTAGTTCTGGCCGGTTGCAACGCCGACAGGCAAGCAACCAGCAGACCGTGCGACGCCGATCAACTGCGGGCCATTGCCCAGATCGAGAGGCTCGGAGGCATCGTCCAAAGGGACGACAGTGCCCCCAATCAACCGGTGGTTATGGTGTATTTGGGCAACACCAAAGTAACCGATGCCGGCCTGGAATGCCTGGAGGGCTTCAGCCAGCTTCAGGCGCTGAGCTTGCATACCACCGCAATCACCGATGCCGGATTGGAGCGCCTTGCGGGATTGAACCAACTCCAGGAACTGAGCTTGCGGGAAACCAGGGTGACCGATGCCGGATTGGAACACCTTAAGGGATTGAAGAAGCTCGTGCTGCTGGACTTGAGGAACACCGTGGTGACCGGCGTGGGGCTGGAACACCTCAAGGGCCTGCCGCAACTCCACGCTCTGCGCCTGTGCGATACCGGGTTAGACGACGCCGGGCTGGCGAAGATCAAACTCTTGAGCGAACTCCAATGGCTTGACCTGGTCCGGACCGGAGTAACCGACGCCGGATTGGAGAGCCTCAAGGGATTGTCCAGACTGCAAATGCTGGACTTGAGCCACACCAAGGTGACCAGGCTGGGCGCCAATCAGTTCCGGGACGCGATGCCCAAATGCCAGGTCAACTGGCCGTGACCAACCTAGCGTAGCTTAATCGTCGCCAGGGCCATCGCGGCCAGCATGGCACCGATGAGCCAGAAACGGACGACCACCTGGTTTTCGGTCCAGCCTTTGAGGCGGAAATGGTGATGAATAGGTGAACACAGGAAGATGCGCCGGCCCTGGCCCCAGCGACGGCGGCTATACTTGAAATAGCTCACCTGAAGAATGACCGAGATCGCTTCCAAGACAAATATCCCCCCCACCATAAACAACAGAATCTCCTGGCGAATCACGATGGAGATGTAGCCAAGCATGCCGCCCAGGGCCAGGGAACCGGTGTCGCCCATGAAAACACTGGCCGGGTGGCAGTTGAACCACAGGAATCCCATACAGGCCCCCGAGATGGCGGCGGCGATGACGGCCATATCGCCGGCACCTTGCACGTGGGTCAAAAAGAGATACTGGGCCAGCCCGGTCTTATCGGCGATGGCGGCGACGATCATGAACGCAAAACTGACTATGGCTACGCAGCCGGTGGCCAGGCCATCCAGGCCGTCGGTAAGGTTCACGGCATTGCTGGAGCCGGTGATGACCAGCGTGCCCAGCACGACAAAAGCCAGAGGTCCAAGGACGAGTTTGAATCCTTTAAGGAAGGGGAAATACAGGGTGTGGGCAATCTCAACATGGCGCCCGTGCCAGTAGGTGAAGGCGCACAGCAGAATAGCCAAGCCCAGTTGGAAAAGGAGTTTTTCCAAAGACGTGAGCCCCTGGCGGCTGCCGGCACGGCGGCCGGCGGTCAACTTCAGCCAATCATCCGCCATCCCCACCGCGCCCAGCCAAAGCAGACAGACCAGGGCCATGCGCACGGTAAAATTATTCAGATCGGCCAAGAGCAGCGTCGCCAAAGCCACGGCGGCAATGATCAACACTCCGCCCATAGTCGGCGTGCCATCTTTATGGCGCGCCGATTCGCCGGCATGGCCCTGGCCCAGCACTGATTGGTCGGCAATTTTCTGCCGGCGCAACCACCCTATCAGCCGGGGCCCCAGCAAAATGCACATGGCAAACGCCAGGACGATCGCCATCGTCTGGCGGAAAGGATCCTGGGCCTCCCCGAACACCCGCATGAAACGCAGGTGGTGCGCATCCAACCAGGCCCAATTATTCTTGACTAACCAGTAAAGCATTTCCGCACTAACTCCTGCTTTGCAAAACAGCGCCGCGGACGGCGGCGCCACCATGAGGCCCCCGCCATCACGGGGGCAGCCGTGCCGCATCTAAGAAGCCGCGTTGGCAGATGGCGTCCGCCACGCGGCGATGATCGCCTCGGCAACTTGTTCCAGATGCATGGTCCGCGAGGCCTTGAGCAGCACAATGTCGCCGGGGACCAGCCGCGACGGCAGGGCGCAGGCCGCCGCTTGCGTATCGGCAAAATACGCGATGCGATCGGCCGGCATGCCCGCCTGCGCGGCGCCGTGGCCGATCGACCTGGCCAGTTCGCCTATGCACACCAGTTCGTCAACACCACCGGAGCCCGCCAGCAGGCCCATCGCCTCGTGCTTGGCGACGCCGACATCTCCCAATTCCCGCATGTCGCCGAGCACGGCGATGCGCCGCCCCGGGGTTGTCAGTCCGGCAAGGGTTTCCAGCGCCGCCTGCGTGGAGGAGGGATTGGCGTTGTAGGCATCATTAATCAGGACCAGGTTGCCCAGTTCATATACCTGGAGGCGCATCTGGGGACCAGTGGCGCCGGCCAGGCCGCGCACGATCATCTCTTCCGAGACCGCCAGCCGGCGTGCGACGGCGATCGCCGCCAGAGCATTGACGGCGACATGCCTGCCCAGCAGCGGCACAAATACCGGCAGGCGGCCGTTCAGCATGAAACGCACCCCGTGAATATCGCACTGCACGTCGGCGGCGAACAGATCGTTGGTCGGCTTGAGGCCAAAAGTCAGGCGCTGACCGTAATAGTCGCTTACCGCCTCCAGCAACTGGTCATCGTCGCCGTGGACTATCAGCAGTCCCTTTTCGCCAAGCCCCCGGACAATGGAGGCATTCTCACGCCGCACGCCGCCCAGGTCCCCGAAAAACTCCAGGTGTTCCTCCTGGGCATTGGTGATGACCGCGACATCGGGCAGGGCTATTTTCGCCAGGTTGGCTATCTCCCCCGGATGGTTGGTCCCCAGTTCCAGAACGACGTAGTCCTGCACGGGATCGACCGGGAATATCGTCAGAGGCACGCCGATGTCATTGTTATAGCTCTTGGGGGAGATCGTACCCTTGAGCCGGTCTTTGACGGCGCAATGGATAAGGTGCTTGGTGCCGGTCTTCCCGTTGCTGCCGGCGACCGCGATAACCTTGGCGTGCAGGGACTGGCGGACGTGACAGGCCAGCTTTCCCAGGGCCTGGCGCGTGTCGGCCACCTGAAGCACCTGCATATTGGGCAGCACCACCGCCGGCGGCGTATCGACCAGGGCGGCGATGGCCCCGCCCGCGGCCGCCTGCGGCAAAAAGTCGTGCCCGTTGAAGTTGTCGCCGCGCAAAGCGACAAACAGCGACCCCGGAGCCATGTGGCGGGTATCGGTACAGACCGCTTCGATGAGAGGCCATTGGGCCGGCAGCGGTCGTAATGGTTTGCCGGCAACGGCACGGCGAACATCTTGGATGGATAAGGAATGCATGGGCAGAACGCTAAACGGTAAACGGTGAACGAGGAACGGGAAACACGAATCCGCGGCACCGACAGGATGGCGACGTTCGGGCCTAACTCTTGACTCTTAACTCCTTAAGCACGGCGCCGGCTTCCTCTACATCGTCAAAATGGCGCTTTTCGGAACCGACGATCTGGTAATCTTCGTGGCCTTTGCCGGCCAGAAGCACGATATCGCCGGGACAGGCATCGCGCAAAATCCGCGCGATGGCGGCGCGGCGATCGGGATCGACGAACAGGCGCGAACCCATACCCGGGGCAAAACCGGCCAGGATATGCTCAATAATGGCCCGCGGGTCTTCATCGCGCGGATTATCGCTGGTTACATAAACGAAATCGGCGTGCTCTTGGGCCATCTTCGCCATAATGGGGCGTTTGCCGGCGTCGCGGTTGCCTCCGCAGCCGAACAATACGCGCAACTTCCGGTGCGGCAGGCCACCAAGGGCCGTCAAGACGCTCTGCAGAGAATTGTCGGTGTGGGCGTAATCCACATACACGGCAAACGGCTGCCCGCAGTCGACAGCCTGGAGCCGTCCAGGCGTTATCGGGGCATCGCGCAATCCTTCGGCAAGCTGGTGCACGCTCAACCCGAAGCTCTCGGCGACCAGGGCGGCGGCCAACAACGCATTCTCGATGTTGTGCTGTCCAATCAACCCCATGGTCACCGGGGCGCTGCCATCAGGAGCCGTCATCAGGAAGGTCGATCCGGAGGTGGTTATCCTGGCATCGGTCGCCCGGTAGTCGTCGCCTTGGCCGAACCCAAAACGTTTGCAGCGCCCCCGGCAATCACGGATCATACGGCTCGACCACTTATCAGCGCCGTTGATCACCGCTGTGCCTTGCTTGTCCAGCAATTCAAATAGCCTGGCTTTGGCGGCGGCGTAGGGTTCCCAGTCGCCGTGGTAATTGAAATGATCCCTGCCGAGGTTGGTGAAACCGGCGGCCACAAAATGCACGCCGGAAACGCGCCACTGGTCCAGGGCGTGGCTGGAAACCTCGATGGCGCACCCCCGGCAACCACTGTCGCGCATCGCGGCCAACACCGAGGCAATCTCGACCGCCGAAGGCGTGGTCATACTGGCTTGGCGCACCGTGCGGCCGTCATCGATCTCCACCGTTCCCACGACGCCGCATTTTTTGTTGACGCGGGCCAGCAGGTGGCGGATCAGATAGGTAACCGTGGTCTTGCCCTTGGTGCCGGTTACGCCCAGCACTTTCACATTCGCGCTGGGGCGCTGGTAAAAAATATTGGCGAGGATGGACACCGCCCGGCCGGCATCCGGCACAAGAATTACCGGCGCCGGGCATGAAGGCAGGGCCTTCTCGGCGACAATGACGGCGGCGCCCCGCGCCAGCGCATCCAGCGCGAACCGCGCCCCATCGTTCCTGGTGCCGCTGCGGGCCACGAACAGATTGCCGGCGACGACCAGGCGGGAATCCTCCTGAACGCCGGTTATGGGTACATTGGGGAACTTGGATAAATCGATCGCGGGAACAAAATCCCGCAGCAAGGTATGGAGCTGCATGGGACATCCTTTTCCCAACTGCCGCCGTGCCACGGCGGCAAGCCGAACAACGGCGATCATTCCGAACGCCAACGCCGGAAGTCCATTCCGACGACAAAACAATCTAGCACGAAGGCGCGGGTCACGCAACAACGCCACGGAATTCGCAGGGCGGTCCGTGAAGACGGGTGACAATTATCCCAGAAAGCACATGGGTTAATTCTTGGGCGGGTCTTCAATGCCGCCTGTGAAGAGATCGGCGGCACGATGCGCCACTGTCGGCTGCTAAGAATCTATCTCCGAACCCAATGACTCCGCGATGGGTCGGCAATGGCCCAGATGCGAGGCGGAGGATCGAAGCGTATCTGAACAGTGGACGATACGTTGAGGTCCGACAACCAAGCCGGTGGGCCATTGCCGACCCACCCTCCGGGCGATGCATCTTGCGCCCGCACTCGTCGTCGTTCCTCCTCGCCGTATCTCTCCATTGATACGCCTCGTCGTCGCTCCTTGATTGCAGGCGAAATAGGCATCGTCGCGGGGCCATTGGGTTCGGAGATAGATTCTAAACCTACTCCACGCCTTTAGGCCCGAAATAGACGCTTTGGCCGCTCGTTATCCGCCGTGCGCCAATGGTGCGCGTACTAAGCTGCTCGGCGTCGTTGGCGAAAAGCCCGGAGATTTCCAGAACCGCATCGGGTTCGCCATCGCGGAGATCGGTTGTGACGCCGGCTTGGCGCAGCCAACGGACGGCACGGCGCAGTTGGTCACGGCGGCAGGTCGCCGGAGAATCGACGCCTTCGGCATTCTTAACCGGCGAGAATTCCTCGGCGCGCTCGGTGGCGTAGACGATGGCATGCCTGGCCAGGGGGATGGCGTCGAAGACGAATTGCTCCAGTTTCACGGCGTTGGGATGCTGGGGCTTAACGAGGTTGCCGGCATCGTCCACGCAAGGCACCTTTTTAAGGGCCCGATGCCAGGGCAGGAGCAGCTTGCCGCCGCCGGTCAACCGCTCGATGAACGATACGCGCAGAGCGTGAATGGCGATGGAGCCGGCATTGAAGCGCAGGCTGGAGTCGGGATTGGTCTGCCGGGCCAGGGCCTCGGGGAGGTCGCTGTATTCGATCACCTGGAGACGCCCGTCGCCGATGACGAAATTGCCGACTTTTTCCAGGGGCCCGGCCTTGGGGATCGTCTTGCTGCTCATCTCGCTGCCGGTCAGATCGTGCAGACCCAGGAACAACTCGTCAATGCAATGCACGAGGGGATTGTCCACCTGGAAATAGGACAGGTGCTCGACGCCGCGGCGGCGCATGTCGGCCAGGGCCCCGCTCTTGCCCAGGGCGCGGAGGCTGCCGCCGTGGCCATCAGGGCTTAAGGCCAGGGAATCCCTGGCCCCCATAAGCAACTGCCCATCCGGGGCAAAGGCCGGCATCATGCCCTGCTGGAAGAAGAAAATATTCGCCGGGTCGTAACCGAAATACTGGTGCTGAGCGAAGAAGCGGCGGGTGCGGGCATCGTTGACATCGCTGGTCATGATATACCAGGGGATAGGCCGTTGGGCGTCGCGGCTGTGGCCGAGAAGCTGCTCGGCGAAAACCTGGAATAGAGGTTTGTTCTTGATGGGCGTGACGGGGTATTCACCCTTGGGACCGTCATGGCCCAGCCGCGTGCCCTGCCCGCCGGCGACGAGGAAGGCGCCGACCTTGCCCTGGCGCAGCAACTGGCGGCCTTGCTTGCGGGCCTGGGCATAAAGTTGGCGACGTTGGGAATCGGGCTGGCGCGGGTAGGCGTCAGCGGGCTCGATGTCGGCGGGAATGACCACCGGCGGACAATCGCGGACCTGCGTCCTGGCTAACTCGTCCAGATAATCGAGATCCAGATCGTTTAACTGCCCCAGGAGGCGCGCCCTGGCGGCCTGGTCAAGCTGATCCCAGAAATGCAGAACGCGTTGTTGTCCGATGGCGGAGAGTTTCTTGCCAAGAAGTGCCACGTCCATTGATAAATCCTCTGCGAAAGATAAAGACGGCACGCGGCGCGTGCCCTGCAAAACCCGGACCCGTCCGGGAAGCAATCATGGGGCGGTCCACGACCAGCGATTCTACGGCGGCGCCGGCAGGGTGATGGGCCGGTGCAGCGGCAGCGTGGAGGGCCGGGTGCCGGGACGAGTGGAACCGGGCAGATCGTCGAAATCAATATCGACGATTCCGGTAAAATACCGCCAGCCGCGGCCGAGGAACACCTGGTCCTTGAGCATCTCCTCCACGCTCGGTTTGATCAGAGCGTTGAAACGCACCACCCCGTTGACGCGGATGGTCACCGGCTTGCTGAAATCCGCCATCTGGTCGTTGAAATAGAACCGCATCGAATCAACATTGACAGTCTTGACATCGAAACTGTTGGGGCCGCTGCGCGCCGCCTCGATGGTGTAGGAATTGGGCCAGGTCTTCATGGTGCCGGTGCCGAGACGGAAGATCCATTTCTGCTCCTCCCCAGGGCTCATTTCCTCGTAAACCTGCACCCAGTCCAGGCGGTTGAACAGGGTGTCGGGACGATTGGATTGCAGGCCAACGCGCCGGGGATACAGTTCGCGGGTGCGGGCGCGCATCTTCTGATACACCTTTTCGACGATGGCCGGGGTGGGAACGTGGCCCACCCCGCTGGTCTCCTCGTAATCAACGTCGCACTTGAAGCGGTGCAGTATATTGACCAACTCGCGGGAGGAATCAACCTTAACAACCTGGTCCTGGGCATCGTGCCAGACTACCTCGAGAAGATTGCCCAGGTTCAGCATGCGCGTGCGTTGCCAGTCATTTTTGGCCCAGCCGGCCATGGGCGCCAAGGCGGCGAAGTAGGTCGTATAATGCAGGCCCAAATTCCAGACGGCATAAGCGGCCATGGAGTGGCCGCCCAGGTAGACTCGGGCGGGATCGATATTGACCCAGTTGGCGGCATCATGCATGGACTGGATGACGGTGTTCATGCCAAGGTAGCCCGGTCCGTAAGCCTCGGTGAAATTAAACAGCGGCATAACCACAATGGCATCGGGGTGGACGGCCAGTTCCTCGTTGATCCAGGCGCTGTAGATTTTGACGGCATCATCGGCTGTCCAGGCCGGGGTGGCTACCAGAGCCGCGGCATTGGGAAGCTTGAGGTACAGAGGCCAGGAGCGCGTACGATCGTAATCCCGGGGCACGCCCAGGAAATAATGCACTTCGTGGGCGCCGATCTTGTCGAAGATGTAATGACATCCGGCGGGAACCTGGGGCCAGTCCATGCGGAGGCGGGCGATGCGGCCGACGATATTGGCATCCAGCCCGATTTCATTTATCCATCGGGTCAGGGCCTTGCGGCTTTCGGCATCGGAGTACTCGGGAGAAAAATATCTTTCCACCAGCTTGTGGGTCAGGTAAATATTGTCGGCCAGGGCGGGATCGTACAGCGGACCCAGTTCCTGACGATACATCACCTCGAGGATTTCGCGGGGAATATAGGGTCTGGTGGCCGGCGGCGCCGCCGAAGCCGCCCCGGGCGTCGGGCCGGCGACGATGACGGAATTCATCCAGCCCAGCAGGACGGCAATAATGATCGTGCGCATCATTTCCATAACATACCGCTAATCATCTAATGTCCCAAGCGTAAAGCGTCCGATAACCACGAAGGAGCCGTGCACAACCAACTCCGCAGAAAGCCCCTGTCCCCTGCCCTCTTCCCGGAGCACCGGAGCGAGGGAGAAACTGCGGAGTTATTCCTGCGCACCTCCTAAGGCATGGAAGAATCCATCTACCGGCTGCGTTGGCGGGACATTCTGACGTTATGCGTCGTCGCCCTGCTGTTCCTGGGCGTGATCATGGTGCAGTCGGCCTCGATGCACATGACCGGAAACATCGGCTGGCGCTGGAGCGACACGGGACTGAAGCACGTGCGGTTTGTCGCTGTCGCCCTGGGGGCCTTCTGGGTTCTGGGCCATCTGAACTATCGGTTTCTGGTCCGCCAGGGAAAACTGAAGAACCTTGTCCTGTGGCTGGTGCTGGCGGCGACCTGCGCCTGCGTGCTGGTATTGGTTCCCCATATCGGCCGGGCCTATAACGGCGCCCGTCGTTGGCTGCCCCTGGCGCCAGGCGTGGTCCTGCAGCCGTCGGAACTGGGCAAATGGGCCGTGGTCTTCTTCCTGGCCTGGTGGCTCTCCCGGCCGCAAACCCGGCTGAATTCCTTCTTTCTGGGCTTTGTGCCGGCCCTGGCTCCGGCGGGCCTCATCTGCCTGCTGGTGGTCATTCAGGATTTCGGCACCGCCGCCCTCATCATGCTGTGCGCCCTGGCCATGTGCTTCGTCGGCCGCGTGCGCTGGCGGCACCTGATAATTGTCGTGCCGCCGGTCATGGCCGTCGCTTTCTGGTTCGTCAGGCACAAGGAATACCGCTGGAAGCGCATGACCGCCTTCCTTGATCCCTATGCCGCACCGCAGCGCGAGGGGTATCACATGATCCAGAGCCTGTTGAGTTTCTCCACCGGCGGGATCTTCGGCAGAGGGCTGGGCAACGGCATTCAGAAACTCGGCTACCTGCCCGAGGACACCACCGATTTTATTTTCGCCGTGATTTGCGAGGAACTGGGTCTGTTCGGCGCCCTTTTGACCATCGCTCTGTACCTGGGAATATTGTTTGTGGCCTGGCAGGCGATAAAGCAGCAGCGCGACAAGTTCGGGCGGATGCTGGCCTTCGGCATAGCCGCCATGATCGGATTTCAGGCCTTGATCAATATGGCGGTGGCCACGGTCAGCGTGCCGACCAAGGGCCTGTCGCTGCCACTGGTCAGCGCCGGAGGCAGCGGCCTGGTAATTACCTGCGCCGCCCTGGGGATTTTGTACAGCGTCTGCCGATACGACAATTTACCTCCGGAATGATCCATGTCTGACGCCAGAACCATTTTCTTCGCCGGGGGCGGCACCGGGGGACATTTGTTTCCGGGCATCGCGGTCGTCGAGGCCTTGCAAACAATTCGGCCCAACCTGCGGCCGGTGTTTTTGTGTACCGAACGGACGATAGACCAGGTAATTCTCCAACCACGAGCACTGGAATTCATTCCCCAGCCGATTGTGCCCCCGGTGCTTACGATCGCCGGCCAATTGGCGTTCTGGCCAAGTTGGCGGAAGACCAAGGAATTGGTCAATGGCCTCTTGCATGACCGTAAACCAGTGGCGGTCATAGGTTTAGGTGGATACGCGGCGGGAGCCGCGGTCAAATGTGCGGCCAAGGCCAAGATTCCCACGGCGTTGATAAATCCGGATGTGGTTCCTGGCAAGGCCAATCAGTATCTCTTGCGCCGGGCGCGAATTATGTGTTGCCAGTTCGAGCAGACCCGGCAGTTCGTGCCCGGTTCGCAACGCCACAAATTGCGTATAACCGGGTGTCCGATCCGCGGTGAGTTCGCCCAACTGCCCTCGCGTCAGGAGGCCGCCGGGCGGCTGGGGCTGGACCCGCTGTTGCGGACGCTGGTGGTTACCGGCGCATCCCTGGGAGCCCAGACCATAAACGAAGCGGTTCTGGAGGTTCTGAAGACGACCAAGCCCCAGGGCTGGCAGATTCTGCACCTGGCCGGCCGCGATCACGGCCCAAAGGTGAGCGCCGGCTACCAGGGGTTGGGGATGGGGGCGCGGGTAATCGGATTTTCCGTGGCCATGGCCGATGTCTGGGCCGTGGCCGACCTGGCCATCAGCCGTTCGGGAGCCAGCAGTTGCGCCGAAATGACGGCCTGCGGCGTACCGTCGATCCTGATGCCCTACCCATTCCATAAGGACCAACACCAGAAACTCAATGCCCGGGTTCTGGCGGAGGCCGGCGCTGCAGTAATGATCGACGACCAGCGCGATCCGCGTCAAAACGCCCAGACCCTGCGGCCGGTTATGGAAGGGCTGCTGTTCGATGCCAATAAACGGCAAACCATGGCCGCCCGCGCCAAAGCCATGGGAAAAATCGCTGCCGCCGGATCGGTTGCCCAGGCGATAACGGAATTGATCGACACCTGCCGATGATGTAAGAAGTATTGACTCTTACCTACCCAGGTGTAATATGCCTTCGACTGTTAAAATAACCCTTAGCGAGTCGCGAACGGAGTCGCACTTGTCAAATCCATCCATTCAGGACGCCATACCAGCCCCCAGCCAATTGGTGGGCAAGCGCGTTCATTTCATTGGCATAGGCGGCTGCGGCATGAGCGGCCTGGCCAACGTGCTTCTGGACGCCGGAGCCATAGTCAGCGGCTCGGAACCCAACCGCAACGCCACCACCTTTAATCTGGTCAGCCGGGGAGCGAACATCTCCCAGGACCAGATGGGCAAGCTGCTCAGCAGGCAGGTGGCCCTGGTGGTGCGCAGCGCCGCTGTGCCCGATAACAATCCGGAATACCTGGGGGCCCGGGCCCTGGGCATTCGCACCGTCAAGTACGCCCAATTCCTGGGCGCGGTGATGCGCGAACGCTTTGGGGTGGCGGTGGCCGGCACCCACGGCAAGAGCACCACCACTGCCATGATAAGCTGGGCCCTGCTCCAGTGCGGAGCCGACCCCAGCTTCGTCATCGGGGGAACCGTCAAGCAACTGGGCGGCGGCAGCCGTTCGGGGCGCGGCCAGGACTTCGTGGTCGAGGCCTGCGAGTACGACCGCAGTTTTCACAATCTCCATCCGCGCGTGGCCCTGCTGATGAACATCGAAGAAGACCACATGGATTATTACAAGAACCTGGACGAGATCGTGGAATCGTTCCACGAGTTCGCCGGCCTGGTTCCCCCCGATGGCACGGTCATCGCCAACGGCCTGGACCAGAATGTCCGCAAGGCCCTGGCCGCAAGCCACGCCAATATTGAGACGGTGGCCTTGAAGACGGGTTACCAGTGGAGCACGCTGGAAACCGGCCAGGTCCAAGGCTGCTACCGCGGGCAGGTTTATTACCGGAACAAACCCGTGGCCAAGCTGGAACTGGGCATCCCCGGGGAACACAACCTCTTCAACGCCACCATGGCCGTGGCGGCCTGCGCCGCCTGCGGGATCGAGCCCGCCAGGGCCGCCAGGGCTCTGGGCGATTTTCAGGGCGTGGACCGCCGCATGGCTGAAGTGGGCCGCTGCAACGGCGCCGTCCTGGTCGATGACTACGGGCATCACCCCACCGAGATCCGCGCCACGTTGGAAGCCCTGCGCGGCAGGTATCAACCGCGCCGGCTGCTGTGCGTCTTCCAGCCCCACCAGTACAGCCGCACGCGCTTCCTCCTCAAGGACTTCGCCGCCAGCTTCGGCCAGGCCGATGAGACGATCGTGCCGGACATCTATTTCGTGCGCGACAGCGACGAGGAGCTCAAGCTGGTCAACAGCGACGTGCTGGTCAGCCGCATCCGGCAAAACGGCCAGAAAGCCGTACACTTTCCGCAGTTTGCGGACATCATCGCCTATCTGCGCGGCAGCATCGGTCCCGGCGACCTGGTGGTGACCATGGGAGCGGGAGATGTCTGGAAGATCGCCAGCGCGCTGGCCGAATAGGGTGGCCAAGATGAGAATAGCACAACCTTTTTCGGGCCTGGAGGAGATCGTCACGGAGAATGAACCGCTGGCCCCGCACACCTGGTACAAGGTGGGCGGGCCGGCGCGGTGGTATCTGCGGCCGCGTTCGAGCGAACAGTTGCAGGAAGCCTCCCGGCGCTGCCTCGAAAACAACATTCCCATCTATGTTTTGGGCCTGGGCGCCAATCTGCTGGTGGCCGACGCCGGCGTGGATGGCGCCGTGTTCCGGCTCGATGATGAAAATTGGCGGCGTGTGCGTTTCGAGGGCAGCGCCGTGGAGGTGGGCGCGGGCGTGGACCTGCAGAAGCTGGTGCTGCGGACGGTTCGCCAGGGCCTGGCGGGCCTGGAGTGCCTGGCGGGAATCCCGGCGACCATCGGCGGAGGCGTGCGCATGAACGCGGGCGGGAAATACGGCGACCTCGGCGCCGTGGTGCAGCGTGTGGGCGTCATGGACGCCGGCGGAACCACCTTCGACCGCACCCGGGACGACCTGGTCTTTGACTACCGGCACACGAATATTTCCGCAAAATTCATCCTCAACGCCACCCTGCTGCTGGAGGAGGACGACCCCCAGCGCATCATGCGCAAGCTCAAGGAAATCTGGATGTTCAAGATGACCAGCCAGCCGCTGAACACCAAGAACGCCGGCTGCATCTTCAAAAATCCCCGGGGCATGAGCGCGGGAGCCCTGATCGATCAGGCCGGCCTCAAAGGATGCAGTGTCGGCGGCGCCGAAGTCAGCGCCAAGCACGCCAACTTCATCGTCGCCAACGCCGGCTGCCGCGCCGAGGATATCCGCAGGCTCATCAAACTGGTCCGCGAACGCGTCGCGGAAAGGAATCAGCTTTCCCTGGAAACCGAGGTCCTTACCTGGGGCTTCGATGGGCCGGTGTAGGATTATGCCCGGGATTTCACGGAGCTTGTATGAAAGTCACGGTTCTTTACGGCGGCCCCAGCGCCGAGCGGGAAATAAGCCTCAAGAGCGGACAGGCGGTGATCGAAGCCCTGCGACAAATGGGCCACGAGGTGTTGGCCAGCGATGTGGCCCCGACCGATCTGTCGGGACTGGACCAGCCGACCGAGGTGGTCTTTCCGGTGCTGCACGGGCAATTCGGGGAAAGCGGCGAACTACAGGAGATCCTGGAGGGGCGGCGGCTGCCGTTTGTCGGCAGCGGCTCGCAAGCTTCGCGGCTGGGCATGAACAAGGTGGCCACCAAAACCGCCTGGCTGGCGGCGGGACTGCCCACGCCCCAATGGATGGTCTTCACCAGGGAAAACGACGACCGCAAGGCCCTGGCCGACATGGCTTACCCCTGCGTGGTCAAAGCCATCAGCAGCGGCAGCAGCATCGACGTTTTCATCTGCCGGACGCGCGGTTCGGCGGCGATACGCGTCGGCCAGCTTCTCCGCAGACACGGGATGGCGATGGTGGAGCAGTTCATCAAGGGGCCGGAAGTTACCATCGGCTTGCTCGAGGAAGCACCCCTGGCTCCCATCCGCATCATACCCAAGCGGGAATTTTTTGATTTTCACGATAAATACGCCAGCAACGGCGCCGAACACCGGTTGGACACCGGCCTGCCGCCGGCGGTGGTGGATGCGGTGCGGGAATTGGCCCGCCAGGCCAACGCCGTGGTGGGTGCGCGCGATCTGGCCCGCATCGACATCATGCTCGATGCCGGACACAAGCCCTATCTGCTGGAAATCAACACCATCCCGGGCTTCACTCCCCGCAGCCTCCTGCCCGAAGCCGCCCGCCATGCCGGAATTGAATTTGGCCCCTTAGTCGACCGGCTGGTGCGCCGCGCCGCCGCCCGCGGCGCGAGGTGAAGAATTCGGGGGGAGGGGCGAGGGGCGAGAGACGAGGGGCGAGGGCGAGGGCGAGGGCGAGGGCGAGGGACGAGGGACGAGGGACGAGGGGCGAGGGCGAGAGACGAGGGGCGAGGGGCGAGGGACATCGAAAGTTTTTGTCAGCCACCACCCCACTGCCGAAACCCCGCGCATGGATAGGCGCCTACGGCCCCAGCAACCGCTGGTATACTTGTGCCACGATTCCCGGCCCGTCGCCCAGCGGGCCCTGGGCCTGGCCATATACCACGGGGGGATTGCCGTCGCGTTGCCCGAGGGCGGCGCGGAGGGTGAAGGCGGAGCCGGAAATTGTGGCGTGGGCGGCGATGGGAGAGTGGCAGTCCCCGCCGAGGCGGGACACGAGGGCACGCTCCAACTCGACGCAAGCCATGGTCCGGGGATCATGCAGAAGGCGGAGCACATCCATGGTCGCGGCGTCGCCCCGGCGCGATTCCAGGGCCAAAGCGCCCTGCCCGGCGGCGGGAATGAACGTCGCGGCATCCAATGGCGTCATGAACGATTCGTCGAACAAGCCGCCGCGTTTTAAGCCGGCCATGGCCAGAACCACCGCGTCGTATTCGCCTCCGGCGGCTTTGCGCAGCCGGGTATCGATGTTGCCGCGAAGGGGCTGAATGACCAGATCCGGGCGCAGGTGCAGAAGTTGACACTTGCGGCGCAGGCTGCCGGTGCCAACCACCGCCCCCGGCGGCAGGTCGGCGACCGTGGCGGCCAGGCGCGGCGCGGAGGCGGACCCGCAGACCAGCACATCGCGGGGATCTTCGCGGAACGGGGAGGCGCCGATGACCAGGTCCGCCGTATCCACCAGGGGCATGGTCACGGGGACGTCCTTGAAACTGTGCACGGCAAAATCCACTTCGTGGCGCAACAGGGCTTGTTCCAATTCCTTGGTGAATAAACCTTTGCCGCCGGCTTCGTAGAGAGGGCGGTCGGTGAATTTATCGCCGGAGGTCTGAATGATGACCAGTTCCACGCGCAGGTTGCCGTGGGCTTTTTCCAGGGCATTGGCGACCCACTGGCTCTGGGTGCGGGCCAGCATGCTGCCGCGGGTGCCCAGACGCAGTTTCAGGAGAGTTGGTGGATTGATGGCGGAAGTGGTGGTGGTCATTCCTGCGCGTCCTTTACAACAACGGAATGGCGATTGTATACCACGAGCGTGAATAGTGGAATTCGGGGATCGGGGGTTGCTGGAATCGGGAATCGGGAGTCGGGGGTCGTGAGTCGGGAGACGCCTTGGGACAGCGGAGGTTCGAAAACCACGGCACCAGGCAGCCGACGGCGGCATTTAGAATCTATCTCAGTCAAAGCGGTGCGACGACGCGCAACCATGCTTGACCGCTGGAAAATCGAAAGTTTTTGTCAACCGCACAACGAACCACGAATTCTGAATTTCTTGCCTGTCCCGACCCCCGATTCCTGTCCTCAACCAACACCGCGGCCCCGCGATTTCTCACGGGGCCGGGGTCTGGTTGCAAATTCACAATCCCATCGTCTTAACGG
>Ga0316227_1000547_pt1 | contig 52767 bp, 73 predicted proteins | sample TBH18019metaG_FD_206012 | JGI IMG/M metagenome (GOLD analysis project Ga0316227, IMG submission 206012) | Freshwater microbial communities from Trout Bog Lake, Wisconsin, USA - TBH18019 | ecosystem: Environmental > Aquatic > Freshwater > Lake > Hypolimnion/Profundal zone | place: USA: Wisconsin... | reverse complement strand
AAAGCGCGGGCGGCATCTTGCGACGCTATGAGCAGGTGACAATTCCCGATGCGCAGATTGACGCCTTCTTGGCGACGCCGCAGGGAGCGGGCATGACGCGCACGCAGGCCATGACCGCCGTGGCACTCGCGGGCCTGTACGCATTCGCGGGCGACACCCGAACGCAGGCGCAGCTTGACGCCGAGGCCAAGGCGGCAGAGGAAGCCAAAGACGCGCAGGAACCCGCGCCATGAGCCGCGCGGATACAGCGTTCTATCTCGCGACCGTTGCCCTTGCCGCGGTGTGCGCGGTGCTCATGTTTCATTGGGTGCAACGCATGGGGGCATTATGAGCAATCCCGTTTGGCGCGTCGGCGACGAACTCCCCGCGCGGCTGGATGCTCTCGGCCAACGGCGCGAGCACGAACGCGGTGACCAACTCGATTGCGCTCAACGCGGCGCAGTACATCCTGCAAAACCTGACCAATGCCGATCCCCACATCAAGGGAGCGCTCTGGAGCAACGCCAGCGTGCTCTCCATCTCGGCGGGGCCGTGACATGAACTATCAAACCACACGCATCTTGCTTACTTCGCTGGCGCAGCAAGAACAGACAACCAAGTAAATAGTGGTGCTGTATGGCCCCGAAAGAAACCATGTCACACGACGAGCACGGTAATTGCAGCAAGGCTTACCAGATAGACAACATCGAGGCAATGTGCCACGAAATGCACAAGGTTCTTCTGGTTGGCAATGGTGAGCCAGCGATCACCGTAAGGCTTAAACAGGTAGAGACGTTTGTCAACGCCTGTAAGTATATTCTTGGCTCAATACTAGTGGCGGCGCTTCTTTCTGGACTTGGCGTTGCATTCGTTCACTTATTCAAAGCAACATGAAAAACAAACTTTTATTTCTCGCACTTCTACTGATGGCTAGCTGCCCCGTTATGCAGCCGTTCGCCGGATGCACTGTTGTATATGCCCCTATGGCTCAGAAGGTTGGAGTGCAGTTCCACGAGCAATCTAGCTCAAACATGGTTATTACAGAGAGCGTTCCTCTTACTGCAAAGCTTGCAGACTCTCTAACCGGCATCTCGGCTGGTAACAACAACAGCGCTGGTAATGGCAACTCCATTACTGGCGTCGCGCCTTCTGTGTCTGCCAAACTTAAATAAGGAAAACAATGAGCAAAGTATCTAGCTGGTTCTATAGCATTAGGGATTGGGTGGAGAATCTATTCAGCAATAAGGATAACGGCCCTGCTGCCCCTGAGGCGGCTCCTGTTAATCCGGTGGCACCAGTAGTCGTTCCGGTTGCTCCGACGCCCCCTGTTGCACCTGTGGCATCTCCTGTAGTGGTCCAGAATACAGGACTAGTTCGTGGCGTCATGTTCTGCCCGCCTGCTGTTCCACAGTCTACGTGGGTCACTATGGGACCGCCTTGGCCTGACAGCACGCAGGCTTACTTCAGGTGTGCCGGAACGTCTTACGAGAATGACTACCGCCGATACCTGCCAACAGCAATCGCCAAGTGGGGAGGTAATGCCATGATTGCCTTTGCTGATAAGCTCAAGGATATGAGTACGGCGTTTGCCTGCTTCACCTGCGATACAGTGGAAGAGGATGGAGTTACCCATGTTCCATCGGACGAGAACTCGGCTGTATGGTTGGTTCATGCCTGTGGCTCTCCGTTCTACTTCATCAACGTGCTTACCGACAGCCCTGAAATGACAATCCCAATGAGCGGCATGGACGCATTTATCAAGTACGTAGTTAGCTGCTACAAGGGTTCTCGCGGTATTACACCGTTGTATCTTATTGGCCTAGAGTGCAACCGCAATCTATCGGTAGCTCAGGTTGTACAGATTGCCAACATTGTACGCAAGTATGCTGGTGCAGATGCTCCTGTTATCGCTGGAAGCGCCAGTCTAGACTTCTTAAAGCAGGTTCACGCGTCGGATGCCAACATTCAGCTATGGAAGGAAACAGATGGTCACCCTATTAATGAAGCACTTACTGATGCAACTAGTGCTGCTTATATCTCAGAACTTGATTCTATTGCTGCCCTCGTTGGAGCAAAGAATACTTGGGCTGGTGAGTGGTATGCTGAGTCGGATGCAGACAGACTTGCTATCACGGCTAGACTCACTGCAAAAGGTTATCAGTGCGGCTGCGGTCAATGGAAGTAAGCCATGATTAAGCAACCAAAGATGTCTCCTGTGCCGGGTACAGAACTGTGCGTTGTAGATGAGGTCTACAGCATTGTTCTTCCGGTGTCTGGCAAAACTCTTACTATTCAGGCTGGGTTCACCACTGATGGCGCTTCTATTCCTAGATGCCTTTGGTCTTTGGTTGGTGCTCCGTTCGACCCTAACTACATGGCACCAGCCCTGTGTCACGACGCCTTGTACGAGGCGGAACTGCTTACTAGGGATGAATGCGACCAAGAGTTTAAATGCCTTCTAGACCTTAATGGTCCTATCGCTATGGATAAGGCTGAGACGTTCTACAAGGCAGTACATTACTTCGGGTGGATTACAACGTGGGCTTGGCACACTAAGGCCAGTATTGCGGAGGGTGCGGCTTACGCCTCATTGACTTGATATGCAATGGTCGTGCGAATGCGGTGAAGTGTTTAGTAGCGGGTGGGAGTGTCCTGTTTGTGGCTCTAAGGACGTAGAACCAGTTGATACCAAGAGACAAAAAAAGCGCAGCGGAAAACCCTCCGAAGAGGATTAACCGCCGCGCTTGGAGTAGAACACTTGCCTAACGAACGCTTCTAGTAGTCTGCCGGAATCTGTGGAACCAACTCTCTAGCCCTTCGCGTCCACCACTCTTGCCACTTCCTTTGAGCAGGGAACGGACAGGGCGCGATCTCTACAGTCGTAAAGCAACTATCAATCAGAGTGATTAAGTCAATGACTTCTTGCTCCGAGTAGTTTTGCTTTCCGTTTGTATACCCTAAGGGATGGTTCATTTGCTGATAGGTCTTCATAAAGCTCGCTGCTCTTGATGGAGCGCGTGCGTTTCCGCGTCGCACCACCCAGGACGCGAGTCGTCAACCGACTTGATTTCGTTTTCCCCGACGACTGCGATTCCTCCGCCATTGATCGAGATTTCGTGCAGCTTGATTCCATTCGCGGTTCGACTCCTTCCGTAGCAGGCCGTCCTGCCGTCAACAAGTTCTACGTAACAACCTCTCGGGTGTGTCATGCTCCATCCTCCTGTATGCCACGCGGGTCATAGTTATTGCACAGGAACCACAGTTCCTTCTCTAGTGTGAATATCTTGTCGCACCGTTCGATCTCCTTGTCATCCCAAGCAATCGCCATGCAGTTACCCGTAGAGCGGTCAATAGGTACGGTTACGAATGTAGCCCCGAACCTACCAGAGCCACGAATGTACGCAGCACCCTGAATACCGTAGTCAATCATGTACTTCGGGATTGTTGGCCTGCCATACTTGTCCGTGAACCTATCAAGTCCATCCTTGGTTTTAAAGTCCAGAACAAACGGTTTCTTATCAGTGCGTCGAACGCAGTGCATATCAACGCAGCCCGCATAACCTTCGGTAGGATTGCCAAACGGAGTCTCACAGGACAGTACATCGAGTTCAAGGTCTGTAAGGATGCGCTGCATTCCAACAACCGCTGCAACGCCAACAGCATCTCCACCATCCGGTTCGACGGCGTTCCCGAAGTATGCTTCGAGTACTGCATGAATCCTTGCCCCTTGTTCTGCCGCGTCCTTACCCTGCTTCTCTGACTCTGTATTGATACGCCTAACGAAGTCAAGTTCTGCTTCGTGTTCCATGCGCTCTGTTGTAAGTGCGGCAAGGATGGCCTGCTCTTTAATCCAGTTGTTCAGTTCGCGCTTGTTACGGATGCTAGTGATGGTGGTCACAGACGGGAGAAGCTTAAACTTCCTCGCGTGTGCAAGAGTTGTTCCGACCATCTTCTTGCCGTCCGCTGATGGCGTTTCATACTGTGGTGTCCCGTCAGCGCGATACCAGTGGGAACCACCTTCACTGCTGTTTAGATAACGTGTTGCCATATTATTTCTTGTGGAAGCTAGGCTCATCCTCGCTGGTCGGTTTCGGATACTCTCGCTTCATGTTCTTGGCCTGCTTAAACTCAAGCATAGCAATGATTTCCTTTGGCGTGTATCCCGCCCGCCAAGCGCCATCGAACCCCAAGACAAGAACATCTATCCATTCCTCTAGGTCTTTAGGTGCCTTCTTAATCTCTTCCAGTTCACTTGCGATATGCTTGCACAGGCCAAGCGTACGCATACCTTCACCAAACGTCTTACGACTCCACTCAATATGTACTTTAAGCCACTGTTCCATTAACTAAACCTTTCTTCTCAAGCATGGCTAATAGCCGCTTGATGTCTTCATTCTCCATCAGATACCACGCCTTCTTGAAACCAAGGACCAGCGTTGCCTTGTTGACTTCAAGTGCGTTTCCCTGTTCTACCCACAGAATCTTGCCGATCATCACCTGACGCTCGGCTGATTCATTTTGTGCAAAATAATCCGTTGTAGTGGACTCTCCCGCACACCGCGCACCAGAACCATCCGCCATAAGTTTCCTCTTTTACTGGAGCAGCATCATGCAACTCCGGTTTCTCGTTCATCCTAATCATCTTCTCAAGATAGATGGCGAAGTCTAGCGCCTCGTCCTGAGCGTGTTGTAGCCATGTCTGGAAGTCTACATCGGTGCGCTCCATAGTAACACCGTACTTCTTCCTGCCTACATCACGACGCTTCTCAATCTTTGCTATTACTCGTTGTTCGATTTCCATTTATGCTCCACCGAATAAGTTACCGAAGTTGTACGCCCTAAGCGCCTTTAGCGAGTTCTGCAATCTGATAAGGTAAACGTTACCTATTGTTATACCGGCACGCATGTCTTCAATCTTCCAGTCCTTGCTAGCGCAGCAGCCACAGCATCCGTGAACGCCAAGTGGATTGTCTTCACCTTCTTTATACTCAGGCGAAACTCTCCACAAGTAGTCTGCGCTACCAAACGCAGGGTGTCCAACGCCACACTTGCAGATGTTCTCTATGACACCGTTCTCACGACGGATTGTTTTTACTATCAGCTTGTCCATATAATAGCAATTCCTTCACACCGTTCACACACCAGCATGTCACCCTCTGCAATCCAGTGCATCATGCTTACCGGAAACTCAAGGTGACACGCGTCGCACGTTTGCCAGATGTAGCCTTCGGTCTGTTTGTTCTCCATGATCTTTAACGATGTTCCAGTCCAAGCAGTGGTCGCCGTCTCTTCGGCAGTAGTCGCACGCTGCATCCCAATCAACGAAATCTTTATACACAGTCTGGTTCGTATATTCAATTTCTACAGTAATCATCAGTTTTGATTCCTGTACAGTGGTTGACCTGCCGCCATCTCTACCGGAAGCAACAGAGCATCATAGATTGCATCATTGTCTTTTGTGGTTAGCTTAATGCCAAGCTTCTGAAGCTCGCGCTCTACCGTGTCAATAGCAGTCAGAACAATACCCTGCACATCTTCTTCGTATATCTGTTCGTTCATAATAGAAAAGAGGCCAGTAGAGGTCTCCACGCTTGGAAAGCGTTTCAACTTGCTGGCCCCACACCTTGTTCCGAGCCTACTCGGTATAGCGGATTAGATGCTTACTTTAGACGGAGCTTGGAACTCAACCAACCGCCGCCATACTTCCTCTGTAGACTCAACATCCTCGACGTTGTGCGTCCAGACATAGTTGAGTGCGTCCTGATCGCCAGCCAAACACCTTAGCCAGTTTTGAGGGTCAAGCTTATGTGCCTTGCTCGGGATATCAAGGAACTCACAGACAGCCTGTAGCCTGTTGCTGCGAAGCTTGAGCTTGTTCTTTGCCATCGAGTAGCAGTCGCTAACAACGATGTCCTTATACTTCGGAAACCACACGCGATTCTTTAGGCAGCGAGAACGAAGGAACGGCAGATCAAAACGCCTGTCAATGCAGTAATATCCAACAAGCCTGTCGAATGATACCATATCACGAACGCACTCGCGCATCAGGTCTAGGTCGTATGTTCCTGTCTTAACCTCGTCAGGGCGAAGCGTTCTACCAACAACCTTACCGCCTAGTTCCTTGATGGCATATGAGAGACAGACGCCGTGCGCGGCGTTAAGGTCACTCGTCTCGATATCAAGGAAGCCGATGCGTTCAGCTTTCTGATTGTCTCGTTCCTTCTGCCAGCATGTATAGTGAGACAGGTAGGAATGGCCGTGCTTACACCGATGAGTGGCTAGGTACGTCAACTCTTGCTTCGTGCACTTAGCAATATCCAATGGTCGAATCTTAATCATAATGTGATCTATGCAATGTAATGTGAACTTTGACCGACACGGAATTACTTGATGGTTACAAGCGGAGTCTCTGGAGCTTCTGATTTGGCTACCGCGGCATCAATGATGTCAACGTCGGCCTGCTTCTTGGCGATAAGCTTCTTCAGCTCAACGCTCTCTTCCTTTAGGATTACAGCTAGACACTTTGCAATGTCATCACCAGCTTCGTCCTTGTTCTTCTTCGTGACAGTCACGGCTTCTTGGTGCAGACCGCTGAATGCAATCTCGCACCGATACTGGTCGCCGTGCTGTTCCTCGATTGCTGACAGGCTAGATAGCCCGCCAGTCAACCGCAGGTTACGCACATGGCGAGACAGAGCCTCTGACAGCAAACCAATCTTTTGTTCTGCGTTCATTTGATTAGTGTATATCCATTCTCGAATGCTTCGGCGGGACTGAAAGAGCAGTAGCCGTCCGCGTAGACTACGTAGTAGCCGCCGACTTTAGGGTTGTGCTTCTTGACGTATTCCTCGCTTAGTATCATTGGAGCAAATCCGATGTCACACGGAATCATCTGGTATCCATCAATACTGAGAATCTTCAAGGCGTGCACCTGTTTAGTGCACTGATACCTTGGCATTTCCATATCAGGCATATCGTCTGAGATAATCTCGTTCATGTTAGTAAGGGAGGTCGTCTGTGCGTTCACCGTCCAGATACTTCCGGTAGTCTTCTGCGATACTCAGGACAGAAGCAACCGGGTCAGTCTTCTCGGCAAGACCGGGAACGTTAGCAAACATCGAACACATGATGTCCTTGGCGTAGGATAGCGCGAAGGCTGCGTTCTTGCTTGCAGGCGGTGTAGCCGAGGCAACCTGCGCTGCCGCCGCAGGAGCAGCGCTAGAGCTTTGACCGCCGCCCATCCGAATCCAGTACTCTTTGCCGAACTTACCGTCACGTTCTTCCATGAGAACGTCATATGACTGACCAGTCTCGAACAAGCCAGTGTCGTCCTTGTACTTCTTACCTGTGGTTGTGAGCACTGCGAAGATGCGCTTCTGGCCGTCTTTGCTCGTCCACTTCAATTCATTATTTGCGACTGTGATATTCATTCTGTTATCTTTACCTTGTGTTGTTCTGTGATTATACCGTTGGGATAATCATGTGTTGTGTGTCTACTTTTCCGAAAGCAGCCTCGTACTTGTCTAGTTCGGGGCTTGGGTTAAACCGGCTCTCGACGCCGTTGATAACCCTCACGTATGGGGAGGACCGAGAATCTCGCACGAACCAATGTTTATCCGCATAGTGCGAGAACCAGCCGACAGGTGTTTCATCCATTGCTAATATCGTATCACTTTCTGATTGAGCCGTCAAGCAGTTTACCCAATGTTTGCAAGGGTTTTCTGCTTCTTCCACGGCTCGAATGCACCAGTGCCTTTGAAGTCTTTCGTGTTCACCGGTACGTACTGGTAGAAATCCATATCCTCAACCAAGCGGTTGATATCTAACATGAACTTCATGGGTATCTTTCCGGTACGAGTGTCCTGCGACTTGGCTACCCTAATCCAAGTCGTGTCAGGATTATTGAGGTCACGATAGATCATCATCACGATGGTCGCATCCTGCTCAAGTGAACCTGACTGACGTAGGTCGTACATCTCTGGCTCGCGGTTCTCAACCTCACAAGCCCTGTTAAGCTGCGTAAGTACGACCACTGGAATACGCAACTCTTTGGCTAGCATCTGCAACCCTAGCGAGTTGGCGGATGTCTTGGCGAACATATCGCTCTCTTTGATACCGCGAGGCGCACGGAGAAGTTCAATGCGGTCAACCATTAGCATCCTGATGCCGTGACGGCGCTTCTCTTGATGTGCCCAAGCGGATAGCTGGTCTATGTTCATTGACCAGTCTGCGATGTATAGTGGAAGCTTCTTGAAGTCATCAACGGTTTCCTTGACCTTGCCAAGGAACTCTTTACCGCCCATGTCTATCGAGAAGGTTGCCACACCAGACATCTCGGCAATCATCCTCTTCACGATTCGGTCGCGGGTCATCTCAAGGGTTGCTAGCGCAGTAGGAATATCGTGGGTGATGTTATACCCAGCTTGATTCGTAGCTGCTGTGGTCTTACCTTGTGACGGGCGACCAGATAGATAGATGAGTCCACCGTCTGGATACGTGCCGATCAACCGCTCAACTCCAAGCCAACGTGGCCTTACTCCTACCTGCCTTTCTGGATTCTCCCAATTCGTAATGATGCGGCTTCCAATCTCATAGAAGGTTTCCTCCTTCTCATGCGACCTTTGATGTATTGAATCCAGCAGCGTATGCACGGATGCAACCACATCGTCAGGCTGGGACTCTTGCGACATTCTCAACAATACCTCAAGTCCCATTGTGAGCTTACGCTTCTTATATTCAGAGCAAAGCTCTTGAATATATTCTGGAAGCCGCGTTATTGTCGGGCAGGCGTCTACGCACTCTTCTACGTACCTAAGCTCTAGAATATTGCGGTGGAACCCTGCATTTACGGTCAACAGATCAATCGGCTTGTTCTCTGAGCGCATCTTGCATATATGCTCAAATAGCGCTCTGTTTGTTGGATTACCGAACCAATCTGGTGTTATGTTGTTCTCTGCAATCGCATCGAACGTTGTGCTTGGGTCGAATATAATGGCCCCAAGAAATGCCATCTCTATTTGGTTACTCGTCTTTTGTCTCCTTATCTGGCGCGGTGTCCGCGAGAGCTTTGCGTGAGCGTTGCCCATCAAGTAATTCAAGCAGCGTATCCAATACGGCAGCGTCGGTTATTCCGCTGTCAGGAACAATCCACGCAGCCAATGTGCGCTGGCAGTCAAGGACAAGCTCCCGCAGCCGCTCGACCTGTTGCTTTAGCGTGCATACCTCACACGGGGATGACTCTTTACATGGTGGCATTATACATCCTGTATTAGATATACCGAGTTAAGCGTCTTGGCAACCTTGCCGTCGAACTCAAGCACACGGCTTGACATAAACGCTCCATCAACCTTTACTCCGTTGCGCTCTTCCCTGTCCAGCAAGATTGGAAAGCCAACCTCAACAGGAGATGCCAGTACGCCTAGAACGGTATACTCAATAGGCGGAGCAACAAGTCCGTTGAACTGTCCGGGCTTGTACTCTTCATTTGTTGCAGTCCTATAGCGTGCGTCTTTGGCCGCATCAATCTTTGTGATTCGTGTCTTCATCATTCCCCCGGCAGCTTCTCGTGTGGGTTAAAGAACTCCACCGCCGCCTTCCTTGTTTCGTATTGACCGATAACCGCCTTGAATCGCTCTAATGAAGCGAAACGGGCCTCAGTGACCTTCAGATAGGCCAAGAGCCTGTCGTATACCTCCTGCTCGCCAAAGTCCCGTATAGGGGCTGCTAGAGCGCGTACAGCCCTACCAATGGCCGGGTATCCCTTAACATGAGCATAGAAGGCGTCAATGCACCTCTTGCATTCTTTATAACCTATACGCGAGTCTGCCGCTTTGGGCTGCTCGCAAGTTATTTTAGTTATATTGGTATAGTTAGTGTCTCTATTAGCTACTACCTCTAGTACCTCACCGCTACTGGCCCCCTGTACCTTATCGCTACTAGGTGTCCACACCCTGACAGGCTCCGTGTAGACGCTGTATAGGTTGCTTGTAGCGCCGCCGTCCTCGTGGAACCGCTTCTCCTTAGAGATAAGTCCGAGAGCTTCAAGGCCATCTAGCGCACGGCATACGGTTGTTCGCGCCATCTTGCAGTGCTTGCAGAGCGTTGTTATAGACGGGAAGCAGTCTCCGTTCTCGCTGTTCCTGTACTTCCATAGCCAGATAAGCGCGAGCTGTTGTGGAGCGTCTTCGCACATCTCAAGCAGCTTTGAGGGTACTACAGAGAACGTTCCTTTTTCAAGTTTCATTGTTTACCGTGTTTACGTGGTACTGCATATAGGCGCTAACGCTAAGAGTGTTCTGACACTTAGGACACGAAGCAAGTTCGACACCGCTTACTGGCCTGTCAAACTCATCGCAGAAATCAACGCAAAGAAACTCTCCACAAAACGGGCAGACTATATCTGCTCCTTGTGTTGTTCGTTCAAGTTTCATGGCAAGTGTACGTCAACTCAACGTGAGTCTCTACGGTTAGTTGCAACCCGCACTGCGGGCAGTCAGCCTTGAAAACATACGGTAAATCTCCATGTTCGTTTTCATTGTCAACTGAAAGCATATATCCACACCTAGTGCACTTAACGTCAGAGCCTCCAATAATAAGCTTCACGCCTTCTTCTCCGTCCATTTCCAATCGGTTACCTTGGTCAGCCCGCTGCGAATCTTGCAGTATGGACACGTATCCATTCTGGCGGTTACTATAACACCCTTAGGCCACGTAGCTCCACGCTTTACAGCGCAGCCGTGGCAAATCCATTCGTGTTTGAGTTTTCTCATTCATCTTTCTTCGGCTCATAGAATGTGTAGTACGACAGCTCTGGATGCTTCTTCCTTGCTAGATTGATAGCATTACCAAGAGCATCAGACTCGAACTCTCCGACATCAACGGTTCGTCCATTGTGCCTAGCGTAGATTTTGTATTTAGATATTACTGGTTTCATTACCCATCTTCCACCATTGATACTAGGTCGTCAAACCTAGCTTCATCATCGTCCGTATGCGTTGCGGACTGCTGCTGCTTTGCACATATCTCACACACAGGAGAACTTCCGTGTGCCAGCATATACGTTGCGCTGCACGACCTACCACAGCGGCATGTGAACGAGACAACTTTCTCTGAGTTCTCGCTGTTATCCAACACACTCTCTCGGTACTGGTCGGCACACTCATGCGCTTTCTTAGCTCCACGCGCCTTGTTCACATCGTCAATTACCTTGATTACGTTACCAAGGTCGGACACGATAAACTTCCATCCCGTGGAAGTCTTCTGCCTCTTAATTGTTACTATTGATTTCATTAGAACTGAGCCGGTTTGTTGTCATTGTACTCCCAACGTAAAGTGTCTTTGTTAAAGTAAATAAGAAAAGCCCGGCTCAAGTTTGCCAGCTCTCTAACGCTTAGGTCTTGTGGGTTAATCCTTCCTCTATCGTCCCTGCGACGCTGATCTTCAGGCGAAGGAGTCGGAACCTCGGCGAACACATCGCCTTGCAGGTCACGAATAGCTGGTTGCTGTGCTTCTCGGATAACGAAGTCGCGCCACGGTTGAGGAAGGATAGGCGCTTTGCGCTCAAAGAACGCAGCATTCGCCTGCTCGCCAAGTGTCTTTGACTTCTTTGCCTGCTCTTTCATTGCCCAACCACGAGGGTTTCCATTAGTGAACGGAACGCTCTTGCTTCCGCATGACCGGCAGGTTGCAATGTTCTGTTGCTTCTTAATGATTACCGTACTGAATCTACACTTACAGAATGGACATCGCAGGCTAACTATTGCCTCAAGCGGGTTTGGCACCATTGAGGCCGCCGCAAGTTTGTCCTTTTGCTGTAGAATTAACGTCAGCGCGTCTCGCTTGTTAGCGGCAACGACAACAATATCTGTTGGTTCGGCTTGCGCTTCGTCAGTTCTGTATACTACCGCGTGTCGTTCGCTGTAAAAGTACCTTGGCATGTTTTACTCCATTTACTTTTGTGTTATGAAACTGCTGCAATAGACCGGCGAATACATCAACGAACTTCTCGTTCTTGCATAGCTCGGCCTCTCCCATTGAATACAAGACGGCGTGCACAAGTTCGTGAAGGAACGTGTGCTGGTGTGTCTGGTGCAATGGTTCTTGGAATGCTTCATTTCGTAGGTATATGATGCCTTCGTCGAAGCGTAGTAGTCCAAGTAGTCCGATTTTCTTTAGATGCTTGTCGTCATTGATTACGCGGAACGTCTTACCTAAAAGTGTGAACGACTTAATCATTTTAGCTCTTCGTGTCTCCAAGGCATATCATGGCCTGTTTTGATTTTCTTCCAATCGTAATGCTCGCGGCGCTTGTCAGACGACAGCAACCAGTCGAAGTAGCGAGCATATTTCTTCGGGCCTATCTGACCCGGAACAGACGGAGCAGTGTTGACTTCGAGCACAACACAGTCGTCTCCGTGCGTTAGAACATCCACTCCGCCCCAATCCAGTCCCAAGGCATCGCAAGCCTTCAACGCTTGCTGACACGCCAGCAACGGATAATCTTTCCACTCAAGTACTGACCAGTCTGCCGTTGTGTTAGTGTTGCTGTTGAGTGTGCGGCCATCAATGCCCTTGTCGTGAATCAGCAGCACCCTGCCGTGGGCGCAGTGAATCCTAAGCTCGCGCTCCTTCTTGAATATCTTCGACAGGTACCAGCCGTTGTCCAAGAACTCGCGTGCCTTCTTGCGCCCAACAATCACCTCGAAGTTGGAGCCAGCGAAGTGTTCTGACGGGCGAGCAATCCACTTTCCGATGAGTTGCATAATGCCAACATCATCGTCAGGCAGGACTGTGCGCGGAATCATAACACCAGCAGCCCTCATCAGTCGGCGAGCGTCAATCTTGTCGGCGGCGTTGAGAATAGCTGACTGCCAGTTATACGTCAGGTCAGCGTTGTCGAACGGTTGAGTGTTGCCATAACGTATCAGATGAGTCAAGGCATCACCGTTCAGCGAATCAACAACATCAACCTTCTGCTTCATGTGAGCGATGATCTTCTTCATCGTCTCGATACAGTTATACTTTACAATCTTTTTCATTAGAACGGTGTAGCCTCCGAACAGTCCAATACCTTTCCACGTTTATAGCAGTACTCAATGGCGCATTTATCACATGGGTTTTCCCATCCATCCACGGTCGTTCCGAGCAGCTCCTTCAACTGAGGTCGCTCCTGAGTTATCCTAGCTCTGAACGTCCTGCACCCGACGATGCTGTGTCCCTTTCCAATTAGCTGGCAATCTGAAATGCACATCTTGCACATACTGGCTCCGTCAACGTGTCGGAACGTGGCACACGAAGCTAGAACAAGGTCTGGCGTCTTAAGCTGGCAACCAAGGCAGATGTCGCAGATGCTCCTAATCTCTGCCCCGATTGGAAGGTGCAGTTGTTTCCCTGCGGTTGCCTCAGTTTGTTTTGACTCCTTTTGGGTAAGAATAGTTCTATCATTCTTTATAAAAGCACGAATCTCCCGAGGATGAAACCTTGTTTCAACCTTGCCAACAAACTTGGCAATCTCAGACGAGGCTACTTGTCTTAGGTCATACATGACGCCAGCTATTGGCTGCTCGCATACTCCGCCGCAACCGCTATGGATGTCCTGACACGCAGCGTTCTGTGTGGTGTGCTTCTTTGTAACCATCTCATGGCACGAGGCGCACTGATACACGCTGGCTCCGATATGTATCGACGACAGTATAACGCGATGCTTCTCGTCGCTGTCTGTAACTCCGTCGTCATTGACTGCGTTCAAAAACGCCTTAGGCTTTATCCAGTCCTGCGAAGCCACGTCCCACACCCTGCCAATGCAGGTCATCTCTTTATCATTAAGGGACTTCTTGGTATTTGGATACTGTATGAAACCTGTATCAGAAGGCCATGAAATGCGATTGTCTTTGACCGTGACAATGGGAGCCGTGTGCCCCGGTATAAACGCCACCTGAGTAAATCCCTTGTCTGCCTCCTTCATGTCGAACTTGATTAACTGACCAGTGTCTTCCAGCTTCTTGATGTCATCGAATCCAGCAACGCGCAGATGGTTGTCGTCAGACGAGAACGCAGGGTATGGCTTCAATGCCACAGCGAAGTCCTGATTCCAAATCCACGCAAACACTTTGCCCGGCTTCCTGTCGTCCACCCACCAGCAAGCGATGCGTCCTTCAAGCCGAGCCAGCGCATTCACGCCAAACTCGTTCAGAAGCCAGAAGATGATTTCAGAGTCAACGTCGAAGGCGTCAACCTCCTTGTGCTGGTCTTTGTATTCGTTCTTTAGAATCCAGAAGTTTGCAACCCTTCCATTGTGCGCACCAGTAATGTGCCCGCTGGTGAAGGGATGGGCATTCTTAAGAGTAACCGTACCAACCGACGAGTTTCGGGTGTGCCCGAGAAACATCTTCTTGCTATACACATCCATCGGGAACCCCTCATCCTTCATTGCCTGAACGATTGAGCCTAGTCCGTGACCAATGTCGTACCCGTCTCCCTTCTCGTTCTCCGTAGTGAAGCCAAACGAATCGCGTCCACGCTCAATGTTCAGAATAGCGAGAACCATATTCCTATAGGTCTCGCCGTTAAATCCGCCCCAAATTCCACACACTTAAGTACCCTGCTTTCTTATTGCAAACGTTGAACTAGGCCAGATTTAGCCAGCTTTTTAAAGCGTTCAATTCTATCGAGGTAGTACACCTCTAGGTGCTTCGGAATAACCTTTAGCGGGTGCTTCCACTTCTCTTCCGGCAGGGCAGCGTGAGGAATGATGTTGAACCAGAACTCCATCCAGTTAGCAATCTTCTGGACGTTGGATGTGCCTTGATGAATTCTGATTTCAATAGCACCCTTGAACCAGTGCCCGTGAAAGTTGGCCCACTGATACCTGTTCAGGTTGCCATCGTACTTAGCACCCCTGTCGTTGCACCGCTTGGTCTTGTGAATGTTACTCCCAATGCTCTGCTTAACCCTAGACCTGCCATAGCACCAGTCCAGCAAATCTTCTCGGCTATGGAATGCAGGGATGTCTGGCAGTGTAACCGGAAGACCTGCGTTGTTTCCGTTCACAACCTCTGGAAGCCTGCGAGACGGAGACACCACGCTAAAGAAGAACTGCTCGTACTTCTTCAGGTAGCGCATCAGGTTGTTCATCTCGAACCACCCGAACTCCTGCGTTCCGATGTGGATGTGCAGCCCGCAGCGCATATAAACAACTGCGTTCAGACGCTTGCCGAACTCGCCAAGCCACCATTCATAGTTCGACTCGTGCAGAATTGGCGACACAAACTCGCACGGGAACTTCCCTCGTAGCGAGCCGTCGGTAATCCCTGTCACCATATGCTCCTTGTCGCCCCACATGGCAAGTTCAAGCTGGGAGCCAACCGTAGGCTCGCACTCTACCTCAACGCCTACGGTCCTGCCTGTTCCTTCTACCTCCTTCTTTCCGTGATACACAAACGGCAGGCTTTTCTCTACACACGCAGGACAGTAACCATAGATGTACTTGTCAATGCCAAGCATTAACATTGATCTAATCTGAGGGTTTGGCGTGAAAGGCTTTCCGCAGTTCTGGCACGAGCATCCTTTCTTTACTTGGCATTCGAAGCACATTGTCTCCGACATGGTTTGCTGACCACCTGAAACTGTGTACGCCTTGCCACAAGACGCGCACTTACGGGAATACTTTAGAGCATACTCCTTAGGAAACGGTCTTCCGAAGTCGTCGTACACAAGGTCTCCTGCTCGATAAAAGCCTCTGTGGGTTTCAATAACCTCTCGACTTTCAACAGCGCTTGTCAGAGTTTTCTCTGACACAAACCCTTGCCCCCGAATCTCGTATCGGTTGCGTGAGTAAATCTTTCGCCCGGTCTTTGGGTCTATGAGTTCGTGCACCTCGTCGCGCCTGCGAAGGCTTCCGCCCTCTTCAATGACTACGTTCTTGCGAAGCTCGAAGCCTTCACCGAACCTTGTGTAGTCACGACGGAAGCATTGCTTGCAGATCGGCACATCTAGCACAAACCCTATTGCTGGCGAGTTGCACTTGCACTTAATTCTGTCGATTTTCAAGTTGAAGCACATCCTCTTGGTCGTCTGCGTGTGGTGCCTTCATCCCCAGCAACACATCAACATACGATACGTACATTGATGTGATGGCTTCCTCGCGTGTCTGACCGTTACGGATGCGAGCTGTCAAAGCCTCTTTTGCTTGAGACTCGCTCCTGAACTTCTTGCTCAGAAGCGTTCTGTACATATGCAGAACGAGTTCCTTCATACTGCCTCCGGTCTTTTTACAGATTCGCCATGAACTCGGTCTCGAACTTGCGATAGGCGGCATTGTATCTAAGTTGCGCGTGCGAGTAGTTATTCCAGCCATAGTAATCTCCGGCGGTGAAGTCGTTCAGTTCTGAATCGAACTTCATGTTTCCGTCCAGCATCCACACCAGCGCAGCAAGCTGGAATGTACGCTCCTTGTCTCGTATGGGTGTGTACGAGGCGTAGGCCGTGTTATTGCAACTTGAAATTGGCAACTGCCAGTCCTTGATGTTGACCGCCACATCAGACAGGAACGGAAGCAGCCGCATAAACAGCGCCTTGCAGGCATCATTGTCGCAGTTGTTGATGGCTGCACGGGCTTCGTCGTCTTCGATCTGGTCAATCACAACGTCAGCCATGCCGCTTTCCCAAATGTGATGCACCATCCGCGCCATTCCGAACAGCGCGTGAGACAGAGCCGCCTTACGGAGCCAGAACGAACCGCAGGTGCGGTACTCGAAGCGTGGGTTTGCATCTGCCGGATGATTGCGGTAGCAGCCAGCGAGTCCAACGCCGTCGCCCTTACGGAGCCTGTGCGACTCATCGCGGTCGCCCCACATGGCAACGAGTCCAACGATTCTGTCGCACAGTTTGGCGAACTTCTTTTCGTATTCCGGATTCACACACTTGCCGAACTGCACATGATAACCAGCGGTGCGAATCGGATGATTAGCGTAGTCCTCAATGGGACGGTTTGGGGTGTCGGTGTACGCCGAGAAGTCCGGGTTGCAGCCCATGACATGGGACAGGTATTGACCAACGTCAATCTGCGCCTGAGTCATCTTGACCGCCGACAGCGCGTGCATCTTGGCCGCCCTCTTGCGACTTGCGTACTGAATACACTCATTGACTGATCGATTCATCGAGAGAACGATGCCGTCACGGCAAGTTGCGGGAGTGAAATTGAGTTCAACCTGAACACCATCCGCAAATACTTTGTGATATTGGCTTTCGCCAACAGGCCTGACGTATTCACGCGAGTACGGGAAGAACCCGGCGGCATCCGCTGGGATAACGACACCATCAGGACCGATGGCGAACGCCTCCACATCACCACCCATCAATAAATTGCCGTGATTTTGCGCCAACTTAGCCAGCTCACGCGTCAGAACCTTCTTGTTTTTCTTCATCTTTTCCCTCTTACCGATTGCAGATAGGGCATTTTTGCCCCACAGTATTAAAACCCTTGTTTCCGCACGCCTTACAGTCCAACGTTCCACTGCCGCTACACAGGCTGCATTTCTGGCCCTGATAAATCTTTCCAGAACCAAAGCAAATAGGGCACAGCCTCTCTCTGCGCCCCAAAATTATTCCATACGTCTCAAGCTCGCTTATGATATGTTCAGCAAACTCAATAGACTTGTCTTCAGAGCACCCGAAGAAATTAGCCGCCTCCCAAGCTATTGGGCCATCAGGCGAGATTTCGATGAAACATCCGGCGCAGGTGCGAATTATTCCCTGAGATGCAACAAGAAGCCCCTCTACTTTCCCGCCACACTTAGAGCAGTTCGAGCCGGGTTCACCTGTTTTCCATATCATGCAAAGCTCTTTTCTTTGACACGCGTACACCCGTCTTTGTTATGAGGGCAGTATGTGCAGGCCATATCGCGCTCTACACATGAAGCAAGTTCTGCCTCGGGGTATGCAATGATTTCCTTTTCATTGACCTCGAATACGTTCCCGCTGCCGTCATGCACCATCGCAACGCCATCCACTGTCTTAATGACGCTGACGACAAGATTGCGATATACTTTCATTGGTTGCTCCCAAATAAGTCCTTGTCATAGTCCAGCGGCTTGCCCATGATGTGCGGCCATAGCACGATTTCACCGTGATATTTGATTTCACGCCATTGGAAGAAACCCTCGATGTGGCGAAGACAGTATTGATAGAAGGTAACAGCGCCGAAACGAAATGCGCCTTTCACTTCGTTCGTCTTCTCGTCAACCTCGCCGAAGAACTTGCGTATACCGGCCATTACATGCTTCCTTTCTCCATGAAGTGTTTGACGCAACGGAAGAACGTCAAGTCCCACGCAGTTAGCGGACCCCACGCGTCGTTGTTCTTTGAGACACCAGTCCAAGGATAGCGAGGCATTGCCAGCCTGCGTTGTATCGGAATACCGCCAGTGTTCAGGGCAAACACAAGCTCGCCTATGCGCCCGCATGTGAAGTGGTGGATTCTGGTCGGAACTGGGTCAACACCAACAACATCAAATCCCGGACCAATCTTTCCGCGCTTTTCATTTCTCCTGCAAACAGGAAACGCGCAATCAGGATGCTCGTACATCTCGTCACCGATCAGCATCGCCTCTTTGCGGACCTCTTCGATGTCCTCGAAGTTACCACCTTTGTACCAAAGAGAAAACGCCGCCAGCATTGGCAGCGTTAGTCCGTGGCGTCCGAGCTTTGTGCGCCATACGAAGATGGCGTATTTGTGCGGAGGATTCTCAGGTAGCTTTATCTTTTTTGACATAAACTCCTTTACTTGTCACTTCTAGGCACCGCTTGTGGAGAACGGCAGGGTCAGCGGCCATCAGAATCAGTGTAGTTCCTGGGTGCATTGTGTTCTGTCCAGTTCCAGAAACGAAGCCTGTCTTGAACCCTAGGTCCTCAAGGATGGCCTGCATATTCTGTTCTTCCGTTACTAGGCAGGAGATTATCTTGTAGCCAAGCCATCCACAGCGTGATGCTGGCGTATCTTTATCTGCATATATTTTGGTGCTTCCGCTAAAACATTGAAGCCCAAGAAGCTGCTCTGCTGTATCAAGTCTTCGCGCTTCAAAGTCAACCATCTTCTTGTCTTCCGGTATCTTTTTCCAACCTTGGGAACCTTTAACCGACCAAAATCCGTACAGCTCAAGGTGAGTGCATGAGCCATTTGCCGTTTTTGTCATCACCATGTCGCCTTCCTTGGGTGCAACAACATTATCTCCGAATACTGAACCGTTCATCCGAACATCTCCTTTATTTTCTTGTCAAACCAGCGAGAGCAAGCAAAGTTATCATGCAGCATTTCGGGGTGCCACTGCACGGCCATGACGCGAACTCCATCATGGTTGGTTCCGGCGTACGCCTCAACGATGTCTCCGTGCGTTGCAAGAACCTCCAAACCATCAGGCGGCTTTCCGTTGGTCAGAATGCAGCCTTGATGGTGGTAGCTGTTCACGAAGAAGTCAACAGTACCCCTGACTCCATGCGGCGACGGATGGCGCGGAACGATGTCCTGCATCAACCTACCACCTGACATTGCCCAAAGGAACTGGCAACCACGGCATATGCCAACAGCGCCAAGGTCTAGGTCAATGCACTTGCGATACGTTGCAAGGTCTTGCCTGTCAGCATCAAGCGAGAAGTGTGTTTCCTTCTGCGCCTTCTCTCCGTACAGCTTCGGGTTGATGTCCGCACCGCCCCAAAACATACGGTAGCCACGCTCCGTGAAGCGAGGACGCCGCGCTGGCTTAAAGAACTGTTCCTCGTATTCGTTCTCGCCGTCAGGCAGGTGAGATACGTGCCGAACCCCGTCACCATCAATGTATACTCGCATTTGTTCCTTTCAAAAGCTCATAATTTTCGTGGATATTCCCGACAACCACAGACTGCTTGCCAGTGCTGTCCTCTAAGAACGTAAACTCAATCGGCATGTTTAGTGACGGGTGAGTCATACACCACGCGCTCTCAACCCACTCTACCAGCATTCGATTTGGCTCAAACCCGTCAACACTAACGATGTCACCCTCGAATATTTCCTTGCCGTTCTTGTCGGATAGGCCGGTGCTTTGCATCATCACGCAGAATGGACTCCAAAACGTTGAGCCGTCTGCGTTTATGAACCCAACCTGATTGCCGAAAGAACACATAGCAATAAGAGAGGTATTGCTTTTTGCTTCTTTAATCTCGACCATGCGCTTGTTCTTAGTGTCAAACGCCCTAAATCTGAATCTGTTCGGTGTATTCATAAAATCTCCCAACACGCGACGCAAAGATCGTACTCAACGCTCCCGCGCTGAAACCTGAACGTCTCGAAGAATACCGGAATCTTGTGTTCCGCAGCACGCTCGTTGTAAATCTTCTCCATGATTGCATGGCGAAGAGAGTCTTCCTTCTTGATTACGATGCAGTCAAGTGTCTTGCCGTCTCGATACGGCAGCGACTTATGCGGAGACAGCTTGAACGAGTCGTCTTCTTGGTGCTTGATTGTCCAGCGTTTGTTCTTCTTTGCCTTCATACATTGTCTCCGTGTTCACAAACAAGAACGAAGTAGATGACCAGCATGATGACGATGAATGGAATCATAGTTCTACTAGTTGGCGTACCCGGCAAGAATTGAACTTGCGACTCGAATACGCATTGTTGTTGACCGAATTAACATAGAATGCTATTATAATGGCGCGTCTGACAGGAATCGAACCTGCATAATCCGGTTACAGTTTCCGCTTTAGGAGAACGGACTGGTACAGACGCGGGAGTATCTATGAATAAGTGTAAGTGCTGTGGTTTAGAGACGCGCAATCCATCGTTTTGTTGCAGATCGTGCTCCGCTAAATATAACAATGTTCTTTTCCCGAAGAGAAAGCTTGTTCGCCCTTGCTCTGTGTGCGGAAGTCAGAGAAGCTCGTTTAAACACAGCAGGTGTGACAAGTGCCAACGTGAATACCTAGACAGGAAGATAAAGAACAGGACTATAGGGCAATACAGGACGGCGCTACACCTATCTGGGCGTCATGGTTCGTGGGTTCACGCTCAGGTTAGGCAGATGTCTAGACAATGGAACAAAGACCTAAAGCTTCTACCCTGCGCTAAGTGTGGATATGATAAGCACGTGGAGCTGTGCCATATAAAGCCGCTTAACTCATTCCCTGACACTGCAATTCTTTCAGAGGTGAACTCACCGCAAAACATAATACAGCTTTGCCCAAACTGTCATTGGGAGTTTGACAATCTGCCGCGATAACCGCGCTCGGTCCAGTTGAGCTATAGGTACAATTCTTCACTTCCAGAAAACAAAAAAGACCATAGCCAGTAAGACTATGGTCGAAAGAGCCGGTAGATACCAAGGCTCGTCAGCGTCGAATCTTGTCACGGTTCTCCAAAAGGCAGTACTTGAAGCATTCTAGGTCGTCTTTACTTAGTGGACCCCACTTACCGCGGTTCTTGGATACGCCAGTCCATGGGTACGACGATACCGTGTCGAACACAGGGTCGCAATCACGCCTGCCATAAAGCGAAAACACATTCATCTTGGTGAGGTTGCAATACTCAACACAAAACTGCTTCGACTCCCACATATATCGCTCGACCCTCTGCGCGATTTCCTTCGCAGCTTTGTTGGTCGGCTCTACACCGGATGCGTACTGTACATACGCGCATATGAACGGAAGGCTTGGCGCATAATTGTATGAAGACCAGCAATCAACAATGTCGTTCGCGTGGTGCAGTCGTTTCTTTGTCAGTCTCACAGATGCTCTCCTTTCCAGTTTGTTCCCTCAAACTTCTTTGAGCCGGTTGGCGGATTGTCGTACACCCAAATCACGGCGTCTCCGATGGTGACTGCGTGATAGCCAGCTCCGGTTTCCATCATGTCCAGCATATCGTACAGCTTCTCGTCAACGTCATAGATTTCCACATCAACGGAGCCGCCGTTCTGAATGGCAAACGGATACGGAGCATAGCTAAGATACAACTGCACGCCATTGATTGTGTAGTTCCTGACGAATGTCATATTACCAAAGCGCGAGTGGTTCCAGAAGCCTTTCTTGAGGGAGCCGTAGCAGGCGATGCGCTTCATTGCTTCACCGACCAACGAAGAAGCGCCGCCATTGCAGCGACGCCCATCCATTCGAGTATTGTCATTGTGTTCTACAGTTAAATCCAGTACCAAATAGCACCGAGCACGCCATCTTTTCCGCCAAACTTCTTATCAATTCTCGCACACTCTCCCGTTAGCACTCCTATTAAGACGAAGGCGACAACTGCGATAATAGAAGCCACTACGCATAAAATAATGCGAAACATTAGAATCATTTGTTTTCTCCTGTAAAATGGTCTCCGTTTATACGAACGGAGAAACGCCGCGTTCTTTCCGCAGTGTCGTCAGATTTTAAGCAATGACTCTGTAAACATTGGCGGCCGAGGTTGGAGTCGAACCAACAGGATAATTCCGTTGCCCACTGCCACTACTTTGTCACATGGCCGGAGTGTTAGTACGGCTGTTTCAAAGGCCGCCGCGTTTTGTGGGATTAGGTTTTGTCCGTACCCAAGGGAACGCGGGACTCCATTTAATTTAGCGGCGAAATTGTTGTAGCTTGTACACATTAATGCCAAGCTTGTGAAGAAGCTTAGAGCAAGCTTTACACGGCTCGATTGGACACAGAAGCCCGGTCTTCGATACACGAGCAAGGAGAATCGAAGAGATGTTGCAGTTCTTGCGTAGCAGGTTTATCTCTGCATGAAGCCCACCGCCGGGATAGTTCATCCTCGGCATGTTGTGGGCCTGACAGACGACAACGCCGCGACGGTTTAATCCAATCGCGGCGACACGGTAGCGGCATGGGCTTTTGAGCGCTTCGCGGACTAGCAGTTGCTTCATCATTTGAGCGTCGAAACCGCCTTAACGCTCGACTTGCTCAGGCAGTCAGGGCAGAAGTTGCCTTCGCCGCCTGAGCAGCCCTTGCACTTTGGGTTTTTCCAATCCTTACACCGAAGCGGCCCCCTTCCGATAAACGCACACTCCTGGTTTTTGCAGTTGTAGCACGACTTCTTCATTTCTTAATCCTTCCATATACCAGCCAATACGCGAAAGCGCACGCTGCAAGCCCGCCGAGTCCGCAAATAAATCCGCAGAACAGCAACCTCAATGTTTCTTGCAGCATGAATGCTCCTTCGCCAGTTTCAGACACTCAGGACAATCGGCGTTAAGCTTCCCTTTATCTGCCAGCTTCTCGCCTTCGTGTTGCGGGCAGATAAGCTCTCCGCAGACGGTAAGCGTGAAGCGCGTCTTCTCGGTTGTCCCGCCGATGTGGCAAGAGCAGCGGACTTGTGTCGCTTGATACTTAATCAAGTGTTTCACAGCATCACCGCGTCTTGGAAGCCGTTGTTCCTGTCGCCCGCCTCCATATGAGCAGCCCAAGTGAACAGGTCTGCAACTAAGTCTGGAGTCTGAGGAACAGGTGGCATCTCCATCCCGCGTTTCTTCCAGAAGCGCACGCAGGCGTTGTGGAAGACTGCCGCCTTAGCTCCTAGGTGGCGTCCGTCGAAGTTTTCGCGCTTCTTGCGGCAGGAGAAGTCTTTCATTTCCGACTCCTTATAATTGCCAGCTTTGTTTTGTCTTGGTTCATGTTGCACCGAACCATGAACTCTGCAAACTCAGGGCATTGCAGCGCAGAGAAGCGAAGGACGCGCTGGATGCTCGCGTTGGTTTGAGCGGCTTGGTTATATTTATCCCTCCAAGCATCACATTCCTTTTTCAACTCGTCGCGCTGACCAGCTACGATAGACGCTCCAATGGCGGCGAACACAAGCATCGCGCCTAGAATTGGAGCGAGTGAGTCTTTATCCATAGTTTCTCCTGTGCAAACAAAACAAGCGCCTCTTTATACAGGAGGCGCAGACTGTCCAGTACTACGCATCTGCGAATACGCAGAGCTGATTACGTTTGTGACTGACTGCGTTTTAAGGCGTTCACATCTCATCATCCGCAGACGACTGCATGTGTCGGCACTTAGTACACAGAGACAATCACTCACTTCCCATACACGCTAGAGCTTACCTACCGCCGTAAACTCCGATAAAGGAGCTTAGATGCGGGTACTTCTGCTTACCCGTAATGTATAGGCCAAAATAGTCGCCGTCTTTCCGGCGTGTCAGAGAGTGAAGGTCGCCAGTTATTCCCGCGCTTGGGCGACTCCACGGTATGCTTTAGCATTTCGGCTTTCGCCTCATCAGCCACTTGATAAACAAGTGCGCGGCAAGATGCCAGCAGTCACTCTCCTTCGCTGGCCCACGGTTGTTTTGCCATTGCAAATGGAGGCGGTCTTTCCCGCCAGTCAGCTACGTTCCTTTTAATATGTTGCAACGTGCAAGCACCATACACTCCCGAACGAACTCCGAACCCCTTGACGCAGATTAGCCGCGATTGCAGAAGTCAGCGGCAGCGGCCACCGTATCAAACGAATGCGAAGCACGCATCCAGTCCTTGCCAGCGTTGTACGTCACGATGACGCTGCTTCCGTTGCGGATGAAGAACGTCTGCCGCTTAGTGCCGTCCTTCTCGATCATCTTGATGGACACGCGGAGATGCGGCCCGAACATACGCTTGTAGAAGCCTTGCAGCGCTTTCTTGCGGGCACCGGCACCTTCTCCGCACTTCGTGCACACCAGCAAATCCTTCTTCTTGCGCTGGTTGTGGACGGTGATGTTGTGGCACGCGCTGCAATATTGCTTCACGAGAACACCGCCTTCACAAGGCGGCTATCCGCCAGGTTCGAGACGACGATGTGCGAGGCTTCCGAGACGCTGAAAGCCTGTGCTTTCGCCTTCGGAAGATACGGAACCGGCATACCAGCCTCAGGAACGCACTTGTAGCATTCACGGCGCTTGGAGCTGTGCGTGGAGAACGGATTCACGCACTTACGGCAGAGAACATGACGACGAGCACTCATTTTCTTCATCCCTTGGGGTTTGTTGTTGGACTGCAAAAGGGTGGTGATAACGGCTACACGGTAAGGTGTGCAATGCAGTCGTAATACGCTTTTCCATGGTAGGCTGCATACAGGGCTTCCGCCCTTGCCTTTACTTCGGCCACGTTATCACCAAGTTGAGGGCGACGGCAGGATTCGAACCTACACACGTTGTGCACAACGCTACTCCGTGCATATCCGCAGACCATTGCAAGTACGCGTTGTCTTGCGCTGAACATTGGATACGTCGCCAAATCAATAAGATATTTTATCGAACGCCTTTTTAACCATCTCGTTAAATACTTTTCTAGCTGCGTCCCAAGCTGCGGACCAAGCTGCGGCCCTATCTGCGTCCCTAGCTGCGGCCCAAGCTGCGGCCCTAGCTGCGTCCCTAGCTGCGCCCCTAGCTGCGGCCCAAGCTGCGTCCCTAGCTGCGGCCCAAGCTGCGGCCCTAGCTGCGTCCCAAGCTGCGGACCAAGCTGCGGCCCAAGCTGCGGCCCTAGCTGCGTCCCAAGCTGCGGACCAAGCTGCGTCCCTAGCTGCGGCCCTAGCTGCGGCCCAAGCTGCGGCCCTAGCTGCGTCCCTAGCTGCGCCCCTAGCTGCGGCCCAAGCTGCGGCCCGCAGCGACTCATTTCCTGTCTTTAAATACTCCACGACAATAGGTGGCGCATCCCACTTATCAATCACAGAAAGGGCGCGGTCCATTGCGAACTTCCTGAGTAGTTCTTCGGAATTTACTCGCTTTACAATCTTGCGTTTGCGGCACACAAACTTATCCGCGCTCGTGTCGCAGATACAATCAACCTCGACAATGCAAAGAGTATTACCCGGCGCGTATTGAAGCGCATCGAAAGCGTCGAATGATGCGTGAAGACCAGACGTACATATTTCAATACGCCCAAAGTGTTCCAGCCATTCACCGTCCTTTGGAACCGGCCGTCCGTCTCTGAGTTTATCACCTACGAAATGATATGCAATTTTATTTTTCATGGCTAAACCTACGCTCGCTTCACCAAATAAAAAGCCGCCGTAACGGCTGGCGTGGAGTTAATGTTCTCCAGCTTCCAGACATCACGGCGGCACGTTGAAAGATTGTTACCGCACCCAAGCGGACACGTTGGCCTTGATGCGGAGTTTAGCGTTCTTGCCAAACTCGGTCTTGGCAAAGTTGCGCTTCAATGCGACTGCATCGCAGTAGCGAAGCAACCCGCGGGCAATCACTTCGTTGTGGACCCAAACGCCTTCGCCGTTCTTCTTGAACTGGACGATGGCGAACTGCTTATGCGCTATCATTTTGCCTCGAATTGTATAAATGGTCGCATCCACGTGCGGCTGCTTTCAGGAGCGGCGTCGCGCCAATCAACATAAAGCCTAACCTGTTTGCCTTCCTTCGCCAATTCTAGCGCCGAGTTTAGCGCCCTGTTGATTACCTCGCTTTCTTCTTTATTTATCGTACCCATAGCGTCTCCAGCCATGCAACTGCGGCGAATGCAAGAAACGCCATTCCAATACAGAACAGCGCGTAGATTAGCCACTCGATTTTCATGTTGTTCTCCTGTCGAGTTGGTGTTGTTTCAACTATTAGCAACTGTCGTATAACACGCATTGGTTGTACGGACCCATGCTCCCGTAGGTGCGCTTCCGCCCATTATAGCTGACGGTTTTCACGTCTCATGGCCGCTTATTTCATCTTCTTAGTAACTTCGAGTTTCGCAAGCGCCAAGCTAAATCCGCATTACTATTCCATCTCATTCAGATGGCTTTTGTGCGGCATACAATAACCCAGCCCTGTTAATGCCCGTCTTTAGGCTTATGCTGTTCATTAGGGTATAGTCCTCCATACCCCTTAGAATGTTTGTCTGGTAGGTTTCTAGCCAGTCTGTCCTAGTCGCCATCAACTCATGTGGCCTGTGACGCTCGGAGCCACTAGGAATATCGGGGTAGTTTCTCAATCGGCAGCGGTTTGGAGGTTTGACTTGTTCCCACCATTCCACGCGGCTTTCGCGGTATACTCAGCATCCCAAGCAAACACCCCCAAGGCTTTCATTACCTTGGATTTGCCAGTGAAGTCCCATACAAGCAACACTTCAAGCGGGATTTGGTTTCCCTTGCCGAGTATAGTCTAGAAAAACTATAGGGTGTTGATTCACCCACGTACAGGATTCACGCCCTGTCATGCCCTTGTCTGGTGCCATGTCTCTGCTTAGAGAACGCCTTATCAGAATTTAAGTAACAAACCGTTAGCGTCATTCTTTTCGCAGTTTACGGAGCAACGCCCCTGCCGCGATTTATCTGTAACCGATAGTCTTTGTGGTGATTCCCACGTTGGGCTACGCCCGCACCTATCGCGCTCGTATTTACAGAGTGGAATTTCCCCGCCACCAGCGTCACTCCTGACCTTGCCGAGTACTCTCCTTTACTTTCGCTCTAACGATTCATAATGTCGTACATTCCACGGTGCACACCGTATCACCAAATTGATTGCCTAGCGGAACTTATTAGTTCCCAAATAGATTGCAGGCTTAAAAGTTTAGCACGGTTGAAGGTTTAAGGGCTCTCGCCCGCCGTTCGCCACCTTAAATTGGTTGCCTGCATCGTGAAGCCCGCCTAAGAGTGCGGGGGTTTATAGCGCCCCCGCTTCTGCGGTACTTGGTGCCTTTTATAGCATCTTATTTTCCCGCTACCGCAACTTACTTCTGATCCTGCTGCTCATAGGTCGTCGTGCTGGACGTAACCTGAGCGTCCTGCGTCTTGGCGGCGACGGGCTTCTCGATCTTGTAACCCGCCGCAATCAGCGCCTCTACCATTTCGCTCGTGCTGGCCTTGAGCGCGGCCTTCTTCGGCAGAGCGTAGACAACCCGCCCACGCGTGCCGTCGTTGTGCATCCGCACACCATGCTTGCGGAGGCCCTTCTCTTGCATCCGCTGCTCTTCCGCAGCAATCATGGGCGCGAGGATTTCATTCTGCTCTTTCATACGCGCCTCGACCCATTCGCTCTTGGCCTTGCCCTTAAGGGCTTCGCGCACCATCTGACCGGCTTCGTTATACTCCGGCTTTCCAGCCAGCCCGCGCCAGAAGGAATAGCCCTTGCCATCGAAACCCGTCTCGCGCTTACCCATGACAGTCTCGAAAGCGGCCATCTTGCCATCCGCGCCCTTTTGCACGAATGTCTCTTTCACTACGCCGCTCTTGAGAACCGTCCGCGAACCGACAACCGCCACCGCGTTCGTATCGTTCATTTTACCTACTCCGCCCCGCTTGTTTCGCGTGCTTACTGGTGTTTAGTGGTTTGCGGCCAAAGCTTACACTTTGCGCCGTCCTCTAATCGGGCGGGAGCAACCAAACACGCGCATATTACAGGGTAATACACTCGTGTTTAGCCTCTACGGCTTGCAGGTTCTAATCCTAGTCTAGGCAATACGCTTCGCATACGTTGACCTTATGTCCGGCATTGCCGGCGTCGTCGCTATCAGTCACAAGGCACGCTCACAGTTTAGCATTTAGCTGTAAGGGTGGGGGCGGCCTGTAACAGGATTTACCGCTAACATACGCTAGGCTAGGGTTAGAGCCTACAAGCTTTCGAGTGCGTCAGCTAAGGGACATCCGCCGCTATCGGCCATCCTCCCGCCGCTGACTATCCGGCGCACGTATTAACGTTTCGCGCCGGACTACTCCCGCCCCACCCTGCGCGCTACATGCGCGGGGAAAATGGGGCAAGCTTCATAATCTATTTGGTTCTGTTATCACGGCGGGAATGTCTTTTACCACGCCGAACAGACCGCTAGGTTTTCAATGAACACGGCCGCGGGCACCGGCTCGAATAGTCGAGCTGCTTGCGTCGTCAGGGCTTTCCATCCTGACCGGCACCTAACGGTGTGGCGCTTGTCGCAGGTGCCGCTTTGACCGGCTGACCTGCAACGCTTACACCTATGGGAAAGCAGGGGGGGGGGAGTCAGGGGCCGCGGGGGCGGGCCTTGCCCCCTCCGGTGGGGTGGTCGGTGCGCGCAGAACTAGTCCCGCAAACTCAGCCTATAGAGACTTTCCAAGACGTCTTTTCGCCACCAGAAAAAGACACTACATCACTGTCACTCTGGCGTACACTGCTGTCTATGCCATCACTGTCTTTGTTACTCTCTCCTACGTATAGACACCATTATTTAGAACCTACAAATCGTATGCAGAAATAGGCGTATAGCATTGTCACGCAAATGAGTACAAAAAGTAGTTGACGAGATGGCGTGAAGTTGGTACAGTATAAGCATGGTCAGGCGACGTTGAGGACGTTTGTTCAGGGTAGCATATACATAGCGCTATCATCGAATCGCCTGCCCATCTAATTTATGAAGTATATCACAGACTCGTTCGTTGCTCATCAGGAGCTTACTTCGGTTCTTAACTCGCGGGATTCAGACGGCTGGACCCTGCTTAGAATCATCGAGTGCGCCCCAATTAACGACAGGGACAGCGTGACATTGATATGGATGAAGGACTAAACATTCCACAAGAGTCTCCTGACCCTATCATGGACGACTCCAATCTAAAGCCTCAGGGGGTACATCTTCAAACGATGTCGCTAGAAGAGGCGTCGGGGTTCCCGGCTATTAAGAACCTAGAGGCTAGGATTCAACAGATTCTAGCATTAACTGCTTTCGGGTTCTCGCCTAGAACCATCGGTAAGGCTTGGGGTGTTAGGTCTAACACTATCAGAGACTTGGTGAAGAAGCATGACCCTGACAATAAGTTTTCGCTTTCAAAGCAGTCGAAGCGGGCGTTCCTTACGAAGATGTTGGAGTCTAGGGCGGCTGAAGCGTTGGCTTACATCACGCCAGAAAAGCTCGAAGCGTCGAACGCGTTCGCACTCGCGTCTATCGCAGAGAAAATGCTACGAACGGTCGCAAGCCTTGAGCCGAGAGACTCTACACGGGTTCTAGTCGGAACTGTGGATGAGATTATGAAGAAGCTTAAGCAGAAGCCTATTGAACTTGTAAAGGGAGAAGATGGAAGCTACAGAGAACAGTCAGACACCGATGATTCCAGTGAACACACTGGCGAAGAACAAGAAGCACCTAATGGAGCTTCCTGAGGCCGCTACTAAATGCTACCAGCTATATACCAACGGGGCGGCGTTCAAAGAGAATGCAACCTATGCCGATTGGGAGATGTTCGGGAAGCTAGTCTTTGTCTTTGGTGGTGCAATGATGTGGTATGTGGGGGACTGGTTGAACTTCGGAGAAAAGAAGTTCGGCGAGAAGTACACTCAGGCGTTGGAGATAACAAAGTATGATTATGGTACTCTGCGTAATTGTGCTTACGTTAGTGGGCGCTATGAACTTAAGGATAGACGACAAGGACTGTCTTGGCGTCATCATGCAGATTGTGCTAGGTTTGAGCTTGGCGATAGGACTGCTATCCTCGATATGGCCGAAAAGCAGGACATGAGTTCTACCCAGCTTAGGGAATTCCTGCACAGGCAGTTCCCTACTGAATACAAAAAGTTAAGTGACGCTCCTGCAAAGACTTTCGATACTTGGTGGCCTAGGTACGCACAAACCCTTCCAGTGCAACATGCGCAAGACGTTGATATCATTAGTATTGCGAAGGATGCCTGGCGTGCTGGTCAGAAGGTACTTGACAGCCAATCGGTATGATGATACACTCTTTATCAGCGGTGGGTTAGATATCGCGTTGGTTACTCCAAAGCCCGTAAAAAGGGCGCAGGCGAGATGGTTAAGAACCACAGGATACTTCGGGAGCGCGAGTCCTTGAGTCTGCGTTAAGCTGTAGGAAACATCACTTAGTCCGAATTTGACAGACCCTTAAGAGAACAGACACCGCTTCGTTGGTCCATATAGTACGTGAGTAGCAAGCTAGGGTCGGTAGATACGGCCTGAAGATGGGTGACGAACCCACTGCGAACTGTGACGCTGGTTGCGTATGAATTAGTTCTCAATGGTGCAGTGTATTCATAGCTTGAACCGATTTGACAGTTAACATGCGCTGCGAACCTCTCGCTTCGAGACGTGAGCGGCGCTGCCGAAGGCACGATGAAGAAACAAAAGAAAGAGCCAAAGCCACATGATACCTACTGGCGTGATAAGGCTGATAAGGAAATCACTAGACTTCACACTGGACGCGCTTGTGTTGTTTGTGGCACCTGCGTTCGTACTTGCGGGCACCATCTCATACCACGCTCAAGGTCGTCTTTCTTACGGCACAACCTGCTTAATATCTTCACACTGTGCCCTAGTCATCATATGTTTTCTAATGAAATGGCTGCTCACGCCACGAATGCACTAGCAGGTCACGCGTTTATCGAGTTCATTAAAAGCAAGTTCCCGCAGCGCTTTGCCTTCCTGATCGAGAACCAGCACGTAACACAAAAGCCTGATTACAAATCAGCATACGAGAAACTAGTAAATGAAACTGAAACTTGTACAGATTGTTGAGAACCTAGTCGCTATTAATCCTAATGGCGTTGATGGCCGTTGCCACTTCTGCCAGCGCCGCACAGGCAACTCTATTGAGAAGCACGGCACTAAGTGCCCTTGGACATATGCCAAGCGCTACCTAGGCGGTAAGCAGTGGGCTGAGTAATGCAAGTAACTGTCATCACTGAAGACGGCTACGCCAAGATGTCATACAAGGAGTTTCTTGGAAACAAGAAGCTCTTTGATATGACACACGACCCTAACAGGTATCTGCTTATTCTAGGAAATACGCTTCTTACTTACTCTAAGAAGTACCTGTCAGAGAACGAGCAGGCCCGTCAGATCGTGGCGCACCTAGAGAATGAGAGACACAACAATGCCTTACAGTTTTTCGCTCCTTCAGGTGGTGCTATTACTGATTTTATCAATGATACTTACCACACTATTACTGGTCTGGTTGCTCCGAACCGCAATGGAAAGACCGTCTCTGCCTTGGTGAAGTGGCTAATCCAGTCTATGGATTGCAAGCGCGACTGGAAGATATTCACTGAACATGGCGTAGAATACAAGCCTTGGACTGGCCCTAAAGAGGTTGGCATCGCCACATACCAGTGGGCGCAGCATAAGCGCATCATCTGGCCTGAGCTTTCTAAGTGGATTCCTCGCTCAGAACTAGGACAGTACGCCAAGAATTCAGAGAAACAGAAGTACATTAATTGGGACAGAAATCCTGTGCTTCCTCTTGAGTGCGGCACTAACATTTGGTTCTTCTGCTATGAACAAGATCAAAACCAGTTCGAGGGTCAAGCGCTCGATATCTGGCATTGGGACGAGCAGGGCGAGGAAGACAAGTTTGATGGTGCAAACGAGCGTACCCGTACCCGCAGAAACGGACAGCACATCTTTTCTCTTACGCCTCATAAAATACCCGGACGCCCCGACACTGGAGCTGGCTCTTGGATACACAAACTTGATAGCGGAGAGGTCACGAAGGGCCACAGGGTCAAGATGTTTCACTCTTCCCTTGAAGACGTGCCTGACTGGATTTATTCTGAAGAACAAAAGAGGGCTGCCTACAAACAGTGGATTGAAGAACCATCCGCCCGCAACGATGTGAAGAAGCTTCGTGAGGGTCAGTCTCGTTTCTATGGGAAGTGGCATGAGTCAGCAGGTCTAGTCTATGACGACTGGAACCGTGCTACACATGTTATTGAGCCGTTTGATATTCCTAAGACTTGGACTAAGTTCAGGGCTATTGACCACGGCTACACAAACCCTACGGGCTGTCTGTGGGGCGCAGTTAATCCAGAAGGCGTAGTGTTCATATACCGCGAGTATTACAAGAACCTGTGCGTTATCTCACAGAACTGCAATGGAATCATCGAAGCTTCTGGTAATGTAAGGAAGAAGGTTGGAGTTGAGGTTAATGAGAAGGCTGGCACTACATACGACAGGTACGAGGAACTACAGAAGGGCGAGCAGTATTATAAGACTGTGTTCGATTCGCGCTCATTCACTTATCCTGATGCTTCATACGGGATGCCGATATCTAGGGTATATGCCATAAATGGACTGCGGTTACAGCAGGCTTCCGGCAAGAACACAGAGGACTCTATTCCATACGTCATGGAATACATGAAGATAGACCCGGAGCGGAAGCACTATGTTACCAAGGAGTTTGGCGCTCCAAAGCTATACGTGTTCTCTAACTGCAAGAACTTCATCTCAGAGATGGAGCATTACGTATATGAAGAGTACAAGTCAAAGCTAGGCTTCGAGAAGAATACAAAGGAGCGTCCGAAGGAAAAGAACGATCATTTGCTTGACGCGCTAAGATACATGCTGCAAATACCACCGAGATATGTAGAGGGATATGGAAATGATGGGCTTGACTATTCTGGCGATAAAATGGTACACTCCTCGTGTAACGGACTAGATAAGTTCACTGGTTACTGAAAAGATGAAGAGCTGCATATACAGCATTCTAAACGTTGTTACTGACATGAGATATGTCGGACAAACTGTTGATTTTGAAACTAGAATAAAGCACCACTTTCAGGAACTCAGAGGTAATAGGCACTACAACTCTCACCTACAGAGGTCTTTTAATAAATTTGGAGAGGACTGCTTTGAGGTTTGCATTCTTGAGGATGTATCCGTTGAAATGCTAAATAATAGGGAAATTGCTTGGATTAGATATTACGATTCCGTAAAGCATGGATATAATCAAGAAAGTGGCGGACATAAGAATAAGAGACTATCTCCAGAACACGCAGCAAAAATAGGTAATGCACTTCGTGGTAAGAGTAAGTCTCAATCTCACAGGGCCAATCTATCCGCTGCGCGCACAGGTAAAGCATCTGTTAAGAAACACTCACCAGAAACTATTCTGAAGATGTCTCAGTGGCGCAAAAACTATTACGCAGCAAGAAGGATTGCATGAAGATTCGTCCTAACGGCGATTACATCTTTGTTCGCAAGGCTATTAACGGCAAAGAGGAAGACTTTGAAGGTCAGAAGTACTTCTGGCAAGGGGGCTTGGTTGTCTCTAATGCAACGGCAGACAACACCAACTTCGCCGAGATTATAGCAGTTGGGCCTATGTGTAAGTACTTCTCTGACGAGGATGTAGGCTCGTTCATTATCTGCCCTGAGATTTCAAACGATTTGCACAGAATCACTGGTGAAGACTTCGCCGTTCGCGAGCGAGCCATCAAGGTTCTTGCCACATTTAACTGAGGTAACTATGGACGAAGATAATTCTGTTCCGTCTCAAGATCAAGTCCCGGCTACTAAGAACGAGGAACTGGTAAAGAAGTTCCAGACTGAATCTAAGCGGCATTATGATCGCTTCTACTCCCAGCGAAGGATGAATGAGATTCTCTGGAAGGTCAGCGACTATATGTACAAGGCTGCTCAGAACCGCAGCATTACAGCCTTCGAGGAACAGAAGGGCGCTAATCTTAACGACTTCGAGGATAACCCGGCTAGCGAGATTGCTCAGTCTGGTTCAACTCTATTCCATCGGCAGGTTCGCCAGCTAGCCGCTCAGGGTGCTTCCGTTCAGTTCTCACGCGATGTCCCGTTCAAGTACGAGCCAATAATCAATGATGACAATCCCGAGACGTATGAGAAGGGAGAGGCAATGGCCGGTCAGCTTAACGTCTTAGCAAAGTGGACGATGAAGCATGACAAGTTCAACAAGAAGTCCATTGAATTCTGGCACCAGATTTTCAAGATCGGTAACGTGCCGATCATGGCGGAGCAGATCGTAAAGAAGGGCAAGCGAAAGGTACGCGAACCCGTTATTCAGCCGATGCAGAATCAGGCCACTGGCGAGATTGAGGCTCAGATTGTTGGCTTTAAGGAATACGAGCAGGAGTTCACAGTAGACAACTATCCCTCCGTTCGCATTCTTCCTACTGAAACACTGTACGCTGATATGTATATCGGTAGTATTCAGGGACAGAACTGCATTGTTATCCCCGGCCTGAAGAACTACTCTGAGCTTTTGGATGGCGCACGCGCTTCGTACTATGACGCAGAAGCGGTGCAGTCTTTGGCTGGCACTGAACTGTGGGGTAAGTATCGGTGGGATGGCGTTAGCGGAGAACCTCTTACGCGGTTCAAGCTTGCCAATAATGAGGCACTAGCTGGGGATTCCTATACTGGTCAGTTCCTTGTGTGGGATGTATTCATGCGCTCTCCTATTGAGAACGGCACATGGGATACAAAGAACCAGCCAAATATTTGGTGGGGCACTTTCGTAGGCAATGACATTAACAACTCTCTGTGCATCCGACTAGAAGAGAACTCTGACCCTGATGGTGAATTCCCTGTTGAGATGATTCACTGTCTACCTGACGACCCTGACATCCTGTATCACACTTCACCAGCTCAGATCATCAGGTCTAACTACTCCGTCGAATGCACGCTAAAGAATCAGGCTATTGATAACTGCACTCTTGTTAATCGCCCTCCGCTCAAGATGCTTGAGGGTCAGGTGCGCGGTAAGAAGTTTGAGTTCACTCCCGGTAAGGTGTTCATCTGCGATAGTCAGAATTCTCTAGAAGAGTTCCAAATCCGCGATACTACGCAGATTACCACCAACTTCCTTAACTACATCCGTGACGATACGATGTCTGCGCTTGCTACTGACAAGCCGTTCATGGGCGAGAGTTTCGGCGCACGCACGTCGGCAACTGAGGCTTCTAACACGTATAAGAACTCTGTTCAGCCGCACATGATTTCTATTCGCTACATCCTTGAGCAGTACCTTGGATTCTATGCCAAGAAGCTCAAGAGCTACTGGCAGAACTTCTCAGACCCGCTACAGGTTGTCCGCATTACCGGCGAACAGCAGACCAGCGTTATTCGTCCTTCGACAATCTATGGCGAGTTCGACGTAGAGGTTGACATCGTTGACGAGTTCGAGGATGATGTTGTCGAGTCACAGAAGATCAATGAGGCCATCCGAACGTTCGGCCAGAACCCTGCGTTCTTGCAGGTTATTGATGTGTCTGAACTGGCTCGCGCTTGGTTCAAACGATACAAGTTCGACTACGGCAAGATCGTTACAGGCCGTGTAGATAAGGACGCAGAGGTTGTTGCTCGCAACGAGAACACTTCACTGCTCGGTGGCATCTACGTTCGCCCGCAGCCCAACCAGAACCACGGCGTCCACCTTGCGGAACATAAGGGTGAGCGCCTGCGCTACAATGGTATCGAGGAACAGATGCCTCAGGTTACTCTGCTGGACCACCACATCGCAGAGACAGAGTTCCTCATGCAGCAGATGGAAGCTGCTTCCGCTCAGGCTCAGGCGCAGCAGCAGGGCGCTTCTGGCAACCAAACCGCCGGTCAGGTTAGCGGCAACGCTATCGCTGGTGCTATGGGCGGTGGCGCGTGAACGAGAAGCGCTACAACACTTTAGAGGATTACGATAGGCAGTTCTTGCTGAACTCGTATGACACACTTTCTTCCGAACCATTCAAGCGGTACGTGCTACCATTGATTTGGGGTCGTATCAATATGCTTGAAGACAAGATAATCAAGGAAGACACAATGGATGAACAGTATAGATACGCGAGGCTTGAGTTGCTCAAGGTCGTTAGTCTTTCTGCTCAAGTTAAGTCAACGCTAGAAGCTGGTCAAGAAAATGAATTGACTTCGCTTCCGCAAAATGGTTAAATATAACCAGTTACACAGGAGATAGTGATGCGAGACGAGAATGATGACTCGGAAGTTGAAGCGCCTGAAAAGGATTCCGCTACTTCCCCATCAGATGAAGTTGAAGTTGTAGAGGATACTCAAGAAGAAGAGGCGTCGAAAGACACTCCCTCGATTCAAGAGAAAAGGCTAGCTGATACAGAGAAGGCTCTACAGGAGCGTCAGCGAGAGTTCCATGAGGTATCACGGCAGTTGGCTGAAGTTAAAGGCCAGATGTCCGTGCTTACTCAGCAGAACCAGCCTGTTGTTAAGGATGTTCTTGATGACGAGAGCATCGCCGCGAAGCTTAGGGATGACCCTTCTGCTATTCTAGGTCTGATGAAACAGAAGCTAGCAGAGCAGCAGAGTCAGTTCGCAAGTGTTCTTGAAGCGCGTGATCGCTTCTATCAGGAGCAGATTGGAAAGTCTAATCCTGAAGTGATCGCGTTCAAAGACAAGATCGCTGAGTTCCGCAAAGACCCTGACCTACAGGGTTTCTCGGACCAGCAGCTTGTGATTATGGCGAAGAAGAGTGCGCCTCGGCAGTCATACCGCGGTGCGCCCGGTGGGCAACGTACAGTTCAGAACAAGTCTGACGACGTTACAAAGAGCGACCTATGGAGCAAGCTCTATCCCGACCTAGACATGAAACCTAAGAAATAACGGATAAGACAATGGCTAAAAATACTGTACTCGATACTGATGTTCCGGCTGTTCGCAAGCCAGCGCCCGAAGTGATTGTGGTGTGCGAGCAACACCTAGAACGGGCTGCAATTCTCAAAAAGTTCAACGACGAAAATCCTGAGTATGTTCATATGTATGCCGCGCCTGAAACCTCCGAATGGGAGATGGCGGCAAAGCGGCAGGAGTTTGTGAACATCAAGGGAGGCGTAGCGCACCACAAGGGAGACCCGGTTGTTCGTGTCCCGCGTAAAGAATGGGATGCCCAGCGCGCTGCTGAATCCAAGCAGAGCGAGGAACAACTGTCTACAGTGGTTTCGAATGAAAACCTGACTGTAACAAGGAATCCAAAGAAACCCACTTCGGGTCTTGATAAGGTCAAGCCGCTCGAAGTTTAATAAGGAACGAAAATGGCTAATACAGAAGTGTTTGTGCATGGCGTCAGCTATGCTGCAAAGTCACTTACGCCAAGAGTAATCTTCCCGGCCGATGATGACATTCTCATCAACGACTTGGATTATATGGGTAACGGCAGCGATAGTTTTTCCGCTGGCGATCTTATCCGTATTACTACTGCTGGCACAGTGAAGCCCGCTGCGGTTGATAGCACCACGGCAGGCGCGGTTCATGGTATGATTCTCAAGGATTATACAGCACCAAGCACCACGACCCCTGTCGCTGTTACACTGTTCGACCACAATACGATTGTTCGCTTGCAGGTTTATGATGCTACGGATACCAACTCCGTGCCGTCCAACTTCGCAGTCGGCAGTACTTATGTGCTCGTCAAGGGTACTAACGGTAACTGGAATGTTATCACCACCACCACGAACGGCGTGGCGACCATCGCCCGTAAGCCGTCTAATAGCAACGCCGCGGATGTTGCACTTGGCGCTTCTATCATCAACGGTCTTGTTGATGTGAAGTTTAGCCGTGCGATTCTTGACGGGAGGGCTGCATAATGAGTACTGTTGATCTTGGTAATACACCGCTGGTGCATGGTGCGCGCAGCGTTTCAGCCTCGCACCCAGGCGTGCTGGTTAAGGATAATTTCGGTGCAGTCCTTCAGAAAGGTCTGGACGAAGTTTTCAAACGGCGCTGGGAAATGCCCATGCAGGGCGACCAGTACTTCCGTGTCCGCAATACCGACCACCAGACGATGAAGTTCCAGAGTCACTTCGGCATGGGCCTTGTGTCTCAGAACCGTGACGTGGATATGCTCCCGTATGACGAGAAGGGTCTTGGCTTCGGTTACGGCATCACCACGAACGTCTTCCGTGGCGGCATCGCTGTTGAGCGCGAGTTGCAGGAACTTGAACTCTACGGTTCGATCAATGACAAGCAGCAGGAACTCCTGCGGTCTGCCACGGATACCGTTGAGCTGGTTATGGCAGACGTGTTCAACCGTGCGCTCGGCACTTCTGGTGCCCCGTTCGTTTGCGAAGACGGTATGTACCTGATTGACTCTGGCCGTCCTAACGCTTATGCTCCTGCCGGTACTTGGAGCAATGTTGAAGCTACCTCGGCGATTACACCGACCTCGTTGTACGCTGCGGCAATCAACTTTGCCACCAACCGTGATGAGCGTGATAAGCTCAGTCCTCTGACCATGAAGAAGATCATCGTTCGTCCTATTGACGAGCAGGCGATCTGGACAATCCTCAAGAGCGATCTTCGCCCAACGGATGCCATGAATGCTGCGAACTTCTTCCGTGGTCGGTTCGAGTATCAGGTATACAACCATCTGACCAGCCCGTACATCTTCTATTGGGCGGGCGACCCGAAGAGTTCTGACAACGAGCTGCAATTCCTGTGGCGCGTGCGTCCGTCCATCGAGACTTGGAACGATGGCCCGGATATTGTCCGGCAGCGTGTCCGGTTTGCTATGGGTGTGGGTTGTGGTCGTCCGACCATTCTCCGCGCCGGTATCATCGGCTAACCAACATCGGGGAGTTCAGGGTCAAACCCTGCTCCCCTTAACTTAGGAGCCTAAATGTCCAATAAGATTTGGAAATTGATTCAGGCAGACAATGCCACCGAGGCTATTAGCGTTGATGACGCTGGCAACTTGATCGTTGCTGGTGCTATCACCGCTGCTAGCCAGGTTAGTTCTACTGGCAATGTAACCATGCCAGCAGCCCTCGCAGTTACTACCAACGAGACCGTTGGCGGCACGCTTGCTGTTACTGGCGCGACTACGCTTGCCGCAGTTACCGCATCCGGCGCTGTTACGCTGTCTAACGCTACTGTAAAGCTTACTGGCGCTATCCCTGCGGCAGACCCGCACGTAGCTGGTCAGTTGTTCTTGACTGGTACTGCGTTGCAGGTTTCCGCTGGCTAATTCTTCTGGTGGGGAAGCATAAAACCCACCACCCTTTAAGGAGCTTACATGATTAGTGTCGAGGCTCTGTTCAACAACAAGATACGTAACTTCGGCGTGTCAACCGCCAACCAGAAATTCCACGATGACTTCATCATGGCTTTTAACATGGTTATCAACGACTTGACCACCAATCTACAGCAGGCTATGCCTAACGCAGTAGAGACTACAGACTCGCTCGATATTAATCCGCAGCACTTCAATACCTTTCAAGAAGGTCTTGACCACTATCTTACTTCATGCTTTGAGTGGACGCACCAGAACAAGCGTGAGTCGCTCCCGTTCTACCAGAAGGCACTGAAGAGTTCTCATACTGCCGCGATGCAGGAACAGCCGGTGTATGGTCGCCTAGGCAATCATAAGTATCCGCTTATGAACTATCCAGAAGGCGACTTCAACCCGTTCTATCATCGCCCCGGCGCTGTCAACGGCCCTATTGAACCAGCAAACTTTGGATAATCTATGAGCGACTTCGATCTGGACGGTCTACTCAAGTTCGAGAGGGCTATACTCGTCAAGGATGGCGGAGCGCCGCTATACAAAGACCGTACAGCTATAATCGAATGGTCTCAGATTCCAACCGGAGCATCTGAAGAGTGCCGCGCTTACCTTGAATCCAAGCTGCTTGTAATCCACGACGTGACTGTTGGGTTTAACAAGCTGTCCGGTACGTGGCGGTTCTCCAAACTTGACTGGCTAAAGGACGAGGAAGGGTGTAAGGTTCAGGCGCACTATCGGTTCTCGCTGTATTCAGCGTGGGACTGGACGCGTGTTGAGCTTGGAACACCATCCCGCCTAGACTCAGACATTAAGTTCTCAATCCTCCGCCACCGTCATGTTGACCCCACTCAGGTTCAGGCTTTCGTTGCCACTGCTCCAACGGAGTTCACCAACCAAGTAACAAACATCGGAAAGTTTGAAGGAACTTGGAAGTGCGTTCGCGTTCGCATGGTGCAAGATGACGACGGCTCGGCTATCTGCCTACTGTACTGCGCCAAAGAAGGAATTAATCTGTCTCAAGTAGATGTCGAGACATCCATTGATATCTATAATGACGTATTCACTGACTACTACTTTCAGGTTGTTGACCCCGAAGCATCTGGACTCATCATAGGGGTAGGTGGTTATAATTGGGCACCAGGCTTTACGTACAAGAAGACTGTATCGTGGGAGGCTGAGACAAGCCTATACAACGTCACTATTGAGAAGTCCGTAGCTCAAGAGGTTGACGGTGCAGATAAGTCTTCCTCTGCAACAGCCTTCGACTCTACTGCGTCTGTTACAGATCGCAACGTGCAGAACGCTGTAGGCATGGTAACAACACAAACTGCTGGCTCTATCGAGAGTGCATCTTACAAGAGAACTGAATCTGGCGTATTTGATAACACCACAGAGATTAAGACGGCAATCGCCGTTACTGGCGCTACAAGCACCAAGACAATCGAGGCGTTCCAAACTTCAACAGTTGTTGAAGATAGGAATAGTACAGCAGCTCTAACTCAGGAGTCTGAGCAAACACCCGGCAAGATAGTCACAACATCTTCCAAGAAGAATGAGTTCGGCATCTTCGACAATACCAAGGAAGAGAAAGACGCCAACACTATTGCTGTGCAGGAGCAGAGCAACCATAGCGGCTTCCTAAAGACAGACCTGTTCCAGTCAATCGCTGTAAATAAAAGCAAGAACTCGGAGACTAGGCCAGATTTGCCTGCGTTCTCGGCTGGTACAATCATCAAGCAGATGTCTACAGAGAATGAGTTCCAGCGGTTCGATAACGAGGTTGCCACTATCACGGCCAATCCGGTTGCATCAGTTAAGACATCAACCACCATTGATAGTACAGAGAAGATCGTACTCGCAGAGGACAGAAACCAATCCGCCGCTACTACTGCACCAACCACAGCTTCAGCCGGAACAGCAGTCAGGGTAATCTCTGACAAGAACGAGTTTGGCCTGTATGACAATGAGGTTGAGACCTCGACAGCAGTTCCACTTGATAGTGGCTGGATTTCCCACGCCGAGCAGTATGGCACAGCTTACGTTCGCACGATGGACGGGTACTCCATTACCGACGTTGAGGCGGCGATTGCAGATACAACTGGATACGCTGGCGCTCTATTAAACACAGTTCAGTTGACTCCTACAAAGTTTAACGGGCTGTGGTCAGCTAGGCTATACGCTACGCCGCCGCGCTATCCCACTCCACCAGCTACTAATTGGGGCAACTGCGAGACAAACTGGATGGCAACGAAGGATTACACTGTAGGTGGCGTGTCTTGGCGCGTAAATGTAACCTGCGGACTAAAGCAGACGAACTCTCTGGCTGACGCTTCTGCATTCTGCTCGGGAAGTGGTAACACTAGGATTGAATCAATCAACGGCGGCAGGCACTTCCGCGCCACGTTTATGACAATCACCGGTCAGCCTACAAAGATTTAATATGCAAACAAACACAACTCCACAGCAGGCATTAGAAGCTGCAAACTTTGCCATCCAGACAGCAATGCAGAACACGTCTGCAATGGAAGATCAAGGTGACGTGTCTACATACGGAGAAGGGTTTCACGCAGAGACAACTCCAGATACTCAAGTTAAGAAGGTTGGATGCTTCGACAAGTACATCTATACAGGCACTAATGTTACAGGCGTATCGTTGATTCCGAATATCATGGTAACGGTCACTGCGTTCACCCTTGAAGACGGCGGAACAATAGGCCACTCTCGTACGGCAATCCTTATCTCTGGCACGGACAATCTTTCCTTGTCTGAGGGTGGAAACTGGATTTACGCACAGCTTGATAACGGCGGGAGTGCCGGGTCTTGCTATGTTGAGAACACAACTAATGAAACAGATCAAGCTGACGACGACGATCACGTATACGTCACACTAGGCCACGTTGTAATTACATCTGGCAAGGTGACTTTAGAAGAGTGGTACTATGACGGAAATATCCTCGGGTATAGCTGGAACTTCGGTGAAGTTGTTTCTGCTGTATCGCTTGAAGGCGACCTAACATCAGGATATACGCTTACGTCTAATAACATAAATCTAAACTTTGGAACGTTCTTCATTGCCGGAAGCGCTTGATACTTGATTTAGTTCTATAACACTGCTACAATTTACACAGATAGGAATGGTGACACATGGCTGATAACCCTTACGCTTCGCAGGCTGGTTGGAACTACGGCGCTGGCATGAATAACAACATTGCTGGTGACGAATACGAGAAGTGGATGGCTGCCAATAAGCCAGCTACCCTAACAAATTCAGGCGCAGCCTACTCTGCTGCTGGTCAGCAGCAACCTGCTCAATCTATCAATATGTTTCCTCAGAGCAATTCTCGGCAAGTACTACCTGCCGAACCGCAGAATGGAGGCGCTCCATTCTGGTCTGACCAAGGTGCCTTTGGTCGCTTCGGTCGTGCTGTTGGTATTGATAAGTTCACGCCGCAGAACGGCGGAATTGCTGGCGGGTTGAACTGGATGGCAAATGGACTAGCCGGTGCTGCACGTAGCTCACTCTTTGGCGATGCTCAGGCGGCCAAGATTACAACCGATAGCGTACAGCAACCTATTTGGCAAAATACGTCACAGCAGCAGCAGGCAAAGCAGCTTCCAATTCAATCAAACATCACGGCGTATGGTCAACTTGGCCCTCAGATCGGCAGTTCTACTACAGCTCAGAACAAGACAATGTATGGTACTCTGAATGATCGCCACGCATACTATGCTCATGGCGGACAGAACGATTACAGCACCGTCAATGGACCTACCGGGAATCAGATCGGGTCGACTGGCTATGGTGATGTAACTAACAGCCGACCATTCGCACAAGACCCTCGCTCCATGTCTCATGACGCTCAAGCTGCTTACCAGCAGGCATTGCAGCGCGCAAAGACTGGCGGAGGTAGTGTTAGAGGTTTTACCGCTGGCCAGAACGGCGCTAATGGCTTTGGGTTCACAAACGTTCCACCGGCGCAGGCGACTGGTCAGACATACGAACAGCTTCAACAGCAGCTTGCTAATGGCGCTCGAAACGAGAAGTCTGACGTCAACTGGCTTGCACAGTCTAAATCGGCCTCACCTTCTTGGGAACAGTTCAATCAGGGGGCCGGTGGTCTTAGCGCCCATCGCACTTGGAACGACAAGGCAGGGCCAATCAACTCAGCAGACCAGTACGGCATGAAGCTCGACCAAATGAAGAACCAGCAGTTCGGTCAGGAGATGGCTCGCGGCCACCTGAAGAACGAAGGTATCGCCGCTGCGAATATGCAGCCTAAGGGTCAGAACAACAAAATTGTTGAAGCCGCAGCCATGAAGCAAACAATGGACTATCTCAAGGGCAAGGAAGCCGATAAGGCGTCGCTAAATGACGCCGACGTTCTTGCGCTGGCTAATCGAATTATGAAGTTGCCTAAAGAGCATAAATTTACAGAGCAGACGAAGACACCGCTGAATGGTGATACTTACAAGAAGCACCCTATATATAGCGTTGCACAGGCTATGATGATTGCCAACAAGAACAATCCAGATGCGCTGAAGAATGATGCCGACCTGCAAAAGGCTCTATCCGGTAAATAACAATGCCTATTAATACAGACTTCCTAAACACTGGTAGTTCTGATAGCGATTCAACGGCAGATTTAGTTCAATCCTCGTCTAAGCAGGCAATGTCTGCCTTGCAGGATATGGGTCTAGGCGTTGACGAAGGCGGATACAATCAGTTCAGAGTGACGCCTAAAGCACCGCCTGCGCCTATTGCTGCACCACCTAAGTCCACACCTGAGTCAATGCTTGAGCAGATTACTGCCGCAAGAGCTGCTGTAGTCAATATGCAGGAGCAGCAAGCCGCAGACGGCAATCCTGACCGTGGCCTGCTGGCCGACTGGTGGGAGCAGTATGGCCGTTCTAAAGGAACAGACCTACTTGCATCTACGCAGAACTCTATCGCTGACAACGTTAAAGACCCTGAACAACGGCGCGAGCTTCATAAGTATATTGCAGAACTAACAGATAAACACGTTAGTATGCAGGAGAGCGACCCGATCAAGGCAGACAGTATGATGAAGCAGTTCTTCCTTGGGACTGCAAATCCTACAATTCTGAAGTCTATGGCTATGGAGGTTGGTAAGGAAGCTGCGATTCAGGCGGCTCTGCACCTAACCGGCACAGCAGAGTTTAGCGGCGAAACGCTTGCGGCTATTGAAGCTGCGCGCTCCACCAGAACATTGAAGGGTATGCTGGACGCAGCTAGGCTTGGCTGGAAGGGCGCTCATGGCGTTGCCAATGCAGCCAACATAGTTGGTTCTGGTGTAATCAACTACGCCACATGGGGTCGTCAAATCTCTGGAGAACTCAAGACTGAGATGATTAAGCAGAACCCTGGCGTGGATATGGACATCCTAGACCACGCTACGGACACCGCTGGTCTATTGGGCGCATCCGTGTTCTCTGTTGGTATGCCTAAGGCTCTTAAGCAGTATCTAAAGCCAGCCTTTATGGAGGCTGCTGGCGCTGGCGTTAAGAACGGAATCAAGAACGCGTTCAAAGAGACCGTAGCTGGTGCAGCCAAGATGGAAGGCGCAATGGTTGCGTCTGACCTAGCTTCACGCTGGCAGATGAACGATGCTTCGCGCACGCAGAAGATGCGAGACATCGAGCGTGGTGTTATTGGTGCTACTTCTGAGAAGCTTAACGACCCGAAGTATGCCGTACTTGAGGGGTGGGACTTGGTGCAGCGTGAGTGGCAGGTAGCCAAGGACTCTATTCCTATGGCACTTGGCATGGGTATTGTTGGTGGGGTTGCTCGTGGTGTAGGCGAGGTTCGTGAGGCGCAGACTAAGCTTGCCAAGGAAGCTGATGCTACCAGCAAGCGTCAGGTTACTGAGTCGGCAGAGGTTGCTAAGTCTCAGAATGAACTCGCCACAAAGAGCGAGAACGCCATTAATATGCTTCGAGAGAAGCACATGATTTCTCCGGTTGATCTTGACGACATGACGGCTTCCGAGATTAAAGAGAAGCGCGACGAGATTAATCAGGAGTTCCGAGACATCACTGGACAGCAGGATGTCAACATTATCGAGAAGTCCAAGGCCGGACTGTTCGAGTTCTTCAATACTACGCCAGAAGAGGCAGCACAGCAGGCGGAGCTTCATGCTACTAATTCCTCGCTAAACGCTTGGAAAGAGATGAAGGCTCATTCGGATGCACGCGTTTCCGAGCTTGCTGATGCCGGTATGGACTGGAAGGACAACAAGCGGGCTATTCAGCTAGAGCTTAATGACATTGCTGACAAGCATGGTGTTAAGCACTCTGAAGGTCGCCTAGCACAATTTGTAGAAGAAGCCGCAGCTAAGGATACAGAGCGTCGAGATGCTAAGTCTATGGGCAAGTGGAAACCACTGCCTCAAGACGCTACTATTCCAGAGAAGATGAAGTACCACGCTGATGTAATGGCTGAGTACAACAAGCAGCGTGCTGAGATTAACAAGCAGCATCCAGAGCTTTACCTGCCTCCGGTTGAAGATACCGTAAACGAGGCGAAGCTTAAAGACTACGCCAAGATCGTTGCAGGTGTAAAGCCGCATCCAGAACTAGTTGCTTTCGAGCGCGATCAGAAGAAGCAGGCTCGTGACTTCGATAAGTCCAAGAAGGCTCAAGAGCGCGCCAACGAGAAGGCTGCTAAGGAGAAGGCGGCGAAGGATAAGAAGCCGCCAGAAAGTGGTACTGCCGCCGGTCCTGCTGTTACTGTTCCAAAGAAGCCTGTATCTCCGGTTAAACCTGCTCGCACTCACGTTAAGATGCGTGATGGCGAAGGTGTTGAGCGCGACGTAGCCATTGAACCAGACAGAGAGATTCACCTAGCCAGTGGTAAGAAGGGCGAGACAACGCCTTGGATAATGACTGGCGAGACTAACGAGCGCGGAGATTATGTCAAGGTTCGCCGCGCTAAAGAGGGTCCAACTGGCAAGTTAGAGCCAACCGGAACAGTGCAGGCGCTAGCCGTTGCTGATATAGAGCGAGCTGGCCGTACTGAGCCAAAGAGTCACTCGGTAGAGATGACCACGACTCCAGACGCGCCAAACGCAGCCGCACCAAATACAGAGCTTCCTGACCACATCCAAGCAATCGTTGACCCTGTAGATCAGAGGATTGAGGCGGTAACAAAGCGTCTCGGAATTAAGTCTACTGGCAAGGATGTAGCTAATATGCGTCGTGAGTTCTTGGCTGAGTTTGCCGAGAAGCTTGGAAGCCCTAAAGAGAAGATGACGCCAGAGCAGCGCAAGGCTGCACTTGCTGAGTTCTACAAGCACGTTGATGAGCGTCTGGCTGAATACGAGAAGAGCAAGAAAGCCGAGCTGCCAGCTAAGGAAGAGCCAAAACAACTTCCGAATAAAACGGAACCAGTGATAGACGCTGAGTTCAAGAAGGTTGAAGCGCCAAAGAATGCAGACGGAACACTTGCAACCGCTCGCCAGCAGCTTGATGCTTGGGAGAAGGTTGTAAACGACTCGTATAGGTTTAAAGAAAACGAGAACAAGAAGGGTTCGGTTTTGGGCAAGCTTAAAGACCCATATACTGGCGAGAAGATTACACTCGATAAAGCAGTTGAGAAGATCAACGCATTACAGGATGCCGTTAAAGAAGAACTGCGTAAATCGCGTGAGAATCCTAAGCTTGTGTCTGGAGAGAAGCTTGCTGGCGCTATAGTCAAGCCACGAGACGTAGTTGCTCCTGATGGAACAAAACTCAACGTTCCAATCGGCGGAGAGGTTAAGCACGGCTCGCTGCGTGACGTTCTGGCGCAAGCTTCTAAAGACAAGAAGCACGGATACATGATGAATAGGCTTGCGGAACTTCTCGGCAAGCTCCCCGGAACCGACAAGATTGACGTTGTTTACACAAACGACCCATATCGCTCTGCTGGTCTATATCGCAGCAAACTAAACAGCATCGAGATTAACCTGCACTACCTAGAGAAGCATGGCGCTGAGATTCCTTTACACGAGGCAATCCACGCTGCTACTCACAAGGCAATTTTACAGGGCATTCATAACCTTGAAAGCCTAACGCCAGAACAACAGTCAGGATGGAAGCAGCTTGAGAAGCTGTGGCGCGCTCACCGTGAAGACCTAGCGTTGAAGCTAGAGAATGAACACGGTAACAAGCAAGGCGCTGCTCAGGTTCGCGGCTCCATGTGGGAGTTCGTTTCGTACGCCCTTACTCACAAAGAAGCCTACGATTACCTATCTAGTATCAAAGAGCCTACAACGATGCTTGGTAATGTTGCCAACGCATTCAAGGCAATGGTGGAGCATATCGCCAAGCTTATCGGTCTGCCGCAGTCTAACGCTCTTACAGAGTTGATGGACTCTATTGCAAAGTCGCAGACCGCTGCTGGTGCTTCTTTGGAAGCAATGGTAAAGCTTGCGTCCACACGCTCGGACTTCAGCTATGACAAGATGAAGGAGCTAGAGAATGCGAAGATTGAGAATCCGCACCTAGACGCATCGCCTACTCATCCAGCAGCCAGCAACCTAGAAGCTCGCCGCCTAGCCATCGAAGACCCCATCGGTCATTCCTATGGCAAGCTACGCGATATGGCTCTTGGTATGATGAAGAACGGACTGCCTATCAGCCTAGAAGGCGTAAAGACGCGCATGCAACTTATTGACCGCATCTTCGGTTCTAACAGCGCCATGCCTGATTGGGCTGTACACGCCATGAAGACAGCGGTAGCCGCCGACAAGGTTGGCTCCATGCTTGAGCATAGCAACGTTCACAAGCTCAAGAACGTCATCCTGAACGCGTACAGCAACGCTTCTACAGCGTTCGCTAGACTCAGTGAAGAGATGGGCAAGGAACTAAGCACAGACTTGGTTCATGCAGGCGTTCGCGCATCTAACGTGCAGAATATCGCCAAGGCTATCTTCCCTGAGATTCGTAGCCTATGGAAGCAGATGAACGGCGACAAGGGAAAGGTTGACCTAGTTATCAATCATCAGCAGCACTCGCTTCAAGAAGCAGAGCGCCTGAACCTTGCTATCCAGATGCGTAATGCTACAGATAGAGACTTTATCAAGAACAACGGATTTGCCACCGAAGAAGGCAAGAAGGTTATCTTCGGATTCACCAAGGAAGAGAAAGAGAAGAACTTCGCAGCTTTCGAGAAGCAGGTGCAGTACGCGGCAGGTAGCCACGGTGATATGATCGCACGCAAGATGCTGGAAGTAACCAAGAAGATGGGCGAGCTAATCGAGCCTATCGCAAAGGAATACTACGGGAAAGACTTCAAGCGCATTGACAACTACTGGCGTCGGTTCGTGTCGCACCCACCAGAGATGAAGAACCAGTTCGGCGAGGTTGATAACGGTATGTTTAACCGATTCGGCAACTGGAATCCACTCAAGGAAAGAACCGGAAACTCGAACGCCATGACGGTCAAGAACGCGTTCTCTGTGTTCAACAACATGGTTAACGAGTCGTCAAACTTCGTGGGTCATGCTCAGTTGGTATCGAAGTGGCGCAGGATTATCAACAACAAGTCAATGATTGACGCAATACAGACAAAGATGGGCGATAAGTACCGAAAGCAACTCTTGCGGCATCTAGCCAACATAGAAGGCATCTACGACAAGAATGGCCTGCCGCTCGTAAACAACTTGTTCAGGTTCCAAGATGTGGCACGCTTCTCTAACCCATTCGTTGCTATCAAGCAGTTTGCTAACACGCCTAACATCGCGGTTATGTTCTCCGTGCGTGACTGGATGAAGTCGCTTCGTTCTCTGCCTCAACAAGACATCAATACCTATCTTAATGGCTCAGGTGGCGCGTACCTAAAGTACCGCCTAGAGTCGCAGATGCAGACGCCTGAACTGTTCGAGCACATGGAGCAGCAGGGCGCTAGGGCCGTCCTAGGCGACACAAGCGCACTCAACAAGATGCGTAATGCTTCTACTGCGCTTATTCGCTGGTCTGACAACTACACGGTTAAGCAGACAATCACGGCCGCAGCCTCGTTCGTTGAGCGTATGCACCCTGAACTTAAAGGCGACGATAAGATCGCTGCGGTCAACTACGCCGCATCAGAGGCGCTGTTCAAGCTGCAACCTGTAGGCGAGCGCGGCTGGAAGGTTGATTTGGCATCTCGCGGTACTGCCGGACGGCTTGCTACTCGCTATCAACACGTTCCTCTCGCTATGTTTAACCAGATGCAGCGCGCCGGAATGACGCTTGCTAGACATCCTAAAGACGTGAACGCGCAGATTGACTTCGTGAAGACCATAGCATTCGGAGCTGTAGCTTCAGGCGCTATCCTAGCTGGCGCAGACTTCTCAAAAGAGAAGTACTATAATTGGGTGGCACAGAACTATGGTCACGAAGACGAGAAGAAGGAAGCTAAGAACCTAAAGGACGCAGTGGCTAGGTTCAAGTGGACTTGGGCCGCCTCAAGTGCAGACGTGCTACCGGCTGGCCGTATGTTCTCTGGAATGATTTCAGGGTTCTTTACAGCTCTAGAGACCGGCGATGCCTCATACATGGCTGGCGCGCAGAACCGCGTAGGTCAGGACATGGCCTTTGGTTCTCAGTTCAGCAACCTAGCTCGCATACTTACAGATACGGTACGCCTAAAGAACAACCTACAGAACCAGAATCAGAAGACAGGAAAGCAGTGGATGGCCCATGATGAAGCTCGCAGGAAGGCTATAACGCGCATCACTAACAGCTCAACCGATCTGTTCAGCGAAACGTTTGGCATCCCGCTTGGTTCTATGAACAAGCTTACCGGCGCATCACACCTGATACCTTGACACTAGTGCCTTAATCTGGCATAATAGCAAACATTACGGAGAACCAAGTGAAGAAACTATTAGCTTTCCTTCTGCTTACTGCATCGTGCTTTGGACAGATTCTACGCCCTGTAACTGTTGACTTCAACAGCCCTTCGGCCCCGCAGTTGACGGCCTATCAGGGAAACCTTCAGGGCTGGACTGTTCGGCTTACTAACGATACAGATTCAGTGGCCCTTACAAACCGTACTCCATTCTTCTTCGTTCAACAGAACCAGAACTCAAGCAACTACTTTGAGGCAGTTTGTACTGTGATTGACGCAGCGAATGGCACCTACAAGGCTGTGCTTGCCCCGACAAACTGCAACATATACGGCAACTTCTTATACGGTGCTGGATTCTGCGAGAACTCAAATACCAATGTAACGACCGCATCTCATGGTTCTATCCAGTTTATCCGCGATGGATACAAGAATAGCGCATGGCCCACAAACACCTTGGCACCAATAGATTGCTCTAAATACACGTTCTTATATCCTCCGTGGAGTGCTACTTATCAGAGTACCAATACCACGTTCGGTCTTGCGTGGGTTGACCTTAACTACTCAAGCCTTAGTCAGCTTGTATATCACGCTGGCGTCTCTGGCGGTGGTGGCTGGATTAATGGACCTTATGTAAGGACTGTAAACGGTTCAACAGGAGATGTTGCGGTTGCAAGCGTAGCGGCGGTGGCGACGGCGCAGGGCAGGGCCGACGACGCATATCAGCTCGCAGCCAGCCTAACCAACAGCAGCGGCGGAAGCATCACGGGCAGTTACGTGTCGGGCATCACGCTTGGCGGCGGGGCGGCGCTGACGGGCACCGTGGCGCTGGGGACGGCGGCGCTGCTGGACTCGAACAATGTGGCGCAGCTCAACACCATCAACGGTGTCCACAACTTCACGATCAAAGCGTCGGATTCGATCAGTGATGATTTATACGGTGGATACATCAACATCCCCTATCTTCCGGCACCGGGGCTGGGGATTTACGCGCACGGGTATGTCACAATCGGACCTGCGCTTAACATTGTGACGGACGGTTCGCTCCAAGGCGACCCGGCGTTTACGATCAACGGCGTCGAGGTGAGCACGGCCAACATCGCTAACATCGGCCTGACGGCCTCCAACGCGCTCGCCATGGCGACGACCAACAGCACCACCATCGCAACCTTCGGCAACATCGTCACGCACAACACCAACGAGTTCGCGACATGGGGCGCAACGAATGCGCTTATCAGCACAGGGGCGTTTTGGAATGCTATGACGGCATATACAGCAACTACCAATCTTGGTAGCGCGGCCTTTGCCGGTAGCAACCAGTTCGTGCGCTCGGTCACGGTTAACGGCTCCACAAGTAACGTCAACGCAGGCGGCAATGTAAACCTCGGAACCATATCAGGCGGAGCGTCAAGCGGAACCAATGGAACCACGAGCGCGTGGACAAACGGGGCTGGCGTGGTCACTGCAAGCATTAATCCGGCGACGGGTAACTATATCGGCGGCACGTTTAACGGTGTGACGGTGACGCAAGCTCAAACATGGTGCGCCGGGTTTTGCTACATCACGGGCGGCACATTTATTCTCGCGTCTAATGCGGTCAACTCGGCTACGTACAGCGTACTAACGCCACTTCCGGCATACGCTACAAATATTATCAACGTGTCGGGCAACATCGCTTTTACGCGCAGCAATCTTGTGGGCGCTGCAATCAGCAATCTTTGCGTTGAGGTATATCGGGAAAATATAGGCGGAAGCGGCCCTGACGGGCTGTGCTTGATACCTTTGCAGTCATCCGATTATGCAGGCACCGGCAGCGGGTACGATTATTATCGCTTCAGCCGCCCGCTAACCAATAAAACTTTTGCCACGCCCGGCAATTACAACTTCACATTCGGATACGCGCAAGTTTTCCTTCGCAACCTTGGATACGCAGGACCAGTTAGCAACCTGCTCGGCTGCGCAACCGTGGAAGTCTCAAAATAAGGAGCACAAATGCAAATCCAACTCCCGCAACCAATCCCCGCCCCGCCGGTGGTCGCTGTGCAAGTGCCCGACGACCAGATCACCTACAACCCCACACGCGGCGAATGGACATTCCAAGTGTTCGGAGTTTCAGCGGATGGCAACGTTGCGCCGCTGAAGATCCAAAGCGCGGGCGGCATCGTGCGACGCTATGAGCAGGTGACAATTCCCGATGCGCAGATTGACGCCTTCTTGGCGACGCCGCAGGGAGCGGGCATGACGCGCACGCAGGCCATGACCGCCGTGGCACTCGCGGGCCTGTACGCAT
>Ga0316227_1000528_pt1 | contig 53929 bp, 50 predicted proteins | sample TBH18019metaG_FD_206012 | JGI IMG/M metagenome (GOLD analysis project Ga0316227, IMG submission 206012) | Freshwater microbial communities from Trout Bog Lake, Wisconsin, USA - TBH18019 | ecosystem: Environmental > Aquatic > Freshwater > Lake > Hypolimnion/Profundal zone | place: USA: Wisconsin... | reverse complement strand
AGCGGATCAGGATTTAAAGGCAGGGGAGCAGAAACTCCCAAGGCGGGATCGCGTGGCGATGATTGCGAGGCGGCCTTAGACATTGTTTAAAAAATAAAGTGATACGTTAGGTTATGCAGTACGCTTGATAAGTTGAGGAAACTTTGTTGCGAGCACTGCTGTGGCAACTTTAAGTCCATCCATACTAGGATGAAAACGTTCGAATGCACGGTCAGGATGCGGCATCATTCCGAATACATTACCCGCTTCGTTACGAATACCTGCTATATCACTCAAGGATCCATTAGGATTATTCTGATAGCGAAGTAAGATTTGTTTATTCGCTTCTAAGCGAGCTAGCCCAGCTTCATCGATTCTAAAATTTCCTTCTCCGTGTCCAATCGGAAGCTTAATGGTAGCACCTAACGTTTCTGGATTAAATGTAGGAGTGCTAGCTTCAACTTTTAACGCACAGGTAATGCAGCGATATTCAAGCGATGCATTACGGATCAAAGCACCGGGAAGTAAACCCGCCTCACACAAAATTTGGAATCCGTTACAAATACCGAAAACAAGTCCACCTTGTTGTGAGAACGCTTGCACGGCTTTCATAACAGGAGAAAAACGAGCAATCGCGCCACACCTTAAATAGTCTCCGTAGGAAAAACCTCCTGGAACTACGACTAAATCGACATCACCAAGGGTTGTGTCTTTGTGCCAAACGTAACGCGTGTTTAATTTTAAACCACTCGCAAACAAATGAAAGGCATCTTGATCACAATTCGAACCAGGGAATTGTAGTACTGCTACTTTCATTTCGATATAATTTCGTAGCGGTAATCCTCAATAACCGGATTGCTGAGGAGGTCCTTGCAGACCTGATCAAGACGAGCTCTGAATTCTGGTGAATCCACAGCCTCAATTTCTAACTCAATTAACTTACCCACACGGGTAGTTTTTAACTTAGGAAATCCTAAGCTTTCGAGAGCATGGCCTACAGCCACACCCTGTGGATCGAGTACGTTCTTCTTAGGAGTTACGATGACGCTTATTTTCACAGGTCGTTAGTGAAACTCCATGCCATTCTATATCTAAGAACGGTCAAGGGTTTTTGACGAACTTGTAACGATGTAACAAAGAATAATTCACAAGCCGTGCCTAAACGACCTAAAGACTAGGATCTTCTATTCGTTTTAGCTTAAAAAACGCCTGTATAAGTTCTTTGCATTCTTCCTCAAGTACACCACCCGCTGTGATTTCTAATCGATGATTAGATCTGGGTAAGTCGTTAAGGTTAGTCGCACCCCCCAAACAACCCATCTTAGGGTCTTTGACTGCATAACAAACACGTTTAACGCGTGCCATGACTAGCGCCCCAGAACACATGGGACATGGCTCTTTAGTTACATAAATCGTTGCGTCTGAAAGTCTCCAGTCACCCAACTTGGAAGCAGCCTGTGTTAAAGCGAGTATTTCTGCATGAGCTGTAGGATCTTTACTACCCTCAACCCGGTTATGCGCAGCTCCCACTATCTCGCCTCCAATCTCAATAACCGCACCAATTGGCACTTCGTCTTCCCGCCATGCGTCTATCGCTTGGTTAAAGGCATAGTCCATGTAAAACTGGTCATCACGAACGAGTTGCGAAGGAAATCGCTTATTAAAAGGAGGTGGTTGCACGTTAAAAAAGGTCTTTTGAAAATTAATCTGTCTTAAACTCGTCTTTTCGTAAATCTTTGACTAACTGAGATGTTTACACATTACAGAAGACAGACATGCTTAGCAAAACTTATGACATTAGTCTCCCTAAACGCCCTACGCGGTATTAATATTCATGGCTGACGGTACCGCAATCGAAGTAGAAGGCAAAGTAGTATCCGTGCTTCCGGGCACAATGTTTAAAGTACAGCTCTCAAACGGGCACGTAGTTCTAGCACATATTTCAGGTAAACTTCGTAAGAATTTTATCAAAATAGCAGCTGGCGATATGGTTAAGATGGAAATGAGTCCATACGACCTAGAAAAAGCGCGTATTACCTTCCGCATGAAGGAGAGCTCCCCTCCTCCAATGCACCAGGCTCCGCGCAAAAGGTATTAATTACCTTAGTTAGTGATTAGTATACGACTTGGAGATCTACCTTTAGAATCTAAGTCCACTAAAATGGCACGCTTACGTCCTAAAACAAACCTAAGCACCAGCAGAGCTAAACCTCAATTCGCTTCCGACATTGATGGTTTTATAGCTTACATGGATCTTGAGCGCGGCCTTTCAAAAAATACGCGTGAAAACTATCAGCGCGACTTAGATCAAGCGGCAGCTTACCTAGACAAACATGGGGTAAGCGACTGGAGATCTGTAAATGAAAGTCAGATAAGCGAATGGCTCCGTTATTTATCTAGACGTGATATCGCTGCAGCTAGCCTAGCTCGTAAATTAACTACGATACGTGTTTTTGCACGCTACCTTGTAAGAGAAAACATACGTAGTGACGACTTTTCGGTTCTATTAACTGGACCAAAGCTCAGCAGACGCTTACCCGAAACGCTAACGGCAGAGGAAATAACCCGCCTCATGCAATCTCCCCAAGGCGGTGATCCCGCAAGTTTAAGAGACCGAGCTTTGATGGAACTTTTCTACTCAAGTGGACTTCGCGTTTCAGAGCTAGCGAGTTTAAATATTCAACAAGTAGACTTAGACCAAGGATTCTTAAGAGTATTCGGTAAAGGCTCTAAAGAACGCGTTGTTCCGGTAGGAGGAAGAGCAAGTGATGCAGTTAAAGCATATCTCGAATCTGGCAGACCTCACTTTGTAAAAGCAAAAACCGGAAGCCAACTGTTCCTCAATAATCGTGGCAGTTATCTCTCTCGAGTACGTCTATGGATGATAGTGCAGAGTTATGCAAAACGTGCAGGTATTACCAAAGCGGTAAAACCTCACTTACTCAGACATAGTTTTGCCACTCACTTACTCAGTGGTGGAGCAGACCTAAGAGCGATCCAAGAAATGCTTGGCCATGCTAGTATTGCTACCACTCAAATTTATACAGCCGTAGAATCTAAACGATTATTAGATCATCACGCTAAGTTTCATCCACGCAATAAGAGTAAACTCTAAGACGAATAGCCTTGGTCTCACGGTTGACGAAAGGAAAACAGTGGATACATTCTATTCACTCAACCCTTCTATACTATGGCATTAGAACTTCCTCAACTCCCTTACGATGTTAAAGCACTCGAGCCTCATATCGATGCTCGAACGATGGAAATCCATCACACAAAACATCATCAAGCTTACATCAATAATGCTAATAACCTACTTAAAGATCATCCAGCTCTCGCTTCATTAAGTGCAGAACAGCTGATTGCTGATCTCAGTAAAATTCCTGAAGCAATACGCGGCGGTATCCGCAATAATGCAGGTGGACACAGTAACCACGCATTCTTCTGGCAAATTATTGGTCCAGGTAAAGGTGGTGCACCTAAAGGAGCGCTTAAAGCTGCAATCGAAGCTAGCTTTGGCTCATTTGATAAATTTAAAGAAGAGTTTACCAAAGCTGCTACAACTCGTTTTGGTTCAGGCTGGGCATGGCTCGTTGTAGGAGCTGATAAAAAGCTCGTTGTAGGTTCTACTGCTAACCAAGACAGTCCACTGATGGGCAAAGCAGTTGCCGGCATCGAAGGTAAACCAGTAATCGCTTTAGATGTCTGGGAGCATGCTTACTACCTAAATTACCAAAACCGTCGTCCTGACTACATTGCAGCATTTTGGAATGTAGTAAATTGGGATGCTGCAGAAGCACACTATCAGGCTGCATTAGCCTGATAGTTTAAATTAAGCGTTGGTCACGTTAGTTTAACGTGACCAGACGTTAGCCTGAAGAGTTGAACCTAAGCTAGATGGACCAACTGGAGTACTACGCTTAGTTTCTGTATCTAATATACAAATACGGCTTACACGAGAGCTACGAGCGGTATACACAACGTGACGACCGTCTGGTAACCAAGATGGTTCAACGCCATCGAATGAGGCTTCCGAAGCCTGTTCTGCGGTACCTTTACTAAAATCGTAAACACCGATTTGGAACCTTCCGCCAGAGCGGAATGTGAAAGCTACCTTTTTTGGATTTGCTTTACTCCAATCTGGCTCCGAGCAGTAGGTGCTTAAGCCTGTTGAAAGACGCTGAGCATAGCCGCCAGCAGATGACATGAGATAGAGCTGTGGACCAGGTTCTTGAGAATAAATAATGCGAGATCCATCAGGTGACCAGCAAGGTGATGCTTTCGTTAATTCTGAATGAGTTTTACGAACTAAATTATGACCTTGTGAATCACTAACCCAAATTTCTGGTGAACCGCTTCCTGATAAAACCATCGCGACATGGCTACCATCTGGACTAAAACGAGCGCTCATATTGAGACCTTTAAAACTTTCAAAGGTGTAGCGCTGGTTTGTTGCTAAATCCATTAAGTAGATATCTGGAAAGCGGTGCATATAACTTGTGTAAATAACTTTGGTTCCATCTGGAGACCAACGTGGCATGAGTGCATCTGCACGGTCATTCGTGATACGTTTTACTTCACCAAAAAATAAATCTCCTTCATACACTTCCGAATGTCCCGTTAAGTTACTGATGAAAACAAGTTTGGATGCAAAATATCCCTTAAGACCTAGTCCGTTAGTTTTTTCTACAGCAACGTCAGCAGCTTTAAGTAACGCATTACGAGCACTCGTTCCTGTAACCACTTCTGATGCTAAGCGCTCGCCCGTTTGGCCCTTGAGTACATCAACGCGCACTTCTTTTGCTCCAACCGTAGAAAAACGGATATCGTATGCATAAGCCGTAGCTTGAAGTCTGTAACGCCCATGCGATCTAAAAGCCTGAAGCGCTAGCGCATTCATTTGCTGATTATCAGCCGAAACCCGCACAGGGATCGTTTTGCTGAGTTGAACTACTTCAACTGAGCCTAAATCACGCTGGCCATAAGTTGATACCAGCCCGATAGTTACTGTAATAGCTAACGTTAATAATAATTTAATACGCATTAGATACATCTTTCTATTTGCGCCTAAGCGGCACATAACAACTCTTATTTTATAGTAGATTCAAATTTTAAATTTTGTGAACGAAGAAACGATCAAAGAATACCTCAAACAAGTGAAATACCCTGGTTTTAGCAGGGATATCGTTTCATTTGGCCTCATACGTGCAATCTCATTCGATAAAGATACCGCACGCGTAGAGTTAGCCGTAACAACCAGCGACGCCAAAATACCCCTGACCCTTAAGCGTGAAGTTGAAGCATGCTTAAAAGCCCAGGGAATCGCTAAAATTGAGGTAGAAGTAGCTGTTTCGGCAGCTAAAACTCCAGCTAGTTCAGGCAATATCGCCGGAGTACAACTGGCTCCTCGGGCTATCAAATATGCCATCGCCGTGGGTTCAGGCAAAGGCGGGGTTGGTAAAAGCACTTTCTCGGTAAATTTGGCATGCGCTTTCGCTCAAATATTTAAAGAACAAGGAAAGCAAAACGCAGTAGGATTACTAGACTGCGATATTTATGGTCCTAGCCTACCGCTAATGATGGGAATTCAGGGACGCCCTGAAATCCAAGGAGATGGAGCAAATGCGAACTTAATCCCTATGAATCGTCATGGGGTAAAAGTAATGAGCATGGGATTTTTGGTAGATGATAACACCCCTGTTGTCTGGCGTGGCCCTATGGTCATGAAAACAGTCCAGCAATTCGTCCAAAACGTCACTTGGGGCGACTTAGAAATACTTCTCGTCGACCTTCCGCCTGGGACTGGAGATGCCCAACTCTCCCTTGTTCAAACACTTCCGTTAGATGGAGCCGTCGTGGTAACTACCCCACAACCCGCTGCTGCTAATGTTGCCCGTAAAGGCGGTATTATGTTTCAAAAAGTCAACGTACCTATCCTTGGAGTCGCTGAAAATATGAGCTACTTCATAGACCCAGCAGGCCAAAAGCACACCCTCTTTGGTGAAGGCGGCGGACTGATTACAGCCGAAAAGCTAGGAACCATTTTACTCGGACAAGTCCCTCTTATTAATGAAATTAGAGAAGGTGGTGATTTAGGTGAACCTATTACGGTATCTCAACCTACAAGCCAGGGAGCTAAAGTCTTTAGAAGTATTGCAGAAAAAATCTTAGTAAAGTTAGCAGATCATGCTTCACGTGCTTTGTAACAATTTAGAAAATTGTATGCATTGACAGGTAGGGTACACTAGATCTGTATAAACGAATCTAAAGACGCATGATTTCAACGCACAAAGAGCAGGATTCCTCCTCGAGTGAATTTGTAAAGCAATCCAGTCTTTATCAGGAATTTCTTGCAGAGCGTGAAGAAATTCTAAAACACAAATGGTTAGAGTCAGAACGCTTGGGCTACGACATAGGATTTGAAAGAGCCCTCCTTGATTGGATTCGAAAGCACCGCGAAAACTGGAGAGCCGCTCGTCGCAGTCAGATGGCTCAATCAGCTAACACTTCTAGTCAGTCTAAAAATAGTTAATCCCTGCTATTATCTGCAGCTAAAACAAAAAAGACGCGTATTGAAACGCGTCTTTTTGTTTTAAAAAGGTTAATCAAATAACCGTATTATTTGATTTCTCTGTGAATGGTATGGCGCTTTAAGTGCCAGTTATATTTCTTCTTCTCGATACGCTCAGTGACAGTTTTCTTATTACGTGTAGTGAGATAACGTGAGACTGGCTTGTTCTCTTTGCGGGCTTCTGTGCACTCTAGTGTGACGAGTTCTTGCATGATTAAAAATGGTTGAAGGAAGATCTAAACCTATGCAGGGGGTGGGCTGCAACCTCAAAAAAGGTTAAGTTTTTGTGTCCTTTTAAGGGCTTTTAACGACGTTTATCCGTTAAAGGCAACATAACGCCTCTTCTAAAAAGCGTTACCTGTCCGGTACTTGAGGAAACTACAATGGAGATACAGTCCGAGGTAACACTGATAGCGGCGGCTGCGGCATGGCGACTACCAAGACCACTTGGCAGGTTGTGATCACTATCGGTTGCCTGTATAAGGCTACCTGCGGACTCAACTACCCCATCACCCCTAATAATGAACGCTCCATCAATAGATGAAAATTCCTTAACTGTCTCGTCCATGAACGGGTTAAGTATATTCCTATCCTCTTCTTTATACCCATAAAACGGGTTTAAAACGAGCGGTTTAGTAAAATGCGAAACCTTATTTGTGTCCCCAACGACAAATAAACATCCAACTGGACGTCCTTCTCTACCCTCAACTGCAAGCTCGGTTGCGACTGCAATCACACGCTCTAGGACTTCTGGAGTTACATCAGTTGGAAGTAAGTCAGATGCTGAACCGGCAATTAACGTTTGGAATTCACGCTCAATATCTACGACGACTAAGGTGTCTAATTGATTACTTCCCGTTATTCCTCCGACACAACATACCCGGTCCTTAAAAGCTATGATGCCACGCGTAAGCGCTACTAAAATTGCACTCCGCAACTGAGCAAGTCGTTGATTAGAAAAAGATCGTACCTGAATAATCTCAGAATAATGCGAATCTCCTTCGGAAGAATCCATGGGAGTTCTCGTCACTAAAATCGTTTTAATTTTGGACTTCATTGAGCCTGGCTCAATACCACCAACAAAGGTGTCACCAAAAAGCATGATGGCTTTGCATGCAGCACCACGTGCCACACTTTCAGCCTCACGAAACATCAAACGATTAATTCGACTTTGCTGAGCTTGAACGGGACGAAGTCCACCAAAGCCTGATAAAAGTCTTTCAAATAATGAATCCAGTTCAGGTGCATTAACGAGGCTATCTACAAAATCAGCCTCTTTAACCTGTCGAGCAATCGCCGCGAGTACTTGCAAATAATCGCGTGCTTTTTCATCCGCGATTAACATGAAGACGAGGCGAATCGGTTCATCTGAAAAAGAACCGTCGTGACGGATACCAACACGACTACGCCCAACCGCCAAAATATAACGGCGCGGCATTTTAACACGTACGTGCGGGAGTGCTACGCCATGACCTAAATACGTTGTCATGGTACTTTCACGAACCAGCAATCCCTTCAGCAACGATTCCTGTTTAAGATCAGGAAATTTAGTAACGACAACTCCTGCTAATTCATCCAGTGCTGCCTCTAACTCTACACTCCTCAAATCAACCACTCGGGTTCTCGCGATGACTTTATCGAGCCTCATGGTGTGTTGGTGTTATTAAAACTGAGTACCTATATAGATTTTATTTTTCCCACTCCAACGCGCCTTTTTTGACTTCATATATAAGTCCAAGAACTAAAACGCCGAAGAAGAAAAGAATTGGGCCTAAAATGGCTACGTGGTGCGCAAGAAAATCGCGGTAAATAAAACTCCAAGGAAGTAGTATCACGACCTCTAAATCAAAAAGCATGAATAGCAGGGCTGTGACGAAAAACTTAACCGAGAAACGTGAATGAATCATCCCATCACTAGGAGTTCCGCACTCATAAGCGGTATCCATTATCTTGGAGTGCTTACCGCGCTGGCCCATCAAATGACTTACTAGAACAATCGCACATGCAATCGCTCCTGCCAAAATGGCTTGGACTAAAAACGGGAAATAAGAACTAGTGACAATCATGACCTATAAGTAATGGAACCACATAGGGCCCTGAGACAAGCTGGATTTTCTATAAAGCGCTTTATTCACCAACAGGAACCATACGCACATTTTGTATACGCGTAGATCCGACGCCTAGAGTTTCAGCAAATTCTAGCGTACGGATATCTTCCGAAATATCATCAAACCCGTCTCTCTTTCTCCAACGATTCATACGTGCTCGCATGAGAGAATCCATAATTACGGGATCAGCACTCAACCATACATGCGGCTCTGAAGCCGTATAGAGTGAATTAAAAAATGGCCCACCGATGAATTGATAAACCTCAAGACTAGCAATCGTAAACATCCAAGTTTGTCTGAGTTCAGGGATTGCACTCATTTCTGCAACTGCAGCCGGTGCATTAGCAGGAGAACGAAAGAAACGTGCAGTATTAGAAGCATTCCATAGTGTCGCATTTACAAGCGCTCCGTTAACACCCAAGACTGGATGATCGGTATAAACAGGTAAATTAATCCAGAAATCAGCATCCAAGAAAAGTGGTGTAGCAAGGAAACTCTTACGGTCTTCATCTTTAGATGTAGTATTAGAATAACTGCGTGTTTGCTGTTCAGCTAAGATTGGATCAAAGCGCTCTGGAAGAGGACTATCATAAAACCATACAGGATCATAATAACGTCCTGATTCTAAAACATAGACTGGGTTTCCTTCAAAAGCAGTCTTCCCAGTTACAAGAGAAGGCAGGTAGCCAGTCATACGCATACGTAATTGGTTTAAGCCAACCAAGAACACGTTTTTATTTTCAAAGCCACGTCTTACTAAAGCGCGAATTACCGCATGAACCAAAGGGCTTGGTGTTGATAAACCAGGACCCGAGTCTGAGTAAATTTTTAACCCGACACGTTTCTTTACTCCTGGGACTACTCTTTTACCTACGGATTGCTCAAAATTGGAAATTAGAGCTTCAACAGCACGGTCATAGTTGTTTTGGTCAAATTGAGGGATTTGAGCGTCCCACACAGGCTCTTTAGGTACCCGAGCTCTCGTAGGTGCCACAGGATTAACAGGTTCTGCACTATATGCATAGTTTAGCATTAACCCTATCCCTAGCATAAATCCACATCCGCACCCCGCGGCTGAACGTAATGAAAGCTTAAGCTGAGAGAATAAGGAAGAGATCATATAGTCTGTAAGTCGCCCAAAAGCGGGCAAAGTTTCATAAAATAGGAGCTAAACTTGACAGTATCCATATCCGGTTGAAAGTGCATTCTTACCAAGCGTGCTATTTTAACAGGTGGTAGCGCTTTTCAGTCCATGGCATCAATCAAACCAACATGTATTAGAGACCTCAAATTGCGGGTAAACATCGCAGATGTGGTTTCACGTACAGTTGCCTTAAAAAAAGCCGGCTCTAGACTCAGAGGGCTTTGTCCTTTTCATAACGAAAAGACTCCGTCTTTTAATGTCGATGCCGATAAAGGTTTTTATAAATGCTTTGGCTGTGGAAAAGCAGGAGACATCATTAGTTTTGTTCGAGAAACAGAACAGCTGTCTTTTACGGAAGCAATAGAAGCTTTAGGTCAGCGTTTTGGAATTGTTATTGAATACGAAGAAGGTTCAGGCCCTAGCAAAGAAGACAGATCCCTTAGACAAGAGATCTATGATATACATGAACAAGCCGCAGATTTTTATCATGAACAGTTTAAATTAGCTCACCAAGCAGGTGACTACATGCGTAACTATTGGATAGAAAAAAGAAAATTTCCAATCGAACTCGCTGATGAATTTAAGATTGGTGCATCGCCTGTAGAAGAAAATGCGTTAGCGATGAGAATTTGGAAACGCAAATACTCTGAAGAAGCATTAAGGCAGTGCGGTTTATTTTTCGTACGCGACGGATCGATTATAACGCCGAACTCACTACGCCCACGTTTTCGTGGAAGACTCATGATTCCCATACGTGATCATCAAAGTCGCGTTGTTGCTTTTACGGCTCGTCAGACTGAACTAACCCCTCAAGAAGACCCCTCTTACGAGGCAAAATATGTAAATTCACCGGAGACTCCAATCTTCGTAAAAGGACAGTTATTGTTTAACTTAGACCGATCCCGCACTGCAGTTTATGACGAGAAACCTTTTCTCATGGTAGAAGGACAACTGGATGCACTTCGCTGCTGGCAAGTCGGAATTAAAACAGCAGTTGCCCCACAGGGAACAGCAATTACAGAAGGTCAACTCGCTTTACTCAGGCGCTATAGTCCCAAGATTGATTGTTTTTTTGATAGCGATTCAGCAGGACAAAAAGCCGCTCTTCGCATGCTGCCAATGGCCTTAAGAGCTGGTATGCAAGTACGCTACCTTGGTCTGCAAGGTTCAGATAAAATAGATCCTGATTTGTTATTTTTAGAAAAAGGCGCTGCAGCATATGAAGATCTCAAAAAGAATGCCTTAGGCGCCATGGCTTTTGCTTGTCACGCGCACTTGCCTGATGGGCTAAACGTGTCAGCTGAAGAAAAAAGTAGGGCAGCACACGCAGTTTTAGAAATTATCGCTGCCGCTGAAAGTGAAGTATCACGCTCAGCATTTGTAGCCGAATCTGCCAGTTATCTAAAAACCAGTCCCGAAGCACTCCAGCGTGACTTTGACCGACTGCTTAAACGCGGCGAACGTCAGGGTCGTAAACCAACACCTGTCGTTCAGGCCTCTGTTCCAACACCATCGCCTAGTTCTGATGGTTCTAAAACACCTGAAATTGAGCTACTTAGTCTTTGCCTGCATAAAGAATCGATGGGAAAGCCTATCAGCCACGCCCTCCCAAGTGTCTGGATAGATAAAACCCATGTTGCCGGGGTTCTCTTAAACCGCTTTTTAGCCGAATTTGAACAAGATAACTGGCCAGGCAGGGATCACCTCGACCCTCTTTTAGAAACCCCTGAGGAAAAGGCGCTTATCGCTTCTTTACTCTTTGATACCCCCCTTTTAGATAACCCCGTTAAGATCGCTCAAGAAGGCCTAAAGCGCTTGAGAGCCAGAGCTTTAGAACCAAGACTACGCCAAATTGAACTTGCATTAGCCAATACCCCCGACGAAAGTAATGCTGACGCAATTTCACTCCTAAAAGAGAGCTTTGAACTGCACCGCGAGCTACGAAAAAACATCGTGCTTGAGGTTGCGGGATAAGGCTTGTTGTCGTTTTTCGAGTTCTAGCTATAGTATACACTGAAAATTTAATATGTCGCGAAAGTCAAAGTCAGCAGCACCCGCCCATTCAGAAGCCATTGAAGAAGTCTTGTCACGCAAGCACACCTCTGCGTCATCAGACGGCATAGAACTTCCTGAAGGTGCTGAAGCCTCTGCTCCTGGCGGAATCAATGAAAAGATCCGTCAATTAATCCGTTTATCGAAAGAACAAGGATATCTTACAATCGATGATATCAACGAAGCCCTTCCGGACTCCGTTGAAAACCAAGACGAAATTGATAACGTACTTTCGATTCTCTCGAATCTAGAAATTGAAATTCTAGAACAAGACCAAGTTGAAGACTATAAGCAAAGACAGGAAGAAGCTGAGGAGCAGGAATCTAAAACATCTCAAAATGACATTCTAGACGATCCAGTCAGAATGTATCTTAAGCAAATGGGACAAGTCCCATTGCTTACACGCGAGCAAGAAGTCGAAATATCAAAACGCATAGAGAACGCAGAGCTCAAGGCTCAAGAAGTACTTTTTCAGGCAACTATCATCGGTAATTACATTGCAGGTTTAGGAACAAAACTCATTACACGTGAGGAACGTTTCGACCGTATTGTAATTGATAAGAAAATTGAAAGTCGTGACGGTTATTTCAAAAATCTTCCGAAGTTAGTTGAAGCAATTCAACGTGCTGAAGCCTCCGTATTAGAGGGCTGGGATGAATTACAAAAAGCCAAGAACGAAGCTGAGCGTAAAAAAATAAACACTAAGTTTAAGAAGCGTGAGACAATGCTTCGCTCTCACTTCAATAAATTCTTTTTTAAGCTCAAAGTTTACGAAGAATATCTCGATTTCATTTTCCCGCTCATCGACGAAATTGAAACGCTGCAGAATCAACTCGACCGAGCAAAGCATCCAAAGACGAAAAAAGATTTAACGATCGATACAAAGGCAATTCAGGCTCGATTCAAAAAAATCGAATCTGAGCAGCGCATATCGCCTGAAAATCTCATTAAGCTTATCCGCCAAACCCAAGTACACATCCGTGAAGCACACCGTGCTAAAACGGAAATGGTGGAAGCTAATTTACGTTTAGTTATTTCGATTGCTAAGAAATACACGAACCGTGGCCTTTCATTCCTAGACCTAATCCAAGAAGGAAATATGGGTCTAATGAAGGCTGTAGAAAAGTTCGAGTATCGCCGCGGTTACAAATTCTCTACCTACGCAACCTGGTGGATTCGTCAGGCTATTACTCGCTCAATCGCAGACCAAGCACGTACCATTCGTATTCCGGTCCACATGATTGAGACCCTGAACAAGGTGATGCAGGTTCAAAAACAACTGCTTCAAGAGTACGGTCACGAACCAACACCAGAAGAAGTAGCAGATGAAATGAATCTTCCTGTTGAACGCGTTCAACAGATCATGAAGATGGCTCAACAGCCTATTTCATTACAGTCTCCTGTAGGTGATGGTGACGACACAAACTTTGGTGACTTCATCGAAGACAAGTCCGCTGAAAATCCATATGACATGACAGCTTACTCACTGCTACGTGAGAAGATAATCGATGTCTTAGACTCACTCACAGAACGTGAAAGACGCGTGCTATCACTTCGCTTCGGCCTCATTGACGGTTACAGCCGAACGTTAGAAGAAGTTGGTAAACAATTTAAAGTTACGCGTGAACGTATTCGTCAAATTGAAGCGAAGGCGTTGCGTAAAATGCGTCACCCAACACGTATACGTCAACTACACGGCTTTTTTGATGCAGAGCAGATCGATAATGCTCAAAATGCAGCAAAAACAGGTTCTGGCTCAAAAACACCTGATCAAGCAGGTGGTTCTGAACCTACACCTTAATAGTTTATTATCAGCAGGTTGCATAGCTGTGCCTGCTTTCGACCTTTACAGAAGATCTGGCTAGGTTAGTCTGTTACTACTATGTTAACGACTAGCGCTATTCTTGGTGTACTCGGAATTGGTGGTTCAGAGCTCTGGCTGATCCTCATTATTATTCTTGTTCTTTTTGGCGGCGCTAAACTTCCTTCACTCGCTCGTGGCCTTGGTCAATCAATCAAGGAATTTAAAAAAGCTCAGCGTGATGACGATGAAGTTAAAACGGATGCAAAGCCAGCTGACGCTAGCAAAAAGTCCGACTCATCTTCTACGAGTTCTCACTAAGCTTACAGCAAGCCAAGTAAGCGTTTTGTAATCATGTCCAACTTCTTCGGCTACTTTTCTAACGATATCGGTATCGATCTCGGCACCGCAAACACCCTTGTTTACGTAAAAGACAAGGGCATTGTTTTACGTGAGCCTTCCGTTGTCGCGCTAGATACACAGACACGGAAAGTAAGAGCAGTTGGTATTGAAGCAAAAAAAATGTTAGGCCGTACGCCTGGCAATATTACCGCTATTCGTCCTATGAAGGACGGCGTTATTGCAGATTTCGATGTAACTGAAGCGATGCTTCGTTACTTCATTCAAAAAGCGAGTCAGAGTTTCCGTGCTCCACCGCGCGTTGTTATTGCTATTCCCTCTGGAATTACAGCTGTTGAAAAACGCGCTGTGATGGATTCTGCAACCCATGCAGGTGCAAGAAAAGTAATTACAATTCCTGAACCTATGGCAGCAGCTATTGGTGTTGGTTTACCAATTGATGAACCAGCAGCGAATATGATTGTTGATATCGGTGGTGGTACTACTGAGATCGCAGTTATTTCACTCAACGGTATCGTATTTTCAAAATCTATTCGTGTCGCTGGAGACGAATTAGATGCCGCTATCATTAACTATATGAAGCGCGCTTACAACTTACTCATCGGTGAAAGAACTGCTGAAGAAATTAAGATCACCGTTGGTTCAGCATTCCCTCTAGCTGAAGAAAAAGTCATGGAAGTAAAAGGCCGCGATTCCGTAGCAGGTCTTCCAAAGACAATTCAAATAACTTCACAAGAAATTAGAGAAGCACTTTCTGATACTATAGCTTCAATAGTAGATGCAGTTAGAATAACACTCGAGCGTTGTCCTCCAGAACTTTCAGCAGACTTAGTTGACCGTGGATTTGTAATGGCAGGCGGTGGCTCTTTAATTCGCGGCATAGATCAACTCTTAAGCGAAAAAACAGGTTTACCAGTAACGATAGCAGATGATCCACTTTCAGCTGTAGCCAACGGCACGGGTGCTGTCCTAAACGACTTATCCTGGCTGATGGACAATGTCTAATCCTGCATAACTTGTAGCCGTACTAATTTTAGTGTACGGATCAAACTATAGATCCTGTGGCTAAACGATTTGATCAAGCTCGTCCCTTTTTAACTTTGGGTATCGTTGCGATCATTTGGATAGCAATACCAGTTACGGTAAAAACGTTTGTTCGGGCTAGTTTTTTTGAACTTACCGCTCCAGTACCTGTGGCTGAATCTTACTTAAGAGATTTACAAGCTTACTGGTCACTTAGAATGCATTCGAATAATGAACTGATTGAAGCTGGCCGTGATTTAGCACGAGTAAATGCTTCTTATTCATTATCCGTACAGCAAAACAGTTCTCTTCAAGCAGAGAATGCACGCCTTGAACGCATACTGCATATGCCCTCTAGGCCAGATTTTCGTTATGAGCCAGCGCGCATCGTGGAACGAGATTTTTCAGCTTGGTGGCAACGCGTCACAATTCGTAAAGGTAAAGATGCTGGTATACCGGTTGGAGCACCTGTTGTATGGACAGAAGGTGTCGTGGGACGAGTTACGGAAGTTCACAGTTACACATCAGTCGTTGAACTTATTAGCAGTCCAGGAGTTCGTATCGCAGGAATTATCGATGGCTCACCTCAACCAGTTAGCTATCAAGGCGGTAGTAATCCAACTTTTTCTCGGCCAAAAGGCTCAGTTGAGTTTGTCCCCTTAGAAATTATTGCAGATCCAAACAACCCAAGACGACTTGTTACATCAGGTTTAGGCGGAGTATTTCCTCCAGGACTTACAATTGGATCGGTAACGCGGGTTGAACCAAGTACGGATGGATTATTTAAAACAGGCGAAGTTGAATTAGACTCCCGTTTAAGTGAGCTAAGCGAAGTTACTGTGCTAGTACCTCTTAAACCAGATACATTACCGTAAGAAATGAAAACGTCTTTCATTATTTTTCTTACACTAATTGGACTGCAACTCATATGCATAGAAGCAAACCAAGCAATTTCTTCCTACCATCTGTACTTATTTGCAGGTGGCCTAATCGTATCTTCAGCAGCATTTATTTTACCCTTTAGACAAGGACTAGGAAGTGTATTCGCAATTGGGCTCTCATACGATGCTCACGCTTCAATCTACTTTGGAACACACTCATTGCTCTTTGTGGCCGCCTACTGCGTTATAATCCATTTAAGAGATCGCCTACCCTACGACCATTTAGCAGGACAGGTAGTCGTATCACTGACATGTAATTTGATTTTATTTATTGCGCTTACTTTTTTAAGAATAGATTTAGTTGCTCAACCATCCACAGTTTGGCCACGCGTCGGCATGGATATTCTCATTTCTCAAGTTATTATTTCTATCATAGCCCCTTGGTTTTTTTCCCTTCAACACCATGCCTTAGAATTAAGTAACGCAAAAGTAGAGCGTTCTTATTTCAACTAGCTCAATGAGTCACGATTCAGAAGCATCGGAAGTTAAAGGTCAGTTAATCGAGCAGCACCTTGGGTTCGATCCGAGAATTATTTCATTCTATGGATTTATTGGAATATTATTACTCCTATTAATTGGAGGGTCTGCTTACAGGCAACTTGTAAAGTCTGAATCTTATGGACAAAGCGAGCACGCCCAAACAGAAAGACGTGTATTAATACCAGGTCCACGTGGAAATATTTATGACCGCTTTGGCCGTGTTCTAGTGAGTAACGAAGCACGATTTTCTGTTGTTTTATATCTCGATGAACTCCAAGAAGATTTTCGCTCCGAATCGATTCGTATAAGAAATAATTACCGTGCACTAGGAGACAAAGATCTTCCTACCATGAGTGAGATGGAGCAAATCGCGCATGTAACGGTTGCGCAGCACTACCTTGATATCGTTAACCATGTGCTGGGGCGCCACGCTACAATCAATGCGAAAGACTTAACGAAGCATTTCAATCGCATGTTGTACATGCCTTACACACTTATAGACGGACTTTCGCGTGAAGATTTTGTAAAGTTACTTGAAAATATTCCCGTTGGTTCTCCCATTCAATTGTATACAGCGAATGAACGCTACTACCCTTACGGTACAGCAGCAGCTCACGTGCTAGGCTACGTTGGCTATGGAGACAACGCGATTGATGATGATCAACCTGGTGAAGATCTTAAAACGTTTGCAATGCGGGGGACGATTGGGAAAGCGGGTCTTGAAAAACAATTTGATAATGTATTACAAGGCAGCACAGGAGGCTCTATTTTCCGTGTTGATCCAGCTGGCTACAAAGTTAATCCACCACTCGAACATCACACTCCTACACAAGGAGAAAATCTAGTCACTTCCCTTGATATCGATCTGCAACGTACCGCAGAAGAAGCAATAGGTGATCAGATTGGTTCTGCAGTCGCTATAGATGTAAATACCGGAGAAGTCTTAGCTTTAGCAGAAAAGCCTTCTTACGATCTAAATCAGTTTTCCCCTAAACTTTCCCAAACTTATGCAGATGAGATTTCAAAAAATCAGGCATGGATAAATGTAGCTATTGGTGAAGGAGGCACGGGCTATCCTCCCGGCTCTACCTTCAAAACACTCGTTGCTATTGCTGGTTTAAGAAGAGGAATACTAGACCCTAGTGATAGATCTATAGACTGTGAAGGATATGTACGTATAGGGAATTCATTAAAGTCCTGCGATAATGGTCTAGGTCATCACGGAAGTCTTAAACTAAGTGAAGCAATTGCGCAAAGTTGTGACATTTACTTCTATGAACATGGAATGCAAATTGGTGCTTCTGCAATTGCTGATGAAGCTCGACGGTTCGGCTTAGATAAATCAACGGGCATTGAGCTTCCAAGTGAAAGAAAGAAGATGCTAATTCCTGATCCAGCCTGGAAAGAACGCGTAAGAGGCGAGCCTTGGACGAATGGCGACACTGCAAACATGGCAATTGGCCAAGGTGATATTTTAGTAACTCCCCTAGCTATGGCTTGCTACGCCGCATCGCTAGCTCGCAACGAAATAAGCACAAAACCAACACTCATTCACAAAGCAGACCGCCCAGTTCAACATACTGAAGCAATTGGTTTAACCGAAGAGCAAAGAGCAGTACTAATTGAAGGAATGGAAGGCTGCACAAAAAAAGGCGGCACTGCTAGTGTACTTTCTAGTCTAGATGAGCTAACTATACCTGGAGTGCAAATCGCTGGAAAGACAGGTACTGCGCAATACGGAAACCACTTAAATGTGGCATGGTTTATTTGTTTTGCTCCATCGATAAATCCAAAAATTGCCATGGCCGTTGCTATAAGAAGTGAAAAGCCAGGAGAAAACTATGCAGGCGGTATATACGCAGCACCTATAGCAGCTACCGTTATAAAAAAATATTTTGAAAAGTTAAGTACAAGCGCTCAAACCCAAATGCGCTTTACTTCAGCTCCCTAATATTTCTAGCACACGAGTGAGTAGCCGGTTTACCAGAATTTGATTTTGCTTAACTGCATCTTTGAAATTACTGAAATCAATTTCAGTGCCTTCTAAACCGTTAGCATAGTTATCAATAATTGCGAAACTGTTGTAATTAAGTCCAATTTCACCACACAGGTCGGCTTCATGAGCAGCGGTCATACCAACAACATCACCCCAGTGCTGTATAATTTTAATTTCCGCTTTGGTTTCAAATCTAGGTCCACGCATTTGGACGTATACCTTGCCTAGTTTAATATCAAACTCGGGCGTTAATTGCTTGTAGAGCATAGGTATTAGATTGTTAGCAATACCTGCAGCACCACCTTTAAGCTCTTTATCAAAAAAGGTAACAGGTCCCTGCTGAAGCCCAACATAATCACTACACGAAACAAGTGTACCCGGTGGTAATTCTTTTTTTAACGAACCAACTGAGTTAAGTGACACAATATCCTTAAATCCAAGATCGGCCAATGCTCTTATATTAGCTCTGTAATTAATGGAATGAGGAGGAAGCGGAAATCCATAACCATGCCTATTAATGAGAGAAAAATCACCCTTTGTCTTATAAGTCACTGTACCGTAAGGTGTATCTGTACTCTTTGTTTCCCAGGTCGCAAAAAGAGCAGAATTTACAATACTCGTTCCACTAATAAATGCTACTTTCATGATCTAAGATACGAAAAATAAAGGACTTATGGCAACGCCAAATCTATATATAAAGATTTTACTTACTTCCTAGGCTTGCCACCTAGCGCCTTGTCTAGCCACGATTATCACTACACGCATGTCATCCAACCCAACCGCTGGAATCAACTCGGCTTCAGTACCGGGCCACATTGCCATCATTATGGATGGAAATGGGCGCTGGGCCAAGCAACGCGGCCTACCACGTATTGAAGGGCACCGCCGTGGCGTTGAAACCGTACGAACAATCACGTTTGCTGCGCGTGATCTGGGTGTTAAACGACTTACCCTTTACGCATTTTCAGTAGAAAACTGGAAACGCCCTCAAGATGAAGTCGGCGCACTCATGGGACTGCTGGAATATTATTTAAAGAAAGAACTCGATACCTTTATTCGTGATAAAGTTCGTTTCGAAACAATAGGACAAATTAAAGATATGCCTAGCGGTATTCGAAAACTAATCGTGGACACCCAAGAAAAGACAAAGCACTTTACAGACTATACCCTCGTTCTAGCACTTAACTATGGTTCAAGAACTGAGGTCGTTGATGCAACTAGAGCATACACCAAAGCAGTTTTAGAAGGTAAGGAAAAACCAGAGGAACTCTCGTGGAATAAACTAAATCAGTACCTTTATACGCAAGGCTCTACAGACCCAGATCTTGTAATACGTACCTCTGGAGAAACAAGGATTAGTAATTTTCTATTACTTCAAGCAGCCTATGCAGAATTTATTTTCACCCCTGTTTTATGGCCAGATTTCAATAAAAATAACTTAGCTGAAGCAATTGCAGATTTTACTAAACGTGAAAGGCGATTTGGTTTAACCAGCGAACAATTATCTCCAAAACCTTAATGACTAAACGAATATTCAGTACAATAGCTCTATGGACGGTTATAGGAGTATTACTCTGGCGTTTTGGCAATCAAGGTGCCGTCGTGCTGATTGGACTTATTGGACTTTTTACCTTAAGAGAATTTTACAAATTTCAAACAGCAGCTGGCAGAACACCTTTTTCGAAACTGGGCATGTTGTTTGGTACATTAATAACTGTAGCGCCTTGGTTAGAAATCAACTACGGGTGGCCAAGCGACCGTCTCCTTGTTCTAGCTGTAATACTATTTTCTATTCGTATTTTAAGTGAGCGCGAATCAGACCAACGTGCTTCTTCACTTAGCTCTACCCTATTTGGGTTGGTCTATGTAGCAGTAACTTTACAATATATGGTGCGATTACTCACACCTCACACAGGCGATACCATCACTGCTTCAGGTAGATTGCTTTTATGTCTATGGGTAGTAGTGGTTGCAAAAATGTGTGATACAGGAGCTCTACTTACAGGACTTGCATTAGGTCGTCACAAAATGGCGCCTACGATAAGTCCTAAGAAGACATGGGAGGGAGCTGTAGGAGGTGTAATTATCGCAGTAAGCGTGGGTACCATTTTTGCCTACTATACTCGAAATGAGATAAGCGTCTGCTTGCCTATCACCAAAGCGATACTTTTTGGATTTCCAGTCGCTATCATTTCAATTGTATCCGATTTGATTGAATCCATACTTAAGCGTGACGCTTCTATAAAAGATTCTGGAACTGCAATCCCAGGCATAGGAGGCATCTTTGATTTAAGCGATAGTATTCTATTGGCAGCACCTGTTGCCTATTTTCTTCTGGGTTTAAGATAAAATACTTATCGTGAGCAGTACTCCACAACGTAAACGCGTCGTTTTATTAGGTGCAACCGGATCCATCGGTGAAAACACACTGCGCGTTATTGCAGCCCACCAAGACAAACTTGAATTAGTAGCAGTTGCAGCAAAATCAAATGTTAAACGTCTCGCTGAAATTGCACACACCTTTGGTGTAAAACATATAGGAATTTTTGATGATGTTGCAGCAAATGAAGCCAAATCGTTAGGCCTATTCAAAAGCGACACTAAAGTTGTTTCTGGCCTGTCGGGTCTTATTGAATTAGCTAAACTTCCTGAAGCAGACTGTGTTGTTGTAGCAGTTGTGGGAACTATGGGATTAGAACCTGCTTTAGCAACCCTTGCATCCGGTAAACAACTTGCGCTAGCAAGCAAAGAAATTTTAGTTCTAGCTGGAAAATTTGTGATGCAGGCAGCGAGCAATTCTAAGTCCCAAATACTTCCAATCGATAGTGAACATAACGCAGTATTTCAATGCCTCGAAGGAAATGACTCCAAAGCTATTAATCGGGTTTTTTTAACAGCCAGCGGTGGAGCATTTAGAGACTTGAGTCTAGATCAGCTAAGCCATGTTAAACCAGAGGATGCACTTAAGCATCCCAACTGGAATATGGGTCCTAAAATAACGGTCGATTCAGCTACCCTTGCAAATAAGGGACTAGAGCTCATTGAAGCTCAATGTTTGTTCAACCTCAAAGCAGATCAGTGCGATGCCATTATTCATCCACAAAGCATAATGCACTGCATTGTAGGGTTTAATGATGGATCAATGCTCGCGCAGCTTTGCCCCCCATCAATGACATTCCCAATTCAGCATGCACTTTTATACCCTAAGAGGGCCACTGGCGTATTAGCCCCCTTAGATTTTTCGAAATACATGTCGCTTGAATTTAGGCCTGTTGATGTTTCGAGATTTCCCATGCTAGGACTTGCACGTCAAACAATGGTAGCAGGTGGAATTACTGCAGCTGTATACAACGCAGCTAACGAAATAGCTGTAGAAGCATTTTTGGGGAACAAAATACCTTTCCTTTCTATACCAAAAGTCGTTGAACAAACGTTAAGCTCAATTCATAACTTTGAACCCACCACCCTAACTTCTGTTATCGAAGTAGATAGCGAAGCTAGACGTATTGCTAAGCTGCAACTTGCTAAACTCTGACAATCCTCATGGCTTCTGATTTACTTCATTCTATCTTTTCACATATATGGTCCATATTCTTGGTTATCATCTTTTTTGAAGGATCTGTATTTGTACACGAACTTGGTCACTTCTTGGCTGCTAGAAAATGTGGCGTCAAAGTCGAACGTTTTGCTATTGGGTTTGGTCCTGCAATCTGGTCATTTAAAGGCAAAGATGATGTACTATACAGCCTATGCTGGATTCCATTAGGCGGTTACGTTTTATTACCTCAACTTGCTGATTTATCAGACATAGAAGGTGAGAGCACTGTAGATGTAAGCAAACTACCTCCAGTTACATACGGCTCAAAGATGCTAATCTTTGTAGCAGGGGCAGTGTTCAATATTATTTTTGCTTATCTGTTAGCGACTATTCTTTGGGCTGTAGGCACACCTGCTAGTAAAGAAACAACTACAACAGAAATTGGTTTCATAATCCCAACGATAGAAGTTACACCAGGTAAAAAAGTAGCAAGCCCTGCGTTGGTAGCCGGGCTACAAGTTGGAGATATTATAACTGAAGTAGATGGAGATACAGTCACTGATTGGAATCAAGTAAGGCAGGATATCGCCATGAGTAGTGGCAGAGACTCGACTGGACACCCACAAACTACCTTCACCATTAAACGCAACGATCAGATAAAGAAAATTGCTGTACTCCCATTACTAGCAACAGAAGATAAATTACGCCAAGTTGGTATTGGACCCGCCTACGACCTCATTGTGTATAGCGTAGCTGCTGGCTCCCTAGCTGATAAATGTGGTCTTAAAGAAAAAGATGAAGTGTTACGTGTGGATACTCTAAAACTTAGAAGCAATGTAACCTTAGGGACTTACTTACAAGATCACCTAAAAGAATCTGTAACTCTAACCGTAAAGCGCAGTAACACCATTGTTGCTATAAAAATACCTGCGCTTAGCACACTAAAACCTGATGAAGATTTCGGCCTAACCTTTGATCCAGGTGTATCTATTGTTCATAATTCGCCTTTTAAGGTTGTCCGTGAACAATTCTTAAATTCTTTCCACACGCTAGCGAGTTTGATTAATCCTCACTCAGATATTGGATTATCAAAGCTATCGGGACCTATTGGAATAATCACAATGTTAAACCGCGCGGCAGAAGTAGGACTATCTGCAATCATGATGCTTACTGTTATGATCAATGTAAGTTTAGCCGTGTTAAATCTTATGCCTGTTCCTGTTTTAGATGGTGGACAAATGCTTTTTGCTACAATCGCGAGATTAAGAAATAAAGCACTTCCTACAAACTTGGTAATTAAAATCCAAAGTGCTTTTTTAATTCTCATTCTTAGTATGGTTCTTTATGTGAGCTTTTTCGACGTACGCCGTATAGCCCGCGACGTACAACAATCACATAGCGAGGCTACCAAATCGAAGTGAGCTACTGTACTTCTCGCTATCAATCTCATAGGCGACCAACTGTAGTTGTAAACGTTGGAACCGTTGGCGTAGGTGGATCAAACCCTATACGGGTTCAGTCCATGACTACGAGTGATACACAGGACGTTGCTGCCACGATCAAGCAATCCATTGCCCTCGCAGAAGTTGGTTGTGAAATTATTCGCATCACAGCTCCAAACGTTGCTGCAGCAAAATGCCTAAAGGATATTCGTCATGGCTTATCCGAGGCGGGTTTTGGTAAAATCCCCCTGGTTGCAGATATTCACTTTCTACCATCAGCTGCTATGGAAGCAGTTGACCATGTTGAAAAGATACGTGTTAACCCAGGCAATTACGCTGATAAGAAAAAATTTAATCAGCGGGACTATAGCGACCTAGAATACGATACAGAATTAAACCGCTTATACGAAGCGTTTTCGCCACTTGTTATACGCTGTAAGCAGTTGGGTCGCTCTATGCGTATAGGAACAAATCACGGTTCGCTAAGCGATCGTATTATGAATCGCTATGGAGACACCCCGCTTGGAATGGTTGAAAGTGCTCTCGAATTTTTACGCATAGCTAGATCGCATAGTTACCACTCAATCATTCTATCAATGAAGGCCTCAAATCCTAAAGTAATGATCGAGGCCTATCGATTACTAGTGGAGCGCATGCAGCAAGAAGACATGCATTACCCACTTCATCTAGGCGTAACTGAAGCTGGAGACGGGGAAGATGGTCGCATCAAGGGATCGATCGGCATTGGTTCACTCTTTCTTGACGGCTTAGGAGATACCCTTCGAGTATCCCTCACCGAAGATAGTGTTTATGAAATTCCAGTTGCTCGAGCTATAGCAGATAAGGCTATGCACCTTTGGAACCAACCCAAAGCTGTGTTAAATATTCAACCCTTATCGGACAGTATAGATCCATTCCATTACACCAAACGTAATATATCTACCGTCACTTTAAACAATACCACAAAAGTCAGTACGGATAGTCCACCACGAGTAATCGTTTCAGTAAAACCAGAGAATGCAGATAACCTAGCCCACGTTTTCCAAACTATACGATTGGCTGATACACCGGTAGAAGGTTTACTGTTTAAAATTAATGATGCTTCAGACATCAGTACCATTCGCCGTAATCTATTAATTTCCGCCAAGTCAATCTGCCCAAGTTTCGTTCTTTTCGAATTATCTGAAAAGATAGCCTTAAAGGATTTAGCGGTTCATTTACATCATAACCAAGAATCGTACCGCTTTGGAATAGTTCGCTCTTTCAAGGCAGATGATATGCTTTTAATTGAGCAATACGGTAAACTGGCTGCTGAACATAACTTAATTTTAGCCTGCGACCTTAATGCTGATTCAGCTCTAGCTCTGAAGAAAGAACTTGCTGAAATTAGTAGCCAAAACCTGATAGTTACCTTTTCTGGTTCAACAGCAGCTGGACTCTTTCACTCGAGTGGAGCTTATCGTTTTGTAATAGAGTCCTTAAAAATAGCTGGAGTTAATCCGCCGATTTGGATTCGTAGCACACAAAATAATGCTATTTTAGACCAAACCAGTTTCTTATCAAAGTTGATAGAATCAAGTATCTTAAGCGGATCACTGCTATGCGATGGTCTAGGTGACTTTATTAGTGTAGAAACAGAAGAGGATGCCGCCCGGTCACTGAAGTTGTGCTATAATCTCTTACAAGGAGCGGGCGCTCGTATATCAAAAACGGAATTTGTTGCATGCCCTAGCTGTGGAAGAACCCTTTTTGACCTGCAAACAACCACCCAACGCATACGCTCCAAAACAGGTCACTTAAAAGGAGTTAAAATAGCCATTATGGGTTGTATAGTAAATGGCCCTGGAGAAATGGCAGATGCTGATTTTGGCTATGTAGGAGGTGCTCCATCCAAAATTAATCTATATGTGGGCAAAAACTGCGTGCAGTACAACATACCCCAAGACGAAGCGGATGCTCGATTAATAGCATTAATCAAAGAACACGGTAAATGGGTCGAACCGCCGATCGATTAAGTATAAAATACGTTACTTTATGTAGTGAAAAACTGTTACCTGTAACAATTCCGTAACATTTTTGTAACTCTGCAACAGGCTTCCAGAGCCACCTATAATAGATTGTAGTTATTATTTAGTTACGCATTTGAGTATTTTGATTAGGTACTCGAAATTTACGACTTACTTGCAATGAAAAACTATAAAAACTTATCCCCAATCCAATTGTGAATAACTTGTCAGAAACTTCGTCTTGAAAGGTTAATTTGTTTCGTAGTTATTGCTATCTTGTTCAGTAAGATAGTCCCTACTTGAACGTTCTTTCTAATGTCCTTTTTGACCCTCAGATGTGAGTCCTTATGGTTTTATCACAACTCTATCTATATCAAATACTTATGGCTTAACTATAATGCCATTTAGCAATTGATATGCGATTTTCCCTTTACCATAATTGCTGGAGCTACAGAGTGTCAGACCCGACATTACGATTGTACGTTCAAAAACCCAGTGTGAATAAATCCAGTATATAAGCCTAAAATGTCGTCTTTGTCCTTAACCCCTAATCTCTGGGAAACAGTAAAATGTGACTTTAAGTCATTGTTTCCTGAAGATGTATTCCAGATGTGGTTTGAGCCACTCGTATGTCTGGAAATAACCGAATCAAGCATGGTTCTTGGGGTTCCTAATGACTTTGCTGCCATCTGGATCAGTGATAACTACCTAGATCTTATTGTTCAACGCCTACGCCTTAATGCAGGTCGTATGGTTAGTGTTAGCCTACGCAAGATTGATGCAGATACAAAAAATGCACCAAGTCCTCGCGCTCAACTTAGTGATTCAGGCACTCATTCTCGCATAAAGAGCCAGCCAACCAGACGTACCGGTCGCACAGATGATCGCAGTCCAAGTACAGGTTCACTCGTACCACGCAACACCTTCGATACGTTTGTAGTCGGTGCAAATAACCAAATGGCGCATGCAGCAGCTCTTGCAGTTGCTCAATCACCTGCTCAAGCATACAACCCTCTATTTTTGTATGGTGATACTGGCTTAGGAAAAACTCACCTCATGCACGCGATTGGACATGCTATACAAAGACAGAATCCAGACGCGCGCATTGCATATCTTTCGACCGAAAAATTCACGAACGAATTTATTCAGGCACTGCAGGAAAACAGCCTAACTAAATTTAGACAGAAATACCGTCATGTGGATGTACTCCTAATCGATGATATTCAATTCCTTGCAGGCAAAGAACGTATCCAAGAAGAATTTTTCCACACTTTTAACGACTTATTTGAAGCCGGAAAACAGATTGTACTATCCAGTGATCGCAGAGCTAGTGAAATTCAAAAGCTAGAATCACGTTTAGTTTCACGCTTTGAATGGGGTCTGCCAGCAGATATACATGCCCCTGACTTTGAGACGCGTTTAGCTATTCTACGCTCTAAGGCAGCTACCCTAAAGTGCGATATTCCAGATGCTGTGCTTACATTTATAGCACAAAACGTTACCCGTAACATTCGTCGTTTAGAGGGTGCACTTATACGCGTTGCAAGCCATGCCTCTCTCTTTAGCAAAGTTCTAGATGTTGAAGCTGCTGAGCGACTACTCCATGACATGCTCATGGAACAGGCTCAAACTCTGCTGACTATAGAGACTGTTCAAAAGCGCGTCGCTGACCATTTCCAGATTCGTCATAGCGATATGACCAGTAAACGTAGACCAAATAACATAGCGATACCGAGACAGATAGCTATGTACCTTTGCAGAACGTTAACAAAACACTCTTTACAGGAAATCGGTGATGCGTTTGGAGGACGTGATCACGGCACAGTTATTCATGCATGCAAAGCAGTTGATAACATGATGGAACAAGATTCTTCCATGCGCGGTAGTATCAATTTTTTGAAAGCACAGCTTTCGAAATAATCCATGGCTTTAACTAAAGAGCAGAAGCAACTCGTCACTACTTGGGTAATTGCTGGAGATAATCTTTCCACAATCCAAAAGAAAATTATCGAGCATTTTAAAGTATCCATGACATACATGGATGTACGTTTCCTTGTAGATGATTTAAATCTTATAATCAAAGATGCGCCTGCAAAGAAAAGCACAGATCTGAGTCAGCCAACTGAACTAACTCAGGAAACCCCTGAAGAACCACAACAAGAAGAGTTGCCCGAAGAAAATATGGAAGAAGCTGTGGATGCCTTTCCAGTCGCAGAAGGCAGCGTAAGTGTCGAAGTAGATAAGGTAACACTTATTCCTGGAGCTATTGCTAGCGGAAGCGTTACTTTTAGTGACGGCGTTACAGGTAAATGGATCATCGATGACCAAGGAAGACCTGGGTTCACTGAAATCAGCAAGCCAGACTACCGTCCTAAGCCAGAAGATGCACAGGCTTTTATGCGTGAATTAAGTGCCGCTATTCAAAGCCGTGGATATTGATTAGTTAGGCTAGCGAATCATTTCAAGTAACTTAGCTTCGTCTATAACAGTTATACCAAGCTGGATTGCTTTTTCGAGTTTAGACCCTGCGTCTGTACCAGCTAAGACGAAATCTGTTTTTTTGCTAACGCTACCAACAACCTTCCCACCATTGCGCTCAATGATTTCTGCAGCTTGATCTCTTTTTAGCGTAGGCAGCGTTCCTGTAAGAACAAACGTCTTTCCATTAAGTAAGCTAGTTTGTGAAACAGATACTTTAACAGGAGGTGTAGGAGTCACTCCTAATTCTTTAAGCTCAGCAGTAAGAACCCTGTTAGCTGGATAATTGAAGTATTCTATAATTGAGGAAGTTACCGTTTCGCCAATACCCTCAATAATACTAACCTTATTATCTGTTATAAAATCAGAGACAGATGCTGAAGCTAAACTTTCTAGACTGCCAAAATATAGAGCTAAGTCTTTAGCTGCAGAAGCTCCAACATGGTTGATTCCTAGTCCATGCACAAAACGCCATAACTCAGCCGACTTACTTGTTTGAATAGCTTCAATTAAATTATCTGTAGATTTTTCAACTTTTTTACCCAGTGATAATAGATCTAAACGCTTTTCAGGTAATCGATATATATCCGAAATGGTTCTAACCCAACCTCGCTCGACCAAAGTCTCTACCATTGCTTCTCCTAAGCCATCGATATCAACACATTGTTTAGATGCAAAATGTTGTATGCGTCTTTTTACCTGAACAGGACAATCACGATTAGGGCATCTTAATGCAACCTCCCCCTCGTAACTTATAGCCAATGATCCACAGGAGGGGCAATGTTTTGGAAATTCAAACGGACGACAATCTACTTTTCTTTTTACTAAATTAACTCCGATAACTGCTGGAATTACTTCACCCGCCTTTTCAACATAAACATAATCACCTACGCGTATATCTTTGCGAGTAATCTCATCTCGGTTATGTAAAGTTGCGCGTGAAACAGTAGACCCTGCTAAAAGTACTGGCGTTAGTTCCGCTACTGGCGTTAGTACACCCGTTCTACCAACCTGAATAGATATTTCTTTTAATAGTGTTTCTACTCTTTCAGGTTCAAACTTATAAGCCATGGCCCAGCGAGGAGCTTTACTCGTACTTCCAAGCTGTTCCTGTAACGAGAAGGAATCTAACTTTACCACAGCCCCATCTGTACCATAGGCAAAACTATGTCTTAATTTATCTAGTTGTTGAACAGCGCTCCATACTTCATCGATACCCGAGGCAAACCAACATTTTTCTACAGTAGGAGCTCCCCAAGCCTTTAAGCGTTCCTGATAACCCATTTGAGTGGAACCTGCCGCATTCGCTGGACTGCAATAACCAATGCCATAAAGAACTATTTCAAGTTTTCTACGTGCTACTTCTTTAGGATCTAATTGCTTAATTGTACCTGCTGCTAAATTACGCGGATTAGCATATAGTTCTAAACCATCTTCTTCACGCTCTGCATTAATACGCTGAAATTCAGCTTCTGTTAAATAAATCTCGCCACGAATTTCTATAATATCCGGCAGTGGAAACTGCTTAATAGCCCTTAATTGCTTTGGAAGGCCATGCAAAGTTAAAACGTTAGCTGAAATATCATCACCTTCGATTCCATTACCACGCGTAACTGCACGAACAAACTTCCCTTGCTCATACGTTACACAAACAGCCAGCCCATCGATTTTTGGTTCAACACAATAAGTTAAATCTTTTTTATCTGTTAATTTAACAATACGATTATGAAACTCCCTCAACTCTGTCTGAGAGTAAGTATTGTCCAAGCTCTGCATCGCTACGCGGTGCTTTACTGTCTTAAAACCTTGTGAGCGGTCATCCCCAATTACTTGAGTAGGCGTATGCGTTCCGACTACTAAAGCTAGCTCAGGATAATTTTTCTCTAATTTGCCTAACTGACTTTTTAAACGATCATACTCTAAATCTGTAATTTCAGGCTTAGCTTTCCTATAATATAACTCGTCATGGTACATTACGCTTTTTCGTAATGCTACAATCTGTTCATGAAGAGTTTTCGAATCCATGACTTAATATTAAATAAGCTCAGCTTTAGCCTCAAGACTGTAGCACTAACAGAACAAATATAATTCGTTAATACTGACTTAAAACATATATCTTAAACTCTTGCCTACAACGTTTCTCTAAGTTTTATTGACCCTTTAAATTGTTCGGGCCGTAGCTTAGCCTGGTAGAGCGCTTGCATGGGGTGCAAGAGGTCGGGAGTTCGAATCTCCCCGGCCCGACCAAATTATCTGCAGAAAATGTAACAATACATGTATCTAGCCACCTGTATTAAGCACTGATTGCTGCGCTGCAGCACTACCAAGATTCTGTGCTATATTAGCTACAACTGGAGCAAACCATAATAAGACGGCAGCTATAGTAGCCATAATAGCCTTTGCGATGCCGTTATGTGTAACAAAATAATATGCAGTTCCTAGTCCAATAAGACTTAGAAACTTCAGAATAGAATAAACATAGCCAGTTATATTATTTAAACCAGATTGTAGTCCTTGATCCATATTTTGAGGGCCAGTAAATACCGAACTAGAACTTTGAGCCTGCATTATAACTGCACTAAATAAAAAACTGCATGCCAAAATTTTAATGAAAATCGAAACATATTTAATATGTCTAAACGGTAATGAAATAGATTCTTGCATACTACTATTTAAGCACATTTTGGATTAAGCTCTTATTTAGTATAGGATTTTAAAAGTTGCTATTATAGAGGTGATGGAAATTAAGAAAAATTCTATAGCTTATATTATATTCAGCATGAGCTGCATTTTACATGCAGAAGTAAACAGTAACATATCAACAATTAGAACATTTGATCCCCCCAAGGACTGTTTATTACCTCAAAAAATACAGGACTATAAACTTCAAGTACTAGAAAAAACAAAATCTGTATTCATAAATTTTAACGGAAATTTGGCAGAGGTATCAGTTCCTATATTTATTTATGTTCCAACAACCCAATTAAACCAGGGAGTGGATATAATATCACAAGGCTTAGAAAAATTAGAAGAATTAAGCAAAAAGTCAGATTGGAGCCAGGAAGAACTAAGTTCCGTAATTGATAGAGTAAAACACGGACTCAAAATCATAGATGATAATGATAATAATTTAGTTAAACAATGAGAAGTGATTTAACTATTATTCGTTACAATAAACAATTAACAAAATCTATATATATATTAGGTGTTTTTACTCCAAACGATTTTGGATTTTTGATCGGAGCTCTAGCGATCTATATACTAATGTTTAATAGTACATTAGGATTAATAATTATCTTAGGTTGTTATCCAATATATCTATTAATTTTTAGATTAGGTAAACCGGCAGGTTACGATAGGCATTTTTTAAAATCATTTTTTTATCCGAACGAAATCAGGCCGGGAAGAGTTATCAGAAAAGCAAAACTACTATGAGGAGATTAAAATATGAAGATACAAACGTATTAGATCGAAGTATTATTAATGATCACATTTCAATATTTTCAATTGATGATGACGTTGTAACAAACAAAGACTTATCAATTGGATGTGGAATTAAAATAGATGCTCCCTATAGTCCTTGTTTAGCCGCAGAATCTATTGAGGCTATATTTAAAAATCTTAGTGGATTTTTAAATTCGTTACCTAGCAACTATGATCTTCAGTTAATATGGACCCAGAATTCTAGAACGAAAGAACTGATCAATAGTCTTCAAGAATCTAAGCTGAGCGCCGGACTAATAGGCAAAGTACAAAATGAACAACAAAATAACATTATAGGATTGTTCAATGAAGGCGAGCTGAGATGGATAAATATTTATTTTCTTATAATACGAAAACCATTACCTGAAGATCTAATTAGCTCAACTAAGTTAAGTATAAAGAATTTTACCAAAGAGTTATGTAAATACTTTATCGGTATAAATTCAACAAACACTTATAAGTACAATAAACGAAAATCAGCAATCGCCGAAATGCTCTTAATACAAGAGCAGCTGTACATCATATTTAATAAATTAGGCTATTATCCAAATAAATTAAAAAGTCGGGATATAAATATCATTTTATACCAGCGTTGGAATCCTCGCCAGTATAACACCGGAAATTTACCTAGGGACATAAATTTTAATTGTATACCCATTTCTGAAAACATACTGCAAAGTACATTCTTTTGGGATCCTACAGGTAAGAAGTTGCCACGTGGAGTCGCAGAACTTGATGGCTGGTATCATACAATATTAACTTTGCAAGAACCACCGGAAGAAGCATCTGGCTTTATTTTTGATAATTTAATGTTAATTGATGATATTAAACGCTGTGAAATCATTATCAATTCAGAGAGGGGGAATAAAATAGAACGAATTAAACGATTAAAAAATATATTAGCTCAACGACTTAGCCATAATGATACTTTTGCAGATCCATCACAGCGTATAGCTACTCAACAAATTGAATTAGAATTAGAAAATTTAGGTGCTGACTCCGAAAGCACATGGAGAGCTGCTACATATATACACGTTTGGGCAGAATCAGTAGAAGAGGTAAAATTAGAAACTAACAAAATTCAGACATTAGCTCGTTCTAGAGATATTATTTTAATACAGGAGATAGAAGCTCTTTGGCCATATTGGAAAGCAATCCAACCATTTTGGACACAAGATAAGGATCGATACCGCCTATTAGATTATTCTTCAAATCAACTTTTGAGGCTTTTGCCACTTTTTGGCCAACCAACAAATTTAAGTTTAAAAAAAAATATTGGCGTTCTTTACCAAACAGCATCACGAAGTATTTTTAATTGGGTTATTCCAGATGAATCTCTTTTCACTAATCCGCATTATCTAATTATTGGTGGCACTGGATCTGGTAAATCAGCTTTAGCTGTAGAGAACTTAATAGCATTTCAAAGAAAAGATGCCCAAGTAGTGATCATTGATTTAGGCGGTTCATTTTCAAGTTTCTGTAATTCATGTAATGGAATCTACATAGACTATAACATAAAAAGTAAAAGTAATCGCATTAATCCTCTATGGCTACCATCTGGCATAAAACTTGATGCAGAAATATTACGGACTAATACACTTTGGGTTGAAAGTTTACTATCAGACCAAGGCAAACGCATTTCTCATGATGATCTTGTTTCAATCGAGGAGGCTCTCAAAAAAGCCTATTTAAAAGACTTAAATGAACCAGTTTATCTTCATACTTTAAAAGGTATATTACAAAGCGACTCCACAACTCAACATCTTGCCAGATACTTATCTCCCTGGTGTGAAGATGGAGCACTAGCAAATTTATTTGATGGACCTACAGTAGTAGATTTATCTGCATCGATTGTAGTTTTTGATCTTAAAAGAGTTATGCACGATCAAAGAGATACTGAACTAACGCGCATTATTTTTAATTCAATTGTTAATACCGTTGTTGGTTTATCCCTAACTCATACAAAAAAATCAAAATATCTTGTATACGATGAAGCAGGTATACTTCTTAAAAATGAATCCACTGCCAACTTTATGGAATATTGCTTCAGAACACTTCGCAAAACAGGAGTTTCTGTTTCTGCTATATCACAAGGGATCGAAGATTTTACAACAAGTACCGATTCTAGAAACGGTTTTATTGGAGCTGTTGATAATATATTTATTTTAAGACAAGAAAACGCAGATAAAATACGTCTAATTGGAAATGAAAAGAATTTATCTGTTAGAGAGTTAAATGTAATTGAATCACTAAATACTATCGCAGGAAAATATGCAGAATTTGCATTGATCCAACAAACACCGTTTGGAATGAGAATGCTACATCTTTTAAGTGCTTCAACACCTCTAAAATATGCTTTTACTGCAAACTCACCGGAAGATAGAAGGATGATATATGAATACCAACAAAGCGGCTTAAACAGAAATGATGCTTTATTAAAATTTTCTCGGGAATATCCGTTTGGTAAATTGTCATCAAGAAAAGAGGATAGTAATGAAAATATTTAATTATTTAATATTTCTATCTGGAATATTAATTTTTGCAGGATGCCAGACTAAGGCTAATCAAAACATTACCGATAAAAAAAGCATAGAAGAGGCACAACTCCAAGAGCGTGAAAAAATTCTGGAGGAATACTGGGAAAAAAATACGGAGAGCTATTCCTCAAATTACCAAACAACTAACAAGAGCAGTTCGATAAATTATCCTGCAGGCAAATATGGCGACCTTATATTTGCTCCTAGGTATACAGATAATCGTGATTTAAAAGAACCGGAGAGATGAATATATTAAAGTTATACTTATTATTTTCATTTCTTGGTTTTCTAAATTACAGGTGCTTTGGAATATTTGGCGCTGGTGATATAGTATATGACCCTGCGAATGTTACTCAGACAATAAATGTACTCAAAGCCACGGAATCACAGTTAGATAAACTAGGTTCACTTTTAGGCATATCAACTAGCCAATTAGATATGTTAACAAATCTAGCTATATCAATAGGACAATCATCTAATACAAGAAACATAAATCCTATTCTAAGCCAGGAGCAGTTATCAAATACACTGTCATCTAATAATGGATATTCAAATTCCAACCTTAATGCCTTAATGAATTCTAATGGGGTATTAGATGCGTTTTTAGGTATGTCACTAGATCAATGGACCCAGATTTTTGAAAACCCACTAAACTACTATCGAAACGTAATGATAAATCCTGCCATAAATCGGATAGGATATGATTCAAATCTAAGCCAACCCACAGTAGCATACGCACAATGGTATGCAAATCAATCGCCTGAAGATAGAGCGAATTTAAGTATTAAATTCGAAAATGACATTAATGAGTTACTAAACTCTGATTGGCTCGAAGAAACAAAAACTAGAAAAATAAACTTACAGGAACTGGCTATTCAGTCTAAGTCGGCGCAGGACAATTCTACAAATGCCACTAACTTAAGTGATCAACAGAGATCACAAAACCAATTAAACAGCATTAATAATGAAATCCTTATTGAATCTGCCACGCAAGCTTCAGCAGCCCAAGATGCTATTCTTCGCACAGCGTCTTTGGAAAACGAAAATTTACAAAATATTATTAATACAAAACGTGACTCTACAGAAGTATTCTTAAACTTAGATCACTAATATTGTGGATAATCCGACAGCAAATTTAGGCGGTGTCACAATTTCGGCTAGTCTTGCTGATGCTCAAAACCAAATAAATCAAGCGTTAGGTTATGGAACTACATTTTCGACTGATACTATTAGTCAATTTGCATCCTCCTATCGATCTAGCGGCGGCGGCCCTATCTTAAAATTAATAGGTTTTAATCCTTTTCAAATATTCACATCTGGCAATTTTCATCTTCTTTATTGGAGCATAATTACCCTATTTCTCTCAATAACATGTATTTTGGCATTACATAGATCTATAAGCGCTAGAACTACAGCCGCAATCAAGCACCCTCTGGGACACATTACTACTGTTTACTTTAGACTTCTTGTTGGCGTTCTTGTTATTGCGAACACTCCAATAATTTATGGCTTTTTAATGACTATAAATTTAACTCTATCTCAGGGCGTTCAATCAATTGCAGCTGATTACACGAATGGATTAATACAGTCCAATAATTTAGGCACTCTTACATTTGCTGAGACCAGAGCAGAGGCCATTCGAAATGCGTGCGCTAGAAGAGTGGTAGCATTATATCCTAGTGATATTACTAAATTGCAAATGATTGAGGTAGGTAATTTTTATAACGCAGTAGCGCAAAGCATTAATAATATATATGCGAATCAATCATCCTACACATCCATTCCAGTCTTAGATTTAAATACTAGCATAAATCAATCTAATGATGCACAGACCATCAATTATATTGGGCGTTTTGTAATGCAGAATTTTCCTATTCTAATATCAGCTTTAGGTTCAATAGACCCCAATATTAACAATCTAGAAATAATTTATCCAAGTAATACGACCAACAACTTACCTTTACTATCTTCTGCACTAGTTGCAGATGACCTATCTGCAAATAACGCTATTATAAGTACAAACTCAAGTTCGTCTACTGAAGCATTCGAGAATTCTAGGCAAAATTATTCTAAAGCGATACTAAATGATACCTTGCAATATCTTGATACTAGCTTCCTAACAATAATTAGAAGCTCCCCTACGCTTACTCAAAAATTAACAAGCTGGTTTTCAGAAAGAGTAGAACAAGCGGCTATCGCGGCAAATAATTTTATGTCTAAATGGAGAATATTAATAGACTGGGCGGCACGTGATATTGGCATAATCTTAACCCGTCTAGTTTCATTTGTCTTTTCTATTGGAGTAGCGATGTTAATCGAAATTGAGTTATTTGTTTTAACTCTAGCTGTTCCTTTTTGGCTGTTGCCCTCTACTGAAGATGCTTTCTATGGGATATTAAGATCTCTATCTAATCTGAGCATTATCGTTCCCGTATACCAATTTATTATGTTGTTTGTTGATGGCTTAATGGGACTTGCTCTAAAGTACATACTTCTAGGTTCAGCAGCAACAGCTACTAATGCTATTACATCTTCTGTTACTGGTGCTGTATATTCAGGATCCATAGCTATAGCTACAATAAGCTCAGATGGTGAACTTATTATATTAGTAGCAGCATGCTATCTTATAGCCTACTTGTTTCTAACTATATACATTGCCATTAAAACACCTTCTCTAATTGGTTCTTTTATTAAAGGTGCTGGAGTAGCCGGTGAATTTATCTCTAATTTTGCAACTGGAGTTATTGCTGGCGCAAGTACTGCATTAGTTACAGCAGGAGTTTCTAGTGCTCCTACATCATTAGCAAATCGTCTACTTTATGGATCTAATAATGCAGGTAGTAAAACATACAAATCTACTACGCGGGCTCATATTAATAAGACATATTCGCAAGATAGTGCTAGATCATCACGTAACACATCATTAAGTGATGAACCAGATGCATCTATTGATAGAACTGGCAATAAAACATCTAAGCATAACTATAAAACAGTGGCCGTTTTTGGATTAAAAACATTTGTTGAAAACCTTAGCTCAAACTCTGCATTAGAGTCCTTCACAAACTCTATGAAGGCCGCTGATTCGTTCCGAAAACAAAATTCCAAAAACAACGTCACTAAAAAAACCAGTACAAACAAGAGTTAAACAGAGGGCCTTGTCTTAACTTGCTATTATATGGAGTGATACTCTTAGCACTACTTATTACATACAATGGATTTATTGATGAAAGTTCAGATAGCTTAAAGATTACAAAAATAAATTCTTCATCAACACTGTCATCAATAACCAGTCAGAATAATACACCTATTTCTCTGCCGGCAGTAGAAGAAGAAGTAAAAGATGGTGTAATTCATATTAATAAAATTACAAAAGTAATTAATACGATAGCCAATCCCTTTAAAAAATATTCAATTAAAAAACCTAATTCTGAATTAATAAGAATTACGGTAGGAGGACTAATAGAATCGTACAATCCAGAAGATAGCTGTGTAATTATTAATGAAAGACCTTTTAGTAAAAATGATTTAATTTCAGGACTACTAATCACAAAAATATCTAATGATTTTATAATTCTTAAATATGAGAATCACCTAATTAGAATTCCGATTAATGACAACCCGATATCCATAAGTATCGAGGATACAACTAAAACTTAAATCCATGATCGATTCTAATTTTAGGGAAATGCTTGATAGTATTAAAACATATATAAAGCAAAAAGCTCATTCTCCAAGAATATCACCTAAATATTTATTATTATTATTTGAAGAAATATCAATATTACTAGATTCGGGTATACTATTATCAGATGCACTTGAATGCTTAGCCTTACGCTTTCCCGATCCAAAAACAAAGTCGGTTATTAAAACCATTTATATACAGATAATTGAATCCAAAAGTAATTTATCACAAGCTTTTGCACTTTATCCAAAAATATTTTCATCGAGTATTATAGCTGTAATAGAGGCAGGTGAACAAGGAGGGGCAAGTTTACTAGCTCAACGCTTTAAAGATTTAGCCGAACGTGTGTCATATGAACAAGAACTTAAAACTCAGATAACTAGAGCAGTAGCATATCCACTACTAGTTCTATTTCTATCGGCATGCCTTTATATACTTCTTTTAGAAGTTGTATTTCCGAGACTCTCTGAACTTCTTTTATCACTTGGAAGCGATCTACCTCCACTAGCTAAAGGTATTATTGTTGTAGCCTCAATACTAAGGCAATTATGGCCAGTTGTTATATTTTTAATATTAGCTCTTCCTATTAGTATAACCATAGGGAGAAAGAAGCCTTATATTAGAAATCACATCGATCGACTGCTAATCAAAACTCCAGTTGCAGGTGAAATTTACTGCACAATTAAAGCTGCATTAGTATGCCGCGTTTTTCGATCTTTATATATATGCAATCAACCAATTACCACCATACTAGATTTATGCATTAAACTTATAGATAATGAATACATAAAATTAAAATTTAGTACAGCAAAGCACGATATAATTCAAAATGGATCTACTCTATCATCAGCTTTTGCATCAACTGGAATATTCCCACCTCTTGCTTGTTTAGCTTTAGAAATTGGTGAAAAAAGTGGAAAAATTGCACCTACTCTCGAGCGCCTAAGCGATTATTTAGCTAAAAAAGCTAAAAATAAAATTGATATAGCTATCTCTATAATTAATCCGCTTTTTACGTTAGCGGTGGTTGGAGGTGCAGGAATAATTTTAATTTCATTTTTCCAGGCAACTTATCAGGTAATTTATGCAACGCAGTAATGATATTAACTTTATAAACTCTTCACGAGCATTCACACTAATTGAAATAATAGCTGTGTGTGCTATTCTAGGTATTCTTTTCGCTATCAGCACCCAAGGCATTCAACTTCAAATTTGGAATGCTAAAATTAAAGCTGAAGACGCAAAACTAGATAATATTAGACAGACAATACAATCTTCATTTGAGTCTCTAGACCTCGAAGGTACCAATATAGCATCATTTATAGATTCAGTCCCACAAGGCACGGATCCAACTCAATTCTCGCAAACTACTGACGCTACTTATATACCAAACACATGTTATATTAATGACTGGTATATTAAAATAGCAAAACAAGCTGGCTTTAGTTCTCAACTAGGCACCGCACCTACACGTGCACTACAACCACAAATAGCAAATATTTTAATGAATGCGAGTGGCAACATTCGAATTATGTTGGCAGGTCCATCTAATGAACCTAACCAACAACGTTTTCTAATATTGTCTTTAGTTGCTCCCCAAGGAGAGCTTCAAATGCCCAGTCTACCAGATTCATCAAACGGATCTGGTTATCTTAATTTCTTTAATGATATATGGAATACCGATTGGAGCTATAGTGCAGCTAATTTGCCGCAATCATGGATACTTTCCTTAAACAATATTCAACAAACAGCATGGGCGTCTAAATACCATTCAATTCCCAATATCAATCTTCTTAGAGTAAAAAGAATTATTTGTAATAAATATTCTATTACGATAAATAATACACATCCTACAGATAATTGTTATATCTTTTATAATTTTAACGGGGCTACAGCAGCAAATTCCTGCATAATAAATAATAATGCTGGTGTATCTATAATTCCGTCAATTTTAGCAGGACGACAAATTCAAGCTTATCGTGGATTGGGAAATCCGCCAAACTCGTCCTTGTTCAGTGAATTCACATTACGAGACAATACTGAAATCACACTACAGGATTAATTAATTAAATAAGCTGCATATAAAGTTACTGAAGTACCAAGGATGGCTAATATTAGAGCAGTGTAGCTTATGCCCTGTTTCCTTAATAGCAAAATGCTACTAATTGAATCTTTTGATTTAATACTAAACAATTCAATTAGGCAGAATACAGACATAGCAATATTTCCAAGTGTTAAAATTGCCAACAACCATGAAATTTTCGAAACCCAACGAGTCTCTTTATAGGCAACCCAAATATAAAACGTAACAAAACCCCAGTATGCATCAAATAAAGTAGCTATGAACCAAGGATGGATAGCAACACTATGAGGTACACCAAACAAAGGACATTTAAAAGATGCCCAGCTTGTCACCCAAAGCATAGAGATTAGCACGCCAATAAACAAAGAGCGCAGTAAGTTAATCATTACAGTATCATATACTTAATATTTAATATCCTCAAGCTGAGGATATTAAATATTACGAGTGGACGTTTTGTCTCTTAGTCTCAAGTATACATCCATGATATATGACCTTCTCGCAAATAGCAGTTTATATAGTTCAGCTCATGCGCGATTAGCAAAGGGATTTGAATGGCTTAAAAAAATGGATATCAAAACTGAGGATAGTAAAATTGAGATCCAAGGAGAGGATGTATTTGCAATTGTTCAAAGCTACAATACCTATCCCAAGGAAGAACGTCGCTTCGAAAGTCATCGTACATACCTTGACATACAATACGTTTTTGAAGGTGAAGAAATAATGTACTATGCACCTACAAGTGAATTGCAGGTTTCAGAGGCTTACGACGCGGAACGCGATGTTGCATTTTACGTAGATCCTAAATCGAATGTGGCTATTCCAGTTAAAGCAGGCCAATTCACAATTTTTTATCCTGAAGATGCGCACAAACCTTGCTGCATGACAAGCGCTTCAAAATTTGTGAGAAAAGTTGTGGTTAAAGTGAAACTTTAAGTTAACACAAAGTAATTAAAAATGAGCACATTCCAAAAGGAATCACATTTAGCAAACACATCACATGTTGCTGAAGGTTCGATTTCTCTTGAAGGCATGCATAGCAGTGTTCCCGTACCAGAAATAGGCGCGAGTTTCTGGAAGAAATGGAGAGCTTTTGTAGGACCTGCCATTCTCATTAGTGTAGGATATATGGATCCAGGCAACTGGGGAACGGATTTGGCAGCAGGTGCACAATTTAAATACGGTTTATTATGGGTAGTAGCCGTCTCAAGTTTAATGGCGATTATCCTGCAAGTCATATCTGCACGATTGGGCGTAGTAACCGGAAAAGATTTAGCACAATGTTGCCGTGACTGGTATCCAAGTTGGACTAGACTACCTAACTGGATTTTGTGTGAATGCGCTATTGGAGCCTGTGATCTAGCTGAGGTTTTAGGAAGCGCTGTGGCGATAAATCTTTTGTTTCATATTCCGCTATTTTGGGCGGTTATTATTACAAGCATAGATGTTCTCCTGCTTCTTGCACTTCAAGGTTTTGGTATACGTAAAATTGAAGCGATTGTACTAATACTTGTCGGCACCATATCTGTTTGTTACGGCATAGAACTTTTTGTTTTACCCCAGACTCAACCCAATCTTCTTGAAATGGGTCATGCTCTTATTCACCCCGGCTTTAGTCAGTCGGGTATGCTTTTTGTAGCTATGGGTATAGTAGGAGCTACTGTAATGCCCCACAACCTCTACTTACATTCAGCATTAGTACAAAGCCGTCAGTTTCAAAAAGACGAAGCATCTATACGTAGTGCCATACGATTCAATACAATCGACTCTACTGCTTCGCTGACGATTGCGTTTTTTGTAAATGCAGCCATCCTAACTCTCGCGGCTTTGGTATTTTATGGCAAAAGTTCGGTAACTGCCGCTGGAGGACAGGTTGTTTCTTTCTCTGAAACAACTGACTGGATTAGAATAGCATATTTAACATTGGCGCCACTCCTTGGCACAGCTACAGCAAGTCTACTCTTTGTGATAGCATTATTCGCAAGTGGACAAAGCAGCACGATAACCGGCACCTTGGCAGGACAGGTTGTTATGGAGGGCTTTATGAGCTGGCGACTACGTCCCTGGCTTCGTCGATTCATTACACGCGCTTTTGCAGTAATACCTGCGATTCTCGTTATAGGTCTCAAAGGCGATTCTAGTGTTAACGATCTGCTCACGTTGAGTCAGGTCATTTTAGCACTCCAATTACCCTTTGCGATGTTTCCACTACTTCAATTCACAAGCTCTAAAGCAAAAATGGGTAAATGGAAACTTGGTAAATTTCTACTCATTACAGGTTGGATTACTGCTATTATCATTACCGCTATGGATTTAATAGGTCTACCTGACTCTATTAAATCAGCATGGGCGATCATGCATTAACATGAATACAACTCTAGCAACCAATAAAGCGAATGGCTTGTATCCCTCCATTCTTGTTACTTTAGATGGAAATCCTAGTGACCGGGCTATAATAGATCATATAAAACCACTAGCTCAGGCTTCAGGAAGTCAGATCACTCTACTTCATGTTGCAGATGGATGGGCAGCACGAACACACGGCAATCATGCAGTAAGTTCTGAGATAAGTTCAGATGAAAAATATCTAAAGACTGTAAAAGAGGAATTTATAAATTCAGGGCTTAGAACAAATACCGTCTTGGCATTTGGAGATCCAGCAACGGAAATTATCAAGTGGATAAAGAATAACCCATGTAACTTAATTGCGATGAGTACGCATGGACATACCTTTTGGGGTGATTTTTTTCTTGGATCAACATCGCGACAGTTAAAGCACGCTGTTACCACTCCTATCCTACTAGTAAAAGCGAGCTAGCGATCAAAACTTATTCAGCAACTTCAGGAAAAAGCATTTTTTCTCTCAGATGCGTAATTCGAGATTTAGCTTCACTATTACGAACAGCCATACTGTATGCAGGTACTTCTCCAACGATAAAAACTTTTTTCCTACCACGTGTTATAGCAGTGTAAAGCAAGTTGCGCTGAAGCATAACAAAGTGCCCTTTAAGTAGAGGTATAATCACAACAGGATATTCACTGCCTTGCGATTTATGTATTGTAATAGAGTAAGCAAGACCAAGCTCACTCATTTCAGCTCTAGTATACTCATATTGCTCAGAATCGAATTCAGCCGTTAATACGCCCTCAACCCCATCAACTTTTACAATCGATCCTATATCGCCGTTAAAGAGCAATTTATCATAGTTATTTTTCAGCTGAATAACTTTATCCCCGACTTTGAATTCTAGAGACCCAAAACGAATTCCACGCCCAGACGCTTTATTCATGCTTGCTTGAAGCTGACTGTTTAAATTCGCGACACCTGCTACACCTTTATGCATAGGAGCAAGAATCTGTATATCTTGGATTGGGTGAAACCAGTTAAAATGTTTTGGAATATATTCAGTACAAATTTCTATTACTTTACTAACACAGTCATCTGGAGAATCTGCCGCTACAAAAGTCAAATCACTCCATGCAGGTATAGAAGCAACATCATTTACAGCTGGAGGCGGCGTTGCATCACCACGATTTACCGCATGGGCTATGGTTACAATATTACTCTGTCCTTTTTGCCGGTAAATAACTGAAAGCCTAGTTACAGGTATTTTAACACTAGGTATGTCCCGTTGTAATTCACTAGGAATATCGGATTCTCCAGTAGCAATGATGTCTTTCAGCACATCACCTGCACCAACACTCGGCAATTGGTCAACATCTCCTACTAGTAAAAGATGCGCTTTTGAAGGGACTGCTTGAAAAAGTGATGCGGCTAAACGGCTGTCTAGCATTGAAGCTTCATCGACAATTAGGAAGTCGGTCGGCAATGGACGTGTCTCGTTTGCTTGGTAACCACCTTTGGCATGATCGAGTTTAAGTAAGCGGTGAATTGTAGACGCATATCCACCAGTCGTTTCAGCCAAACGTTGTGCCGCTCTACCTGTAGGAGCAGCTAAATGCACGCGTACTTTTTTTGCCTTAAGAATATCGACAAGAGCTCTCAAAATAGTGGTCTTACCCGTACCTGGGCCACCTGTTAAAATACTGATCTTATTAGTTAAAGCGCGTGTAACAGCAAGACGCTGCAGATCGTGAAATTGAAATCCCGCTTTCTCTTCTGCCCAGGTTGCGGCTGCGTCGACTTTAATTGGCGGAAGTGCTGAAGCAGATTTATTAATTCGAAGCAGTGAACTAGCAATTTTCTCTTCAACCTTACTGTTTGTCGGCAACTGGACTAATTGCGTTGGCCAATCTGATTTGCGCTGAAGCACACTGAGTATTCCAGGAACTTCAGGTAATTTCTGTAAAACAATTTGCTTAGACTTAATAAGCTCTTGAATACGTAAAGCAACCAAGTCAGAGGATGTCTCTAACATTGCAGATGCATGCTCTTTAAGTTCTTTAACTCCGTAAGCCGTATGCCCCTCCTCTTGCAAATCATCGAGTGCAAATAATATTCCTGCATCAAGCCTAGGAGGAGCGTCGTTCGCGAATCCTAGATTAATTGCGATCTTATCTGCTGTTTTAAATCCAATTCCATCAATCTCGCGTGCAACACGATATGGTTCGTTAAGAAGTACGTTTTTTGATTCTACACCGTATTTAGCTACCAATTTTACGCACTGGCTTGGAGTTACCCCATAGGTCTGTAAAAAAACATAAACTTCACGCTCAGTTTTTTTCTCATCCCACGCCTTCTTAATCGCAGTAGCTCGCTTAGCCCCTATACCTTCTACTTTTCTTAGCTTAGCTGATTCTTCACTTAAAATTCTAAACGTATCTACCCCAAAAGCATCGACTATCTTATTTGCGTACACCTTTCCTATACCAGGAACCAGTCCACTACCTAAATATTTTCTAATCCCATGAACACTGGATGGAAGTTCACTTTTAAATGAACTAATTTTAAATTGCGATCCGTGTTGTTGATGCCTTGTCCACTCACCTATTAAGTGAAGCGTTTCTCCACATTCAACTCCGGATAAAATACCTACAATAGTTACAACTTCTGCTTTCGATCCATCATCATTTAATTCAGGTCTTAACTCTGCGATCGTGTAATGGTTCTCTTCATTGAGATATATAATTCTCTCTACAACACCTGTGAGGGAGTTCGACTCTCCTGATGATGAAGATTTAGTAGCCACAATTATTAAGAAATCGTGAGTTAACCTCTATGGCAAGCGCAGGGCAATAGACGGAGTATCTCACAAATCGAGTTTTTCCATCATCTCATCTAGACTGTTAAAGACATGTTCAGCCCCCTCTGCTTCAAGCTCATGTTTACTATGTGTACCAGTAGTAACACATAAACAAGCTATACCTCCGTTACGGGCTGCTTGAATATCAAAGGGCGAGTCACCAACTAATACGCTATTATTTTGAGTGCAACCCATGAGACTCAAGGTATGCGCTACCATTTGTGGCGCAGGCTTAAGCCAAGGTGTATCTCCAGCACCAACTACTGCATTCATGTAAGGCTCAATTAAGAGATGCTTACAAATTAGCCTAGCTGAATGCCCATGTTTATTGGTACATACGCCCAATGTCGTTCCTTTAGCATGGAGTCGTTGAATCATTGTCATCGCTCCAGGCAAAAGCTCCACGTCATCGAGCATCGTCTCATCCCAGTACTTTCTATATATAATAAGCCCCGGTTTGTGCATTTCTGCAGGGATTAACTTAGTAAAAGCATGCTCTAAACCTCCACCAATAGCTGCCCTAACCTGCTGCAAAGTAGGTTTCGCTAACCCAAGTTCATTCATTGTGAACACATATGAGCGATGAATCGCTTTAAAATGGTCAACGATAGTACCGTCGAGATCGAATAAATAGGTGCGAAATCTCATGCTACTTTAAATTAAGACAACTATGAAACATTTCGCAACCAAACGTATCAAACATAAGAATCGAGTTGGACTCACTAGCCTTTGACGACAATATATCCCTAATGCCGGCTGCTTCCAAAATACATTTAGCAGAAGTTAGCGTAGAAAAATTGGGGGATACGCTTGAATTAACACTGAGCGGCACATGGCATATCTCGGCACCTAAACCGTCTTGGAATAAGTACAGCCCAGATCCAAAAACGATTAATTGTATTAAAATAACCATAGCTCATTTAAAGGCATGGGACACCTCTCTTCTCCTCTTTCTTGGTGAAGTCAAAAGCTGGTGCACGTCACACAAGATTATCTGCAATCTTTCGCATCTTCCTGATAGCATGCATCACCTTTTACTTAATCTAGAAGGTGTCTATGAAACGTTACCGCCTAAGAAAAGAGACGCGAGTTTACTTACAGCGGTAGGTATAGCTACTAATCAAGCGTGGTATAACACAAAGGGAATTTTAAGTTTTATTGGTGAATCGTGTCTTGGCCTTTTACGTTTACCTACTCGTATAAAAAAATTTAGATGGGGTGACTGGATTGACCACATGCAAGCTTGTGGAGTGATGTCCTTACCTATTGTTAGTTTAATCAGTTTTTTAGTAGGACTAACACTGGCATACCAGGCTGCTGTTGAATTACGCCAATTCGGAGCAGATATATTCATTGCAGATATCGTAGGACTATCCGTAGTTCGCGAAATGGGTCCTATGATGGCAGCCGTAATTTTAGCAGGTAGAACCGGCGCTTCCTTTGCTGCAACTATTGGTAATATGCGAGCAAACGAAGAAATTGATGCTCTAGAAGTACTAGGAATTTCGGCGATTGATTTCCTTGTTATTCCTAGACTACTAGCGCTGGGTATTATGATGCCTCTGTTAACTCTCTATGCTAATTGCATAGGTATATTAGGCGGCATGGTTGTAGCAGGTGGCGTACTTCAGATTTCTCCAGCTGCTTATTGGATAGAAACACAAAGCAGCATTGATCTTACAGACCTTGGAACAGGTCTATTAAAAGCAACAACCTTTGGTTTATTGATTGGTCTCTCTGGGTGCATGAGAGGCTTACAATCTGAACGAAGCGCAGAAGGTGTTGGTAAGGCAACTACGTCTGCAGTAGTAACGGCAATACTTCTCGTTATCGTTGCGGATGCTTTATATGCAGTTCTTTTCCATGCTTTAGGGATATAATCATGACTAACCCACACCACTTAACCTCAGCAAATCCTCACCCTGTTGTAATACAGGCGGAAGGACTTTCGTGTGGATATGAGGGAAATCTCGTTTTGTCTGACGTGAGTTTTGAAGTTAAGCAAAGTGAAGCATTTTTTATAATTGGGGGCTCTGGTTGCGGCAAAAGCACCCTGCTTCGTACACTTGTGGGACTAAATACTCCAAGGACAGGAAGTGTTGAAATTTTAGGAAAACCATTTTCAAAAGCTGATTTACCAACACGTCGTGCTCAGCTACGAAACATAGGAATGCTATTTCAGAGCAGCGCTCTATGGAGTTCCCTTACTCTACGTCAGAACGTATCGCTACCTTTAGAAGAACACACTAATCTAACTCGTAAAGAGATAGATGAAATTGCGATGCTTAAACTCGCTCAGTTGGGGCTTAAGGGTTTTGAAGACTATTATCCTGCAGAAATCAGCGGTGGCATGAAGAAAAGAGCAGGACTTGCAAGAGCCCTAGCCCTAGATCCAGCTATTGTATTTTTCGATGAACCTTGGGCTGGTTTAGATCCTATAACTTCTCGTAAACTAAATTATCAAATTAAGGAAATTCAGCAAACATTTGGAACTACGCTTGTTATCGTCTCGCACGAGCTAGAATCCATATTTGAATTAGCTAATCGCGTCATCATGTTAGACAGGGAAAGTAAAAATATAATAGCTGAGGGAAACCCCAAAGACTTACTTAAGAACACAACCGATAGCCGCGTAAAAGACTTTTTACATCGCGGTTCATTAAATATTCACCAAGCTTAAAAGAACACTGTATGAAAAAGGTTAGTCCAGCATTAGTCGGAGCGTTTGTGATTGGAGCTTTTGCTCTTGGCGTGCTCGCAATGCTTTTTTTTGGAAGCGTAAACTTTTTAAGGCATCAGCAACGCTTTGTTGTTTATTTCAACGAATCCATTCAGGGTTTGAATTTAGGTTCATCAGTAAAATTAAAGGGTGTTGCTGTAGGTAAAGTTGTCGATCTACACATTCTATACGATAATGCTAAAGGGAACTCAGTTATAGAAGTAACCTGTGAATTCGATCGCAACATGATTCAAGATGAATCTGGCAAAGGTGTTAACGTGAGTGACCCGCGGGTATTAAAAACGTTTGTCGATCATGGACTACGAGCTCAACTAGGAGTTGTGGGTTTAGCTACAGGTTTACTCGTTGTAGAATTAGATTTTTACGATCCTAGTTTATATCCAAATGAAGAATCGCACTATGGACCATCTAAATACCCTATCGTGCCGTCAATGCCTTCTACCATTTCTGAATTCCAAGCAAGTGCCACTGAAATTCTAACTAAAATTAAGCATGTCGATTTCGAAGGTATAGGTATTAATCTCAAAGGTCTGCTGGTTGAAGCTCGTGCAAAAGTAAAAGATATTGATTTAAAAGCACTAACAACACAGTGGCAAAAAACAGGTGCTGCTTACGAGGACTTGGCCAAATCTCCTGAATTAAAAGATGCAATCACAAACCTAAATAAAACATTGGTTGCAATGCAGGGTTCTCTTGTACAACTAAACAAAACACTCGCTACCGTTGATAAACAAGCCGACACAAACGGAGAATCGCTACAAGTGGCTTTAAAGCGAGCCCAGGAAGCCATGAAGCAATTTAGCTCAACAGCACTTACGATTAAACAATTTATTGATACACAACAAAATTTAGGAGCAGACTCCCATCGCGCACTTACACAACTTTCTGAAGCAGCTGAATCCGTACAACGTTTAGCTGATTATTTAGAGCGCAATCCAAGTGCAATACTTTCAGGACGAGCAACTACCAAGCCATGAAAACATTCATCGTAGTATGCAGCTTAGCACTAATCACGGGATGCACTGTTGTGCCTTCAGCTAAAGTCGATACAACACGATTCTTCGTACTTTCTAGTCCAGACATTTCATCTACGACTAGTAATGCAACTAGTGGTATTCGAGTAAGTATTAAAAAAATTGAAATACCTGCATACTTACACACGCGCTCAATTGTTGTTAACCAATCGAATAATGAAGTTCATATTGAGGATATGAACAGATGGGCTGAATCTTTAGATTCAGGTATAGGCCGTGTCCTTAAAGCAGGTTTATTACAAAATAAGCATATTGGCAGCGTAGAATTTGCTCCATTATCTATTGATGCTGAACGCGACTACGACATATCAATAACGGTTCACAAATGTGAAGGATTTATTGGAACAGCAGGAAGCGCAGTAGCTCAATTTTCTGCTACCGTAGAAATAGCTACGCCAAATCCTAAGAGCCAAGTAGTCGCTAAGTATAATTTCGTATCCCAAGAACAAACTTGGGACGGATCAGACTTCACAAAATTAGCTGAAGCGCTAAGTAAGGATATCTTAGCGCTTGGTAGTGATATCGCTAATCACGTTCCTTAGTTTACTTAAGGGCAGCAGCGATACGCTCGAGCGCAGTGACTACATTCTCGCGGGAATTAAATGCACTTATACGCACATGGCCTTCACCACATGATCCAAAGCCTGCTCCTGGCGTACATACGACTTGAGCTTCATTAAGAAGTAAATCGAAGAATGCCCAAGAATCACGACCTGTATTAACCCAGATATAAGGAGCATTATCACCACCCACACAAGGAAGTCCTAGTTTAGCCATTGCCTCACGAATAAGCTTAGCATTACCAAGATAGTAATCAGTTAAAGCTTTGCACTGTGCTTTTCCAGCTGGTGAATAGACTGCAGCAGCAGCTTTTTGTATAGGATATGAGACGCCGTTAAACTTAGTGGTGTGTCTTCTGTTCCAAAGAGGATGCAGCGGTTGTGCATTTCCAGCACTATCATAAGCCATTAAATTTTTTGGGATGACTGTGTAAGCACAACGAGTCCCAGTAAATCCGGCAGTTTTTGAAAAGCTCCTAAACTCAATTGCTACATCACGAGCACCTTCGATTTCATAAATACTGTGAGGTATTTTAGGATCACGAATGTAGGCCTCGTAGGCTGAGTCATATAAGATAACCGCTTTATTAGCTTTTGCGTAGGCTACCCATGCAACCAACTGTTCACGCGTAGCAACTGCACCAGTAGGGTTATTCGGAAAGCATAGGTAAATTAAATCAGCACCTACTTTTGGAATAGCAGGTACATATCCGTTTGAAGCATTACTATCGAGATACAAGACACCTTCATAACGTCCGTTAACATTTAATCCTGTACGACCAGCCATCACATTTGTGTCAACATAGACAGGATATACAGGATCGGGAATGGCTAAGCGGATATCATTCGAGAAAATTTCCTGAATATTACCACAGTCACACTTCGAGCCATCCGAAATGAAAATTTCATCTGCTTCTATGTTACAGCCACGAGCTGTATAATCATTTTGAGCAATCGCATCTCTCAAAAACGCATACCCCTGTTCTGGGCCGTAACCTTTGAAGGTAGACCGATTAGCCATTTCATCGGTAGCAGCATGGAGTGCCTCAATACAAGCAGGCGGAAGCGGCTCAGTAACATCACCTATACCTAACCTAATCAACGGTTTCTGTGGATTAGCAGCAACAAATGCATTTACGCGCCGAGCTATGTCAGCAAAGAGATAAGAGGCTTTAAGCTTACTGTAATTTTCGTTGATTTTAATCATAGCAAAATGTGACGAAGTCCAAAACTTGGCCTAAGAGCAAGCTTGGATGCATACTAAACTTTATTTACGTGCACAAAAATTTCACGATTTTATGTCGATGTACTCGTCAAAAAATGCTTATCTTCAAGATCTTATGACAGGTACTGGTTCACCTCTTAAACAGATCCTTGAGCTCTCCCATAACCTTGGGAAAGAAGAGCGTAAACTAGCCATTCTAGGAGAAGGCAACACCTCTGCTCGCACAGGCCCAAAAACCTTCTTGGTTAAATCAAGCGGATCTCATTTAGGAACACTTGGTAAAAACGGTTTAAGTGAGTGTTATTTTAATAAGCTCTTACCGCTTTTAGATCAAAAAAATTTAAGTGATAAAGCGATTGATGACAGTCTATTCGACTCACGAGTCGATAGCTACGCGAAGAAACCCTCCGTCGAAGCAATCTTTCACGCTTATTTACTCACCCTGCCTGGTGTTAACTTTGTTGGACATACCCATCCCACCGCTGTTAACCAGATCCTGTGCTCTAAAAATGCTAAACTCTTTGCAAGTAATCGTCTATTCCCAGACGAAATTGTATGCTGTGGAATAGAAAGTGTTTTTGTTCCATATACAGATCCCGGACTAAAATTAGCACAAACGATTAAAGCATCAGTAGCTGCCTATATTAAACGTTTATCGCGTGCACCTCGCATTATTTTACTCGAAAATCATGGCCTCATTGCTCTTGGAGCAACACCTGACGCAGTTTTAGCTGCTACCCTCATGGCCGTTAAATCAGCTGAAATATTTACAGGAGCATGCCTCAATTCAGGGAAACCAAAATTTTTAACCCGCTCTCAAGTCTTACGCATTGCTGGCAGACCTGATGAGCATTACCGTCAAAAGGCTCTAGGGCTATCTTAATTCTTTAATTTTCAAATCATGAAAAGCTATAGCTATGTGAATTTCTCTTGGGATGACTCCAAGGCTCAAAAACTCGATCCTGTCGGTCGCTTAATATACCGCTCTAACTTACTAGGAAGCGATCAACGAATTACTAATACAGGAGGAGGTAATACTTCGTCTAAGATTTCAGAAAAGGATCCACTTACACAGGAAAATACCGAAGTGCTTTGGGTTAAAGGTTCTGGAGGCGATTTAAGAACAAGTACCAGAGAAAACTTTTCATCCCTTTACCAAGCTAAATTAATCAGTCTTCAGGGTTTATATGCTAACCGTAAAGATAAAGGCCTAAAGTCCGCAGCTGAAGACGACATGGTAGGCATGTATACCCATGCTACATTTAATCTTAACCCACGCCCTTCTTCAATCGACACGCCCTTGCATAGTTTTCTAAAGGGCAAACATGTCGACCACATGCACCCCAATGCAATCATAGCGATTGCAGCTTCTAAAAATTGCGAAGCGCTAACAAAAACAATTTTCAATGGAGAAATGGCCTATGTGCCATGGATGAGACCAGGATTTGAACTTGGTTTAGCAATGCAAGAGATTGCAACTAAATCACCATCTATTCGTGCAATCATGATGGGCCAACATGGATTCATTTCTTGGGACGATGATGATAAGCAGTGCTATACACGCACCTTAGATTTCATTGAAAAGGCCTCACTTTATATTGAAGAAAAATATCAAGCAAAGGGCGGAGATAAAGCAGCGTTTGGTGGAGCTAAATATACTTCCTTATCGCAAGAAACTCGTAACACAGCCTTTGCAGCACTTCTACCTTGGTTGCGTGGACAAGTCTCCCAACAGAAGCGTTTCATCGGAACCGTCCAAGATGACGATAAGATTTTACGCTTCGTAAATTCTAAGGACGCTGCTCGTTTAGCTGAGCTAGGAACATCCTGCCCAGATCATTTCTTAAGAACAAAAATTAAACCGCTTTATGTAGATTGGAATCCTCAAAGCGAAGATACAGCCGTATTAAAACGCAAACTCGCAGCAGGTATTGAACAATATCGCAAGGACTACGCTACCTATTATGCAACATGCAAACACGCAAACTCGCCTGCGATGCGTGACCCTAATCCAACGGTTATCTTAATTCCAGGTTTAGGCATGGTAGCATGGGGTAAAGATAAATCTGAATCACGTGTTACTGCAGAATTTTATAACTGCGCTGTTGAAGTTATGCGTGGCGCTGAAGCAATCGATACATACATAGCACTTCCACAACAAGAAGCATTCGATATCGAATATTGGTTACTTGAAGAAGCTAAATTAAAACGTATGCCTGCAGAGAAGGAACTTGCTCGACAAGTGATCGTAGTCATTGGAGCAGGCTCTGGAATCGGAAAAGAAACAGCCCATCGCTTAGCGCGCGAAGGTGCGCATATTGTGTGCGTAGATTTAAATGAAGCAGCTGCTCAAGCAACCGCTAAAGAAATCACAGACAAACTAGGCCAAGGTATTGGTGTTGCTGGAACTGGAATCTCAAGCTGTGGACCAGCACTTGGTTTAGCCGCTAATATCACAGATAGGAAAAGCGTCCGCGCTATGTTAGACAACGTAGCCTTAGCTTACGGTGGTTTCGATTCCATCTGCGTAACTGCAGGAATATTTGTTCCTAGTGATACAACAGGACACATCCCAGACGACAAGTGGGCACTCACTTTCTCGATCAATGTCACCGGTAGCTACATTGTTGGTGATGAGGCTTCAAAGACGTGGAAAGAACAAGGACTAAGAGGAAACTTAGTCCTCACAACATCAGCTAACGCTGTTGTAGCTAAAAAAGGTTCTGTTGCGTACGATACATCTAAAGCAGCAGCTAATCACCTAGTCAGAGAATTAGCTATGGAACTAGCACCACTCGTTCGTGTAAACGGTGTCGCTCCTGCAACTGTAGTACAAGGTAGTGCGATGTTCCCACGCGACCGCGTAATTGGATCATTAGCAAAATACGCGATCCCTTACACGGAAGACGAAGCTACTGAATCACTCGTTAAGAAGCTTGCTCAGTTCTATGCAGATAGAACTTTGACTAAATCGCCTATTACGCCAGCAGACCAAGCAGAAGCTTATTTTCTGCTTGTGACACAGCGCTTAAGTAAAACGACAGGACAAGTCATTACTGTCGATGGCGGTTTATTCGAAGCTTTCTTAAGATAAGTTATGGCAATACGCGTTGCCGTTGTAGGTTCTGGATCTCTTGGGATCTACTACGGCACTCGACTTGCTCTATCAGGAATAGATGTCAGTTTCCTGATGCGTCATGATTACTTGGCTGTAAAGCAGAGTAACAAACTCGTTTTACATCAAGAAGCACACATAGATTACTTAACACCCGTTAACGTTTTTGAATCAACGAAAGACATAGGTCCCGTTGATTTGGTACTGATTGCTATTAAGACAACAGCTAATCACGCCCTGCGTGATTTGATCTCACCGCTCATTAAAGAAAGTACGATTCTACTTACGGTACAAAATGGATTAGGATCAGACACGTTACTCTCAGAAATATTTGGATCTGATCGTATTGT